>Ga0302320_10000384_pt1 | contig 103867 bp, 84 predicted proteins | sample Bog_T0_3_FD_202130 | JGI IMG/M metagenome (GOLD analysis project Ga0302320, IMG submission 202130) | Peat permafrost microbial communities from Stordalen Mire near Abisko, Sweden - Bog_T0_3 | ecosystem: Environmental > Terrestrial > Soil > Wetlands > Peat | place: Sweden: Abisko, Stordalen... | reverse complement strand
TCATGCACATGAGCGAGTTCATCCATCCAAGGCGCGACGTCCATATTCCCGCAAGCTCCAGGTAAAGCCCGTAGCTGGGAATCGGCAGCCGAATTTCAAGTGACTCTGTCGTACTACCGGATCACTGGGCTGGGCCGGTTTCCCAAGGGAATCCGTACCCGATGCGTACAGCGGGCGGGGCGCTCCCACCCCATTTTGCGGAAGTGCAACTGTAGTACTGGCCAGACCGGGTGGCGTGCCTCATACACTCCACCCGGTCGCTGGGGGACGGTGCGCTTGGCGCCGTTACAAGTCAAGGAGGAAATCCCGCGGTCGCATTCGGTGCGCGGACGCCGCCGCCGGACCGGTCTGCGATCGGCGGCGGCCGGGGTTACCTGCGTGAGGTATGCGCCTGGGCGCCGATATCGGCGTACAGCTTTTGCCAGACCGCAGCCGCCTCGTGCAGCGACACGCTGCGCGCCACGGTCGCCCGCCGCGCGGTCTCAAACGCCACTGTCCGCGCATCCCCGCTCGGAGCATACAACCGGGCGGAGAGCGCAGGGGTGATAAATCCCGAAGAAAAGGTCAACCGAAACGCGAGGCCGCCCCCGGATCGATCACCCCGGCCCGGGCTCTGGCCCGCCTTCGCTCTCGGACGCCGCTGCCGGCGGCTTGCGCACCTGAACGCTGATCCCGGCGCCTTCGATCTCGCCCGGCTTCTTGATCGAGCCTTGCAGGACCACCACCACCTGATCACCCCCCCCAAGCGCGACGATCTGGTTCAGAGCCCGGCGGTACGCCTTGCCCGTGATCTTTGCGGTGGCCTTGGCGCCATCGGGAGTGGCCAGGGTCAGCATCACCGTCGAGGCTTCGGTGGGGGTCAACTGCTCGGGGGACAGGACCGCGGTGATCTTCAGGGCCTTGACCGTAACCATGATCTGCTCCGTGGTCTTGGGCGGGGCGAAACGGATGGCCAGCCGGCGCGATTCCTCCAGCGCCGCCAGCGCCGCCGCCTTGTCCGCGGGCGAAACCGGTTCCACCGGGTTGCCGTCCAGGTCGTGGTGGAACGCGCCGTCCCGGGCCAGCGCCGCCAGATACTGACTAGACCGGCAATAGCGCCGCATCGTCACCTTGATCAGCATGATGGCATCAATGTCGCGGAATGCCAGCAGGCGGACCAGTTGATTTTCGACATCCACCGCCAGCGGCACCACCGGGTCGCCCAGTTGCCGGGGGAACACCGCCGGCCACGAGCGCAGCCGCTCGCGCAGAATATCCAGCGTTTCGATATGCCAGAGACCGCATCCAGGCCCCGACCGCGAGGAAGCGGCGGTCGGCGCGGCCTGGGGCGCGGAGGAATCCAAGGTATTCATCAATCCAAGGTGGTCATCGGGTTCCGGGACAAACGGTGGTGACCGGAGCGCCGGTCACCCGAGGAGGAAGTATAAGCCTTCTTTCGGCTCTGGGATAGGGTCTCGCGCCCGTCTTGCGCCCGTCGCACACCCGGCGATGGCGGTCCGCCCAGGGACCGGAGGGCTTGCGCCCGGACCCGGGTCGGTCTAGAGCCAGGAGATCGCAGCCTCGAAACCGGCTGACCGGACGGAGATCGGACCCGAAGCCAGATGTCCATTCTCGACAGGCTTAACCCGGCCCAGCGGCGGGCGGTGACTCACGGCGTGCCGGCCGCCGGTCCGGTGCCGCCGTTGCTGGTGATCGCCGGAGCCGGCTCGGGCAAGACCACGACGCTGGCCCACCGGGTGGCTCACCTGATCGTCAACGGCACCGATGCCCGGCGGCTGCTGTTGCTGACCTTCACCCGCCGGATGGCCGCGGAAATGGCCCGCCGGGTCGAGGCGATCTGTGCCGAGGCGCTGCCCGGCCACCTGCCGCTACCCGCCACCACCATCGAATGGTCGGGCACCTTCCACGCCATCGGCGCCCGGTTGCTGCTGCTGCACGCCGACGCCATCGGTCTTGACCCCGGCTTTTCGATTCTGGACCGGGGCGACGCCGCCGACCTGATGGATCTGGTGCGCGACGATCTTGGCCTGTCGGAAACCGGCGGCCGCTTCCCCAAAAAGGCCACCTGCCTCGCCCTCTATTCCTATGCCGTGAACGCCGAGGTGCCGGTGGCCGAGGCGCTGGCCCGCGCCTTCCCCTGGTGCACCGAGTGGGAAGAGCCGCTCCGCCGGTTGTTCGGCGGCTATGTCGAGGCCAAGCAACGGCAGTCGGTGCTCGACTACGACGACCTGCTGCTCTACTGGGCGCAGATGATGCAGGTGGACGGGCTCCGGGCCGGGATCGGGGGCCGATTCGATCATGTGCTGGTGGACGAATACCAGGACACCAACCGGCTACAGGCCTCGATCCTGATGGGTCTCAAGCCCGACGGCGCCGGGTTGACGGTGGTCGGCGACGACGCCCAGGCGATCTATTCCTTTCGCGCCGCCACCCAGCGCAACATCCTGGAGTTCCCCGACCGCTTCCGGCCCCCGGCCACGGTGATCACGCTGGAACGCAACTATCGCTCGACCCGACCGATCCTCGATGCCAGCAACCGGGTGATCGCCCGCGCCGCCGAGGGCTTCACCAAGACCCTGGTCCCGGAACGCGGCGGTGGCGCCCGGCCGGTGCTGGCCCGGGTCGCCGACGAAAGCGCCGAGGTCGCCCTGGTGATCCGCCGGGTGCTGGAAAACCGCGAGGCCGGTCTCGATCTCAAGGACCAGGCGGTGCTGTTCCGCGCCGCCCACCACTCCAATCAGCTTGAACTGGAACTGGCCCGCCGCCGGATTCCCTTCGTCAAATTCGGCGGCCTCAAGTTCCTGGAAGCGGCCCACGTCAAGGATGTGGTGGCGTCGCTGCGCTGGGCCGAGAACCCGCGCGACCGGATGGCCGGGTTCCGGGTGCTCAACCTGCTGCCGGGAATCGGCCCGGCCACCGCCCGCCGGGCGCTGCTGGCCCTGGAACAGGCGGGCAACGCCTTCCCCGCCCTCTGCCGCTTCCGGCCGCCGGCCGCCGCCGCCGAGGTCTGGCCCGGGCTGGTGGCGACCATGACCGACCTCGCCGCCGCGCCCGGCTGGGACGGTCAGGTCGGACGTTTGAGGCGCTGGTACGACCCGTTGCTGGAGTGTCTCTACGACACCCCCCGGGCGCGGCGGAGCGATCTCGACCAGTTGGAGCGGCTGGCGACGCTGCATTCCAGCCGCATCCGGTTCCTCACGGATCTGGCGCTGGACCCGCCCGAGGCCACCGGCGACGAGGCCGGCGCACCGTTGAAGGACGAGGACTGCCTGACTCTCTCCACCATCCATTCGGCCAAGGGGCAGGAATGGCGGGCGGTGTTCGTGCTGAATGTCGTCGATGGCTGCATCCCGTCGGATCTGGCCACCGGTTCCGTGGCGGAAATCGAAGAAGAGCGGCGGCTGCTGTACGTGGCCATGACCCGGGCACGCGACCAGTTGGTGCTGGTCCAGCCGCTGCGCTTTTATGTGCGCGGTCAGGCCCGCGAGGGCGACCGCCATGTCTGGGCGGCGCGCAGCCGCTTCATCGACGAGGCCGACCTGCCGGCCTTCGACCACACCGGCCCCCACGGGCCGGCGGTTCCGGCGGACAGCCGGGCGGAGGCCCCCGCGACCCCGACCATCCCGGTCGACCTGAAGGCCCGGATGCGGGCCATGTGGCCGTAAGACCGGCGACCGCCCCGGGCATCGATTCCCGCTTTTGCCGCTTTTGCTGATGCCGGCCCACAACCCTTCCCGCGGTGTCGGGCTTTGCGGTATCCTCCCGGTCGGCGGCATTCAACGGGCGCAACGGCGGAGGGAGAGGGTATGGCAAGGCTGATGGCGACCATCCTGCTGGCGATAATGATGTTCGGACCGGGTGTGGCCGGCCTCGCCCGGGCTCAGACCCCGCAGCCACAGCCGCCGGCGCCGGCCGGCCCGGCCCTGCCCGACCTGCTGTTGCCGGATCTGCTGTTGCCCGACCTGCCTCTGCACGACCTGCCCCCGGAGGAGCGGCGGGACCTGATGGTTCTGCATTTCACCGCGCAATACACCAATACCGTGCTGATCGGCCTGGTCACCGGGGGCGTGGTGGGCAATCTGGCGTTCGGCGGCCTGCCCGCGACCGCCATCGGCGCCATCCTGGGCGCCTCGGCGGGCAGCCTCTGGTTCTTCCATCGCTTTGCCGCCGAATACCAGGCCATCCGGAAGGGCGAAAACCGGCCCCTGGAATTTCCCGGGAGTCCGTTGCCGTGACCCCGCAGCCGGCGCTGCTCCACCCGATCGGCATGGTCAACTGGATCGGGTTGTGGACGCTCACGGTTCGGGAGGTGCGGCGCTTCCTCAAGGTCTATCTTCAGACCATCGTGGCCCCGGTGGCGACCACCCTGTTGTTCTTCGCCGTGTTCGCGCTGGCCTTGGGCGGCACCGTGCGCATGGTCGGCACGGTGCCGTTTCTGGCCTTCCTCGCCCCGGGTCTGGTGATGATGGCGCTGGCCCAGAACGCCTTCGCCAACACCTCGTCCTCCCTGATCATCGCCAAGATTCAGGGCAACATCGTCGATGTGCTGATGCCGCCGCTTTCGGCGGCCGAACTGCTGATCGGGTACGGTTCGGGCGGCGTGGTCCGGGGGGTCGTGGTCGGGGTGGCCACCGCGGCGGCGCTCTGGCCAATCCAGCCGCTGACCATCGCCCATCCGGGTTTCGTGATCTATCACGGGCTGATGGCCGCGGTGATGCTGTCGCTGATCGGCGTCATCACCGGCATCTGGTCGGAAAAGTTTGACCACCTCGCCGCCGTCACCAACTTCCTGGTGACGCCGCTGTCCTTCCTCTCGGGCACCTTCTATTCGGTGGCGACGCTCCCGGCGCCGTTCTGGTGGCTGGCCCATCTGGACCCGTTTTTTTACATGATCGACGGCTTTCGCTACGGCTTCATCGACCAGACCGATGGCACCCTCGGGCTGGGTCTGGCCGTGATGCTGGCCGGCAATCTGGTGCTCTGCGCCGTGGCCTGGTGGATGCTGGCGACCGGCTACCGGCTCAAGGCGTAGCCACCACCTGACCGGAGCCGGGTCGGGCCGGGGACAGGCGCGGGCTCAGCGCCAGTTCGCGATAGACCGCGAGGGTCTCCCGGCACATCCGGTCCTTGTTGAAATGGGCCGCGACATGGGCCATGGCCCGCCCGGCCTGTGCCTCCCGGGCGTCCAGGGTCATCTCCAACGTCCGGTCCAGCGCCCGGGCCAGCGCTTCGGGGTCGCCGGGCGGCACCACCAGCGCCGTCACACCGGGCACCACGGTTTCCATCACCGCACCGATGTCGGTGACGATCACCGGCCGGCCCATGGCCTGGGCCTCGACAATCACCCGGCCAAAGGCTTCCGGTTCCCGCGAGGCCGAGACCACCACGGCCGCAAGCATGTAGGCCGCTGCCATATCCGAACAATGATCGACGATATGGACCACCCCGCCCAGTTCATGCTCGGCGATCCGCCGTTCCAGCTCGGCCCGGTACCGGTGTCGGCCCTGATCGCCGCCCACCAGCACGCAACAGACGTCCCGGCGGCCAAGCCGGGCCACGGCATCGATCAGGTCAAGCTGTCCCTTCCAGCGGGTCAGGCGCCCGGGCAACAGGATCACCAGCCGGTCATCGGGCAGGCGCCACTGCCTCGCCAGTTGGATCATGCGCGGCTGGTTCACCCGCTCGGGTGCGAAGGTCGCCGGATCGATCCCGCGGTGAATCACCCGCACCGCCTCGGGCGCCACCGGGTAGGTCGCGAGTATATGGTCACGGATGAAGTTCGATATCGCGATGATCCGCTCGCCCCTGGCCATCACCGAATTATAGGCGAGCTTGAGCCGGCCGCTGAAATTATACGGGGCATGGAAGGTGGTCATGAACCTGACACCGGTGCGCCGGGCGGCCAACCAGGCGCTCCAGGCCGGGGCCCGGCTGCGGGCGTGAACGATGTCGACACCGTGCCTGACGATCAGGTCGGCGAGTCGCCCCGCATTGCCATAGATCACCCAGGGATTCTTGCTGTCGAGAGGCAGCCTGACATGCTCGACCCCGACCCGGTCAAGCTCGCGCACCATGGGGCCGCCACTGGACGCCACCAGCGTCCGCGCCCCGGCGGCGGCCAGCGCCACCGCCACGTCTATGCAGCCGCGCTCGGCCCCGCCGGTGACCAGGCCCGGCAGCACCTGGAGCACAACGGGCAGGCGGCGGCCGGCGTGGTCATCGGGACCGGCTTCCGGGCTGCACGCCACCTTGTATTGCTCCGGCCCGATGTTAAGCTGTTCGCCTGCTTCCATGATCTTCTCGACAGAAGGGAAAGTGTTCATGGCCGACCACGCCGGCGCCGAATCAAACGAATCCCCGTCAATACCGAACCAGCCGGGGGCTCCGGCTGCGACTTACCATAGTTTGACCGTGGGTGCAGCTACCATAGCGGCTCACGCCACCCCGGGGGTCGGGCCTGGGGTCCTCTTCTGTGGCGGCTTTCAGTCGAACATGACCGGAACCAAGGCGCTGGCCCTGGAATCCTGGGCGCGCGCCCGGGGCCGGAGTTTCGTCCGCTTCGATTATCAGGGACACGGCAGTTCCAGCGGGCACTTCGTCGACGGGACCATCGGGCGCTGGGCCGACGACGCCCGGGCGGTGCTCGACCGGCTCACCCAGGGACCGCAAATCCTGGTGGGGTCTTCGATGGGCGCCTGGATCATGGTGCTGGTGGCCACCAGCAGACCCGAACGCATCGCGGGACTGGTGGGAATCGCCGCCGCCGCCGACTTCACCGAAGACCTGATCTGGGGCACCCTCGACCCCGAGCAGCGGCTGGCGCTGCTTGACCACGGACGGCTGGAGGTCCCCTCGGACTATGCCGCCGAGCCCTATCCGGTGACGCTGGCCCTGATCGAGGAGGCCCGCCGTCATCTGGTGCTGCGCGGCCCCATCGCCCTCGACCGTCCGGTGCGACTGATCCATGGCATGTCCGACGCCGACGTGCCATGGATTACCAGCGTGCGTCTGGCCGAGCGCCTGACCGGCGGCCGGGTCCGGCTGACCCTGATCAAGGACGGCGACCATCGCCTGTCCCGCGACCAGGACATTGCGCTGATCTGCCGCACCATCGAAGACCTGATCGCCGAAGAAGCAGGCGCCGGAAAACCGGCGGTTCCCGCAGGCATGGACTTTACCGGCTGAAGCGAGAACCGGTGTATTCCGTCCGTGATTGGTCGCCACGATCGGGTTCTTGATTGGTTCCAACGCCAACCATGACCGGCTGGTGGGATAAGCGCCAGTGGTCACCGGCATTTGCCAAAAAAGCATGGCGAGATCACACCCCAAACGATATCTTTCGCCCCTACGAATTTGCCCGTCGTGGTTTTGCCCATATCGGAACGGAGAGGCGCGATGCGATTCGGGAATGTTTCGATCGGTCTTCGAATCTTGTCCATCGTCGCCGTGAACTGCGGGATTCTTGTGGTGATCGCCGGCTTCGCGATCATCTCTTTGCAGCAAATTGCCGACTCCATGCGACAGGTGGAGGTCGCGGGCCGGCACGCGCTGATTTCCAGCCGGATGAATTCCAGCGTGGTCTCGGTGGCGCTGGAGCAATATCGCATGCTGGCGCAGCCGACGCCGGCCATAATCACCGACGCTCTGGCGAAACTGACCCGGTCCTTTGCTCTGATCGGCGACCGGTTGCACGAATTGAATGATCTGCATTACACCGAAACCGGCGGCGAACTGGCCCGCTTTGAGGACCTCTATCGGCACTATTCCGATGGGATCGAGCGGTTGCGCGGCGCGGCCCAGGCCCGGACCACCCGGAACGACGCCGACAGCCTCCAGGCGCTCGCCGGTGCCATTGCCGACATCCAGGGCACCGCCGACCGGGTGCGCGACCAGATCCGGGCGGTCAACGGCAAGTCGGCCGAAGACAGCCAGGCCATCGCCGCCGCCGCCCTGGACCAGGCCCGGCAGTCGGTATGGATTCTGGCCGTCATCGCCAGCCTGGGGATGGCCTTTGCCCTGATTGCCGCCGCGCTGCTGGCGCGTCTTGGGATCATCGCGCCGCTCCGCCGCGTCACCGAATCCCTGAGCCGGCTGACCGCCGGCGACGTGGCCGTCGAGGTCACTGCGGCCGAAGTGGCCGGAGAAGAGCGTCGGGACGAAATCGGTGCCCTCGCCCGCGCGGTCCACGCCTTCAAGGCCGCCACCGAGGAACGCAGCCGGCTGGCCGAGGCGCAGTTGCGCAACCAGGCGCAACACCTGCGGCGTCAGGAAAGCATCCACGTCCTGACCCGCGCCTTTTCAGACTCGGTCTCACGGCTGTTCGAGACCGTCTCGGCTGCGGTCAAAAAGGTGGCGAGCGCCACCGACAGTCTGAGCCAGGGCGTGCACGTCACCTCCACCGAAAGCCAGTCCGCGGCCAGGACCGCAGAGCAGACCAGCCGCAGCGTCCAGACCGTGGCCGCCGCCGCCGACCAGTTGACCGCCACCACCCGGGAAATCGGCCGGCAGATCGACGACGCCGCCGCCATCGCCACCAAAGCGGTGAACGAGGCCGGAGAGACCACCGAACGCATCCGCCGCCTTTCCGACACCGTTGCCAGCATCAGCCAGGTGCTCAAGCTGATTTCCGGGATCGCGTCGCAAACCAACCTGCTGGCGCTCAATGCGACCATCGAGGCGGCGCGTGCCGGCGAGGCCGGCAAGGGCTTCGCGGTGGTCGCGGGCGAGGTCAAAAACCTGGCCAACCAGACCGCCGGCGCAACCGAGACCATCGCCACCCAGATCAATCAGGTTCAGGCCGAAACCACCGCCGCCGTCGCCGCCATCGCCGAAATCTGCCGGACCATCGGCAGCATCAACGACATTGCGACCTCGATCTCCGCCGCCATGTCCCAGCAATGTTCGGCGGTTTCCGACATCGCGGGCAGCGCCGGCACCGCCGCCAGCGGGACCCAGGAGGTCGCGCACCGCTTCGTGGCGGTGGCGAACACCGCCCGGGACTCCATGCTCACCGTCGAAACCGTGTCCGCCGCCGCCGACTGCGTGTTCAGCGAAGCCGAAATGATGCAGAACGACGTCCAGGGTTTCCTGTCCAAGGTCCATGGCCTGATCGATGGCCGCGACCAGAACCTGGATGAGCTGCCCTCCCTGGAATGGCACGAACGCTTCCGCCTCGGTGACACGGCCATCGACACCGATCACCAGCGGCTGTTCCGACTGTTCAATGATCTGGCAGATTCCATGCGCGAGGGCAAGGCCAAGACGGCAATGCCCGTCACCTTCGACGCCCTGGTCGATTACGCCGGTCACCACTTCCAGCGTGAAGAGCAGTTGATGGCGTCTCTCAACTACCCGAAACTGGGGGCCCATCGTCTCGAACATCAGGAGTTCTCGGCGCGGGTGCTGAGCCTGCGGGAACGGCTCACCACTTCGGCCGGCAACGCCCTGGCCATTGAAGCCTTCGAGTTCATCAAACTGTGGCTGATCAACCACATTCAGAAATCCGACCGTGCGCTTGCGGTCTGGCGGCGTGACAATGGTGGCAGCCGGTAAAAGCCTGTACCATGTGTTGTCTCGACGGGTGGTGCGTGGGGAGGTGCCGTCCGCCCGATACCGGCGAGCGTAAGAAACAACATGAGAGGGCTTTGCCCCCTTGCCCCCTGCCAGGGCCGTGACGTCCCTGGACCCTCGTGACTTCAGTCCCGGGGTTACCACGGGCCGCCGGCCCAAGGTTGGGTTCAGGCTTTCCGGTATGACGCCCTGCACCCCCATTGGAGAAGTCACCATGCGCATTCGGCTGGGCTGTGAACTGAGCTACGACTTCCCCAGGCCAACCCCGATGATTGTGATCCTGAACGTCCATTATTCGCGCGCCGCCAGTCTGGAGCGCCCGGATTATCTGATCACCACCCCCGCCGTGCCGATTTCCAGCTATCGCGATAGTTTCGGCAACTGGTGCTGCCGGCTGGTCGCGCCGACCGGGCGTCTGACCCTGGGCACCGATGGCGTGATCCGCGACGACGGCACCTCCGATCCGGTGGACTGGTCCGCCATTCAGCATCCGGTGGAGACTCTGCCCGCCGAAACCCTGCTGTTCCTGCTGGGCAGCCGCTACTGCGAGACCGATTACCTCTCCGACGAGGCATGGCGGCTGTTCGGCGCCACCCCGCTCGGCTGGCCGCGGGTGCAGGCCATCTGCGATTTCGTCAACCGTCATGTGACCTTCGGCTACGAGCATTCCCGGGCCACCCGCACCGCCGCCGAAACCTATGCCGAAAGGCGCGGGGTCTGCCGTGACTACGCCCATCTGGCGATCACGTTCTGTCGGTGCCTGAACATTCCGGCCCGCTATTGCACCGGCTATGTCAGCGACATCGGCCTGCCGCCGCCCTACGCGCCCAACGACTTCGCGGCGTGGATGGAGGTCTATCTCGGCGATCGCTGGTGGGCATTCGATCCGCGCAACAACGCTCCCCGGTTCGGCCGGGTCCTGATCGCCCAGGGCCGCGACGCCGCCGACGTGCCGCTGACCCACACCTTCGGGCCGAACACCCTGGTCGGGTTCCGGGTCTGGACCGACGAACTCGCGTCCTGAACCTCCCGACCGGCCCCCGCATCGCCTTACGTCCGGGGTTCCAAGGGCCACACCCTTGGTGGGGGCGAAGCCCATAGGCGCCAGGATATCGCTATCATCTTGATTTTGCAGGGCTCTGCCCTGCACCCGCAAGGAGGCTCGCCTCCTTGACCTCACTCACGTCACGGGTTCAAAGGGCCGACCGGCCCTTTGCGGGTGTGGGCAGAGCCCACAAAACCCTTTCATTTCAACGACTCATCGTAACCTGGCGCATATGGGGCGAAGCCCCCCTCTGTCAATGCCCCGGCCGCGACACCTGGCGGCGGGGCACGGTGGCGGGGTCGGCGACGATGGGACGATAGATTTCGATGCGTCCCCCGTCCTCGACCACCGTATCCAGGCTGACAAACTTGCTGAACACCCCGACCTTCAGCCGCTCCAAATCGATTTCGGGAAACTGGTGCAGCAGCCCCGAGATTTCGATGGCCCGGCGCACGGTGGCGCCCTCCGGCGCCTCCACCGGTATCACGGTGGGATGGCCGGGTCGGGCATAGACGACGCTCAGTCTCACGGTCGCCGGTTTCATGACGCCTCTCCGTTTCCCCGGTTTATCCGACGCAGTGCGCGCCGGCCATGACAACGGGCTTGCCTGCCCGCCGGTCCAGGTACCGCTTGCCGGCCAGCAGCATGCCGGTGGCAAGGAAACCGCCCGGCGGCAGCACCGCCATCAGCACCCCCCAATCCGGCGGCAGGATGCGCAGTTCCATGAACTTGAAGGCCGGCCCGAGCAGCAGCGAGGCATCGGCGAACAGGGTTCCCGAGCCGATGATTTCGCGAACTGCACCAATCAGGGTCAGCGCCAGCGTGAAACCGATACCCATGAACAACCCGTCCACCAGCGACGGTAGCACCGGCTCCCGCGCCGCGAAGGCTTCCAGCCGGGCCAGCGGCAGACAGTTGGAGACAATCAGCGGGATGAACAGCCCCAGCACCTTGTAAAGTTCATGCATCCAGGCGTTCATCATCAGGTCGACCAGCGTCACCATGGCGGCCACGATCAGGATATAGACCGGGATTCGCACTTCCTGGGTGATCCAGCCCCGGAAGGTGGCCACCAGCAGACTGGAGGCGGTCATCACCGCCGCGGTCGCCAGCCCCATGCCCAGGCCGTTGGTGGCGCTGGTGGTCATGGCCATGGTCGGGCACAGGCCCAGGATCATGCCGAAGACGCCGTTGTTGTCCCAGACCCCGTCACGCATGATTCTCTTATAGTCGGCGGCCATTACCGCACCTCCAGCAATTGGGCCTGGTGGGCCGAAAAGAATTCAAGGCCGTTCCTGATCGCCGCCACGACGCCGCGCGGTGTGATGGTGGCCCCCGAAAAATGGTCGAAGACCCCGCCGTCCTTGTCCACCTTCCACTTTTCGACCGGCGGCGCGCCCAGTGACAGGCCGGTAAAGCGGGTGATCCAGTCGCTCTTCGCCGGCTCGATCTTGTCGCCCAGCCCGGGGGTCTCCTTGTGCTGGAGCACCCGGACGCCGAGAATCCGCCCCTCGGCATCCAGCCCCAGCATCAGCCGGATCTCGCCGGCATAGCCGTTGCCCTCGATCTCGTAAGCGACCGCCGTCACCCGATGTTCGCGGGTGGCCCGGAACACCGTCACCGCCTTGCCGTCGGCGCCGGGCACGGTGAGAACGTCCGCCAACGGATTGTTGTCGTGCAAACCGGCGGGGATCACCTGGGTCAGCGACTTTTGCTTGTCATCCTCGGTACGCTGCTGAATCGCGTCGGCCGTAACCAGGTGAGTAACGGCCAACACGATGCCGAAGCCCAGGCAAAACAGGCCGAGGACGGCGGCATGGGTCAGGGGCGAACCGGCCTTCATGGCTTTTTCCTCGGCGGCAGGGGCAGCGGTGTCCCGGCCCGGGTGCGGCCGAAGGTACGGGGACGGAAGGCCCGATCGATCAGCGGCGTCAGCGCGTTCATGAGCAGCACGGCGAAGGCCACGCCTTCGGGATAGCCGGCAAAGGTGCGGATGATCCAGGTCAGGAAGCCGCAGCCGAAGCCATAGACCACCTGCCCGCTCCGCGAAACCGGCGACGTCACGTAATCGGTGGCGATAAAGAACGCCCCGAGGAAGGTCGCCCCCGAAACCAATTGAAACACGCCGCTGGTGAAGCGGTCGGGGGCCACCGCGTGAAACAACGCCCCCAGCGCGAACAAGGTAGTCATCATTGCCACCGGAACATGCCAGGAGATCACCTTGCGGTGCAACAGCCAGAGACCGCCGAGCAGGATCAGCAGCGCCGAGGTCTCGCCCATGCTGCCCGGACGCAGGCCGATCAGCATGTGCAACAGGTCGGGGGTTTCCGCCATGGACTGGGTCACGGGCACGCCCCGCGACAGTTCGGTCTTGATCGTCCCCAAGGCCGAAGCGGCGCTGATGGTATCCAATCCGACCGCGTGGCCGAAGGTAATCGACAGGCTATCCAGAAAGCCGGGGGCACCCGCCGAGAACAGCGGTCGCGGCAGGGTGAATGCGGTCATGGGCACCGGAAACGACACGAGCAGCGCCACCCGCGCCACCATCGCCGGATTGAACACATTCTGGCCAATACCGCCAAAAAGGTGCTTGGCCAGGGCGATGGCGAACACCGCACCCAACACTCCGATCCACCAGGGCGCCCAGGGCGGCAGGGTCATGGCCAGCAACCAGCCGGTCAGCACTGCCGACCCGTCGCCCAGTGCCGGCAGCAGCAGCTTGCCCTGAAGCTGAAGACAGGCGGCCTCGAACACCACGCAGGCGCCGACGGTGACGGTAAAGAGGAAGACCGCCGGCCAGCCAAACAGCCAGAGGTCGAACAGCGTCGCCGGCGTCAGCGCCAGCATCACCGTCACCATGACAGCGCGGACGCTGTTGGGCGCGTGGGTGAACGGTCCGCTGCGGTCGTTACGGAAGACGATCATGCGCTGACCTTCATGTCTCCGGCCGGGGCGTCGTTGGTGGCCACCACCGGCGGTTTCGCGACCCGGGCGCGGGCAGCGGCCTCGCGCTTGGCCTGGGCCTGACGTTCGATGCGCGCCATGCGGGCTTCGACCAGCGTCCGCAGCCGCTCCTGCTTGCGTTGGTCACGGTCAAGGGCGTTGAGTCGTCCCTTGGCATAATTAAAGTACTGCACCAACGGGATGTGCGACGGGCAGATATAAGAACAACTTCCGCACGAAACGCAGTCCCGGATACCGGCCTTGGTCGCCGCCTCCAGCTTATCATGGCGGATGAAGGCCGCCATCTCCATCGGCACCAGGCCGCAGGGGCAGACCGTGACGCAGGTCCCGCAGCGAATGCACGGCCCCGCCGTCTGCTCGTTGATCTCTTCCCGGGTCAGGGCCAGGATGCCGCCGGTGCCCTTGATCACCGGCACGTCCAAGGCCGGCAGCGGGTAGCCCATCATCGGCCCGCCGCTGATCAGGCGATGCGGTATCGTACCGTTCTTGAATCCGCCGCAAAACGCCACCACGTCGGAAACCAGCGTCCCCAACGGCACTTCGATGTTACGGCCCTCGCTCAGCGCGCCGCCGCTTACCGTGATCACCCGGGAAATCAGCGGCCGCCCGAAGCGGACCGCCTGATGGACGGCGCGGGCGGTTCCGACATTGTGGACAACCACCCCGACATCGGCGGTGAGCTTGCCCGCGGGGGTTTCCAGGCCGGTGAGCGCCTTGACCAGATGGCGTTCGGAGCCCATGGGATAGCGCACCGGCATGCCGACCACCACAACCCCGGCAAAGGGGGCCGCGGCGGCTCTGATCTTGTCCAGCGCCTGGGGCTTGTTGGTCTCAATGGCGATGATCAGTCGCTTGAGTCCAAGGGCATGCGCCATGATGCGGGCGCCGTCCACCACCTCTTCCGCGTGCTCCTGCATGATGCGGTCGTCGCAGGTCAGATAGGGCTCGCACTCGGCGCCGTTCAGGATCAGCGTGTCCAGGGTCTTGCCGACCCGCAGGCCCAACTTGACCGCCGAGGGAAACGCCGCGCCGCCCAGGCCAACGATCCCGGCGGCGGCAACCCGCGCGTCGATTTCGCCGGGGTCCGCGGTGAACGGATCCGCGATCCCGGCGGGCAACTCACCCCACTCGTCCTTGCCGTCGCTGCGCAGCATGATGGTCTTCTGGGGCAGCCCCGAGGGATGGGGCGCGGTCTGGTCGACGATGTCCACCACGTAACCCGAGGTCGGGGCATGGATCGGTGCCGAGACCGCGCCGCTGGCCCTGGCCAGCAGTTCACCCTTCTTGACCCGCTTGCCCGACGTCACCACCGCCTTGGCGGCGGCACCCACATGCTGCTTCAGGGGCAGGCACAGGATGCGCGGCATGGGCAGAGCGATGATCGGATTCTCCCGGGTCCGCTCCTTGCGGTAATCGGGATGGACGCCGCCGCGGATACGAAAAAGCTTCACGTCCCCCTCCCTCAGTGCCGGCGGCGGGTTTTCAGCCCGGACCTCAGTTTCGGTTTCTGCCAGTGCCAATCGGCCAGATTGATCTGGATTTTGTGCATGCTTACGGCCTGGGTCGGACAGGTCTGGAAGCACTTGGCGCAACCGTGGCAGTTGTCGGCGATCACCGTATGAATCTGCTTGGCCGCACCGACGATGGCGTCGGTGGTGCATTCCTGGAAGCAACGCAGACACCCGATGCACAATTTCTCGTCGATCACCGCGTATTGGGGCTCGGCGTCCTCGTGACCCGAGAGGTCCGCCTCCAGCCCCAGCCGCCGGGCCAGCCGTTCCGCCACCGCACGGCCCCCGGGAATGCACAGCGTCACCGGCGCCTCGCCCTTCGCCAGCGCCGCCGCCGCCGGCGCACAACCGACATAACCGCACTGGCCGCATTGGGAGCCCGGCAGCAGCGCCTGAAGGTCCGCCTCGAGTGGGTCCGACTTGACCGCAAGGTAGCGCGATGCAACGCCGAGGACCGTGCCCAGGGTGGCACCCATCAGGGCCAGACTTCCAACCGCTACCAACATGACGCACCCTCCTCAATAGCCAAAGATTGTCGAATCTCATACATGCTCAATTTGCACTGATGCCGGAAAAGCCCATGAAAGCCAAAGCAAGCAGGCTCGCGGTGATGAAACCGATGGGTGGTCCGGCAAACAACGGTGGCACGTCGGCCAGCGCCACCCGCTCGCGCAGGCCGGCAAACACCACCATGACCAGACTGTAGCCGAGGGCCGATGCAAAGGCGAACAATGTGCTTTGGATAAAGCCATAATGGCCTTCAACCAGCAACAATGCCACTCCGAGCACAGCGCAATTTGTTGTAATCAATGGCAGGTAGATGCCAAGCGTGCGGAACAGCGGAGGCGAGACTTTGCGAATCACCATTTCGGTGAACTGGACGGCGCCGGCGATCACCAGAATGAAGGTTACGGTGCGCAGGTAGCCGAGATCATAGGGCGCCAACAGAAAGGTTTGCAGCGACCAGTCACCCATCGCCGACACGGTGATGACGAAGGTCGTCGCCATCCCCATCCCCACCGCGGTATCGACCTTGGTGGTCACGCCCATGAACGAACACAGGCCAAGAAACCGCTCCAGCACCACGTTGTTGACGAGGACGGCGCCCACCATCAACAGAGCCAGGTCCTGCATCTCCGCTCCCTCCCCCCTTTAGCTCGGTCCGCCGGTCATCCCGGGTTCCCCTGTCCCCTGCCCGCAGCCGCCGCCCGGGGCGACCCGACGCAGGAAGCGTGGCGCGAACGCGCCGCGTCGGGCCAGCCGGCCCGCAACCACCCGGGCCACCAGCAGCCCGACCGCCAGCCCACCCAGAATCGCCGCCGCCCCGGTCCCGTCGCCGGCGCCCAGGCCCTGGGCCAGGATGCCGGCACCGACCATGGTCAACAACGGAATGGCATAAGCGGTAGCCGAGGCACTCAATACCGCACTTTCCGGTAGCCCGACCACAATGCGCTCTCCGACCCGATAGCCCTGGTCGTCGGCCAGCGGAAACCGGCGGGCGACCAGGGCACGACTGCTGCCCCCGCTCTTCAGCCCGCAGGCCGAAAACGAGAGACAGCCGGCGCAGGACGTCGTCGGTTCCGGCTCCAGCCAGGCGGTTCCGTGATCGACCGCCACCACCCGGGCAACCCCTTCGGCCAGCCCGGCGTCGTCCGGGGCACTCCCGACCGCTCCGCTCATGCGTCGACCCGCGCGAGCACGCCGTCCGGCGTGACGTAGAGAGCGGTGAGCCCGCCCGCGGCCCGGAGCACAGCCAGCCGATCCTCGGGTGACACCAGCAGCATGGCGGTGGACAGACCATCGCCCAGCGTCGCCGTTGGCGCCACCACCGAAACCCCCAACAGGCGTGGCACGGTGTGGCCGTCCCGGGGGTCGATGATGTGGGTGAAGTGGCCGGCGTCGTCAAACAGCGTCCCGTAGCCACCCGAGGTTGACACGCACTTGTCGATCACGTCCAGTTCGGCCACCGTCCGGGAGGGATCCGCTGGATTGGCGATGCCGATCCGCCAGGCCGATCCATCCGGCTTCGTCGACATCGCCCTGGGCTCGCCCATATCCACCAGCATGTTGGTGAAGCCGTAACGGCTCAACACCGCCGCCACCTGATCGGTGATGTACCCCTGGCCGCCGCTGTTCAGCGTCAGTCCCATGCCCGGACGCGCGAAAGCGACCCGGCCCGCGGCACGATCGACCTGGAGATCGCGCCAGTCGACCAGGGCCAGCGCCTGCCGGAGGTCGGCCGCCGGCGGCCCCGCCGGATCGGCACCGGGCGCGATAAAGTGGCGAAAATACAGTTGCCAGACCGGCTGGATGGTCGGGTCATAGAGCCCGCCGGTCAGCTCCGCCAACCGGAAGGCGTGATCGAGCAGGGCAAAGAAATCCGCGGGCGCCCCCGTCACCACGCCGTCACGGTTGAGCGCGGCGATCACCGAATCGGCCCGGTGAACGCTGAAGATCGTCTCAAGACGCGCCAGTTCGTCCAGTCCTGCGGCAAGCGCCGCCTGCGCCCGTGCCTCGTCCTGGTCTTTATGGTAAAGCTGGATGCTCGACGGCGCGCCGAGGGTGGTTCCCTCCCAGCGGGTCATCCGCACCGGCGCCCGAAGCGCACCGATGGCCAGCGGCAAACCCGCAGCAACGGCAAGCAACGTAATGGCCCGGCGGCGAGAAAGAGTGATGGTCATCGGGTCGCTACTCTCTTTTACCAACATTGTCGAGTGTTATCGTCGATCGATGCTGTTAGCATGTCCCATTGTGGCCGGCATTTGTCAATCTTTGTCGGAAAACCTGCACTCCCTCCGGCCCGCCCCGCGCCTTTCCCAGGGCAACCGGGCGGGAACCGTCGTTGCAATGCAAAATGCGCGCCAGGCGCCGGGATGACGGCACCGCGACAGCATCCCGCCCGGAGGACGCCCGGTATTCGACAAAAAAAGGAGAGACGTTCGGCCGCGGGATTTGAACCGGCGATGCCGGATCCTACCGGCGAGCGTAAAGAATGACACAAGGGGGCTTTGCCCCATATGCGCCAGGTTACGATGAATCGTTGAAATGGAAGGTTTTTGTGGGCTCTGCCCACACCCGCAAAGGGCCAGTCGGCCCTTTGAACCCATGACGTGAATGAGGTCAAGGAGGCGAGCCTCCTTGCGGGTGCAGGGCAGAGCCCTGCAAAATCAAGACAATAGTGACATCCTGGCGCCTATGGGGCTTTGCCCCCTTTTGATCCCACCAGGAGCGTGACGCCCCCCCCCGCATGACGTCAACAAGCCGCCTATTCAGCGGCGTCCTGGCGCCGATCGGTGCCGTCGCCTTCCGGCTCTTTCTCTTTCTCTTTCTCTTCCTCCTCGTCCTCGAGACTGAATACCTCGGCCTCGTCGTCATAGGAGAACAGCACCGCCCACCGGCCCCAACTGATCGCCGCGCGCAGGGTCTCTTCGGCGTAGGACTCGCTGAGATGATCCTCAAGCTCCGGCTCGAAGCGCAGGCGCGGGGCGCGGTGGCGGGGTCGGCCTTCCAGCACCCGCCGGATGTGGGCGACCAGCGGCACATATTTGAGCAGGTGCTCGCCGAACAGTTCCTTGCGGCCGTCGGTGTCGGACTCCGCGAACACGAAGGCGGGCGGCAACAGTTTGATGTCACCTTCGGCAAGATCGGCAAAGCGCAGGATGTGGAGCGCCTCGGCGATCGGAAACAACTCGTCGACCTCCATCTGAAGGTCTTCCGAAAGCACCGGCAGGTCGGCATGGCCCAGATAGGGCGCCGCAGCCAGGGTTTCCAACAAGCCGGCCAGCAGGTTGGCCGAGACCACGGGCAGCTTGTCGGCAATTCCCGAAAGCACCCCCGCCTGACCCTGAACCGGGGCCGCGGCCGGCGTCGGCCGCTGGGTCATCAGGGCATAGATGTCGTCGACCAGCTTGCGGAACGCCGGATCGAGGCGGTTGCGCGGGTGCTTGAACGGCACCGGAATCTCCGCCCGGACCCGCCCGGGATTGCTCGAAAACACCAGGATGCGGTCACACATCAGCACCGCCTCTTCGATGCCGTGGGTGACCAGCAGGATCGACTTGATCGGCAGCTTGCCCTCGCTCCACAGTTCGATCAGGTCGGTCCGCAGGTTTTCCGCGGTCAGCACGTCCAGCGCCGAAAACGGCTCATCCATCAGCAACAGGTTGGGATTGACCACCAGCGCCCGGGCAAAGCCGACCCGCTGGCGCATGCCGCCGGACAGTTCCCGGGGATAGGCCGATTCGAAGCCGTCAAGACCGATCAACTCAATGGCCGCCTCGGCCCGCTGGCGCTTCTCCCGCGACGGCACCCCCAGGGCTTCAAGCCCGGCCTCAACATTTTCCCGCACGGTCAGCCAGGGAAACAGCGCGAAGCTCTGGAACACCATGGCGATGCCCTGGGCCGGCCCCCGGATCGGCACGCCCTGGTAACGGACGCTGCCGCTGCTGGGCCGGATCAGGCCGGCGACCACCCGCAGCGTCGTCGACTTGCCCGATCCAGAACGCCCGAGCAGACCGACGATCTCGCCCTCCCGGAGTTCCATGTTAACGTCGTCCAGCACCACCAGTTCGCCGCCTGCGGGCTTGGGGAACGCCTGCCGGACGCCCACGAGTTCAAACAAGGGCGCAGTCGCGATGCCATTCGACATGGGGGAGATCCTTAACGATGTTCTGGAACGATGTTCTGGAACGATGTTCTGGAACGATGTTCTGGAACGATGTTCTGGAACGATGTTCTGGAGTGGGTCTCGGGATCGGTCATCTGCTGGGGCAATCACCCAAGGCGCATCTTGCGCTCGGCATAGCGGTAAAGCGGTCGCCACAGTAACCGATTGAACAAAATGACGTAGGCCGACATCACCGCGATTCCCAGGACGATATGGGGATAATCGCCGGCGGCGGTATTGTCCGCAATATAGGCACCAATTCCCGCGGCCGAGAGTTTGGTATCGCCCCAACTGACCACCTCGGCGACGATGCTGGCATTCCAGGCGCCGCCCGAGGCCGTGATCGCCCCGGTAACGTAATACGGCAGGATGCCGGGCAGCATCACGGTGCGCCACCATTGCCAGCCGCGGATCCTGAAGTTGTCCGCCGCTTCGCGCAGGTCATTGGGAAAGGCCGTGGCACCGGCAATCACATTGAACAGAATATACCACTGGGTCCCTAGGATCATCAGCGGGCTCAGCCAGATATCGGGGTTAAGGCTGAACGTCACGATGCCGACCACCGCCACCGGGAACAGCAGATTGGCGGGGAACGCCGCCAAAAACTGCGCCAGCGGCTGAACCCGCTCGGCCAGCCAGGGCCGGAGCCCGATCATCACCCCCAGCGGAACCCAGATCACGGTGGCCACCGCGATCAGCACCGTCACCCGGGCCAGGGTGTAAAGACCAAGCACCGCCACCCGGGCAAGCTCGTCCCAACTGACCTCGGTCGAAACATAGGCCACCACCGACCACGCCACCCAGACGCTGCCCGCCGCCACCAGCCCGTACCAGAGCACATCCAGGGCGATCAGCACCAGCCGCAACCGGGGTTCGTCCGATGAGGGCAACCGCAGGCGCGGCACCCGTAAGGCCGGACGCAACTGCAACCACAGGTCCGAAAGCGCCTGAAGGCCCGCGGCCAGGGCGCCGGTCAGCCGGACCAGGAAACGTGTCCGCAGGAAAATATTGAGCACCCACGACTCGGGCTTGAGCTGCGACGCGGTCTGATCGCAGCGGAATTTGTCGGACCATGCCACCAGTGGCCGGAACAGAAACTGATCGTAAATGACGATCACCACGGTCATGGCCAGGATCGCCCAGCCGACCGCCGCCAGATCCCGCTGCTCGATGGCGGTGGCCACATAGGCGCCAATGCCGGGCAACGTGATGGTCTTGTCGCCGACGGTGATCGCCTCGGAGGCGACCACGAAAAACCAGCCGCCGGACATGGACATCATCATGTTCCAGACCAGCCCGGGCATGGCGAACGGCACCTCGAGCCGCCAGAAACGTTGCCAGCCCGAGAAGCGGAAGCTGTGGCTGGCCTCGTCCAGGTCGCGCGGTACGGTACGCAGGGACTGATAGAAACTGAACGCCATATTCCAGGCCTGGCTGGTAAAAATGGCGAAAACGCACGCCAGCTCGGCCCCCAGCACCGAGCCCGGAAACAACGACAGAAAAAACACGACGGTAAACGAGATATAGCCAAGCACCGGCACCGACTGAAGCACGTCGAGCACCGGCACCAGAATCATCTCGGCGTAGCGGCTCTTGGCGGCCAGGGTGGCATAGACAAATGTAAAGACCAGCGATGCGGCCAGCGCCGCCAGCATCCGTAAGGTGGTGCGCAGGGCATAGTTGGGCAGATTGGACGGGTCCAACGAAACTGCGGCGGCCCCCTCGACTTCGCCAAGGGGCACCGAAGCCTGATGAAGCCCAAGCAGCGCCAGCACCACCGCACTCAGGATCAAAGGAATCGCCACCAGATCCCAACGGTTGGGCAGCAGCCCGCCTGCCTTGCGGCCGATGGCCAGATATGGATGTGCGTGCATCGCCTGTTCCCCGGTCGCCGCCGAAACTCCGCCGAGTCCGTAATCTTCCGTCATCGCTCTGTCAAATGATTGTTTTATGCCTCGCGACAGCCTCGCGGCGGCGATGGCAGTAACCGCCTTGACGGCCCGTAACCGGCCCGGCTACAGGCCGGGCGCCGGCCGGATGCCACCCGTATCTTTATCGCCGGACACATTACTTTACCATTGATGGTCAGGATCACTATTGTAAACTCCCTGATCTGGTCTTCCGCCCAACGGTGAACAGCGGCTCTGAGACCCGGTTCAGTGCGCTTTTTCGTCTCATTTTAGCTGTAAAGCCGAAGCCTGCCGGAACGTCTCTCCCCGGCAAGGCCGGAGAGAGGGGGCGACGCCTTGATATTTTGTTGGTCCCCGAGGGTCAGATCATGGGCCTGCATGGGGACCGGCGATTCCTGGTTTCGGTCGGCAGTATCGCCTGCCGGCAGGACGCTGTCCACCGCTGCCGGCAGCGACTCCCGGTCGTGTCCTTGCGCCTGCCCTCTTCGGCAGGCCAGCGGCGGCAGGTCAGGCCGCACACACCGCCGCAGCCGCCTCAAGCCCCTCATCCGGGGTCCTGACCAGCGGCGGATCGCTGACTTCGATCTGAAGAACCTGATCGAAGCCGTTGAACCCGGTCCGCAGTACCGCCCCATAGGCGCCAAGCTGGCCGATTTCGATCCAGTCGCCCTCGGCCACGTCGGCAGGCAGCAGGAACGGGCCGTCCATGCGGTCGGCGCTGTCGCAGGTCGGGCCGAACAGCCCGAACGCCGCCAGTCCCGAGCCGTCGGACCGGCGGCCGTTACGGATCAGCCGGCACGGATAGCGAAAGTTGAGGCTGCCGGCATCGGCCAGCGCGCCATAGACGCCATCGTTGATAAAAAGAAAGTCACCCCGCCGCCCCAGCACCTCAACCACCACCGACTGGCCGGCGGCCACCAGCGCCCGCCCGGGTTCGCACCAGACGGCGCAGGTGCCCGGCAGGTCAAGCTGCACCACCGCGCGCTCGATGGCCGCGAAATAATCGGCCAGCGGCGCCGGTTCGGCATCGGGATAGCTCGCCGGAAAACCGCCGCCGACATCGAAGATGTCCAGGTCGACGCCGGCCGCTGCCACCACCTCGCCGGCCAGCGCCACCGCCCGGGCATAGGCCGACGGGTCCAGGCATTGGGAGCCCACATGGAAACTGACGCCGACCTGCGCCGCCGCCGACCGGACGGCCCGCAACAGACAGGCCGCCTCGGCCGGAGCCGCGCCGAACTTGCCCGAAAGGTCGAGCCTCGCCCCACCCTTGGGCAGGGCCAGGCGGACAACCAGGGCAAGGTCCGGGGCAAAGTCGGTTTCGTCGCGAATCTTGGCCAGCTCCGCCGCCGAGTCGAGAACGAAGGTCCGAACGCCGTGGTCGGCATACGCCTCACGGATCGCCGCCCGGGACTTGACCGGATGCATGAAGTGGATGCCCGCCTCGGGAAACAGCCGCCGGACCAGCCGCACCTCGGTCAGAGAAGCGCAATCGAAGTGGCGCACGCCACCCCCCACCAGGGCGTGCAGCACCGCGGGTTCCGGGTTGCACTTCACGGCATAAAGCACGATGCCGCCAAACGCCGCCGTGAAGCGCCGGGCCTCGGCCGCCAGGGTCTCCGGCCGCAGGCACTGCATGGGCACGGTCGGCCGTTCGGCAAACACCGCAGCATCCACCGACAGGAGGCGACGGACGTTGGCGGCACGACGGCGCAGCGGGACAACGCTGGTGCGGAAGTTTTCGATTTTCATGGCGTGACCCCAACAGGGACAACGATGACACAAACCGGCCAGCCCTTGCAGGCGCCGGATGGGCGCAAAAGTCACAGAACCGCGGCGAACGATCGGGTTGGCGATCGCAACGGCCGCGGTTACATACTCTGTTGGGAGTGGGAACGCCGCCCGGTCTCAGGCGGCAGACACCGAAGGGCCACAACTGCCCGGCAGGAAACGACCATGTCCACCTCCCTTTCGGGGACCGGCCCGAAGTGGCCGGCTCGTCCAAAAAGGACGCGTCCGTCGTAGCATAACCCAGGCGGGCCATAGGCACGTGCGTGTGCGTCTTCAGCGTCGATATACGCCCATCGACGCCGAAGTCAAGATCCCAATTGCACCCCCCGGCGTGACAACCCTGGTTGTGCGCTGCGGGAGATGCAATCGGACTTTCCATGACCCGCCGGCTTTGTTAGGCTTTCGCGCGGTCTATTATCGGGAAAGAAGCCGGAATGCCGCTCCGCGGGGAGGAAACATGACAAAACAACATCGCTGGATCATCGCCGGGGCCATGGCCACCCTTGGTTTCGCCGGGCTGGTAGCGTCGGGTTCATCGGTTGCCGCCGCCGATGTCGTCACCATCGGTTTCACGGAGTCGGAAACCGGCGCCCTCAACGTCGATTCCATCGGCCAGTTCAACGGGTTCAGGTTATGGCGGGATCAGGTCAACGCCGCCGGCGGAATCACCGCGGGAGGCAAGTCCTATCAGGTCAACCTGGCCTTTTATGATGACCAGTCAAAGCCAGACCGGGTCCAACAGCTTTACAGCCGGCTGATTCTTCAGGACAATGCCGATTTTTTGTTCAGTCCTTATTCGTCCGGACTGACGGCAACCGCGGCGATTATTTCCGAGCAATACGGCAAGATCATGATCACTACCGGGGCTTCCGAAGACAAGACTTATCAGTTGGGCAACAAGTATCTCTACGAGATGTACACTCCGGCCAGCGCCTATCTGACCGGCGCGCTTGATGCGCTGAAGACCGTCCACCCCAAGGCGCGAGTCGCCCTGGCTTATGCCGACGACGCCTTCGCCAAGGCCGTGGCGACGGCGGCCCGAACCTACGTCCAGAGTATCGGCATGGAACTGGTGTTCGATGAAGCCTACGCCCCCAGCACCACCGACTTTGGACCGCTGATCAACAAGATGATCAGCGCCAAGGCCGACGCCCTGATCGGCGGTGGCCATTATGCCGACGGCGCCACCCTGGCGCGCCAGGTCTATGACCACAAGGCGCCGCTCGACTTCATCAGCCTGCTGGTCGCCCCCGACAGCCCGAAATTCGCCACCCTGGGCGAATCCGCGGTCAACGTCACCGCTCCTTCCCAATGGGCGCCCCAGGCCACCTTCAAGCCCGATTTCGGCCCGGACCCCAAGACCTTCGGGGACGCCTACCGCAAGGCTTACGGCATCGAGCCAAGTTACCATGCGGCGGGCGGCTATGCCGCCGGCCTGATCCTCCAGCATGCCATCGAACAGGCCGGCACCATCGACCCCGACAAGGTGGCGGCCAGGCTCGATCAGACCGATGTCGAGACCTTCTACGGCCATGTCCGCTTCTTCACCGATTCCAGCCGTCACGGACTCCAGGCCGGGCACTCGATGGTCATCGTCCAGTGGCAAAAGAAGGGTGACCAACTGGTCAAGGAAGTGGTCTGGCCGAGGGCCGGCGCCACCGCGCCCCTGGCCTACCCGCTTCACTAGCATAGCGTCCCGGCATCCCCGGCCGCCGCCGGACGGACGGCAACGCCCCTCCCCGTCCGGCGGTTGGCCCCCCCCGACCGCGAGCCCTTAACCGGAAAGCCCGTTCATGCTGGGAGTCTTCGCCTCTATGCTCGACGGTGTCCTGGTCGGCGCCGTTTATGGTCTGGCCGCCATCGGCCTGACGCTGATCTGGGGGGTGATGGACGTCATCAACCTGACCCACGGCGCCATGATCACCATGGGCATGTTCGGCCTTTATCTGGCGTTCACCGAACTCGGCCTCAACCCCTACGTGGCCCTGCTGCCGGTGGCGGGTCTGGGCTTTGCCGCCGGTGTCGTCATCTATTGGCTGTCAGTCCACCGGGTGGTCGGCCGGCCGCCGCTGATGAGCCTGCTCAGCACCTTCTCCGTCAACCTGATGGTGATCGGCATCGGCACCATTTTGTGGAGCACCAGCCCGTACAACATTGATGTCAGCCTGCCGGGCTTCAGCCTGGGCGAGTATACCTTTACCGGCAACCATCTGCTGGCCGCGGCGGCCGCGGTGCTGATCGCCATTGCCCTGTCGCTGTTCCTGGCCCGAACCCGGTCGGGCAAGGCGATCCGGGCGGTGGCCAGCAACCGCAGGGCGGCCGAACTGATGGGCATTCCTTCAAGCCAGGTGCTGGCCCGGGCGTTCGGCCTCGGGATCGCCATCGCCGCGGTGGCGGGCGGGCTGATCGCCACGCTGTTTCCCTTCACCGTGCTGTCGGGCAGCGATTACCAGCTCAAAAGCTTCGTGGTCACGGTGCTGGGTGGCCTCGGCAACCCCACCGGCGCCCTGGCCGGCGGCATCCTGCTCGGCCTGATCGAGGGCGGCGTCACGCCGTTCATCGCGGTAAGCTGGATTCCGGTGATCGAATTCGCCCTTTTCGTGCTGATCCTGATCGCCTTTCCCAATGGCCTGTTCGCCCGGAGAACCCACCGATGAGCCCGAAAAAGCCCTTTTTCTGGCTGCTGGTGGCGGTCATCGCGGTGTTCCTGCTGCCGGTCGTGACCCGGGATGTCGGCTTGCGTGAAAGCCTGCTGCTGGCCGCGATCTACATCATCCTGGCCACCAACCTGAACCTGATGATCGGCTTCACCGGCTACGTCAACTTCGGCAACATCGTGTTTTTCGGCCTTGGCGGCTATATCGGCCTTTATCTGGTCACGGCCGCCGGGTTCCCGGTCGCGCTGGCCGCGACGGTCGCCGGACTGGGGGTCGGCGCCATCGCGCTGGTCTTCGGGCTGGGCATCCTCAGGCTGCGCGGCGCCTATTTTGCGCTCGCCACCATCGGCATCGCCGAAGCGGTCAATGCCTTCGTCTCGAATTTCGGACCGTGGGGCGGCGCCACCGGCCTCTACCTGTCGTTCGAGGCTTATCGGCCATTGGGTGGCCCGCGTGAGGCATTGTGGACCGTCTACCTGCTGCTGGTGGCGGTCATGGGGCTGTCGCTGTTCCTCGGCTACGCGGTCAAGACCTCGCGGTTCGGCCTGGGCCTGTTCGCCATCCGCGAGGACGAGGCGGCGGCGGCGGTGCTGGGGGTCAACACCCCGCTGTACAAGGCCGCCGCCTACAGCCTGTCGGGGGTGCTGCCGGCGGTGGCCGGCGCACTGTTCTTCTTCAAACAGGGCGTGATCCAGCCGGACCAGGCCTTCGATCTGACCCTGTCCACCGAGGCCATCGTGATGCTGATGCTGGGTGGCCAGGGCACCGTCACCGGCGCCGCCCTGGGCGCCTTCCTCTACGAGCAGTTCCGCGGCATCCTGCTGACCTCACCGGTGTTTTCCAGCTTTCAACTGGTGATTGCCGGTGCCCTGCTGCTCGTCACCGTACTGTTCCTGCCCGGTGGTCTGATGGGATGGCTGTATCACCGCTGGCCGCGGCTGAGGAGGGTGCTGGAATGAGCGAATTGCTCGAGATCACCGGCCTGTGCAAGCATTTCGGCGGTCTGCGCGCGGTAAACGAGGTGTCGTTCACCGTCGGGACCGGCGAAATCCTGGGACTGATCGGCCCCAACGGCGCCGGCAAGTCAACCCTGTTCAACCTGATCAACGGCGTGCTGCGCCCCTCGGCGGGCCGGGTTCGCTTCTCCGGCACCGACATTACCGGCTGGGCACCCTACCGGGTGGTACGGCTGGGGCTGGCCCGCACCCACCAGATCGTCCGGCCGCTGAACGACATGACGGTCCTGGAAAACTGCACCGTGGGCGCCTGTTTCGGCAGCCAGGCCCTGGGCCTGGGGCCGGCCCGGCGGGTTGCCGACGAGGTGCTGGAACTGGTCGGACTGGCCGACCGTCGCCACCAGCTTGCCGCCGGCCTGACCATCGCCGGCAAGAAACGGCTGGAAGTCGCCCGGGCGCTGTCGGCCCGACCGAAGCTGCTGCTGTTCGACGAGGTGCTGGCCGGCCTCAACCCCACCGAGGTCGGGCGCATGATAGAGGTGTTCCGGGCGATTCGTGCCCAAGGCATCGCCATCGTGATGATCGAACATCTGATGCAGGCGATCATGAACCTGTCCGACCGGGTGGTGGTACTGAACTTCGGCGGCAAAATCGCCGAGGGCCGCCCCCACGAGGTGGCGACGGATCCGACGGTGGTCGAGGCCTATCTCGGCGACCCCAACATCGCCGCAAGACTTGCCGAACCCCCGGGTGGCGCCGAATCGCCGGGTCGGGAACCCCCGGGTCGGGAACCCCAGGTTCAAGAACAAGGAGCGGCACCGTGAGCGAACCGATCCTGACCGTCGAACACCTGGAAACCGGCTATGGCGATGTCCAGGTGCTGTGGGGTGTTTCCCTGCGGGTCCCGGCGGGCCGCGTCACCACCCTGATCGGGGCCAACGGCGCCGGCAAGACCACCACGCTGTACGGCACCATGGGATCTCTGCGCCCCTGGAGTGGTCGCATCATCTTCAAGGGCGAGGACGTCACCGGCCTGCCGGCCTACGCCAAGACCCAGCGCGGTCTGGTGCTGGTCCCTGAAGGGCGTCAGCTCTTCGGTGGCATGACCGTCGACGAAAATCTCGACATGGGCGCCTTCCCGCCCCGGGCCCGCGCCAATCGGGAAGCCAACCGGGAACGGGTATTCGGGCTGTTCCCGCGCCTGCGGGAACGCCGCGGTCAACAGGCCAGCACCTTTTCGGGCGGCGAGCAACAGATGCTGGCGGTCGGCCGCGGCCTGATGTCCGAGCCCGAGGTGCTGATGATCGACGAATTATCCCTCGGCCTGTCGCCGCTGCTCGCCCAACAGTTGTTCACTACCCTGAAAGTTCTCAAGCAACAGGGCATGACCATCCTGCTGGTTGAACAAAACGTCCATCTGGCCCTGGCGCTCAGCGACTATGCCTATGTGCTGGCCGAAGGCCGGGTCTTTGCCGAAGGCCCGGCCCATGAGGTGGCCGGGCGGAGCGACATCCGCTCAGCCTATCTTGGACTTTAGCTCGAATCACTCACATACGCCAGATAGCTCCGTTCGCGGATTGGCATTGGAATCGGCACGGCTCTTGCCGTAGTCAGGCCCCGAAACTTTTGCCATGGCGCGAACGCCGCCAACGTTGTGAGGGAGAGAGATCATGATCACGCCGGAGCAATGCCGGGCCGCCCGAAAGTTACTGGGGTGGAGCATCGCCCAGCTTGCCACCGCCGCCGGACTTGGAATTCATGGCGTGGTGACCTTCGAGGCAACCAACTCGCAGTCCCGCCACGCGACCAGGATAAAGCTACGGGATGCCCTCGAATCAGCCGGCATCGAGTTCCTCGCCGAGGATGCCGGGGGACCGGGTGTACGCCTTCGCACCCCTGCGGCTGGCCCCGCTTCATGACGTGCCAAGACCTTGCGGTATGTAAAAAGACCGTCAAACATGATCGGAACTCCCATTCGATGAGGAGGTCAGACCACTATGGACCGATTACTTATGTGGCGCTTGAATACCGATTCACGGCGCAGATGGCTACCGCCGGAGCAGAGCGCCACATAAATGCCTACACCACATTACGCATCCGGCTCCTACCTTGGGTGTCTGACGGCGAAGCGGAAGTAAGGCGGAGTCTGACTTCTCGTACCCGTTCGTCACCGGCTACGGCTCCTCGCCTTTCCGATGCGGACCGATGCGGCGACCGCTGCCCGGCCAGGCACGAGATCTCCCAGGTTCCGATGTGATCCCTTTGCACGTAATGGGGTCTTCGACCACGGCAGGGCGGCGGCACCTCGCTTGACGGCGCCGCTCATGTTGCCTTCGACTGAACTGACGGTCTCGGCCCTTGCGATTTCAATGCGTTCGCCGCTCAATCGCCCACCCCAGGCAATCTCTGTGTGCCCTTCGTGGCCGCCGTCGCCGACAGGATCACGCCAGCTTCTCCGGGCGCACCCGTTCTCATTTCGCCCGAAAGATCCGAACCTGCGGGAACACCCCCCCCGGCAAGCCGGGGGGAATAACATCATGATATTTCGTTATTTTTTCCCTCTCCCGCGGAGCAGGAGCAGGAGCGGGTCGGGGTGGGGTGGGGGTGTTCCCGCATGCCCGGGACCATAATGAGAACCGCTGAGCACGATGCTGGCTTCTTGAGTGAAGCTGGCCGCCGTGGTAGCCAAGAGTGGTGAGATGTCGAGCGTCCGTGATGGCACTGGCCGGTCGCTTGGATCGCTGGAAAAGTCCGGCGCTCGGATTAGCGGTCGGGATTGAGGGTGGTCGGCTGAAAGGCAGGTGTGACTCGCGAGTGAACGAGACGCACGATACGGCTGGCCGATGGTGGTGTGGCATAACCCGCCGGTGGCATTAATATTGGGGCGATGCGAAGACGTCGGGGGAAAGCGGCCGGTGTCGGCTGCCAAGGGATGATTTGTTCGATTGGGGGTTCAATATTATGGCCAATATTCAACAGATGAAAGCCCGATACACAGAATTTCGCTGGGGTAGCGCGGTGTTATGGGCGTTGATTTTGGTTTCGGGCGCCGTGACTGTTCTCGGTGCCGTTTCCTGGGCCGGTTGGCTGGTGGTGAGCGAGGCGATTGATCCCGCGGAGATTTCCGCCGACGGGGCCAATCGGTGGGTTGATTATCACGTCGATACGCCATTGCGGCGCTCCGGTTATTTTACCACCGGCTGCGACGATATTGCCGGGACCGCCACCGGCAAGCAGGAGGCGGAGCTTAGCCTTTCCGAAGACTCAAAGCCGTTGGGGCCGGCGCACCAGTCCTCTTCGGCGATCAGTGCCGGCGGCAATGGCGCCTATTCCTACCAGTGCACCGCGCCGCCTTTCGTGCGTGGCTTGGTTTTTTCGACCTCGGATAACAGTGACCCGCGGACCAACGGTCGCCACTACCATGTACGGTATCCGGTCGGACTGGAGTACAGTGTTTTTGTTTTGGCCATTTCGATCCTGATAATCGCGGCGCTGTGTCGCGCCAAGATCAAGACCGTTAAAATCGTTCTGGCCTGGGCCGTTGGGCGACGGAATCGGGTCGTTGCGTTTCTCAAGACCGCCAGCCTTCCGGCAGCGATTTCGCTCTATGAGTTGTTATTTTTGCCGCCAACTTGGAATAATACCGATAGCACCTCAATGATTGCGATAGATCTCAATTATATTCCACATTTTCAACCGCTCGTTCCGCAAATCATCGATATCGCGGAGCATTTATTTGGGTACAGCGCGCCCATGATCTGGTCGCTATTAATAATTCAACACATTGTATTGGTAACAGCTATTTCTTATCTCGCAATTGCTTGGTCGTCGTGGGGAATTCGGATTCTGATCAGTCTCAGTGCCTCCCTCGGTAGTAACCTGCATTTGTACTCTCAAGGGCTCTACACCGAAGCACTGTCTCTGTCCTTCCTGATCTTTATGATTGGTGGGTGCGTCCGGGTGGCGCGATACGGATTTTCGTACCGTGGACCGTTTTTTGTGTACTGTTTAGCCCTGATCTTAATGACTCTAACCCGCGAATCCTGGGCGGTACTGGGAGGCATGTTGCCGGTATTGGTGATCGTGCAACGACTCCTCCGAGGTGCAGGCGAACCGGGCTACCTGATTCCAGCTGCGGTCGCGACCTTGGCGATCCCCGGTGCCATTCTGGTTTGTTCGGCGGTTCAGCACGCCTACCCGTCGTGCGGAAAGGCGTATGGCGATACCGTTTGTCGGCAACAGCCTGGACTCTTTGGGGTTTATCGGATTCAAGTAATTGGCGCGCGGTTAGAGGGCGCCCAACGGCGCGAATGGCTGGAGAGAATGCAGGCACTGATGCCAGATCCGGCCGAAAAGCGCGCATTCGTGATCATGGCCACCAATCCCCGACCGTGGTTTGGAACCTATGAGGAGATCAAGGGCGACCATCCGGGCGCCGATCCGGCCGCGCTCACCCTGATGTCGCGTGTCTACATGGTTTTTCTGACTCATCAGGACGGCTATGCGCTGCGGCAGTTCTGGGATACTTTAGTCACATATTTTTCTGGAGGCGGCCATTATGCGGATATCACCAGCCAGACGGCGGTATGGATGGACCGCTATCGTGAAATTTATAAACAATCCGATTTCAGCGAGGATTTCAAAAACTTTATCCGGGACTCCTCGTTGTTCGATCCGGCACGGTATGCCGGATACGTTCATCTTAATATCTTGTTATCTACGTTAGATATGGTTGCGCCGATACATATAGTCCTGGCACTGGCCTTGATCTGGGGCTTCGTGATGGTCACCGGGCGGTTAAAGCCTGTAGAGACTGCGGGGCTTGTCGTCGTGATCAGTCTGGCGTTGGCAGCCATCGTCTATGCCACCATCGCGTCTCTCGCCACCATATACGGGTCTCGCTATGGCGCGCCGGTGTATTTGATGGCGTGGATCGCGGCAGCAGTCACCGTTGGAAGCTTTGCTCCCGAGCCCCCACCAGGGCGCCGCCTTTGTGTCTGACGACAGCGCCGCCAAGTTGCCACGGAATACCAAAATGGATTGTTACCATGCCCTACGATGAGATGGGTCTGGCATGGTGAGATTCAACCCGGGGAAAGTCAGTGATGAGGGGCTCCATCGGTAGCATCATGGGCCTTGCTGGATTTTTCAAGAAGGTTGAGGAACGGTTTGATGATATCGATCGGCATCGGAAAGACGATCGTGGAGTTCTGTTCGGCGCCGATTTCCGTTAGTGTCTGCAAATACCGCAACTGCATGGCGGCAGGAATGCTCGAGAGGATTTCAGCAGCGTTCACCAGCGTTTGCGATGCCTGGAACTCGGCCTCGGCATGGATGATCTTGGCGCGACGGTCGCGCTCGGCTTCCGCCTGCTTGGCGATGGCGCGCACCATGTTTTCCGTCAGTTCGACGGTTCGAATCTCGACGTTGCTGACCTTGATCCCCCAGGTTTCCGTTTGGCTGTCAAGGATACTCTGGACATCGCTGCCCAGCTTCTTTCGTTCGGAAAGCATCTCGTCCAGGTCACGTTGCCCCAGTACGGCCCGCAGGGTCGTCTGAGCGAGCATGTTGGTGGCCGGAAGATAGGACTGCACCTTGATGATGGCGCGTTCGGGATCGACGACGTTAAAGTAAAGAACCGCATCAACCTTCATCGAAACATTATCCCGGGAGATCACGTCCTGGCTCGGTATCTCGATAACCTGGATACGGAGGTCGACTCTCACCATTTCCTGAATGAATGGGATCATCAGCACAAGTCCTGGCCCCTTCACCCTTTGAAATCGCCCGAGAGTGAAAACCACCGCCCGCTCGTATTCACGCAGGATTCTCACGGTTGCCATGACCAGCACGAAGGCCAGGAAAATGATAATAGGGATCGTATAGATGTCGAAGGCGGACATGTCCTAAGCCTTTCGGAAGGTGTCATCGCTCGTTCAGCGAGAAGATTTCTGCCAGCGTGGCAAACAACGCACAGACTACCGCAACGGATGTGACCAATATACCGCAATCCGACGTCACTTCGCACCGTATCAGTACCTGCCATCATGCGAAAGCTTCGGAAACTACTTATGCATAGCCGAATATTATTGCTCTAACTTCTTACGGATGGATTCCAATTCTTGCAGTCGATCCTTGCTCGTCGTTGGATAGGTCATTTTGAGGCATTCGAACATATCCAGGATGATTCTGGAGACAATCAGCCGGGCATTTTCTTTATCATCGGCGGGAACGATATACCAGGGAGCCTCCTCAGTGCTGGTCGCTGTGAAGCAATCTTCATATGCGCTCATGTAATGCTTCCAGAACTTTCTCTCCTCGATGTCGGCCGTGCTGAATTTCCAGTTCTTTTCCGGTTCGTCAATCCGTGCCAGGAACCGTTTGCGTTGCTCTTCCTTCGAGAGGTGGAGAAAGAACTTGATGATCCGGGTGCCATTGGTGTGAAGGTGTCTCTCCAAATTCGTGATCGAGCGATAGCGGTCGTGCCAGATTGTCTTGTCGTGCTCGGGCACGTCCGGAAGCCCTTCGCTGCGGAGAATCTCGGGGTGGACGCGGGCGATCAGGACTTCCTCGTAATAGGATCGGTTGAAGATGCCGATCTTGCCCCGCTCGGGTAAATCGCGAGTGGTGCGCCAGAGAAAATCATGTTGTAATTCCGTCTGGCTCGGATGCTTAAAGCTGAAGACCTGGCAGCCCTGGGGGTTAACCCCCGACATCACATGCTTGATGGCGCCATCTTTTCCCGCAGCGTCCATCGCCTGAAAGATCAGCAGGACGGCATAGCGATTGGAGGCATAAAGTAGTTGCTGCAAGGCGCTCAGCTGTTTGACATGCTTGCTGATAAGGCCCTCGTACTCCGCCTTCGAGGTATAGACTGGTTCGACGACGGTCGGCCACCTCTTCAGGTCGACGTCATGTCCTTCCATGATGCGAAAATCATCGGATTTTATCAGCATCTTTTGTCCTCCTGCGGCGCCGACGGTGCCGTTCAAGAAACGTCATTGGCTGGCTGGGGCGGTTTGCGGCTTTACCCCGGACGGCGTTCCGGCTGTGACGGGATCGAGGATCCGATAGGCGAGCAGTTTCACGCGGTCGCTCACCAGGAACCAGACGACCGCGTAGCCCCAGACAATCAGTGCCCAGCCCCAACCGAGCGGCGCCATGAGAAACCCATAGACCGCAATCAGCGTCGCGGCGAGTTGGGTGCCGAGCACCGCCATCCACAAAATCGGTGCGGGGCGTATCGACCAGAACGGGCCGCGCGTGCGCGTCAGGAAGATCGTCAGATGTCCGGCCACGGACAGCATCAGGTACATCAGCGTCTGGAGATGGGGACGGTCGAGGAGAAAAACGCGGTCGCCCAGATAGAACAGGCCAAACGCCGCCACCGGGCCGATGACGCCGAGCACCGTGGCGATGCCCAGGACCACGGGCATATTCCAGGCCTCGGGCTGGTTCTTGTAATGAACGTTGTCGTAGGCGATGGACAGGATGGCGCCATCGTTGAGCAGCGCCAGCATCACGATCATCACCGCCGTTAATGGATAGAAGTTGAAGATCAAGATAGCCAGGGTCATGAACAACAGAACCCGCAGCGTTTCAGTGATGCGGTAAATGGCATAGCTGTTCATCCGCTGGAATATTTTTCGGCTCTCCTTGATGGCGTCGATAATCACGGACAGGCCGGGCGTCATCAGCACGATGGCCGCCGCCGCCCGCGCCGCGTCGGTCGCATCCGAAACCGCGATGCCGCAGTCGGCCTTCTTCAAGGCGGGCGCATCGTTCACGCCATCACCGGTCATGCCGACAATGTGACCACGTTTTTGCAGGACATCCACGATATGGAACTTGTGCTCCGGGAAGACCTGGGCAAAGCCATCTGCCTTTTCGATCGACTCCGCCACCGCAGCCGTTTCCTGATGCTTCACGTCACCCAGGCCGCTGGCGTCAAGAATGGCGGCGCCCATCCCCAACTTCTTGGCGGTTTCCTGGGCGATGGCCAATTGGTCGCCCGTAACCATCTTGACCGTCACGCCCATTTGCCGCGCGGTGGCGATGGTTGCCTTGGCATCTTCCCGCGGCGGATCGAAGAGCGGTAGCACACCGAGAAACTGCCATGGGCCATCTCCGTCGGCTCGCGCCACCCCCAGGGAACGAAAGCCGCGCGCCGCGAACGCGTTGACCGCCTTGCCCACGGCCGGCTTCACCTGCGCGGCGTCGGCCGCCAACGCCAGGATCACCTGGGGCGCACCCTTCGTGACCTTGAACGCCTTACCGTCCGGCCCTTTGATGGCGGCCTCGGTGCGTTTATGCACCGGATCGAACGGCTGGAAGTGAACCACCTGATAGCCCTTCAGGGCCTGATCGCCCTTCAGGCCCGCAAGGACCGCCAGATCAATGGTGTCGTCGTTGTCGGCGCGCGACGCCAGGGCGGCATTCAGGATCACGTGCTCGGCGGTGGTGCCGTCGACGCCGAACGGATCGCCCAGGGTCAGCTTGTTCTGGGTCAGCGTGCCGGTCTTGTCCGCGCACAGCACGTCCACCCCTGCCAACTCTTCGATAGCCACCAACCGACTGACAATTGCCTTCTTCCCGGCCAGCAGGCGCGCGCCCACCGCCATCGTCACCGACAGCACCGTCGGCATCGCCACGGGAATCGCGGCCACGGTCAGCACCAGGGCGAACTGCAAGGTGGTCAGGATGGGATCGCCGCGGTAGGTCGCGACGGCAATGATCACCGCCACCAAAGCCACCGCGAGCAGGATCAGGTAATTGCCGATCTGGAGCACGGCGCGTTGGAAGTGACTGACGGTGTGCGCGTCCTGCACCAATTGCGCGGTCTTGCCGAAGTAGGTGTTCGCACCGGTGGCATAGACCAGCGCCCCGATTTCACCCTGACGGATGATCGACCCGGAAAACACCGCCTCGCCGGCTTTGCGGGTGGCGGGCAGGGATTCGCCGGTCAGAGCCGACTGATCCACTTCGACCGAATCGCCGTCGAGCAAGCGGGCATCCGCCGGCACGATGTCGCCCAGGCGCAACCGGATGACGTCGCCCGGCACCAGTTCGCGCGCCGCCGGCGTGATCCATTTCCCATCACGCTTGACTCTGGCCTTGACCGCCAGCCTGGCCTTGAGGGCAGCGATGGCGTTGCCGGCCTCGCGCTCCTCCCAGAACCCGATCACGCCGTTGGCCAGGAGCAAAACCAGGATGATGAAAAAATCCGGCCAGTGTCCGACCACCCCCGACAGGATCACCGCAATTTCAATCATCCATGGGATCGGACCCCAGAAATAGGAGAGGAACTTCAGCAGCGGATTGACCTTCTTTTCTTCGATCTCGTTAGGTCCATACCGGACCAGCCGTTTCTGTGCCTCCGCCTCGCCCAGGCCGTCCGGGGAGTACCCCAGTGTCCTCTCGACCTCCTCCAACGGTAATGATTTCAAATCGCCCGTGACATCGGGTGTTGGTCCGGACTTGGCGTCCGATGGATTCAGACGATTGGCATCCTGTCCCATGATATTTCCCTTTATTCTCGGCGATGCGCCAGGCGGGACCGAAACGACCACGCTTTCATCAGACGATGAGCTCGCCACCATCAACCACGCGGCTGTGCAGATCGTCGGCGGGCGCGAAGGCGATCGCACGCCGGGCGAAGTCGACCGGCGAAGGTCCCCGCAAGCTGGTTGAGGTGGAACGGTCCATGGTCCGCAACTCCTGTCAGGCAACTGCCAGGTGTGGGAGGGTCTCCTGGGTGTGCCGTGCGATCATCAATTCTTCGTTGGTCGGAATGACCCAGGCCGACACGGCGCTGTCGGGGGCGGAAATGCGCGGTCCGCCGGCGGCGTTCGCCGGCCCGTCCAGGGTCATGCCGAGCCAGGCCAGCTTTCCGCACACGGCCGCGCGCACCGGGGCGGAGTGCTCGCCGATGCCGGCGGTGAACACCAGGGCGTCCAACCCGCCGAGAACGGCGGTATAGGCGCCCACGTACTTCGTCATCGCGTAAACGAAGAACTCCACCGCTGCGATGGCCCGGGGATCGCCGCTGTCCTGTAACACCCGCATGTCGCCGCTGGTGCCGGACAGACCGAGCAGCCCGGCGCGCTGGTACAGCATTTTCTCCAGCGCGGCTTCGTCGAACAGCTTGCGGCGCAGCAGGTAGAACAGCACCTCCGGCGGCACGTCGCCCGAGCGCGTCGCCATCGGCAGGCCGGACAGACCGGCAAAGCCCATGGTGGTTTCGACGCTGCGCCCGTCCAGCATGGCGCACAGGCTGGCGCCGCCGCCGAGATGCGCGACGATCACCCGCCGGGCTTCGGGCGCGAACTTCGGCACCTGCCGGCTGATATATTCATAGGAAATGCCGTGGTAACCCCAGTGGCGCGCGCCATCGTCGCGCACGTCCTGGGGGAGCGCGTAGTGCTGCGCCACCTCCGGCATGGTTCGATGGAACGATGTGTCGAAGCAGGCGACCTGCGGCAGCCCCGGGAACGCCTCGGCGAGCGCCCGCGCGCCCCGCACATTGAAGGTCTGGTGCGATGGTTCCATCGCCGCCAAGGACTCCAGATAGTCCAGCACGTCGCCGTCGATCCGCGCTGGTGCCCCGAAGCGGGTGCCGCCAAGCACGACACGATGGCCGGCCGCCACCACTTTCAGGCCGGGAACATTGGTCTCCAGCCAAGTAATGACGAAGTGCAGCGCCGTCTTGTGGTCGATGGCATGGCCCTCGCCCCATTCGTGGGCGTCGAAGGGTTTGCCATTCGGGTTCTTGACCACGAAATGCGGATCATCCGCCATGGCGTCGATCTGGCCGCGGCAGACCAGAGGCAGGGACCCGGCCGCGTCTATCGCATAGGCGGCAAATTTGAGGCTGGTGGAGCCCGCGTTGATCACGATGATAACATTGGCCATGGTCGGTCACTCCTCGGGCTCGGGCAGGATGCGGGCGGGATCGCGCGCCAGCGCGTCGGCGTAGAGCACGGCGGCCGCGGCGGAGAAGCGGCGCGCGTCCGCGGTGTCGGCACGGCTGGTCAGCACCACCGGCACCCGCGCGCCGACCACCAGCCCGGCGATCTGAGCGTCGGCCATGAAGGCGAGGTTCTTGTAGACCATGTTGCCGGCCTCGATATTGGGCACGAGCAGGATGTCGGCCAGGCCCGCCACCGGCGAGGAGATACGCTTGGTTCGTGCCGCCGCCGCGTCGACCGCGGCATCCAGATCAAGCGGCCCGTCGACGATGCCGCCGACGATCTGCCGCCGATCGGCCATCTTGGCCAGAATCGCCCCGTCGAGGGAGGCCGGCATTTTCGTGCGCACGGTTTCCACCGCGGCCAGCACCGCCACCTTCGGCAGCTCGATGCCGAGCGCGAGCGCGAAGCCGATCGCGTTCTGACAGATGTCGCGCTTCTGGTCGGTGTCGGGCGCGATGTTCAGGGCAGCGTCGGTGATGATGACGCGGCGGGCATAGGTCGGAATCGATGCCATGGTGCAGTGGCTGAGCAGGCGTCCGGTGCGCAGCTTCGCTTCCTTCAGCATGATGGCGTGCAGCAGCACATCGGTGTGCAGGCTGCCCTTCATCAAGACCTGGACTTCGCGGGCGCCGGCCGCCATCGCCGCCTTGAGTGCCGACTCCTCCGGGCCGTCCGTGGGCACGATGCGGCAGTCGGACAGATCGAGCTTCGCCGCCGCGGCGACCTGGCGCAGTTCCGCTTCCGGACCGAACAGGACCGGCACGATCAGTCCGGCCTCGGCCGCCTCGATCGCGCCGGAGAGTGACTCGGCGCTGCATGGATGTACGACACCGGTGAGCATCGGCTTGAGCCCGCGGCCGCGTTCCAGCAATCCTTCCAACCGATGCTCGGGCAGGTCGCGTTGGCGCCGCGTCGTCGGCGCCACCACCTCAAGCAGGGCCGTGGCGATCTGCTGTCCCGCCGGGTCCGTGCATTGCCCGGCCAGGATCACGAGCCCCTCTCCTGCGCGCTTTTCCCGCACCGTCAGCCGTACCGTCAGGACGGTGCCGATCGGCAGGGCCGCACGCACCTGCACCGCGGTCGAGCGGATGGATGACCCCGGGCCGGGCAAATCCGACCCGACCAGCGACGTCAGGATCGCGGTGAGGATTCCGGCGGCGCCGTGCATGTCGCCGGCGTCGGCGAACGGGTCGACCTCGCCGAAGGCGGCGGCCCAGGCACGGACGTCGCGCGCCTGTAGGGTGCGCTGCACCGCTGCGGTGTCGCCGAGGCTGATCTCGTCGAACGTCCTGTTATGGATCGACGGCATGGTGATGTCTCCCGCCTGCGGTGGGTGGATGCGCTGCGCGACCGCTCAGGGCGACACGCCGCGGGGCTGGGGAACTGGCGCGGCAACACCAGGGCGGCCCGACGCCACGGGAACCGCCGGCTTCCCGGCCGGCACCGCCAGCACCTGCGTCAGCCGGGCCAGCCGGTCGCGCTCGACGGCGATCGGGGGACCGCCCGCCCCGACGATGGATGCCGCCTGGTCCAGCAGGTCCGTCCGGGCGCCCGCCTCGGGCACCAGGGCCGCCAGCGCGTCCACGGCGCGCTCACGCTCGAGGTGCAGCACGAAAGCCTGATCCCGCACCAGCGTCTTGAACTCGGCCAGCGAAAGGTGCATGAGCCGCCGACGCGCGACGTTCAGCGCAAGGGCACTGCGCTGGTCGATCGACCGCCCGGCCCCGACGACATACAGGACCGCCCGGGTCAGGGCTTCGTTGAAGCCGCCGGTCTGAAGCCTGGCCGCAGATTCCTCCATGCGACCCCGCTGTTCGGCCGCCATTTCCGGCGAGGTGGCAGGGAGCGACCGCACCTCGCCGGCGCTTGTGAGGCCGAGGAGAGCCTGCACCAGCGGCGAGCCATAAAATCCGAAGAACATTTGCTCGGTCACACGGTCTCGCGTTCCGCGATAGCTGTTCAAGGCCGTGGTGATCTGATCCGAAACCTGCCGCTGCCATGCGAGGAACGGATTGTCGGCTGCCATCGGCCGCCGCGCCGCCGTCACGGCGGCGGCCAGCGTCGGCATGGACGCCATTCCCGGGTTTTTGTCGGCGAAGATCGTATAGCTGAGCCTGAGCGGGTTCATGGCGTGGGCCAGATTTGCCATCGGCGGGCTGGCGAGCGCGCGCACCAAGGGCTGCAAACAGGTCCGGTAGATCGCGAGATTCAGCGCCGACAGCCGGGCCACGGCGGCGAAGGCGCGGTCGTCGTCGGGGCTGTTGCGCCCGAGCGCACGGATGTCGTCGAGCGTACGCGCCTCGAAGCGGCCGATCCAGTCGCCGGTGACGAAGCCACCGCGCGGCAGGTCCGTCGGCCGTGGCGACAAGACCATCTCATAGAGACCCGGCGGCAGACAGTCGATGACGTCCATCAATTCCACGAACTCCTCGTCCTGCTTCGCTCCCACCTTGGCGGAAACGAAAATGGCGAGATGCCCGATCTTGTCGTCCAGGGCATACACGATCGTCTGGCCGGCGGCACGAAGATCGGCGATGTCCCGATAGAGATCGAGAATCCAGCCGAGCGACTGCGGTGGCGGACTGATATTATCGCCTAACGAGGTGAACACGATGATCGGTGACTTGATATTGCGGAGATCGAAGGCCGTGCCATCAAGCGACCGCAGTTGATTGCGGGCCAGCTTGTCACCGATGAAGAGGTTGTCGACCAAAAACTGCAACTCATCACCGTTCATCTCGATGAAGTCGCCCCACCACTTCTCGAACTCCAGGTAGCGCACCGCCTCGGTGTCGATGTTGGCATAAACCTCGTACTGTTTGCCCCACAGCCAGTAGGCCGGATTCAACATGTCGAAGTTCAGCACCAGCCAGGTGCCATCGAATTTCCCATTGCCGAGGTCGCTGGTCATCGCGGTGAGCCAACTCCCGCCGGCCATGCCGCCGGCATAGCGCATCGGGTTTTTGCCGCGGACACCCTGCCAGTACGACATCGGCGATCCCGGGACCAGACACGGTCCGAACAGATCGGGCCGCAACATGGCCACCATCAGCGTTTGATAACCCGCCTGGCAGTTGCCGATGGCGAACGGCCGCGAGGCGTTCGGATGAAGCGCGACCACCCGCTCGAAAAACGTCACCTGCCCCTCGACGACGTCGAGGAACTGCTGGCCGGGCTCCGGGATCGCGCCGAAGCCGATGAAATAAACCGGATGGCCAGCGTGCAGAGCGTCGCCAATTTCGCTCTCGGTCTTGAAGCCACCGATGCCCGGCCCCTGGCCCGCCCGAGGATCGACGACCACGACCGGCCGCTTGCACGGGTCAATCACGACCCCGGGCGGCGGCAGTATCCGCGACAGCGAATAGTTGATCGGCCGGGGCAGCGACCGGCCATTCATCAGCACCTCATGGTCGAAGCGGAGCACGGTCGCGAACGGCCGCGAGGTGATTTCGATCTCTTCGTTGCCGCGCCGCCGCAGCAGATCAACAAAGAGCACGCCGCGCTGGACCGCATCGACCATGTAATCCTGCCAGCTTGCAGCGAAACTACCGACGACCGCCGTGGGTTGGCTCGGAAAACCCGGCACCTCGGAGTCGGGCGGCTCCATGGCACTTGATGGATTTGACCTTGCTTCAGTTGGCATTTTTGGCTCCCCGGGAAGATTTCATCTGGAACGGCACGCTTCCGGTCACGCCATTCAGCCCGGACCATGGACAGGATGATCCGCAGGTTCCGCCGCTTTCACGCCCACATGCAGATCCAGGCGCGAGGGGTTCGCAGTGCCGAGGATCGCCTTGGCCCGAGCCACGTCCTCCTTCGCGCCGTGCGCCATCACCAGAAAGCGATCGGCTTTCACGGCGGCCTCATAGGTGATCACGCTGTCTTTCGGGATGCCAAGACCATAAAGCGCCGCACCAAGCGCACTGGCGCCACCGACTATGACCGCATTCTCAATGACGACAAGTACCGTCGCGGCGAGGTAGCCAAGCACGATGACGGGTCCGACGACCGGAACGGTCAGGAACAGACCACCGAAGAACAGGCCCCAGATGGCACCCCAGAACGCCCCGCGCGCACCCCAGAATTTGATTCGGTCCCCGATATTGTAGAAACCGGTGACTTTTTCCTCACTATGGTATCCCTTTCCAACAACACTAAGGCTTTTCATCTCGAAGCCGGCGGCGGCCAGCTTTTTCACAGCGGCTTCCGCAGCGTGGTGATCTGCGAGAACGGCGATGACCGTGTCGGGACTTTCCATCTGATCCTCCATCGGGCCTGGCATAGGCACGGCAACAACGCTATCGCCTCGCTCTTCAAGGGGTCACTCAGCAATACCAGCAATATTTAAACACGATCGCCGGCAAGTAGCCCCGACAACAGCCTGGTCTGATACCCTAGTATGGGCAAAGTAAGTCGTTGCCGTATACCACTGGTGGCGCCTTGCAGTGTGGCGAGCCGTAAATTACCGGGGGCACATGGACATGGCGCCTGTCCATTTGGTCATGGTCACGGTCGGCGTTGTCTTCTTCACCCTGGTGGACACCGCGTTCTTCCGCGTTCGATGGCGTAACCAGCGTCCCGAAGACAAGAAAGGTGGAGGCTGCAAGACATATCGCAAACTTCGCAGTCGGGGAGGGCTTTGATTCGACGTCGATGATGCAGGTCATGGCGACCTCCTCTGTTGACATGGCGACGTGTCGCTGAACGTCAATGCCGACCCACGAGCGCTTCGGGATCAAGTAAGTGAAGGAACTGCTCGTGGTTATCGGTTCCAGGGCTGATCGGCCCTATCCGGTGGTCCGTCTGGGCCGAAGCTGCTCTAGTTATGTGCCTGAAGAGCTTTATGGCCGAACTTCTGGAATACCTCGTCGGCAACCTTCTTCTGCGCTTCCGGCATCGACGTGTAGAGCACTTCGAACGAAGCAATCAGATTCTTCAGTCGATCGGCATGCTCCTGGGTGAATTTCTCGTATGCTTTCAAATCCTCAACCGCCGTCATGCCTTGCGAAGGCTCGGCTGATCGTTCGGAAGCAAGCTTCTCCATCGACGCGGCGTTTTCACGCATCGCCTTCGCAACGTTTTCCCACTTACCCTCCTCCTCGGAAGTGATCATGAGTGACGTGTGAAGGTTGGTTATCCGCTGCTCGACGGTCTCCCTCTGGGTGTCCGTGGCTTCGACGCCGGCTTGCGCAGCGGGATTATTGGCACTGCTCGTGACGTTCGCCACGTCGTCGATCTCGTCATAGCGGATCCCGTCCTCCGCCTGCTTCAGGGCCTGGCTGGCTTTGTAGTAATCATGAGCGGCGATGAACTTGGCGGCCTCGTCAACATCGGACGTACTCTGCTTCAGCGGGGCCACCGTCACGGTGTAATCCACGTCAATGGCCTCGAGCCTGATGGCCTCGAGTGCCGTCTTGCCATCGCCTTTCGTCAGGCTTTTCTTTGCCGTCACGACGGCAGCGGCCTTCTCTGGTGTCGGCTCGTAAGACTCGCCGAGAACGATGCTGCTGTCGATGGGAATCCAGGCGATCGGACTGTCGCTGTTTTCTCCTTGACCCTTTGGCTTCACCGGGGCTTTCGAAGGGATTTGGAGCGCCGACTCCGCCTTCATGAAGACGGCTTCATCGGTCTTGGCCTTCGCAAGAGACGCCTGAGCATCGGCGACGTACTTGGCCGCTTCCGCGGTATCTCCATCGAAAATCGCCATTCTGGCGAGGTGGATATCTTCGAAGGCACTACCGCCTTCCTTGGACACGCGGCCAAAATCCTTCTCGGCAATCTTAAGGGAGGCCGCACTGGGTACTTGTGCCGCAGTCTTATCCGGCGGCGCGGCATCACAGCTCCCCACCATTCCGGCCGACAGGATAAGAGTTGATGCTAGAACAAGGGCCTTCTTCATGAGCATATCTCCTTTTCCTGAGTTGACGCTCTTCACTACCGAAGAGCGCAGCGATAGATACGTCGGTTCGCCAACCCTTGGATTTACCACAACAGGCGTAGCATCCTATCGCCGAAGAGCGATAGAAAACCGACAATATGCCTTCCCATGGCATGACGCCTTAGGGCATCATCTTCGGGCAAAGGCGACTCGTACTTTTCGACGGTCGCAGCGCATGCTACTGATTGACGATATTGCGGGGGTAGCCTCGGAAACTACCTATCGATATTCGCCTGGGAGGAAATCGACGTTCACGTATTTCCAAAGAGGTGGGTGGAACTACACGACCCCAGTTCCGGATTCCAGATACACCCCACTCAGGCAATCCGTTCCAGCACCAGCGCGATGCCCTGGCCTCCGCCGATGCACAGGGTGACAACCCCTCGGCCCAGACCGTCGCGCTGCATGGAATGCAGTAATCGGGTCGTAAGGATCGCGCCGGTCGCACCGAGGGGATGGCCATGCGCGATCGCGCCGCCCTCCACATTCACGATCTCTTCCGCGAGGCCAAGTTCCCGCGTCACGGCGAGCGCGATGGCGGCGAACGCCTCATTGATCTCAAACCGCTCGATATCCCCGGTTTGCAACCCGGCGCGCAGCAAGGCCTGGCGGACCGCCGGCACGGGTCCGAGGCCAAACAGCCCCGGTTCCACAGCCCCAATGCCATAAGCGACCAAACGGGCCATCGGGCGCAATCCATGGCGCTCTGCCCAGCTCTTCTCGGCGACCACCATCGCCGAGGCGGCGCTGTTCAGTCCAGGGGCATTGCCCGCCGTGATGGTGCCGTCCTGCCGGAAGGCCGGCTTCAGCCGCGCGAGAGAGTCAAGCGTCACGTCATGGCGGGGGCCTTCATCCTTGTCGAACACCGTCGGCCCCTTGCGGCCGGGGATGTCCATCGGGACGATCTCGTCCTTGAAGTGTCCGGCGGCCTGCGCTGCCAGGAACAGACGCTGGGATCGTTCAGCCCAGCGGTCCTGGTCGGTGCGGCTGATCTGCATCTTCGTCACCAGATCTTCCGTGTGCCAACCGGCGTGCCGACCGGAAAAGGCGTCGTTCAGGCCGTCCTCCAGCATCGCGTCCACGATCACGCCCGACCCCATGCGATAGCCCCAGCGGGCCTCGCGCTGGAGATAAGGCGCGAGGTCCATGTTTTCCATTCCGCCCGCGACGGCGCTGTCAACGAAGCCCAGCATCACCTCCTGCGCCGCCGAGACGATGGCCTGCGCACCGGAACCGCAGACACGATTGACCGTCATCGCCGGCACGTCCACGGGCACCCCGCCGTTGATCGCCGCCTGCCGGGCCGCATTCATCTTAACGCCGGCCTGAATCACGTTACCCATCACCACGGTGCCGATATCCCCACCGTTCAGACCGGATCGCGTCAGCACCGCCTTGATCACCGCCGCACCCAGTGCCGGAGCAGTCGTCGCCTTGAGCGAACCGTTGAAAGTACCGATGGCAGTGCGGACCGGATCGCAAATAACGATGTGGCGAGGTTCCACGGGAGCAGTCCTTTCACGAACGGGACGTCGGATTAGGCCCATTTAGTAACGGGGGCGCAGCCGAGGGCAATCTGCCCCTTTGAATAGACGTATTGTCTAATATAATTACGGCACCATGCCACATATATGTTTATTATCACGATAAAAACGTTAACGCATAAACAATAATTACCGATACAAATGGCTTATATAAGACGCCCTGGCCTAATCAGGCATTGCGCGGCTCGTCATACCAGGGACCGGGCGCAGAATGCCTCGCAACGAGGCCGTAATGATAGCCTCGGAATCTACCTGTGGCCGCGCAGCACTGAGGTGGCAACGGCCGACGGGCACCGGGTTACCGTTGGAACGCGCCGGCGACGGCAGCAAAGCTGCCTGGCAACGGGCAAAAGCGGCATGACCGGAACCGCGGGCGGAACCGGGGGGGTGGCCGCGGTTGACCCGCCGGCACCAACCGGCCATTATCGTTTTTGCATCCTGGGGATGCCCCCGGGGACGCGCGGGTGCGGCCCGGGTCGGGTGGGGGGCGGTTCATGAAGCGGACACGATCTTTGGCCATTGGCCTGCTGGTACTGATGCTCGGGCTGGCGGCACTCCATCAGGGTGCGCTGCGGGCGGACGCCGCGACCATCGGCAGCACCACGGCGCCCGCCGCCCCCAGGTCGGGGGAGTTGATCGACGCCAATTCGGTGTTCTTCGGTTGTGCCGCCGGCGTCACCGTTGGCGCCTTGTTTACCGCGCTGCCGCCACTGGTCGGCTGGACCTTTTACGCCGGGGCATTGCCGGCGGTTGTCGCCATGGTTGCCGCGTCGGGGGTCGGCTGCACCGTCGGGCTGTTCGGGGGAGTGATCCTGTCCACCGTCCACTGGATGACCGCCACCATTGGCGCCGCCTGGAGAGCCGTGTTCGGCTGACCGGGTGTGGGAAAAGCCCCCTTGGCCCCGGCCGATCCTGAAGGCCGAGGCCAAGGGGGCGCCGCCTTCGGTTTTAGCGTTTTGTTAACGGTAAGCCCGTAGGCTTTTCCGGTATCAACGGGAACGCCCGCCCTTATGGTTCCCCGGCGCCTCGGGTTGGGGGGGCCGGAGTCGGGTCGGAAACGCCGTCCCGGCTGTGTCGGTTGTCTCGGGGAGGGAAACTTTGATGAAAGCAGCCTTGATGAAGATCGTAAAGGCTCTTCGTTCTGGAGTCCTGCTGGCGTCGGCAATGCTTGGCGATGCCGGTACCGTGTGGGCTCACGGGGTCGAAGCCGGAGGTTTCCAGGCTGCCGCAGGTGCCTCTCATCTTGCCATGGCGATGACCGAGGGTCCGGGCAACATCGTGGTGCTTCAGGAGCCGTCCCGTACCGGCACTCCCGGCGACGGTTTCATCAGCGTCGACACCGTGATCATCGGCTGCACCGCCGGCGCCGCGGCGGGCGCCCTGGCCATCGCCCTGCCGGTGCTGACCGTGGCCAGCAGCGGCATCGGCCTGCCGGCCAGCGCCTCGGCCATTCTCAGTACCGCGGGCATCGGCTGCGCGGTCGGCGTGGTCAGCGGCCTCGCGGCCATCGGCACCGCATGGGGCCTCAACCAGATCAATCAGGCCAGCGAGTCCGGAAGCAATTAGGCCGGCCTGGACGGAACCACACGGCGGTCGGGCGGCATGGAGCGGGTGGAGTGCGTGGTGGTCGGGGCCGGCGTGATCGGTCTCGCGGTGGCTCGCCGTCTGGCCCGCGCCGGCTGCGACGTGGTGGTGACCGAAGCCGCGGCCGGCATCGGCACCGGCATCAGTTCCCGCAACTCCGAAGTCATTCACGGTGGTATGTACTACCCGTCGGACAGCCTGCGCGCCCGGCTGTGTGTCACCGGCGGGCGCGCCCTTTATGCGTACTGCGCCGGCCGGGGCATCCCTCACCGCCGGCTGGGCAAGCTGATCGTCGCAACCGACCCGGCCCAGGAGGCGGGGCTGGCCGCGATCCAACGCCAGGGCCGGATCAATGGCGTGACGGATCTCGTCCGGCTTGGCACCGACGAGGTTCGGGTGCTGGAGCCCGAGGTGAAGTGCGTCGCCGCGCTGTTCTCACCGGCCACCGGAATTGTTGACAGCCACGCCCTGATGCTGGCGCTTCGGGGCGACGCCGAGAGCCATGGCGCGGTTCTGGCCTTCAACAGTCCGGTGTTGGGCGGCCGGGTGAGCGACCACGGCCTGAGCGTGACGGTTGGCGGCACCGACCCGATCACGCTGGGCTGCCGGATGCTGGTCAATGCCGCCGGTCTCTCGGCTCAAACGGTCGCGGCCGGCTTCGACGGGGTGCCCGCCGCCACCATCCCCCGCCAGGTGCTGGCCAAGGGCAGCTACTTTGCCCTGACCGGCGGCGCGGCGCCGTTTGGCCGACTGGTCTATCCGATCCCGCCCGAAGGTGGCCTGGGCATCCATGTGACTCTCGACCTTGGTGGTCAGGTGCGCTTCGGCCCCGATGTCGAGTGGACCGATCACCTCGACTACCGGGTCGATCCCCGGCGGGCCGGAAGCTTCTACGGGGCGATTCGCCGCTACTGGCCGGGCCTGCCCGACGGCGCGCTGTCCCCGGCCTACGCCGGAATCCGGCCCAAGCTCTCCGGTCCCGGCCAGCCTGCCGCGGATTTTGTGATTCAGGGGCCGGCGGATCATGGCGTTCCCGGACTGGTCAACCTGTACGGCATCGAATCCCCCGGCCTGACCGCAAGCCTCGCCATCGCCGACCATGTGGCGGAACTCCTGGTCCCGGACCCCGATCACCGAGGCGCCGGCCCGACCTGAACGTTCACAGCTGCTCGCGCTCGACAAGGCTGAGCAGTTGACCGGCCAGCGGATGCCCGGGCCGGAGGTCGAGAACCCGACGGTAGAGGAATTCCGCCTCAAGGAGGTTGCCCGCGCGGTGCAGAGCCACGGCATGGCGGAGGGTGGCGTCGAGAATATGGTCGAGCAGTCTCATCGCGGACCGGTTACGAGGGTCGATGGCCAGGATCGCCTGCACCCGTTGAACGCAGTCGCCGGTACGGCCGGCGCGGAGCAGAGCCAGGGCGGCGTCGAGCTGGAGCGTCACCGGATCGGTGCGGCTTCGGGCGACCGGGCGAACGCCATAATGCCGGGCGTAGGTCCGGCGGGCATTGTCCACCTCGTATCGGATGCGATGCGGGGCCGGCACCGGCCGGCGGCGGCCGTGCCCGATCACCGCCAGGATGGTCTTGCGCTCGTTGCTGACGCTGTTGGATTCGGTCAGGCCGCAATGGGCGATTCGGAAACCGGAGGCGCGGAGCAGGTCGGCGAATTCGGTCCGGCTCCATTCGCGAATATGATGCTGATTGGCCGGCGGTCCCGGATCGTCGGCGCCCCGGGTCAACAGCCGGTCGGGGGTCGACAGCACCGCGAACGGCGCCCGGACCAGCATGTTCCTGATGGTCTGCAACAGGCGGGCCGGGTCAGGCAGATGTTCGATCACGTCGGACGACACCACCACGGCCTGGCTCAGGACACCGGGATCGATGCCCAGCAACTCCGGGCGCCCGAAATCCCAATCGATCCACTGGCCGCGGGGAAAGCGGCGGCGGGCCAGCGCCAGATTGCGTCCGGTGTCGACGCCGATGATCCCGAACCGGGGATGGAGTTTGGTGAGCTTGAAGCCGTTGCCGCAGCCAAGATCGATGATCCAACGCGCCCCGACCCGCGCCGCCAGCGCCGCCGCGATGAAGTAGACATAGGGCTGCCAGGCGGTGGTGACCGAAACCGTGTCGTCGAAATAATGCGCCTGCTCACGATGCCGGTAGGCCGGAGTTATAAAACAGTTCCTGGCCGCCAGCAGGCGCGACTGCGGCGGCAGCACGAAGGTCTTGAAACGACCGAGCGACCGGAAAAGCCTGTGCATCTCTCTCGGGCTCCAACTGGCGTGACCGGCGGCGACCGTGGCCGCTCCGGGGCCGGTCAGGCCCAGGAGCGGTCTTACGCTTCGGCCCTGGAAATCCCCGGCCCGCCACCAACCTTAAGCCAATGACCGAAGAAACCGAACGGAATACCCTGGGCGGACGGCTGGCGCGTTATGCCCGGGTGTCGTCGGCGATGGGCGGGGTCGCGGCGCGACTGGCCGGGGAACGACTGCTGGGGCTGCCGCTGGAACGCGGGCAGCACGCCGCAGATTTGCGCGCGGCGCTGGGCGGGCTCAAGGGACCGCTGATGAAGGTGGCGCAGATGCTGTCCACCATCCCCGATGCCCTGCCCCAGGACTATATCGACCAGTTGGCCCAGCTCCAGGCCGATGCCCCGGCGATGGGCGGGCCGTTCGTGCGCCGCCGGATGGCCGCCGAACTGGGTCCCGACTGGGAACGCCGCTTCACTTCCTTCGACCGCGAGGCCGCCGCCGCCGCCTCCCTCGGTCAGGTTCACCGGGCGATCGGGCCGGACGGCCGGGCACTGGCCTGCAAGCTCCAGTATCCCGACATGGCCTCGGTGGTCGAAGCCGACCTGAAACAACTGGCCCTGGTGATGGCCATCTTCGAGCGTACCGACCGCGCCGTCTCGACCGGCCAGATTCTCGCCGAAATCTCGGCCCGGCTGCGCGAAGAGCTGGACTACCGCCGGGAGGCCCGCCACCTGAGCCTGTACCGGACCATGCTGGCCGGGATTCCGGGCGTCCATGTCCCGGAATGGGTGCCGGCGCTGTCCACCGGCCGCCTGCTGACCATGACCTGGGTCGACGGCGAACGTCTGCTGCCCTATGCCCGCCGCCATCCCGAGGCGGCCAACGACCTCGCCATGAACCTGTTCCGCGCCTGGTACGTGCCGTTCTACTGTTACGGGGTGATCCACGGCGATCCCCACCTGGGCAACTACACGGTTCGACCCGACCACAGCCTCAATCTGCTGGACTTCGGGTGTGTCCGGGTGTTCCGGCCCGACTTCGTCAGGGGTGTGATCGACCTTTACCAGGCCCTGCGCACCGACGACCACGAACTGGCGCTGGACTCTTACCGCCGTTGGGGCTTCGCCAACCCCAGCCGGGAATTGATCGAGGTGCTGAACATCTGGGCGCGCTTCGTCTATGCGCCGTTACTGGAAGACCGCACCCGGCGCCTTGAAGAAACCAACCGCGGCAGCTACGGCCGCGAGGCCGCAGCGAAAGTCCATGCCGGGTTGCGCCGGCTGGGCGGTATCGAAATCCCCCGGGAATTCGTGTTCATGGACCGCGCCGCCATCGGCCTCGGCTCGGTGTTCCTCCACCTGAATGCCGAGATCAACTGGTATCAACTCTTCCACGAACTGATCCACGACTTCGATGTCACTGCGCTCGGCGAACGCCAGACCGCCGCGCTGACCGCGGTCGGGCTGGTGCCGCCGACGTGAGCCGACCGCGAGGGGAGGCGGTGGGCTCTGCCCACACCCGCAAAGGGCCGGTCGGCCCTTTGAACCCTTGACGTTTGGAGGTCAAGGAGGCGCGCCTCCGTGCCGGTGCGGGGCAGCGCCCTGCCCTCACCGCACCTCGAACTCGGCACTGGCGTTGCGGCCGTCGGCGTCAATCACGGTGACGCGGACGAAACCGGGGCCGTCGGGGCGCCATGGCACATCGCGGCGGTTGCCGGTGACCGCCAAGGGACGGCCGTTGACCAGCCAGGTCAACGGCCGCCGGCCCCCCGAGGCACTGAGAATCAGCGGCGCCGGGTTGCCGTCGGCGTCCTCATCCGGGTCCAATACGATACCCTCGGTGGGAAACACCAGACGCAGTCGTTCCGGGTCGGCCAGGGTCAGCGGCCGGCGCTCGGGATCTCCGGCCTCGATTCGACGCAGCAAGGCCGGCGGCGCCCCCGGCAACCGGCCACCGCCCGGACCGGCATCCCGTCCGTCGCCCTCGTCCAGCAGATCGAACACCCGATACAACAGCGGCGCCGCGGTATTGCGGCCATAGCGGTCAGGGCTGGGAGTGCCGTCGGGGCGGCCGACCCAGACTCCGACCGTGTGTCGCGATCCCACCCCAAAGGCCCAGGCGTCGCGAAAGCCGTAACTGGTCCCGGTCTTGAGCGCAATCGACGGCCGCCGGCTGATCTCCCCCAACGGCACCTCGCCCGGCGGCGGCGGCGTCCCCTCCAGGATGTGCCGGACCTGGGCCGCAGCCTCGGGTGACATCAGCGCCACCGGCGCGGTGACGCGAAGGCCGCCGGGAGGCACCGCTTCGGCCACCAGCGGCGCCACCTGACCGCCCCGGGCCAGCGCCACATAAAGCGTGGTCAGGTCCCACAGCGTGATCGAGACCCCGCCGAGCGCCAGCGGCAGCCCGGGCTCGGTCAGCCCGGGCGGGAAGTGCAAGGTGACGCCCACCGAGCGCAACCGTTCGGCAAAGCGGACCGGCCCGACCCGGTCCAACACCAGCACCGCCGGCACATTGAGAGACTGCTGCAAGGCTTCGCGAATGGTCAGTTCGCCGTGGAAACTGCGGTCGAAATTGGCCGGCGCATAATCGCCGAAGCGGGTCGACACGTCGGCGATCACGGTTCCGGGATGGATCACCCGATCGTCGAAGCCCAACCCATAGATGAACGGTTTCAAGGCCGAGCCCGGCGAGCGGGCCGCCCGGGTCATGTCGATCCAGCCGTTGCGGCTGTCGTCGTGGCGATCGGGAGCGCCAACAGCGGCAAGAACCCTGCGGTCGTGGTTGTCCACCACCAGAATGGCGAGCCCGCCATGCTCCACCAACCCCTGCCGTTCGCGCCCGACCAGCGCCTCGACCTGGCGCTGAAGCCCACCGTCGAGGCTGCTGGTCACCGTCGCCGCTCCGGGATGGCCGGCGCGCAAGGCTTCGGCCAGATGGGGCGCGAGGTCGGGGAACGACCGGATCACGGTCGGCACCGGTTCATTCGCGGCCTCGGCCGCCAGCCGCGCTTCGATCACGCCGGCGGCGACTCCCCGCGCCAGCACCTTGGCCCGCGCCACCGCCGCCGCCTGGGGCCGCCGGTCCGGGCGCAGCCGCCCCGGGGCCTGGGGCAGCGCCACCAACAGCGCCGCCTCGGCCGGAGTCAACGCCCCGGACCGGGTTCCGAACCAGGCCCAGGCCGCGGCCGACAGCCCTTCCACCGGTCCGCCGAACGGCGCCAGGGTGAGATACATGCCAAGGATGGTCCGCTTGTCGTAGCGCGCCTCCAACTGAAGCGCCCGGACCATCTCCCGCAGCTTGCCCGGCAGCGACCGGCGGTGGGGCTCCAGCAGCCGCGCCACCTGCATGGTCAGAGTCGAGGCCCCCGAGATCACCCGCCCCGCGGCAAGACTCTGGACCACCGCACGCGCCAGCGCCCGGGGATCGACACCCCAATGACGGTAAAAGCGCCGGTCCTCATAGGCCAACAGCAGATCCAGATAGAGCGGCGCCACCTCCCCGACCGTGGTCGGCAGCCGCCAGGTTCCGGCGCCACTCTCGAACACCTTGAGCGGCGCCCCGCCGCGGTCAACCACCGTCACCGAAACATCGGCAAGCCGGGCCAGCGGCGGCGGAAACAACCGATCAAGCACCAGCACCGCACCCAGCAGGCCGATGATCGTCGCGACTCCGAAAAACAACCCCCGGGACCAGAGGTCGGACCGTCCCGTCACCGACCTGTCAGCCGTCGTCATCGGATTGGCGCCCCCCTGCCCCATAACCCCGACAGTGTAGACGCCGGGCCGGCCATTTCAAGGGAACACCGGTGGCGGGAAGCGCCCGCCGATCGCCACGCGGCCGGTCGCAACCGTTGCTCACCGGCACGCCCGGCCGTATAGTCCCGGCCCATGACTGCCTCCCACGCCCCCGCCTCCGTCCGGCCTCGCCATCTCCTGGCCATCCAGGGGATGCCCGCGGCCGAAATCGTCCGTTTCTTCGATCTGGCCGAAACCTATGTCGCCCAGAACCGCAGTCCGGACAAGAACACCAGCCTGTTGCGCGGGCGAACCCTGGTCAATCTGTTCTTCGAGAACTCGACCCGGACCCTCACCTCGTTCGAACTGGCAGGCAAGCGGCTCGGTGCCGACGTCATCAACATGGCGGTGGCGGTCAGTTCGATCAAAAAGGGCGAGACCCTGATCGATACCGCCATGACCCTGAACGCCATGCATCTGGATGTTCTGGTGGTGCGCCATCCGGAGTCAGGCGCGGTGCGGCTGCTGGCCAACAAGGTCAACTGCGCGGTGATCAACGCCGGCGACGGCAACCACGAGCATCCGACTCAGGCGTTGCTCGACGGCCTGACCATCCGCCGGCGCAAGGGGCACATTGAGGGCCTGGTGGTGGCCATCTGCGGCGACATCCTGCACAGCCGGGTCGCCCGCTCCAACATCCACCTGCTGAACGCGCTGGGCGCCCGGGTGCGGGCGGTGGCGCCACCGACCCTGCTGCCGGCCGACCTCGCCCGGTTGGGCGTCGAGGTCCATCATCGCATGGAAACCGGGCTGGTGGACGCCGACATCGTGATGATGCTGAGGCTCCAGACCGAGCGTATGAGCGGTCAGTTCGTGCCGTCGGTGCGCGAATACTTCCATTTCTTTGGCCTGACCCGCGAGAAACTCCGGGCCGCCAAGCCGGATGCCCTGATCATGCATCCCGGCCCGATGAATCGGGGCGTCGAAATCGACTCGGAAGTGGCCGACGACATCAAGCGCAGCGTCATCCTTGATCAGGTCGAACTGGGGGTGGCGGTGCGCATGGCCTGCCTGGACCTGCTGACCCGTCCCGCACCGGCCACCGGCGCAATTTGACCACTGAATTCGCCGCCGTCGCGCCCACCCCTTGGAGGTCCGGCATCGGTCGACTGTTCCGACAGCGGTTTCACGTCGACCCGAGTCGGCCGGAAAGCCCCGACACACCGGCAAATGGCAGCCCGGACTCCTCCTCAATTCGGAGAAGTTGGTTGTACTTTGCCAGACGCTCGGTATTCCGGAAAGAACCGATTTTGATCTGACCGGCGCCGGAACCCACCGCCAGGTCCGAGACGAAAGTGTCCTCGGTCTCACCGGAGCGTGCCGCAACGACCGTCGCGAAGTCGGCGGAGCGCAAGGCCGCCATCGCGGCCAGGGTCCCGGTCACGGTGCCGTTCTGGTTCAGCTTTATAAGGGCGGAATTGGCCGCCCGATCGCCGATACCTTTGGTGATGCGGTTGAGATTCGTCGCAAACAGGTCATCGCCGACGACCTGAATCCCGGGAACTGAAAGAGTAAATTCGCGCCAGCCTTCCCAGTCGTCCTGATCCAGCGGGTCCTCCACAGATACAATGGGAAAGCGTCTGATCAGCGCCACAAGGCAATCGATCATCTCCCGGCTCGATAAATGCCGGCCCTCACCGGCCAACCGGTAACGCGCCCCGACAAGGAGTTCGCTCGCGGCAACATCCAACCCGATGGCCACATCGGCCCCCGGCCTCAGCCCCGCCGCCTCGAATGACCGGACCATAAGCTCAAGCGCCTGTTCGGTTCGCGAAAAGCCGGGGCTGAAGCCGCCATCGTCGGCCAGCAGAACGCTCAAATTCATGCTCTTCATGAGGCCGGCAGCCGAGTCACCGACCCGCGAGATCATCGCCAGAGCATCGGCGTAACGGCCCGCCCCAACCGGGATCACGAGAAAGTCCTGGAAATCCATGCCCTGGTCGCCGGGCGCGCGACCGCTGAGAATGTTGGTCATGGGCATCGGGAGGCTCATCGGCGTGTCGCCACCCAATTGCGATATGTAGCGATAGAGCGGTCGTCGCAGGTGCGAAGCAGCGGCCCGCGCCGTGGCGAGTGAGGCCGCAAGGACAGCGTTCGCCCCCAGGCGCCGCAACGAAGACGAGCCGTCCAGGCGGATCAAACCGTGATCGATGGCCGCCTGATCAAGGGCATCCATGCCAATGATCCGGGTCGCGATCTCGCCGCGGACATGAGCCACCGCAGAAAGCACACCGAGACCGCCATACGACGCAGGGTCGCCATCACGAAGTTCCCACGCTTCGTGCCTGCCGGTCGAGGTGCCCGACGGCGCGCAGGCACGGCCGGTCGAGCCATCTTTCAGGGTGACATCGGCCTCGACCGTCGGGCGTCCTCTCGAATCAAATATTTGACGGGCAGTGACAGCAGAGATGCAGGACACCCTCTGATTCATGAAATAAATTCCTGACTGAACGGGATATGTTGGTTAATCAGCCCAGACCAGCGATCCCGGTGGCCTGCGGCAGACCCCTTTCAATGTAGAAAAAGCCGGTTCTGTTGCCGCAACCGGCCCTGTTTCCATAACAGCCAGCAGCACCTCGGCTGCACCAGGTTCCGTTTCTATCACTGATCATGTTCCCGGTCAAATTTCTCCTGGGATTGCCGGAAATTTTGATTATGGCCCCGGGGGCGTGCGGAAAATCCCCACCGCGCTCGGCGAGGGACGGGGAAATAACGAAATTACAAGACATTGGCCGGGGCGAATCCATTTGCCTGACCGCGGTCGATAATTTATCTATGCCAAAGGAAACCTCCGACAAACAAGAACGCTGCGGTCATGGGCTGTTCTCACGGGGAACGAAGCGGCCGGGCATCACTGCTGGGAACACTGAAGGCACGGTGACGCGGACAGGGTTCCGGCCAGGTTGCAGTCCGCTGGCGAAGCCCGGCGCGAGGGCCGTCATCCTCCAACGAATCGGACGTTGGCTTCAATCGGATCGGGCGTTGACAGTGGCGATCGAACGCGGCGTACTGGAAAGAGTGTTGACCGAGCGACCCGGTGGGACACGGAGTACCCTCCAGGCCGTGAAGCAGGGCTACGCGGAAATCGGTCTGTTGCGCGAGTTGGGCGTGACCTGGGCTGAGATTGCCGGGATTCTTGGCCGTAACGGCGCCGTCGCGCGGGGCGGCAAGGGAGTCACCGCCGCCACCGTCCGGGCAGCGTTCTTCCTGGTGGGTGCAGAGATTCGCCAGGGACAACGGGCGCCAACCGCGCCGACCAGACCCGGAGTCGGAACCGGTGACGCCACCGGCGAAACGGCAGGCGACGGGACGGGCGTGGTAATAGTTCCGATGTCGATGCCAGATGGCGCCACAGAGCCGGTTGCAGCCGTGGCGGAGGGTGTCGATACGGTACCGGAACCGCGGGCCGCCACCAGCCGCTTTACGCCCGAATGCGCGCTGACCTGGGACTGGACACGACGGGTTGACAGTTCGACCTGACCCTGGACACATGACCCCGGAGACAAGGGCCTGACCCGGGACAGTTGGGAAGGGCCGGGGCACCGATGGGGACGACGAAAACCTTTGAAAGGCTGTTTCATGCTTGGTTCGATACTTGTCCTGAATGATCGGGGGGGCGTCGGCAAGACGCTGCTGTCCCACCATCTGCTGGCTACGGCGCTGCTTGAGGGGATGCCCCTGCGCGTCGTCGAATACGAGGTCAATGAACGCCTCGCCCGTCTGTTCGGCCCCGAGTTGGTCGAACATCGCCGGATCTCCCAGGATTTCGTAAACCTGATGGGCGCCGGCGGCGACGGGTTTTTTGAATTCTGGGATAATATCGGCCCCGAATTACAGCGCGGTGGCCGGCTGTTTGACTTTGGCGGCAACATCAGCCAGTGGTTCTTCAGTTGGGCAGAAGTGTCTGGTATTGACTATTACATCGGTGACGGGTCACGCCTGACCTTCATGGTCCCGGTCACGGTGGATCTGGCATCGCTTCAGACCGGTATGGCCACGCTTGAGCGGGTCGCAGTGATCGCGCCCGGAGCCAAACGGGTGCTGGTTGAAAATGGCAACTCCGGTCCATTCACCCAACTTGAGGACTCGCATTACGCCAAACGCAAGGCCGAGATGGTGGAACGGGAAAATCTGTCCGTGATCTCCATGCCCGCCTGCACCGCGCCGGCATGGGCCAGACTCACCGGCCATCGGCTGGATCAGGTGGCGACCATGAATCGCAATGACTTTGTGAAACTGGGCATGTCGCCGCCGGTGGCGTCCCGCTCTTTGATCGTGATTTACGAATGGCTGCGGGGCATGCAACAGGCGTTGCTGCCCTATCTGACCGATATGTTTCGCACGACAACAGCGGCTATCCCCGCCTCCCCCGTCAGGATCGGCAGGAACAAGGCGACCTGACCATCCCGGGAGGACTCGACGGCTTACGAAGTCCGCCAGCCTTACATGGCGACCAGGGACACCCCCCGGTCGCCAGAGGCCCACGGCTCCAACAACTTGGTTCAAACCCGCAAGGATACCCGCGTAACCTCGCTGGTTCCGGTTCCGGTTCCGGTGCCGGTAGACAACCAGGCACCGGTTCCCGCGCCGGGCGAAGACCATGCACCGGTACCGGTGCCGGTACCGCTGGAGCCCGAATTGGCATTGCCACTGGCACCGACTGCCGGCGCACCGGGCGTCTGGGCCGACGAGGTCGTCAAGGCTCCGCCCTGATTCGCCTGCGTGGTGCCGGTACCGGTGCCGTTCGCGCCGGTGCTGGGCGGTTCACCATGAGTGCGCCGATACTGCTCCACGACCTTTTCGGCCGGGTACTGAACCGTCACATCACCGGTTGAGGTGTTGCGGAAGGTCAGCACGTCAAGCTGCGCCACAGGATCGAACTTGTAGACAGGGCTGATAAACTGCGCCGGAGTCGATCCCGATTTGACGCTTGTGGCCGCCGTATTCGTCGCGTCGGCGGATGATTCGGCACCGCTGGCGACCGCTTCGACACCGGTCTGAGCTACCGGTGACCGGGTATACCCAGTGCTGGAGATGGCTGTAACGTCCATGGCTTCACCTCTCCCGTCACCGGTTGATTGGCAGGTTGACGGCTCTGGTCACCGCTATACGGAAATATTAAGCTGACTGCCCCGGGTGGCGGTGGTGTAACCGGTTGCAGCCTGCGCCACGTTCGCCTGTGCCAAGCTTGACGTGTCCTGAAGCTTGGCCTGCGAGTTGTCACTCTGGTTGTTATCGTTATTGACCTGCCCCGGTCCGAAGTTCGAAGGGGAGCTGGTTACGGCGGCCGTGTTCGAATAGTAGTTCGCGTAGCCGCTGCTGATCGCGTCCATGGCAACATTCCTTCACTCACGTCTGACACCGAACCTTCAATTCCCTTTGGCTTCGTCAGGTTCAAAGGCTGTCGGTGCCGGCCCCCCTCCGCCCCGGAGGTCCATGGAAACCACGGACCATGGGGAAATCAGGAAGCCAATTGAGAAGGTATGATAAATCGTCGCGATTATCAAGCCCGTCATTAGTGCTGCGAAGCGGTGCCGACAGTTGTTCGGGACGAGCCCCCCGGGATGACTCGGACCGGGGTGATCAGGGCGCATTCTCTGTGGCGATAACCGGCTGGCAGAACTGGATTTCTCACTTTTTGCGCCCATGCCGGGTGGTGCCTTGGCGCCGTGACTCGGCAAGGCTGCCCGCGTGCCGCCGGGTGCCCGTCCGGCGATTCCCTGCGACCGGCGGGGCTGATGGCAGATCCGAAGACGACTCGACGGCCGACCTTCCTGTCCCGCAACCCGGAGCCATCGTTTTCCGCCGTCGCCGGCGACCGGCCCCATCGGGCAACCGGCCGCTTCCATCGTCCCACCCAACCGCTATAATCGGTGCGGGGCAACCACCGGCCTTGATTCCCGGTCCCCTCCCCGGGGGGGGGGGGGCGGGAATCCTGACCGAAGGCGGCCAGGATTTCGACAACAGGGGATGAGAACCGCCGATGACCACAGAGACCCTGCCCATCGATTTTTACTTCGACTTCGCGTCACCTTACGGTTACCTCGGCAGTCTTCAGATCGACGCGGTGGCCGCGCGGCATGGTCGGACCGTGGCGTGGCGGCCAATTCTGCTGGGTGTGGTGTTCAAGCTCACCGGAATGAAGGCCAACATGCACCAGCCGCTGCGGGGCGATTACCTGCGCCACGACACCGCCCGGTGTGCCCGGGAGCTCCGGGTGCCTTATACCTTTCCCAAGGTGATGCCGCTGAACCCGGTGGCCGCGTCCCGCGCCGTCTATTGGCTGGAGTCCCGGGACGTCGGACGTGCCCGTGCGCTGGCCGCGGCGATTTACCATGCCCACTGGGGCGAAGGGCGGGACCTGGAGTCGCCGGAGGCGGTGGCCGAGGTTGCCGCATCCCTGGGACTCGACCGGGCGGCGGTGCTCGACGGCATCCAACAGCCGGAGGTCAAGGACCGTCTGCGCCGGGAAACCGACACCGCCATCGCCCGGGGGGTCTTCGGGGCTCCATTCTTCTTCGTGGACGGCGAACCGTTCTGGGGCGCGGACCGAATCGCCCAGATCGACCACTGGCTGGCTACCGGCGGCTGGTAACGTCCAGGCGGCGAACCGCCAGCACGCCGCCACCCCGGGTCGGATCGGTTCGGGCCACCACGGTCGCCAGGGGTTCCACCGTCACAGTCATGGTAAAGGCCGTGGCATGGATCAGCCGCTCGTCGTCAACCATCAGCCCGACATGGCCGGGAAAGAACACCAGATCGCCACGCCGCAGAGCGGCACCGCCATCGCCTTCGATAAGCCGGCCCAGCTCGTTCCGCTGCATGTCGCTGTCACGGGGAGCGGACAGACCGGCCACGGCAAGGACCAGTTGCACCAGAGCCGAACAGTCCAGACCCAGGCTGGTCCGCCCGCCCCACAGATAGGGCACTCCGAGCAAGCGGCCGGCGGTGGCCACAAAGTCCGGTTCGGCGTGGTTCCAGGGCACGAGGTGGCCCGCGAACACCCAGCCGCCGCCGGTAATGGCGACATAGCCGTCCCGCCCGCCCTCAACCGTCACCGGAGACCCCAGGCTCAACACCTCCCGGGGCGGAGCCTTGAGGTCGGGCCGCGGATAGACGAAGCTCCGCAGGGCAATCACCCGGTGGCTCGGCCCGGTCACGCGGGCGTCGAGACAGGCGTTTCTGACATAGCCGACATAGCCGTCGGTCAAATTCTGGCCCCAGGCCCAGCCGTCGACCTCTTCATAGACCGTGAACGACTCGCCCCACAGGAGTTGGCTGGTCTGGCCCGCGGCGTCGTCGGGCGTGGCCTTGAGGGCGGCGCAACCGGTCCTGACCTGTCGGGGCGTGCCCGTGACGAAGCGGCGGGACGGCACCCGGCCTTCCAGGCCGGCGGCGGCCAGGTCGGGACGCCAGGGGTGGCGGCGGGGATCGGGCGTCATCCGTGACGCCCCCGGACCCGCATAACGCAGCGGTTTCCAAAGGCCCCCGGCCTTTGGTGGGTCCGGGGCAAAGCCCCGGTGGCGGTTCCGGGGCAAAGCCCCCGCCGTCTCCCGCAAACGCCCCTGAACATCAACAGCCCCCGGTCAGACCGTTCTGACGCCGGTCCCGAAACGATTGTCGATCACGGCATAGGCGGCACGCAGACCCATGGCTTCGCCGCCCTCCGGGCGGCCGGGCCGGCCCGTCGGATTCCAGGCCATGATGTCCAGATGCGCCCAGGCGGTTTCGCGCCCGACGAAGCTTTCCAGGAACAGTGCCCCGATGATCGCGCCGGCGTCCGAGTGGCCGGCCACGTTGATCAGGTCGGCCACCTTGCTTTCCAGGCCCTTGCGATAGGGTTGCCACAGGGGCAGGCGCCACAGCGGGTCGGCCGCGGCGTCGGCTGCCGCCAGCAGGTCCGCTGCCAGCGTCTCGTTGTTGCAGAACAGCGCCGGAATCTCGGCGCCGAGCGCGACTCGGGTGGCACCGGTCAGGGTGGCGAAATCGATCAGCAGGTCCGGCTTGTCGCGATCGGCCTCGGTCAGGGCATCGGCCAGCACCAGCCGCCCTTCGGCATCGGTGTTGCCCACCTCGACGGTCAGGCCCTTGCGGGTCGCCAGGACGTCCAGCGGACGCAGGGCATCGCCCGAAACCGCGTTGTCCACGGCCGGAATCAGGACCCGCAGGCGGATCGGCAGACCCGCCATCATCACCATCCGGGCCAGCCCCAGGGCGTGGGCGGCGCCGCCCATGTCCTTCTTCATCAACAGCATGCCGGCTGACGGCTTGAGGTCCAGGCCGCCCGAATCGAAACAAACGCCCTTGCCGACCACCGTGACCTTGGGATCGGAGCGCCGGCCCCAGGTCAGGTCGAGCAGCCGCGGCTCCCGGGGGCTGGCGCGGCCCACCGCGTGGATGGCGGGAAAGGATTGCGCCAACAGTTCGGCGCCGATCACCACCCGGAGCCTGCCCTCGAATTCCTCGGCCAGCGCCCGGGCGGCCTCGGCCAGTTCGGCCGGCCCCATGTCGGCGGCCGGGGTGTTGATCAGGTCGCGGACGAAGAACGTCGCCCCGGCCGCCCGTTCGACCCCGGCGCGGTCCGCGCCCTTGGGCCACACCAGAACCGGCAGGGTCCTGTCGGTCTTGCGGTAACGGCTGAACTCGTAGCAGCCGAGCGCCCAGCCGAGCGCGGCACGGCTCGCGCCCTGAGGCCCGAGATCGGCATCGAGCCGGTAGCTGCCCGGCGGCAGGGCGGTCGGGAGGCCGGCATAGGCCCACGGATCGTCGCCGACAGGGACACCCACCAGCACCCGGCTCAACCGGCCGTCGGCACCGGCGATCGGCGAAAGCTGTCCGGGTTCGGCGGTGAACGCGGTGCTGACCACCCAGCCCTCAATGGCCGCCGGCTGGGTCGGCAGCCACAGGGCAAGCTGGTCCTTGGTCAACGGCGTAATCGGCAGGGTCTCGGCGCCGGATCTGGCGCGCAGGGAAGCGAGCACGGGAAAGGTCCATGGGCGATCGTGAAGACGGACGGCAGCAGTCAGGATGGCGCGCCGCGCGCCCCCTGAAAAGGGAAAAAACGCTTTGCCGACGCCCGCTTGCCCCCTAAGCTGCCGAATTATCCCGGAAGGGGCCGGTATCATCGCAAACAGAGAGGGATCCGTCGTGGCTGACATGACACTGGTCATCGGCGACAAGGCCATTTCGTCCTGGTCGCTGCGTCCCTGGCTGGCCCTGCGCCAGACCGGAGTCGCGTTTCACGAAGTGCTGATACCGTTGCGCCGGCCGGAGACCCGGACGGCGATCCTGGCTCATTCCGCCGCCGGCAAGGTGCCGGTGTTGCACCATGGCGCGGTGACGGTCTGGGAATCCCTGGCCATCTGCGAGTATCTGGCCGACCGCTTCCCCGAAGCCGGACTGTGGCCGGAGCCGCCCGAAGCCCGGGCGCTGGGTCGCGCCGCCGCCACCGAGATGCATGGCGGCTTTCCCGAACTTCGGCGCGCCCTGCCCATGGACCTGCTCCGCGAACCCGCCCCGCAGCCGCTGACGCCCGAGGTGACCGCCGAGGTCGCCCGCATCTCCGGGCTCTGGCGCGATCTGCGCAGTCGCTTCCAGACGCTGGGGCCGTTCCTGCTCGGCCGGTTTACCATCGCCGACGCCATGTATGCCCCGGTCTGCACGCGCTTCGACAGCTATCGGGTTCCGTTGGACCCGGTCTGTCAGGCGTATGTCGAAACCGTGCTGGACTGGCCGGCGATGGCGGCATGGCGGGCGGCGGCACGGCCTTACCCGACGGCGACCCCCTTGAGGTAAGGCGGGTCCAGGGGCGTCACGCCCCTGGCAGGGGGTCAAGGGGGGCAACGCCCCCTTGCCTTACTTCTTACGCTCACCGCCCTCAGGCTCCGAGCTTGCGCGGCGCCCATTCGATGATCTTCCGCAGGATCGGATTGGCCTTGGCAAAGGCGCTGGCACGGTGGCGCCAATACTCCTTGCGGACATACCATTCCGAGTCGACCCAGCACAGTTGCAGGCTCTTGCGCTCGCCCTTCTGGGGCAGGAAGCCGTGCCAGGAATTATCGCCGACCCGGAACATCAGCATCCGTCCGATTTCAGGCGAGAACTCGAAGGCATAGTCGTCACGGTCAGGGCTGTTCAGAATCCGCAGCTTTCCCCGCTCATAAGGCCATTCGGTACTGAAGCCCACCAGTACCGTGATGATTTTATGTTTCGAATCGGGATGAGCGTAGCCTTCGTTATAATTTCCCGTGGTATTTCCCATCATGACGATGACCGGGAACCGGTGGCTCAGGTCGATATCGAATTTTTGCTCGACCAGATGGCGAAACCGTGGGCTGAGCAGGTCCTCGATCACCGCCCCGAATTTCGGCCCGTAACGCAGGTCGGGCAGGCCGTAACTGCCGCGATAGGGAATCGCGGGCACGTCAGCAAGCACCGCCTCCCGTTGGGCCGGCGGAACCGCCTGTTCGACATAGCTGTAATCGTAGGGTTTGCGATTCAACACGGCCGCGGCGATGGCCGCTTCGTCGAGCACATTAAACGGAGGATCGCTGTCCGCCATGGTTTCTGTCCCTTCCTGAATCCTGCCCTTCAAGGAGCCGGCGGTGCCCTGGCGCTCAACCCGTCCGCAACCGGACCGGCGCCGGGGCCGCGCGAACCGGCCCATCTGCACGCCACCATAACCCCACCGATTCCGGTGGACAATCCTCAAGGCGCGACATCCTCAAGGGGTGACAGCCACGCGGTGCCCATCCGCACCCCGTTTCGGGACCGGCGGGCCTTATGAATGACCCATGGGGACTTCGCCCCAATGGGTCATCCTTTACGCTTGCTGGTATCAGAACCGGGCAAAGCGGGGATCGCCCTTGCCGTCGATGGCAACCCCCTCCATCTCCACCAACCAACCGGGCCGGCAGACCGGAGCATGGACAAGGATCCGCGGCACCCCCGCCAACGGCCCCGCCGCCAGCACCGCCTCGACCGCCCCGGCATCCATGCTGTCCCGCAAATAGACGATCAGGTAACACAGGTCCCCGGGTTCGGCGCCGCTGCCGGCCAGCAGGGCCGCGACGTTTTCCGTGGCGCGCCCGGTCTGGCGGACCACGTCGCCGGGATAGAGGATTTCGCCCTGGTTCGAGATGCTGGCGGTGCCCGAGACATAAAGATGGCGCCGGTCGCCGAACACCACTTCGCGCCCACGCTCGAATGTCACCCCGTATTCCACGGTGGCATTCATGTGGGTGGGCGCCTCCATGCGGCGGTTCTGGCCGGGCTCCAGTCCCTGGATGGCCAGGACATCCAGCAGCAGCAGGTCGCCGCGGTCGGACGAGCGGCCATCGATGCCGGTACTGGCGGGAAAGCCGATCTCGCGGGTAATGCCGTAACGATCGAAGATTTCATTACGGGCACTGCTCACCGGCCCATAGTTCACGTCGATATTGGCCACGTAAAGCCAGGTCCGAATCACCTCACCCAGGGTAATGCCGCCGCTTTGGGCGGCGATCCCGGGCACGCCCAGCAGCGCGCCGGTCTGCGCCCCGGCATCGCCGCTCTTGGGCGACAGGAGATTCCTGAGGTACCGGGTCCGGTAGGGACCGGCGGCGATTTCCAGCCCCATGGCCCGGGACTTGACGCCGGCCACGGCAAACTTCGTCCGGGTCCCGGCACCTTTGGCACGGCGGATGTGATAGGCCAGCAATCCCAGCTTGGCGCCGACCGGTGGTTGCTGAATCACCGTGACCGCCGGTCCGCAGGCGACCAGACGCGCGAATGCCTCGTGCATTCGCAACTCGTCCTCCTGGTTGGCCGCGTCCGACAAAAAGCAGGTGACGGTCACTGCCGAGCCGGCATCAAGGCCCAGCCGGTCCCGTTCCGTCTCATAAAGCTCAAACGTCCGGGCAATCTGACTGGCAAAAGTCCCTCGCCCCGGCGGCGATACGACGATGAAATATTCCTCTGCCCCCGGCGCCGCCGACGCGGCGGGGGACCATGCGCTCACGCTGATCGTCATATCGAACCGGTACCGCCCTTGTCCCGACATTTTCCCGATGACCGACCGAACCGGCCAAGCTCGCGGCACGGAGAATACCCTCGGACATCGCCCAAGACAAAGACCTGAAACAATGCCCCCTCGCCCCCCGACGGCAACGCCCCGGATGCGAACACCGGCCGCGGGTCGGAGCCGAAGGCGCCAATCCGATGTCACCGCTTCCCAACGCCCCTCCGGCACCCGGATGACCCGGCAGGCTGCCCTTCCGTCGTATTGGTGCCCGCCAACGCCCCTCCGGCACCCGGATGACCCTTTGGCCGGCGTCGCCGGTTCATGCCTACTGGCCACCCATGGCCAGGAGCGGTATCATCAACCGAACAATTGACGGAGTACGCCATCATGGCCGATGACGAAGTCAAAGCCCTGCTCAAACAGGTTCTGGATTTTCTGCCCACCCTGGCGACCAAGGCCGACGTGAAGGCCGAGGTGTCGGCAGCGGAGGCGCGGCTCGGGGCAAGGATTGATTCGCTGGAGACGACGGTCGGTTCGTTGGAGACGACGGTCGGTTCGTTGGTGGTCGACGTGGCAGACCTGAAAGCCGGTCAAGCCCGGCTTGAAGCCGATGTTTCCGAAATCAAGCGCGTGGTCGGGGTCAATCACCAACGCACCATGGGTCATATTGAGGAACTGCGCGCCATCCTCACCGATCATCTGGAAGGTCACGACAGCAGAACCCGCAAGGCCGGGTAAGCCCGATTGAACAGGCCCCCGGTCACGGAACCGCCGGAAAACGGCGTCGTTACTGGGATTCAGGCACCAAAAAAGCGAACGGCGGTCGCCAACGCCGGCCGCCGTCCGAGCCGGGAAAGGGGTTGCTGCCATAATCGCCCTTCCCCTATGGCCCTGCCGGCACGACTGCTGCGGATTGGACCCCGCGCGCCTGCCCGAGGGCGGCGGCCCGGGGGTGGAACAATCATGCACCCGGCCGGACCGCATGGAATGTATGTGGGAATGAGGCCCGGCGGTTCCAGGGTGGAAACGCCAGAACCTCGAAGCCGGTCGGCCATGCCGATCCGACGCCCCTCTCCGGCCGATGGGAGAGAGCCCCACCGGCCGGTCCGCGACGTGGACGACCGGAAGCGCCGGTTCCCAACGGTCGACTCGAGACGGCACCGCCCAAGGGCAAAGGCCCTCGCGTCCAGCCATCAGCCCGACAGCCAGGCACAGGCCCCGGCCACCAGCGCCATCGTGACCAGACAGGTGCGGCGGTAAAGGGCGAGCGCGTCTTCGATATCGGCGACGGTGGCTTCGGCCCGGCCGCGGCCCAGCCAGGCCGCCTCGACCGCGACGCCGCCATAAACCCGCGGTCCACCCAGGCGCAAGCCCAACGCCCCGGCCAGGGCCGCCTCGGGCCAGCCGGCATTCGGAGAGCGGTGACGCCGGGCGTCGCGCCAGGCGGCCCCAAGCGCCGCTCCCGCCGAGGCGCCGGGTGTCAGCGCCGCACCCAGCGCGATCAGCAGCGCGGTCAGTCGCGCCGCCGGCAGGTTGACCAGATCGTCGAGCCGGGCGGCCGCCCAACCGAAGGCCCGGTAGCGTGGCGAGAGATGGCCGATCATGCTGTCGGCGGTATTGATCGCCTTATAGAGCGCGATGCCCGGCAACCCGGCCACCGCCAGCCAGAACGCCGGCGCCACCACGCCGTCTGAGAAGTTTTCGGCCAGGCTTTCGATGGCTGCCCGGGCCACCGCCGGCGAATCGAGAGTCCTGGGATCGCGGCCGACGATCCTCGCCACCGCCCTCCGGCCCTCGTCGAGGCCCTGATCAAGGCCCTCGGCCACCGCCGCCACATGCTCGCCCAGGCTGCGCTGGGCCAGCAGGGTCGCGGCCAGCAGCGCCTCGACCAGCCAGCCCCAATCCCGACTCCAGCCCCGGCAGATCAGGGCCAGGGGCACCGTCACCGCCAGGACCAGCGCCATCAGCACCAGCACCGCGGCAACCCCGGCCAGCCGCCGCCATCGGTCACTCCAGTCCGGGCGGTTCAATCCCGCCTCAAGCCAGCCGACCACCGCCCCGAGAACCATCACCGGATGGCCCAGCGTCCGCAACAGCACCGCCGGATACCCGATCAGTCCGTCGATAGCCATGGCCACTGCCAGGACCACAACGCTATGCTCGCCCGCCCCCATCGCCGCCCCCCCATCCTCTTCCCGGTCACGACACCACCGATGCCTACCACCCCAGCCGTCACCGCAGCCGTCACCGCCGACCCGACGGTGGTCGCCGACCATGGCGGCAATCTCGGCGCGGCACGGCGCCGGTTTCGTGACGCCCCCGAACCCTGGCTCGATCTCAGTACCGGGATCAACCCCTGGCCCTATCCGGTGCCGCCGCTGGCCGCCGAGGTCTGGCAACGCCTGCCCGACCCCGCCGCCATCGATGGCGTGGCCGCCGCCGCCGCCCGCGCCTACGGGGCGCCCGGCCCCGACCATGTCGCGGTGGCGCCAGGCTCCCAGGCGTTGATCCAATGGCTGCCGCGCCTGTGTTCGCCCGGCCGGGTCGCGGTGCTGGGACCGACTTATGCCGAGCATGCCCACTGCTGGGCCGCCGCCGGCCACCGGGTCAACCTCGTCACCGACGCCGGGACGTTGTACCATGGATGCTGGGATACCGTGGTGGTGGCCAATCCCAACAATCCCGATGGCCGGGTGATCGCGCCCGACCGGCTGATCGCGCTGGCGACGGGTCTGGCCGCCGGCGGCGGCCGGTTGGTGGTGGACGAAGCCTTCGCCGACCTTGTCCCCGCGGTCAGCGTCGCCGCTGCCACCGGGCAGCCGGGACTGATCGTCCTGCGGTCGTTTGGCAAGGTCTTCGGTCTGGCCGGACTCCGCCTGGGTTTCGCGCTGGCCGCACCGGATCAGGCGCACCGCCTCCGCGAGGCCCTCGGTCCCTGGCCGGTGAGCGGCCCGGCGGTGGCGATCGCCGGGGCGGCACTGGCCGACCATGCCTGGCTCGCCGAAACCCGGGTCCGGCTGGCCACGGCCGCGGACCGACTCGACGATTTGTTGCACGCCCGCGGGCTCGCCGTACTGGGGGGTACCCCGTTGTTCCGGCTGGCCGCGACCCGGGACGCCGAAGCGGTGTTCGACCATCTCGGCCGCGCCGGCATCCTGATCCGCCGTTTCGCGAGCCATCCCGGCTGGCTGCGCTTCGGGCTGCCTGTTTCGGATACCGCCTGGGACCGGCTGGCCCGAGCGTTACCCCCAGGCGTTACGCCATGGCGCCACGATATGAGCCACCAGTCATGAGCCATCGTTCATGAGTCACCCTTCCCTCCCCCGCCGGGCCGGTGCCCTGATGCTTCAGGGCACCGGCTCGGACGTGGGCAAGTCGTTGCTGGTGGCCGGCCTTGCCCGGGCATTAACCCGCCGTGGACTGCGGGTGCTGCCGTTCAAGCCGCAGAACATGTCCAACAATGCCGCGGTCACCGCCGACGGCGGCGAGATCGGCCGGGCACAGGCGCTTCAGGCCCGGGCCTGTGGCGTCGCCCCGCGCACCGACATGAATCCGGTGCTGTTGAAGCCCCAGTCCGAGGTCGGCGCCCAACTGGTGGTGCAGGGCCGGGTCCGTACCACCGCCGACGCCCGAAGCTACCAGCGATTGAAGGCCGGTTTGCTGCCGGTGGTGCTGGAGAGCTTCGAACGACTGCGCGCCGAAGCCGACATCGTGCTGGTCGAAGGCGCCGGCAGCCCGGCCGAAATCAATCTGCGTACCGGGGACATCGCCAACATGGGCTTTGCTCTGGCCGCCCGGGTGCCGGTGGTGGTGGTCGGCGATATCGATCGGGGCGGCGTGATCGCCAGCCTGGTCGGAACGCACGCGGTGTTGACACCCGAGGAACGGGCTCAGATTCGGGGCTACATCATCAACCGCTTCCGGGGCGACCCGACGCTGTTCGCCGACGGCCTGACCGCGATCACCAGCCGGACCGGCTGGCGCGCGTTCGGCGTGGTGCCGTGGCTAAACGAAGCCGGCCGACTGCCCGCCGAGGACGCCATGAGTCTCGGCCACCATGCCCGAACCCCGAGCCGAGGCGGCGAGGACCAAAACCGGGTCCGTATCGCGGTGCCACTGCTGTCCCGAATCGCCAATTTCGACGACTTCGACCCGCTGGCCCAGGAGTCCGGGGTGTCGCTGACCCTGGTGACGCCGGGACAGCCGATTCCGGCCGGTTCCGACCTGATCGTGCTGCCCGGCACCAAAACGACGCTGGCCGATCTGGCGTTTCTGCGGGCCCAGGGTTGGGACATCGACATCCTGGCCCATGTCCGCCAGGGTGGACGGGTCTGGGGCATCTGCGGCGGTTACCAGATGCTCGGTCTCCGGGTTGACGACCCCGACGGCGTCGAAGGCCCGCCCGGCGGCGCCCCCGGCCTGGGACTGCTGCGCGTCGGCACCGTGCTGGCCGGGAACAAGGTGTTGCGCGAGGTCACCGGCATCGACGTGGCCACCGGCGCCCCGGTCGCCGGCTACGAAATGCACATGGGCCGTACCGACGGTCCCGACCGTGTCCGGCCGATGCTGCGCCTTGCCAATGACGCCCGTGACGAAGGCGCGGTCTCCGCCGACCACCAGGTCGCCGGCTGCTACCTCCACGGCTTGTTCCGCAACGACGCCTTCCGCGCCGCGACGCTGGCCGGGCTTGGCGGAACGCCGTCGTCGCTGGCCTTCGAGGCCGGCATCGAAGCCGCCCTCGACGCGCTGGCCGATCATCTGGAAAGCCACCTGGATGTGGATGCCCTGCTGGCCACCGCAGGGCCGGGCACCGGCAACGACCCTTGAAATCGGAAAAGAAGCGGTTATCCTTAAATGCAAGCGGTTACTCTTAGAAGGATTTGCGCTATCATTCCACCAGAACCGCGACGAAGGCCACAGCCATGGCACGGTCGGATTCCGGCTCTTCGAGTTTGGGAATACCGCCATCCGATCGGGTGATGGCAACGGATTTTTCCGGCTGGACCAATCAGCGGGAGCACGACCGGGAGCGTCGCCGGCAATATAAGAATCCCAACCGCGCCACCCTGTTCGACCTGCTGTTTGAAGAGGTTGACAACACCCCGGAAATCGAGGAGCCGGTCAAACGCCGGCTCAAGCAGAATGTCCGCCGGAGCTTTGGCCAGCGGAGCGGTGCGGCACCGGCAACCCGGGAGCCGTCGACAGGACCGCCGCCAACCGCGGCCGACGATCTGGTCAAGGTGGTGGTTCCGGCCAGGGATTGTGCCGACACCGAGCGGCTGATCCGGGGTGCCGCCGGCAGCGACGAATACGGCGCCGACGAATACGTCGTTGAAGCCCGGCGCATCGCCGATCAACTGCGCCACTGCCTGTCCCAGCACACCGAAACCGCCCAGAAGGTCTCGGCCTATCTGCGCGCGTTACTCGTTCTAAGTCACGGTCATTATCGACCAAAGATGGTGATTGAGATTTAATGCCATCGGTCCGAGAAATTCATCGGGCACCTTTGGTTCCCGGCCTCGAAAGTCCGCAGGTCAGCTCACCGGGCCAACCCGAAAAACTCGCGGATACAGGCCAGCAGCGGCAGGGTCCCCGCCGGTGGTCCGTCACAGGGATCCGGCGGCGTCCGGTCGCGGTTGGCCTTCTCGCGTATTTCGACGATGGTGCCGAGCGCACCGGCCAGCTCCGGGCGACGGTGCAGAATCGGGCGGAGTTGGTGGTCGAAAATTTCGAACAGCACCGCCTCGGTGGCGGCCACCACCGAGGCGCTGCGCGGAGCCCCGGTCAGCAGCGACATCTCGCCGAAAACCTCGCCCGGAGCCAGAGTGGCAAACACGCCGGCCTCGCCCCGGACCTCGAGCAGACCCTCGACCACCACGAACAGGGAACAGCCGGCCTCTCCGGCATGCACCACCGCAACCCCGGCCGGAACCTGACGCACCGACAGCGCCTCGGCCAGTTCGCTGACATCGTCCCCGGTCAGCGCCCGGAACAACTCCACATGGCGCAGCACCGCCACCCGTCGGGCATCGGCATCGAGCGTCGGAGTCGCCCGCGCCAGCGTCACGTCCTGGCGGCCGTGGCGCAACGGAACGCCACCCAGCCGCAAATGGCGATGGATGCCGGCCAGCACCTGATCGCGCGTCAGCACCATCGGTTCATAATCGGCAACCCAAAAGCGCACAAGATACGAGACGCCATGGTCGCCAAAGCTGTCCAGCATCACATCGGGCGGCGGCTCGCACAGAACCAATGGCGCCCCCCGTACCGCGGCCAGCAACAGCCTGCGCGCCACCTCCACCGGAACGTCATAGTCAAGGACAACCGTAACAATAACCCGAAATGAGCGTCTTGGCGTGCTGTAGTTCTTGAACTGGCTGCGCGCGATCACGCCATTCGGAACCACCACGGTAATGCCGCGCAACGTCACCAGTCTGGTTGCGCGCCAGTTGATTTCAACCACCTTGCCAGCAGGCCCAAGGTCGCTCACCTCCAGCCAGTCGCCAAGACCGTAGGGACGTTCCAAATTGATGCAAATGCCGGCGAACAGGTCCGCGATCAGTTCGCGCACCGAAAAGCCGACCACCGCCACCACCACGCTCGAGGTGGTGACCAGCGCCCCGATCGGCTGATGAAAAACGCCGCCGAGAATCAGGATACCGGCCACGGCGAACAGCAGAATCGCCACGATGTCGCCCAGCAGCCGCGGCACCGACGGCTCACCGCTTCGCACCACCGCGTGGAACAACCGCGAGCCGAACCAGGCCAGAGACAGCCAGGCCACGGTCGCCGCGCCCTGGTGAAACAACTCCCGGCCGTCCACCCCCAACCACTTGTCCTCCCAACCGGGGGTCATGCCGGGCAACGCCGCCGTAGTGGCCGCCACCGCCAGCAGGGCGGGCCAGATCATGCGACGATAGGGCGAACGGCGGGCCATGGGCCAGGGGGGATCCCTCTCCGGCTCAGCGGGCAACCGCTCCGACCAGGAACGCCGCCAGCGCCGCCACGCACTCCGGGTCGCGATACACCCGCTCCCGGCCCGCCGCCATCCTGCCCCGGACCGCGGTGCGCCATTCGGCATCGGTGCCCAACCGCACCGCCAACGCCACGTAGTCGTCCACCGTCTCTGCGATGGTCTCGGTCACGCCCATCATCCGAAGCACCGCCATGCTGTGCCGTCCCCGCAGCAAGGCACCCGGCACCGTGACCACCGGCAGGTCGGCAAGCGCCGCCTCAAGGGTGGTGTTGATTCCCGACCAGCCGATGCTGTCGAGGTAAACGTCGCAAAGACCGCCCACCGCAACAAAGCGTTGGGCATCGAGTCGGGGCAGGAACACGCAGTGGTCCGCGGCACGGGCGCCGGCAGCCGCAAACGCCGCTTCCAGCCGCTCCCGGAACAGCGACACCACATGGTCGCCGCCCTGGTAACCGAGGAAGACAAACTGGCAGTCGCCCACCGCCGCGGCGATGCGCGGAAACACCCCATCGTCCTGGGGCAGATACTTGAACAAGGACTGGCAGCACCAATAGACCACCGCCCCCGGGCGCAGTCCGAATTCGGCCCGGGTCACCGTCAGATCGGGGCCGGCCGGCGGTTCGTACCAGACCGACAGGTTGGGCAGCCGGACCAGAGTCTCGGTGTAGTGCTGATCCGCGTCCGGCGGCTCCATCAACGCACTGCTCAGGTAATAGTCGATGGTCGGCAAACCGCAGGTTTCGGGATGGCCCCAAGAGGTACATTGAACCCGGGCCAGCCGTTGGGAGGCCAGTTGTACCGTGACCGGATCCATGCCGATTTCGGGATAAATCAGAACATCCGGCGCGTCGGCCAGGATCAGCGCCCGCCAGCGGTCGAGCGGCAGCGGCCCCTGGACGAAGCTGTCCGCGGTCTGCTCGGCCAGATCGGTTTCGGCATCCCGGATCAGCCGGGTATGGTAGCAGAACAGTTCGAATCGCTCGCGGTCAAGCTGGGTCAGCCAGCCCCGGACCGGCATTTTCCATACTGAGTGGTTGAAAAAATATCCGCTGACGATACCGATCCGGAGTCGCTGGCCGGCGGCGGGTGGCGGCCGCACCGGCGCCGGTGGCGTGCGCGCGGCCATGGCCCGCACCACCAGTTCGCCATAGATCGCCTGGAGATCGCGATCATTGCGCCCCTGATAGGCCAGAAAGAACGGCTGGTGCGACCCCACCGCCGCAGCGAACCCGGCCGGATTCGCGCCTTCTGCGGTCACCGCCTCGTGCAGTTCCAGCAGGTGGCGGCGGTAAGCGGTGCGCCGTTCCTCGATCTCGGCTTCGGTCCGGTAGAGCACCGGCAGTTGGGCCATGCACAGGCCAAAGCGGGCGACCGGAAAGTCGGGCCGGAAGGCCAGCGCCTGACGGAAATGGGCCACCGCCTGGTCGAGCCGGCCCTGTTCCATCAGGGTATCGGCCAGATTGGCGTGCGCATCGGCAAAGGCCGGCCGGAGCGCCAGCGCCGCCCGGTACTCCGCCGCCGCCTGATCCAGCCGCCGTTGCTCCTTCAGGGCATTGCCAAGGTTGTTATGCGCCTCGGGGAAGTCCGGCACCAGGTCCAGGGCTCTCCGATAATGCCCGATCGCCTGTTCCGGCTGCCCCTGGATCTGAAGCAGCAGGCCATAATTGTTGTGGGCATCGGCGAAGTCGGGCTCCAGCAGCAACGCCTGTTGGTAATGGGCGGCGGCCTCGTCGTACTGCTCCAGCGCCCGATAGGCTTCGGCCAGATTGCTGTGAAAGTCGGGCCGGTCGGGCCTGAGCGCCAGCGCACTCTCGATGTAGCCGATGGCCACATCGTCACGCCCGATCTGGTGGGCCAGCACCCCCATCAGGTGCCGGGCGTCGGCGTCATCGGGATCTTCTGTCAGCACCTCCCAATACAGCCCTTCGGCCTCGGCCAGCCGACCGGCCCGATGATACTGCAACCCCAGCGCCAGCTTTTCCCTGGTGGCGGTCATGGCCCGGCGTCCCCCGTTGAAACACCGCGCCCCCTGGGGCCGGCGCCCCGATCTTCCGGCTTTTCCGGTCGCCTGACAACCGGAACGGTGAGCCGCGGCGGTGGTTTCCGTCTGCGGCCGGTTCGCCGGCTGTCGCATCCCCAAGGCCGGCCATTAGAGAGAATAATATCCATATCGTGCCAGTCTGGGTTCGATGCCGCACGGGCACGGCCAGAATTATGTGTCATTTATGTCATCATACAGCCTTGGCCTGTTGCCGTTCCCTTGAATGGCTTATGCCGGCGCATAAATTGCGACGCCTGACACAACTTAAATAATCAAAGCGACTAGTTTTAGTTGTTTACCTGTCCTAATCGTCTCAATCCGCGCCAAGAAATTCCGATATGGCCTCCGCAGAAGGCCAAATGGTAGATTTAAATCAACTAAATTCGAGTAAAAAAGTGCTTGAAACGAAAACTGCCAAGGTTTATACGGCATTACCATGATCACGAATTGCTTACCTCTCGACAACATATCCTATCACCGGATCCAACCGGACAATACTGAAGTCTAATTGGTTTCCTTTATAACTATATTTCGGATGCCAGATTACCTGGTGCTGGCCTGCCTTCGGCGACTGCATGCTTCGCGGAACTGTCGGGAGAATACCTGATGAACGCACGCTCAAGTGACTGCCGCGGCATAAGTGGTTCCTTAACAGACAAAGGTTCTATCGGTGACCCAATACCATTCGAATTTCTCTGGATCGGTTTCCAGAGCGATGGCAATCCTAAGTTGAAAATATGGGGGAAAAAATGACACGTAAATTATCGCACCCGACGGCGACCCGATCAGGTTCGGGATGGGCACGGGCGTTCCGTTCGCTGGGACGCACCGGCCTCGCGTCACTGGCGGTCGTGGCCGGGGCCCTGTTGCTGGGAACGCCGGCCGCCCATGCCGACGTCACGGCCAAAGACGTTCAGTTGATGCTCAAGGTCGTCGGCTTCCTGACCCCCCCGGTCTCGGGAACGGTCGCCGTGGCCATCGTCTTCGATGCCGCCAATGGCGATTCCAAGAAGGAAGCGGAGACGCTCAAGGGTTTTCTGGACGCAGCCCAGGGCGGCCCGATCGTCCCGGTGGCCAGGCTGTACAGCCAGAGCGACCTCGGCAGCCTGGACGCCCGGGTGGTGATCGTCACGGTCGGGTTGCCGCCGGCCGAACTGGACGCGGTGGCGGCCACCGCACAGGCCCGCAAGATGCTCACCATGTCCACGGATCCGACCTGCGCCAAGGGCGGCAAGTGCGTGTTGTCGGTGCGGACCAGCCCGAAGGTGGAAATTCTCTTCAACAGCGCGGTGGCTCAAGGGGCCGGAATCGAGTTCCAGCCGACCTTCCGCATGATGATGACCGGCGTCTGATCGCCGCCGCCGCAGGATATTCCGAAAATCAGGGGAACGAAAAATGTCGAGGAAGTTAAGTTTGTGCGCCCTTGGCGCGCTTGCGGTGGGCCTTTCCACCCAGTCGGCTCAAGCCGAAGCGGTCAATTACGGGGCCTTGGAAGAAGCCTTCGGCGAACCGGTGACGACCAGCGCCACCGGTGCCCCGCAGAAGGTCTCGGACGTGCCGATGGCCATGACCATCATCACCGCCGACCAGATTCACCATGCGGCGGCCGTCGATATTCCGGGCATCCTGGGTGAATACACCGATCTTGACGTTTGGGAATGGAGCAACGGGGTCAGCGACGTCGGCGCCCGCGGCTACGACCAGGCCTATTCGTCACGGCTGCTGGTGTTGATCAACGGCCGGCAGGTGTATCTGGATTATCGGGGCTTTACCGACTGGGCGGCGCTGCCGGTCCAATTGGCCGAGATCCGCCAGATCGAGGTGGTCAAGGGTCCCAACTCGGCCCTCTTCGGCTTCAATGCCGCCGGCGGCGTCATCAACATCGTCACGTATAACCCCCTCTATGACAAGGTCGACGAAGTCGAATTGCGCGGCGGGACGCAATCAACCGTCGCGGGCTCGGCGGTAGCCACCGGCCAGATTGAGAAGACGCTGGGCGTCCGCCTCTCGGCCGGATACGGGAGGGAAAACGCTTTCGATACCAGTAGCAGCAGCAGCCCTTTCAACATCAATGGCAGCAGCGCCAATACCTATACGACCCCACCGGACACGATTACGAATCTGAATGTCAGTATGGACAGCCTGCTTCAGATCAATGACGATACCCAGGCTGGCCTTGAATATACCCATACCACCAATCATAATCAGCTTATCTTCGGGGATGATTACCGGGGATATAAAACTCAAACATGGACCGACTCGCTCAAAGGGTCCATCAGTGCGAATACCGGGCTTGGACTGATCGATGCCGTCGTGTACCATAACTGGGACCATGCTGCCTGGACTTTCTACACCTACCCCCGTTATGATGTCGTAGATGGTCTCACTGATGCCAAAGTCCAAGATCTGTTTAACGTCGGAAGTTCACACAGCTTTCGGGTCGCTGCGGAATATCGTGAGAGTAATATTAACTCCATCGATGTGAGCGGTAGCCAGATCAGTTACGCGGTCTATTCCCCGTCAGCCATGTGGAACTGGCAGGTCACGCCACAACTCGACCTGACCAACGCGGTTCGTCTCGACCACCTGGAATTATCGCGGACCGGTAGTTGGCCTTCTGCAACGACGGCGCTTGCCGCCCCGACCCTGACCAATGCCGACTTCAACGATCGCAGCTTCACCAAACTCAGTGCCAATTCAGGGGCGGTCTATAAGCTGACCGATGTCGATACGCTGCGGGCGTCCTTCGGCCGCGGCATGCAGATTCCCAGCCTGTACGAATATGCTCTGCTGCAAAGTGCAACAGTAGCCTGGAAGGCGGGAAATCCTGACCTGAATCCCAGCGTGGTAACCAATTACGAACTTGGCTATACGCGGGACCTGCCCGACTATCACACGAAGGTAACGACATCGCTGTTTTATCAAACTAACGACGACCTGGTATCGTACCCCAACTTTGCCGCTTCGGGTGCGACCCTGAAATACGTCAATGTCGGTAATTCCGACGCCTGGGGTTGGGAACTGGGCGTGGATGGCAAGAACGGCAACTGGCGTTGGGGCGGCAATTACCGCCTGGAATACATTAGCGATCACCTGACGGTGAACAGCAGTGGGCTGGCCTATCCAATCCTCTACGAAGGCGGGGCACCGCACAATCTGCTCACTGGCCGGGTTGGATATACCCTGGACCGCTGGGACTTCGACCTGTTCGGACGCTACTCGACGTCCTACCAGATGCCGGTGGCCCGGGAGGTCGGAGGGCTCTTATATCCCGTCTACACTGTCCCCAGCTACGCAACCCTGGATGCCCGTGTCGCCTTCAACGTCACCGACAAGGCGTGGATTGCCGTCAGCGCCACCAACCTACAAGCCGAAAAGACCATCTATACCAGCGGCCCGGCGGTCGAACGCCAGGCTTTCGTGACCGTGGGAATGAAGTTCTAAGCCTCCTGCCCCGAGCCAAAGGCGCGACATATCTAACTGATCGGTTGCGCTTTTGGCTCTTTCAACCCCAAATACCAAGGTGTCTAAGGCGCTTTTCGTTTTGTGGGCAGACTCTTTCACCGAAACGTGTCCGTCTCTTCTTGATCTGCCCCAGCCACAGGGAACAGGCCCATGACCCAGCTCCGCTGCTCGCTTGCCGACGTTCCGTTCATTGCCAAGTTTTCCATCGCGCCGGCAGTGGCGGTGATCCTGATCGTCGGTTTGAGTATCGTTTCCCAGAACGGTCTGGAGAGAATCTCCGACAGGATCGGCATCATTATCGACCACAACATGGAGGGATCGAATGTTCTTTCCGCCATGACCGAGAAGACGCAGAAGATCGATGCAACCCTCAATCACCTGCTGACCGAACAGGCCGCCACGCCGCTGGACGCCACCGTCCGCGCCACCCGCATCCAGGAGATTCAGAACGACGTGAAACAACTGGCGGCCGGCTTTATCCGTTATCGGGATAATTTTGCCGACCGGGCGGACCGGGCGTCGATCAATGCCGCGCTCAAGCAGGTGGACGATCTGAGCAACGCGATCAACGTGGTTTCGTCGATGCTCGACGTTGATTTTGCCGCCGCCGCCTACTTCATCGGACCGTTTGAAAAGATTTTTACCACCCTGGCCGAAACCGGTGACGCCCTGCTGGCCAAGGCGACCACCGATTCGCGCCGGCTGGCCCGCGACAGCAGCGATGATGCCAGTCACCTGGGGCGCCTCTCGATCTGGACCACGGTGGCGGTGGCGTTCGCGGTCGCCATCCTGGCCTGGCTGGTCGGGCGGAACACCGCCGGTTCCATCCGCCGCATCGCCGCCGCCACCCTGCAACTGGCCCAGAACCGGGGCTCGGTCGATGTCGGATCCCTGCGCCGTCGCGACGAACTGGGCGATATCGTGGACTCCCTCGGCACCTTTGCCGCCCTCATCGAAGAACGCCAGGCACTGGAACACCGGGAAGAAGAGCGGAAGCTGAAGGCCGAGCGCGACCGTCACGACCTGATGGTGGGTGTCGCCGCCGACTTCGAAAGCCAGCTCGGCAGCTTTGTGGAACAGGTCGCCTCTTCGGCCACCGAAATGACCGGCGCCTCCGAGTCCATGGCGACCGTCGCCAACCAGACCTCGGACCAGGCCAAGGAAGCCGCCGTCGCCGCCCGCCATGCCGCCGCCAACGTCGCCACGGTCGCCGCCGCCGCCGAACAACTGGCGGCCTCCATCAGCGAGATCAACCGCCAGGTCACCCAGGCCAGCACCACCTCCCGCCTCGCCGAAGAACGGGCGATGAACACCAACCAGATCGTCCAGGGCCTGACCGAGGCCGCCGGCCGGATCGGCAAGGTCGTGAAACTGATCACCGACATTGCCTCCCGGACCAACCTGCTGGCACTCAACGCCACCATCGAAGCCGCGCGGGCCGGTGCCGCCGGCAAAGGCTTCGCCGTGGTCGCGGGCGAGGTCAAGAGTCTCGCCAACCAGACCGCCAAGGCCACCAACGAAATCACCGAGCAGATCGCCTCGGTCCAGAAGTCAACCGACCAGGCCGCCGCCGCGATTACTGAAATTGCCATGACGATTGCCGAAATCAATCAGGTCAGCACCGCCATCGCCTCCGCGGTCGAACAGCAACAGGCCTCGACCCGGGAAATCGCCCGGAATGTCGAAGAGGCCGGAGCCAGTACCTCAGCGGTGGTGCGCAGCATTACCGGCGTCACCGAAGCGGCGTCCGAAGCCCTGAGCGCCGCCTCCCAGGTCTCGTCCGAAGCGGGCTCGCTCTCCAAGACCGCCAACGACCTGAACCGCGAGACCGAGGTCTTCCTGCGGCGCATTCGCCAGGGTTGAACGTCCAAACCGCCAGTCTGACCGGATGAGGACCCGGAACGGCGGAGCACAGAGAGACGACCCGGACCTGTTCGGTGTATGGTGATCCCGATCCGGCCGCCACGGCACGGAGATCGGGACACCGAAACCGAATCGAAGAGCAGGAGACGATTCCATGCTGATGATCGTTTTTGCCGCGCTGGCGATCGTCCTCGCGGCACTGGCGCCGTCCCTGATGCCGCCATCCCTGATGTCCCGTTTCAACGGCCTGGCGGCGCTGCTGGTTCGACTCGGTCTCGGCGTCATCGCCCTTTGGGCGATCGCCGGTACCTCTTACGTGTTTGTTCCGGCCGACGGCGTTGGCCATCTCAAGCGCATCTATCTTGGCCACAATCTCGCCGATGGCCACATCATCGCCACCCGGGGCGAAAACGGCTATCAGGCGTACACGCTGACCCCCGGTTTCCATTTCATTCCGCTGATCCGGGTCCTTTACGACGTGGAAATTCTGCCCATGGTCACGGTGCCCTCGGGCTTTTACGGACGCATCGTGGCTCTCGACGGCGCACCACTCGGCACCGACGCGATCATCGCCGACCGGTGGCCGGAACCCGAGAGCGAAGCCGCGAAGTATTTGAATGCCGAGTATTTCCTCTCTCACGGTGGCCAGCGCGGTTTGCAGATGTCGGTTCTCAAGCCGGGCCGCTACGCCTTGAACCTTTACCTGTTCGAGGTCCATGTCGGCTCAAGCCGGGGCGTCGACCAGACCTACAACGACAAGGGCCTGAGCGAGGTTTCCGAAGGCATCAATACCGCGGTCACTCAGATTCCCGCGGGCCATGTCGGAGTCGTGCGCTCCACCGTCAACGAACGTGGCCACGACTGCCGGCCGCTTCAGGTCAATCCCGAACCGGGGGCGCTGGCGGTGGAGCTGGTGCCGGTGGGCTGCCGCGGGGTATGGAAGGACCCGCTGACCCCGGGCGACTATTTCCTCAACCGCGACGCCTATGACGTGACCCTGGTCGACACCCGCCTCGCCGCATGGGAGTACCGGGGCGGTTTCACCAAGCGGATGATCGATCTTTCCATCGACCAGCAGGGCAACATCACTCAGCGCCTGCGTGAAATTGACCAGCCGTTCGACCCCAAGGTCTTTGCCGACCGGGCCATCTGGGTCAAGGTCGAGGGCTGGGACGTGCCCCAGGAACTGCGGGTACTGACCCAGGCGCCGCCGGAATGGGCGCCCTTCGTGGTCGCCTCGGTGGGCGGCCTGCGCGAGGTCGAGGATCGGGTGATCACGCCGATCATCCGCTCGGTGGTGCGCAACGTCATCGGCTCGTCGCTCACCATCAACGAAGCCCAGCCCGACGGAACCGTCAGCAAGACGACCCGGCCCACCAGAGTCCTCGACCTGATCGAGAACCGCGACGCCCTGGAACGGGAAATCGAAGCCCGCGTGCGCGTCGAGGGCCGCAAGGCCGGGATCGAGATCAAGGAAATCCGGCTCGGCGAGCCGGCGATTCCGCCGGAACTGCTGGTCGCCCGCCAGCGCGAACAACTGGCCGGTCAGCTCACCCACTCCTATCAAGAGGAAAGACTGGCGCAGGTCCAGCGCCAGGAGCGGGAACAGGCCCGCGCCACCGCCGACCAGCAGCCGAATCTGGTGGCCGCTCAGATTGCGGTCCGGGTCGCCGAACAGCGCGAATTGCAACGCGCCGCCGAGGGTCGTGCCGAGCGCCATTTCCTGGAAGAGATGGCGCTGGGTCAAAAGGCGCAGACCGCGGTGCTGGGCGAAGACCGGGTGTTCCAACTCAACGCGATCAAAAGCATTCTGGAGGTGGTCGAGCGCAGGCCCGAATTGCTGACCGGTCTGCGGCTGCCCGAGGTCTTCGTCGGCGCTTCGGCCAGTGGCCTCGAAGGCCCGGCCGCGGTTCTCGGCCACGCGCTCAAGGGGCTGGGCGCCCTTGACGCCCCCCCGAAGCCCGCCGCGGCGGCACCATGAGCCTTCGTCACCTGAACCGCCTGTTCCAGCCCGGATCGGTCGCGGTCATCGGCGCCTCGACCAGACCGGAACGGGCGGGCGCGGTGGTGATGCGGAATCTGCTGGCCGGCGGCTTCGACGGCCCGATCATGCCGGTCAATCCCAACCGGACCCATGTCGCCGGGGTGCTGTGTTACCCCGACATCGCCAGCCTGCCGCTGGTCCCGGACCTCGCGGTGATTTGCAGCCCATCGGACACGGTGGCCGGACAGATCGTGGAGTTGGGGCGGCGCGGGGTGCGCGCGGCCATCGCCATCACCGGCGCCTATGGCCACGGTGACGAACACCAGGGGCCGCCGCTGTTCGACAGCATCCGCCATGCCGCCACTGCGGCCGGGGTGCGCCTGCTGGGTCCCAACTGCCTGGGGCTGGTGGTGCCCGGCCATCGCCTGAACGCCAGTTTCTCCCATATCGACGCGCTGCCCGGCAAACTGGGCTTCGTCTGCCGCTCGGCCGGCCTGTGCGGGACTGTGCTCGACTGGGCACGGCCGAAGAATATCGGCTTTTCCGCCTGCCTGTCGCTGGGGGACTGCGCCGATATCGGCTATGACGACGCCATCGATTACCTGGCCCGGGATCCCCGGACCCGCGCGATCCTGCTGTTCATCGAAGACCTCCAGCACCGCGGCAACCTGCTGTCGGCGCTGCGGGCGGCGGCGCGACTGAAGCCGGTGCTGTGCATCAAGCGACCGCGCATCACGCCCGCTCCCGGCGCCCCGGCCTCGGTGACGGCGGCCCTGGCCACCCCCGACCATGTGGCCGACGCGGCGCTGCGGCGGGCCGGCGTGCTGCGGGTGGACTTCCTGCACGAGTTGTTCGGGGCGGTGGAGACGCTGGCCGCGGCCCGGCCGGTGCGCAGCGAACGGCTGACCATCCTGACCAACAACGCCACCCTGGCCACCATCGCCATCGATGACCTGCTGGCCGCCCGGGGCGAGTTGGCGGTGCTGTCCCAGCCGACCCTCGCCCGTCTCGATCAGGCCCTGCCCTTCGCCTGGTCGCGCACCAACCCGATCAATCTGCTGATCGATGCCGACGGCCCCCGCTATGCCGCCGCCCTGCGCATCCTGCTCGAAGACCGCGACCTCGACCGCATCCTGGTGGTCCACGCGCCTTCCGGCGTGGTTTCGCCCGAGGCCACGGCGGCGGCGGTGATCGAGACCGTGGGCAAGGTCGGCGGCAATGTCGTGACCAGTTGGGTCGGCGACGAAACCGCCGCCGCCGCGCGCCAGCGGTTCATCCGCGCCGGCATCCCCACCTACGATACCCCCGCCCGGGCGGCCCGGGCCTTCCTCCAGGTGCTGGAGCACCGGCGCAATCAGGCGATGCTGATCGAAATGCCGCCCTCGATCCCCACCGACTTTGCGCCCGACCTTCACCGCGCCCGGGCGATCATCGGCCGGGCGCTGGCCGACGGCCGCGGCACGCTCGATCAGGTGGAGGCGGTGGCCATCCTCTCCGCCTATGGCCTGGCCACCGCCGCGCCGACCGCCGGACTGCCGCCCCGCCCGCTGATCCTGGGCCTGACCACCGACGCCGTGTTCGGACCGGTGATCCTGTTCGGCGAAGGCGGCGACGCCGCCGAGGTTGCCCGCGACATCGCCGTCGCGCTGCCCCCGCTCAACCCGCCGCTGGCCCGGGAATTGATGTCCCGGACCCGCATCCACCGGACCCTGGCGGCCGGCGGCGACTCCGCCGCTCCGGCACTGGCGGCGATCAACCGCGCCCTGGTCCGGGTCTCGCAAATGATCATCGACCTGCCGGAAATCGTCGACCTCGACCTCAATCCGGTGGAAGCCGATGCCCGGGGCCTGCGGATACTGGGCGTCACCCTGCGTGCCGCGGTCATGACCGGAGAACCCCATCGCCGTCTGGCCATCCGGCCCTATCCCCGGGACCTGGAAGAAACCGTGACCTTGCGTGATGGCCGGTCGGTGCTGCTGCGGCCGATCCGCCCCGAGGACGAGCCCGCCCACCACACCCTCATCGCCCGCCTGAGCCCGGAAGACATCCGCTTCCGTTTCTTCGGTTTCGTGCGTCGCCTGGAACACACCCAGATGGCGCGCATGACCCAGATCGACTACGACCGGGAGATGGCCTTCGTCGCCGTGGCCCCCGGTCCCGGCCCCGACGACGAGCCCGAAACGCTGGGTGTGGTCGACATCACCGACCCGGACAATGCCGTCGCCGAGTTCTCGATGGTGGTCCGCTCCGATCTCAAAGGGCTCGGGCTCGGCCGGGAATTGCTCGGCAAGATGATCCGCTATGCCCGGAGCCGCGGCACCGGGGAGCTTGCCGGTCAGGTCCTGCCCGACAACCGCGACATGCTGCGCCTCACCCGCCGCCTCGGCTTCATCCCACGGATGAATACCGAGGAAGAGGTGATGGATGTGCGGCTGCCCCTGATGGCGCCCTAGAACGCGCCGGGGACCGCACCCCACCAACTCCCCGGCCCCTCATCTCTTTTCCGGCTTGCACCCCGTCCATTCGCCGACGGCGCGGTGACGGGCGGCGGCCCGGCGCCGGCGCGGCGATGCCGGACGGAAACGAAATGGCCAGTTATCATGCCGTTATCGCCCCTCCGGCTTCGCCGACGACGGGGTTTGGTCGGCTGCCACCGTCCTCTCGCGAGAAGATGAACCCGATTCCGCTCCCGCCCGGGTTCGGCCCTGGCATCGTCCCCCGATCAGGAGGGCGTCCCAGGAGCCCGCAAGGACTCAATATTTGATGATTGGATCTACAGTATTCGCATTACGATATTTCGCCTAAAATCTCACCATTACCCAATACCGCAACCACAGCTCCAGTCACTGGTGAGCACCTGTTCCGCAACAGGGCCTTCGGGAAAATAGTTGTAATTTTACCACGGCCTAACCACGGTCATTTAAAGTTCATTGTATCGAAGGCTAACCGTCATTCTGTTCCTTTACAGCCTCTCGCGACTTAGCCACCGGGAAATCAAATTTCCTGGCCAACAGCGAGTTGCCGGTAAAGAAAAAAGAAACGTCAGTGTCCGCCTGTGTGTCTTTGATATTTGCGCCGGAACTGGGTTTCCAGGGTCCGCAACGGTGTTTTGTTGCGTTTTTCGAAGATCGGCTCCGCTTGCCATGTCTTATGGCGATACATTTGTGGGGGTTCTATGAGTAAATTCAGTCTTTCGGTTGGCCTTTCGACCTTCGGCATGATCGCCTTCGGCGTTGCCGGTGCGCAGGCCGACACCGTTCCGCCGGCGGCCCCGGCCCCCGATGCGGTCGAGACCATCACGGTCTATGCCCAGGGTTCGACCCGGCAGATTCAGTCGATCGATCAGCAGACCTTGCAGGATGCCGCGCCCGGCACCTCTCCGATCAAGGCAATTTCCGAGTTGCCGGGTGTCAACTACACCTCCGCCGACACCTACGGGGCCTACGAGTGGGCGACCCGCATCTCGGTTCGCGGCTTCAATCAGAACCAGTTGGGATTCACCCTCGACGATGTTCCGCTGGGTGACATGACCTACGGCAACTGGAACGGTCTGCACATCAGCCGCGCCATCATCAACGAGAATATCAGCAAGGCGGTCCTGTCGCAGGGAACCGGTGCGCTCGGCACCGCGTCGAACAGCAATCTCGGCGGCACCTTGCAGTTCATCTCGATCGACCCGGCCGACACCTTCACCAGCTCGCTGGCGCAGTCGTTCGGCTCCAACGCCGACTATCGGACCTATGCCCGGGTCGACAGCGGCCTGCTGCCGAGCGACACCAAGTTCGCGTTGTCCATCGCCAACCAGGAAAGCGACAAGTGGAAGGGCGTTGGCGGCCAGCACGATCTGCAATTCAATTCCAAGCTGGTTCAAACCTTTGGCGACAATACGCTGACCGCGTTCCTGAATTACTCGGACCGGGCCGAAGCCGACTACCAGGACCTGTCCAAGGAGTACAAGGACAAGCTCGGCTACGGCTGGGACAATTACGGCAACTGGGCGACATCGGTTGCCGCGGCCCAGGGCATCTACACCCATGGCGAGAACACCACCTCGGACCCGCTCGATGCCGCCTATTACGGCGGTTCGGGTCTGCGCAAGGACCTGCTGGGCGGTGCGACCTTCAACGCCGCGCTCAACGACGCCCTGAACTGGAAGACCACCTTCTACGGTCATAACGATGACGGTCGCGGCCTGTGGTTCACGCCGTACCAGGCGTCCCCCGACGGGTCGCCGATCTCGTTGCGGACCTCGGAATACACGCTGGCCCGCGGCGGTCTGCTGTCCTCCCTGAGCTACGACAACGGTCCCAATAACATTACCGGTGGCGTCTGGTACGAAAAAGAGAATTTTGACCTTGCCCGCCGTTTCTATGCAACCACCCTGGATTCACCGGTTTACGACCTCTATGACTTCCCGAACAATTCGTTCTATACCCAGTGGGCGTTCAACTTTGACATCAATGTGCTCCAGGGCTACATCCAGGACACCTACAAGATCACCGACACCGTGACCGCCAGTGCCGGTTTCAAGGCCATCCGCACCGACATCGACGGCAAGCTGGTCCAGGGCACCGGTTACGCCAGCGGCAGCATCGACGCCTCGTCACCGTTCCTGCCCCAGGCCGGCATCAACTGGCAGATCACCCCCAACGACGAAGTCTTCGCCGACGCCGCCGAGAACATGCGCAGCTTCCAGGCCGGTGGCCCCGGCTATGGCGCCTCGCCGTTCCAGGAAAGCCAGGCAGTGTTCGACGCCACCAAGGGCAGCCTGAAGCCCGAAACCTCCTATACCGAAGAAGTCGGCTACCGCCTGAAGCGCGGCCCGGTCACGGCCAACCTCGTCGGCTACCACGTCAACTTCGAAAACCGGTTGCTGGCCATCGCCGAATGTGCCGGCATCGTCGGTTGCCCCAACACCCTGGCCAACGTCGGCAGCGTGACCTCCAACGGTGTCGAAATCGCCGGTTCATGGCACTTCCTGCCCGGCTTCACCTGGTACAACGGCGCCGGTTACGACCATTCGAGCTATGACAACAACGTCACCAGCGGCGGCGTCACCTATAATACCGCCAACAAGATCGTGGTCGACTCGCCCGAGTTCATGTACAAGACCAAGCTGAGCTACGAACACGAAGGCTTCTTCGCCAATCTGACCGGCGACTACATGTCCAAGCGGTATTACACCTATACCGACGACAACTCGGTATCGGGGCGCATGCTGTGGGATGTCGGGGTCGGTTACGGCGTCGAAAGCCTGGGCGGACTGCATGACATCCGGGTTCAGTTCAACGTCACCAACCTGTTCAACACCCAGTACTACTCCTCGATCGGCACCAACGGCTTCACGATGAGCGATCCCGCCGGCACCTTCCAGACTTTGCAGGTCGGGGCGCCCCGGGCGTTCTTTGGCACCATCAGCGCCAAATTCTAAGCAAATCCGGTCCTCCCCGAGCCCGCCTTCACTCCCGGGTGAAGGCGGGTGACGGGATGCCGGCGCTGTTTCTTGTGGGCCTGACAGGAGACGATCTCATGAGTTTTCCCTTTGCCGCGAGCCGCCGGTTCGCCCGGACGGCGCTTTACGCCCTGATTCCGGGACTGTTGATCGCCACACCGTCCCTGGCCGGGGCCGAAACGCCCGCTGGGTCCACGGTGTCCCCGGTGACGCCGACAACACCGACGCTGACGACGCCAACGACGACGACACCCATCACCCACCTCATCGTCATCATCGGTGAGAACCGAACCTTCGACCACCTTTTTGCCACCTATCAGCCTCAGTCGGGGCAGACCGTGGACAACCTGCTGTCCCGGGGCATCGTTCAGGAAGACGGCGGCCCGGGTCCCAACTACGCCCAGGCCCGGCAATACCGCGCGGAAAACCGGCAGACCTACACCCTGGCGCCGGCGCCCAAGACCCCCTACGACCACCTGCCGCCGCCCATGACCGAAGAGGCGGAACCCGAAGGCAGCGATACCGCCGGCCCGCCGCTGAAGTCGGCCATGCTCGCGGCCATGCTCGGAACCGGACTGCCTTCTGACAGCGTCGGCCTGCTGCTCACCGGGGCCACCGGCCTGCCCAAGAATTCCGTGGACAGTCGCTACCGCACCGGGCAGCCGATGCCCGACGGCCCCTATCCGCTGACCCCGACACTGCCCTACGACGCCTATACCGGCGGACCGGTCCATCGCTTTTTCCAGATGTGGCAGCAGGTGGACTGCGCCGTTGACCATGCCACGTCGGCCAATCCCTCGGGCTGCCTTTCGGACCTCTATCCCTGGATCGAAACCTCGGTCGGCAAGGGCAGCAACGGCGAGCCGCAGCCCGCCGGCTTCAACGAAGCCAGCACCGGCGAGGGCTCCAACGCCATGGGTATTTACAATATTGCCCACGGGGATCTGCCGTATCTGAAGACCCTGGCCGACCGCTACGCCCTGGCCGATAATTATCACCAGGCGATCATGGGCGGGACCGGCGCCAACCATGTGGCGCTGGGCACCGGCGATGCCATCTGGTACAGCGATGCCGCCGGCAACCCTGCGGTGCCGCCCGCCAACCAGATCGAAAATCCCAACCCGCAGCCCGGCACCAACAATTTCTATGCCCAGGATGGCTATGCCGGCGGCTCATACGCCAACTGTTCGGACCGCAGCCAGCCCGGAGTGGCGGCCATTCTCGACTATCTGGCGGCCCTGCCCGGTCATCCCGACCCGAAATGCGAGCCCGGCCACTATTATCTGCTGAACAACTACAATCCCGCCTACCTCGGCGACGGTTCTCTGGACAAATCGAGCCCCTTCGTGCTGCCGCCGTCGCGGTTGCGGACCATCGGCGACGCGCTTTCCGAACACCAGGTCTCCTGGCGCTGGTACGGCGAAAGCTGGAATCTGTATGTCAACGACCCCACCAATCCGCTGTTTTGCAACAACTGCAACCCGTCTCAGTTCACCACCCAGGTCATGGCCGACCCGGCGGCGCGTCAGAGCGTGATCAAGGACCTGCCGGATTTCTACAACGATCTGGCCCACGACACCTTGCCGGCGGTTTCGCTGGTGAAACCCAACGCCCTCAACGACGGCCATCCGGCCTCGTCCAAGCTTGATCTGTTTGAAGGGTTCACCCGCAAGCTGATCGAGGCGGTGCAGCAACACCCCGAATTATGGCAGAGCACCGCCATCATGATTACCTTCGACGAGGGCGGCGGCTACTACGACTCCGGGTATATTCAGCCGCTGGACTTCTTCGGCGACGGACCGCGGGTGCCGCTGATCGTGGTTTCCCCCTACGCCGGCGGCGGCCGGGTCATCCATACCTATTACGACCATGTCTCGATCCTCAAATTCATCGAGCGGAACTGGCGGCTGCCGCCGCTGACCGCGCGCAGCCGCGACAATCTGCCGAACCCGGAAGCCGCGCCGGCCACCCCCTACGTGCCCACCAACGGTCCGGCGATCGGCGATCTCATGGAGATGTTCCGGTTCTGACCGCGCGTCCGCTCTGTCTCTCTCAGTAATGGAATGATCGCAGATGACTTACGAGCAGTCGGAAGGTTTGTCGAGACGGGGGATCGGTTTCTCGATCGTCGTCCTGATGCATGTCGGGGTCATTTACCTTCTGGCGTCGGGGTTGGCCCGGCAGGCGGTCGAGGTGATCCAGTCGCCCATCGAAACCAAGATCATCGACGAGGTCAAACCGCCGCCCCCCGAGGTGCCGCCCCCACCCCCGCCGCCGCTGCTGGCGGCGCCGCCGCCGCCCTACATTCCACCCCCCGAGGTTCACATCCAGCAGCCGCCGCCGCCGACCGCCATAACCGTGGTTACGACCGTAAAGCCGGTGGCGCCGCCACCGGTGGTTCGCGAGGTCGCGCCGGCCCCGGCCCCGGTCGCGGCGCCGGTGCATGTACCGCCGGTGGTCGACGCCGCTCACTCCTGCCGGCCGCCGGAATATCCGCCGATGGCCAGGCGCAACGAGGAAACCGGTATCGTCACGCTGCAATTCCTGATCGATGTGGACGGCCGGGTGATCGGGTCGAAGGTCGAAGGCTCGAGTGGACATCAGCGGCTGGACGAGGCCGCCCGGCAGGCCCTGTCGCTGTGCCGCTTCAAACCCGGAACCGTTGACGGCAAGCCCGAACAGTCGTGGGCGCGCATGAGATACGAATGGAAAATCGACTAGCCTTAGATAGTCCAGACCTTCGCCAGGTACCGTGAACCGGCCGGTATTCGGGCTCGGCAAGATATGACAGAAGACCTGTCAGAATCCTGAATACCGGCGTATTGCCAGCATCCCAGCAGTCTCGTTTCTTGAGAGGCCAAGGAGTTATCATGATCCGGTCGAACTGTCTGACCGCCGCCACCGCGGTCTTGTTGCTTACCATTGCCGTTGCCGGAACCACCGGCCTGTTGTCGTCGTCCGTATTGGCCGCACCGCCGGGATCAGAGTCTCCGGCCCCGGCCCCCGGCGCCCGGACCCCTGCGACGCTCCCGGCCCCTGCCCCGGCCCAGACTCCGGTCGCCGCGGTGCCCGCCACGCCGGTCCAGCCCGCAGCCCCGGTTCCCGCCACCGCCGCGCAACCGGTGACGGCGGCCCCCGCCACGCTCCCGGCCGCCGATGCGACACCGGGAACCTCCACCACAGCCGATGCCCTGGCCCCCGCGACCGCCGCGCCCGCGCCCGAACCGGCGGTTCCGGGTGTCGAAACCAGCACGCAGATGGTGAGCAACCCTTATGGCCTCGACGCCCTGTGGGCGCAAGGTGACTGGGTGGCCCGTGGAACTCTGGTGATCCTGGCCCTGATGTCCATGGCCACCTGGAGCATCCTGCTGACCAAGATCTTCGGGCAATCCCGGCTGATGAGCCAGGCCCGACAGGCCGGGCGGAAGTTCTGGGCCGAAGGATCGGTGAAGGCCGGGATCGAGACCCTGGCCGAGAACAACCCCTTCCGGTACGTCGCCGAAGTCGGCCTTCGGGCCCGGGACCATCACGAAGGCACGCTGGTCGAGAACATCGACATGCATACCTGGGTGACGGTTTCGATCCAGCATGCGGTGGAACGGGTGGTCGGTCAGTTGCAATCGGGTCTGGCGACCCTGGCCACCGTCGGTTCGACGGCACCCTTCGTCGGCCTGTTCGGAACCGTGTGGGGCATCTACCACGCACTGGTGGCCATCGGCATCGCCGGTCAGGCGTCCATCGACAAGGTGGCGGGTCCGGTCGGCGAGGCCCTGATCATGACCGCCATCGGTCTTGCGGTGGCGGTGCCGGCCGTGCTTGGTTACAACGCGCTGGTTCGCCGCAACAAGCTGATCATCGAGCGGGTCCGCAGCTTTGGCGTCGAATTGCATGGGGTTCTGCTGAGCGGCATCAACGTCACCTCGTTGGTCCGTCCTGCCGCTCGCGGCGACATCGCCAAGGCGGCCTGAGCCATGGCGATCTCGCTGGGACCCGCGGGTGGTGGCGACGACGAGATGACGTCGACCATCAACACCACCCCCCTGGTCGACGTCATGCTGGTCCTGCTGATCATCTTTCTGGTCACGATCCCGGTCGTCACCCATACCGTTCCGGTCAATCTGCCCAAGGAAATCAATCAGCCGACCGAGACCACGCCCAAGAACATCAACATCTCGGTGACCAAGGAAGGCGATATCTTCTGGAATCAGGAGCCGGTGAAAGATTACGCGGCGCTGCTTGAGAAGATGAAGGCCGCTTCGGTGACGGTGCCGCAGCCCGAAGTCCATATTCGCGGCGACCGGGATGCCCGTTACGAATTCGTCGGCAAGGTGGTGGTGGTCTGCCAGCGGGCCGGCATCTCCCGTATCGGTTTCATTACCGAGCCGCCGCATCAGGAGGAGTAAGCGGACGGGCGGCGTCCATACCACACTGCACCCTCGATCCCTTACCGCCCCCCCGGCCGGGAGTGGCCGCCGTGCGGCGGCGGGATCGGGGGCCGGTGTGGTGTTGCGACCGGTCGTCTGCCGGACCTGCCGATGACAGTCAGAGCCGAGCATCCTGTCACAAGAACACCCGAGCGGATCGCGACCGGGCGGCGACGCCTGCCGGTGCCGCCGGATAACGAAAATCGAGGTCGGTATCATGGCAATGATGGTTGGATCCGGCGGGGACGCCGGAGACGGGGATGTGATGGTCGATATCAACACCACGCCCCTGATCGACGTGATGCTGGTGTTGCTGATCATGTTGATCATCACCATCCCGGTTCAGACCCACGCGGTCAAGCTCGACATGCCTTCGGGCGTGCCTCCGGTGAGCGTGGTTCCCCCGGAAGTGGTGACGATCGACGTGGACTTCGACGGAACCGTCCTGTGGAACGGTCGGGTCATTCCCGACCGTCGCGCCCTCGAGACCGAGTTGCGGTCGGTCGTGGCCCGGCCGGTACAGCCGGAGCTGCATTTGCGGCCCAACAAGCTGGCCACCTACCGCTACGTGGCGGCGGTGCTGGCCTCGGCCCAGCATCTTGGCGCCACCAAGATCGGCATCGTCGGCAACGAGCAACTGCTCGATTGATGCCGGCGCACGGGATCAATGAGTCGCAAAAAGACGGGAGACGGTGATCCATGAAGCGTTCCTTATTCTTGATTCCGGCGGTGGCGGTGGCGGTGGCCCTGTTATCGGGCCGGGCCGGGTCGGTGCCGTGGTTGGCCCTGCTCCCCGGCATCACCCCGGCCCTGGCCGCCGAAAACGAAGGCGAAACGGTTCGTCCCGAGGTCGGCAAGCTGCTTCAGGCGGCCCAGCACCTGATTCAGGACCACAAGTACGACAAGGCCCTGGCCACCCTTCACGGCATCGACGACATTTCGAACCGCACCAGTTACGAGAACAGCGTCACGGAGCGGATGCGCCTGACCGCGGCGCTCGGGGCCGAATCGCCGGCGCTGGCGGCCAAGGCTTACCAGGCCGCGGCGACGCTCGGCGGCTTCCCGGCCAGCGAGCGCGTTCGCTTCATCCAGGCCATCGCGGTGGCTTATTATCGGGCCAAAGACTACGCCGGTGCGGTGCAGTGGGGCCGGAATTACCTGGCGGCGGGCGGCAACGATCCCGAGATGCGGACCCTGCTGGCCCAGGCTTATTACCTCGGCCACGACTTCGCGGCGGCGGCAGGCGCGCTGGCCGAGCAGATCGCGGCCGAAGAGCGTGGCGGCAAGGAGGTCCCGGAGACCCAATTACAGTTGTACGCCGGCAGTATCGAGAACCTCAAGGACCCGGCACGGCACATCGCGGCGCTGGAACGGCTGGTGTTTCATTATCCCAAACCCGAGTATTGGGCGCGCCTGATTCACGAAGTGTCGACCAAGGCCGGCTTTTCCAGCCATCTGGATCTCGAGGTGGCGCGGCTCCGGATGGCCACCGGGGCTCTCGAAGGCGCGGACCGATACCTCGAGATGGCCGAACAGGCGCTTCAGGCGGGCTTGCCCGGGGAAGCCAGGACGGCCATCGACACCGGATACAGCGCCGGGGTGCTGGGTACCGGTCCCGATGCCTCCCGGCACCAGCGGCTGCGGGATCTGGTCGACAAGACCGCGACCGAAGACCTGAAGGCCCTGCCCACCGCCCTTCACGACGCGGCGCAAACCGAAGCCGGCACCGGACTGGTCAACAGTGGCTTTGATTACGTCGGCTATGGCCAGGCCGACAAGGGACTGGCGGCCATGGAACAGGGAGTGGCCAAGGGTGGCCTCAAGCGCCCCGACGAGGCCCGATTGCACCTCGGCATCGCCTACCTCGCGGCCGGGGCCAAGGCCAAGGCGATCTCGACGTTCAAGACCATCCGACTGGCCGACGGAACCGCAGATCTGGCCCGGCTGTGGATCATCAAGGCTGGCGCGCTGCCCTGATCGCAGCGTCCAGGCTGCTTCCATTTCCAGGGATGTCGTGAGGCTCGGGGCGGCGGGGATTCGCGGTGGTTCCGGAAATCGCCGTCACCCCGGTCCCGCGGACTCGCTGCGACGGCGAATTCGGGACACGATGATCCGGGCCCTGTGGGACCTGCGGGCCCGCACCGCGACGGCGCAGCGGCTGGCCACGGAACCGGAACCCGAGGTTGCGGCGATTCGGGCAGAGTGATAGACCGGAGCCACGGTGACGTGACCGCGGCGGATTCCGTCGGCACGATCGCCGGATTGATGGACGGAGGGCGATGATGGTGCCGCGGTTTCCAAGCGCCGGAAGGTGGGCAGCAGGGCTGCTGTTAATGGCCGTCGCCGGGTGCGCCACGCCGCCGCCGCCGGCACGCGAGGCGCCCTTGAGTTTTGCCGGGCGCGGAGTCATCGCCCTCGACGCCGCAACCATCGAAGTCGTCGATCAATACCGCCCGCCCATGGCCCGGCCCCATGTCGACCATCTGGCGCCAACCCCACCGTTGGTCGCGGTACGACGCTGGGTTGCCGAACGGCTGCGCGCGGTCGGCGGCAGCGGTTCGGTCCAGGTGATCATCATGGACGCCAGCATCGTCGAGACCGCGTTGCCCCGGACCGAAGGGCTGAAAGGGCTGTTCACCACCGACCAGAGCCAGCGTTACGACGGCCGGATCGAGGTCAAAATCGTCGGCCAGTCGCCGGCGCACCGGCTTTCGGGCTATGCCCAGGCCGCCGCAACCCATTCGACCACGGTTCCCGAAGACATCACACTGGCCGGCCGCGAGGCGACCTGGGACACGCTGGTCCGGGAGATGATGGATGATCTGGATGACCGCCTGGACCGCGGCATCCGCGAGGGCCTCGGTCCGATGGTACGGCGTTAGGCCGCGCAGACAAACGATACCCTGGTCCGGCCGGTCTTAGCGTCGCGACCGACCCGGTGACGACGTCTTCCTCTCCCGTCGTCCCGGACCGTTGTTCGGTTTGTCCGGCCATACCCGATTGTCGACACGGCGTTGGTGGCGGACGACCGTTTGTGGTATGAAATGCGGGACGGGTGGGCGTAGCACCGCGTTCGGTCGCGCGGCCGGGCGCCGCTGAGGGGACGACATGACGGCCACAACCATTTCCGGGCTCACCATCCTGGCGCCGCTCAAGCCGGGATTCCAAGAGATTCTCACTCCCGAGGCGTTAGACCTGGTGGTGGAACTCGAGCGACGGTTCGATGACGAACGCCGGCGTCTGCTCGAGGTCCGGGGCCGCCGGCAAACGCTGCTTGATGCCGGTCAAATCCCGGACTTCCTGACCGAAACCGCCCCGGTGCGCCAGGGTCTTTGGACCATTGGGCCGTTACCCGCCGACCTGCTCGACCGGCGGGTCGAAATCACCGGGCCGACCGACCGCAAGACCGTCATCAATGGCCTCAATTCCGGTGCCCGGGTATTCATGGCAGATTTCGAGGACGCCACCACCCCCACCTGGGACAATCTGCTCGACGGTCAGATCAACCTTCGGGATGCCGTGCGTCGGACCATCGGCTACACCGACCCGGCCACCGGCCGGCACTACCGGCTGGTCGACCAGCCGGCGGTGCTGATGGTTCGCCCCCGTGGCTGGCACCTCTCTGAACGCCACGTCCTGATGGAAGGCCATCCGATTTCGGCCAGCCTGTTCGATGTCGCCCTGTTCTTCTATCATAACGTGCTGACGTTGCGTGAACGGGGTTCGGGTGCCTACTTTTACCTGCCCAAGATCGAATCACACTACGAAGCCCGGTTGTGGCGCGAGGTGTTCCTGGTGCTGGAACAGGCATTCGGCCTGCCTCCCGGCACCATCAAGGCCACGGTCCTGGTCGAAACCCTGCCCGCCGCCTTCGAAATGGACGAGATTCTCTACGAATTGCGCGACCATGCCGCCGGACTGAATTGCGGCCGGTGGGACTACATTTTCAGCTTCATCAAAAAGCGTCGCAACGACCCGGCGGCGGTGCTGCCCGATCGTGGCAGCGTGACCATGGCGGCCCCGTTCCTTGAGGCTTATTGCCGACTGGCGATCGCGACCTGTCACCGGCGCAACGCCCACGCCATCGGCGGCATGGCCGCCTTCATCCCGATCAAGGGCGACGAGGCCGCCAACCAGACCGCGCTGGCCGCGGTGCGTGCCGATAAGGAACGCGAGGCCGCGCTGGGGCATGACGGCACCTGGGTCGCCCATCCCGGGCTGGTGCCGGTGGCGCACGAGGTCTTCGATCGCCTGATGCCGGGTCCGAACCAGATCGACCGTAAACCCGATGGCAAACTGCGCGTCACCGCCGCCGACCTGCTCCAGGCGCCGGCCGGGGCCAGGACCGAGGCCGGTCTGCGCAACAACGTCGCGGTCGGCATCGGCTATCTCGAAGCCTGGCTGCGCGGCACCGGCTGCGTGCCGCTGTTCAACCTGATGGAAGATGCCGCCACCGCCGAGATTTCGCGCGCCCAGGTCTGGCAATGGCTGCGCCATGGCTGTTGCCTGGACGACGGACGACCGGTGACCCGGGCGCTGGTCCGCGAGGTGATCCGCGCCGAACTCGATGCCTGGCGGGACCGGGTCGGGGCCGAACGCTATCGGCCTGGCCGGTTCGATGACGCCGCCGAATTGTTCCGGGACGTGGTGGAGTCGGAAACCTTCGTTGAATTTCTGACGCTTCCGGCTTACGACAAGCTGGTTGCGGGCGGTGCCTGAGAGCCTGGAACCGGGAGCCCGCAGCCGCGGGTCCCGGAGCCGGCTTGATTGCTGTTGCGGGGCGCCGACAACGCGCTCCGGTCCACTCCAAAGTCTCAGCCTTTGACGGGAATCCCCATGGAAAACAAGCAATTGTTGCATCTGGTGTTCGGCGGCGAACTGACCTCGCCGGACTCCACCGAGTTCGTCGACCCCGGCAAACTGCACGTCGTCGGCATCTACCCCAATTACGCCGAGGCGCTGAAGGCCTGGCGCGGCGTCACCGGCGCCACCGTGGACAACGCCCACATGCGCTATTTCATCGTCCACATGCACCGCATGCTCGACCCGGCCAAGGGCGAGAAGTAAGACCGGCGGGCCGCCCTGGAACCCATGTCGTCATGGGGGTCCAGGGCCGTCACGGTCGTTGGCAGCCGAGGGCAAAGCCCATATGCGCTGGATAGTACTATTATCTTGATTTTGCAGGGCTCTGCCCTGCACCCGCAAGGAGGCTCGCCTCCTTGACCTCCAAGACTCCCGGGTTCAAAGGGCCTGCCGGCCCTTTGCGGGTGTGGGCAGTGCCCACAAAATCAGATGCCTGAAGACTCACATCAGATACTTCCCGAAAATCACCACGAACAGGATGACACTGACCAACGCGGTGGCGCCGCCGCACAGTAGCGCCGAATAGACATTGGTTTCGCGGCTGCACAGAACGATACCCACCGAAACCGCGCCGCTGACCAGGGTTGAAATCAGCAGATTGGTGAGAGTTTGGTCGTGAAACAGGGCGTGCAGGATGACGTTCGCCACCACCACCGCGACAAAACCGGAAATGGCCAGCAGGCCGAGAATCTCCAGGCTGGGCCGGATAAAGTCGAAGCGTCGGGGGCCGTCATCGTCCTCCGCCACCGGGGCCTCGAAGACCCGAATGATCACCGGCTGCGCATCGAACCCGGTGGCCGGCGCGGAACCCGGCGGGTTGGTCAGGCTGGCCGCGGCCGGAGAGAGGGCCACCGGCGATGACGGAGCCGATAACGGAGCCGGCGGCGACCCGATGGCCGCCAGCGCGGCGCGGGCGCGGCCGGCAAAGGCGCCCTCGGGGTATCGTTCCAGATAAGCCCGGTATTCCGCTGCGGTATGGGTGGCGCTGGCGTCGATCCAGGCGGCTTTGTCGGCCGGGTCCACCGGATCGAGGCCGGACCCGGCATCCGCCACGAGGCTGACCGCCGTTGGAGCATCGGGAACCGTATGCCGCTGGGTGTCGTCGCGGCCGGCCGCGGCCCGGTCTGGCTTTGGTCGTCTGAGCGTCGGCTCGTCAGCCGACGGATCGATCGGCCGAACCGCCGCCGGGAGGACCCGGGCGGTGGTTTCCCCGAGCCAACCCGCCCGCCAGTCGGCAACCGATCGGGGGCGGTTTTCGGGCAGAACCGCAAAACCGCGGTCGATCCAGCGCAGCAAAGCCTCGGAGTAGCGGCCGGCGCCGGCCTCGGTCACCGGCACCGCACGGTCCTGGGCCATCCGGATCAGTGCCGACGGCGGCTTGCCGCCGGTAATCGCCCGGTACAGCACCGCCGCGACACCGTAGATATCGGTCCACGGCCCCTGCCGGCTGGCCTCTTCGTATTGCTCGATGGGGGCATAGCCTGCGGTCAGAACCGCCGTGAAGTGGGAAGAGTCTTCCTGGCGGGCGGCGCCGAAATCCAGCAGCACCGGCGAGCCGTCGCCATGCCGGATGAAGATGTTCGAAGGCTTGATGTCGCGATGAACCAGTCCGGTGGCGTGGACCGCCTGAAGGCCGTCCAGCAAAGGACCGATGATCCGCACCAGTTCGGCTTCGGCCGGCGGACGGCCCAGCCGCTGAAGGTAGCCCTGGAAGTCCTCGCCGTCCTCGTAATCCATGACCAGATAGGCCGTGCCATTGCGCTTGAAGCAACGGCGGACCCGGATCACATTGGGGTGACGGATTCGAGCGATATGGCGTGATTCGGCGAGGAAATCCACCAACAGCCGTTCATAGCTTTCTTGTACCGAGTTGGAAACCGGCTTGACGGTGTCACCGACATGATAGGCGACACCCGACGGCACGAACTCTTTAATGGCGACCTTTTCTTCGAGAGTCTCGTCGACCGCTACGTAAGTGATCCCGAACCCGCCGATGCCCAGAACATCGAGAATGCGATAGCCTTCGAGAAGGTAGTCCTTGACGAGCATCCCGCTACCCCTGATTCGTGACGGCCACAACCGACAACCCGGCGCACCATCGATCCGGCGGCATGGCGACTCGGCGGTATTCTGGGATCACGGTGTGGCGTGGCCTTGGAACCAACCCTCGACGATGGAATCCCGCAGGTCCTTGTTCCGCTCGGCAAGCGTGCCCCAGAACGCCTTCTCCGCCTGCCTGATCTGGCCCAGGGCAGCACCCCAGGTCAGTTGACCCTTGATCAGAGTGTCGTGGATGGTGCGGACGGAATTTTCAAAAGTGGTAAACAGGACCCGCTGGGTCTTGTCGAAGGGTGCGAAGAACTCGATGTACTCGGCAAGAGCAATGACACACGCCTTGCGATCGACTTCCCATTTGGCCAGCGCCACCTGTTCCTCATCACCGGGCACCGCCGCGTCAAGGGAGCCTGCCACCGGCGGACCACCGGTGAAAAAGAACCTGTTGCGCAAACCCGCGTATTGGGGAAGCTGCTGCCTCGTCACCTGGCAGTTCAGATAATCCTGGAGCCGGGCCTTGATCGCCGGCGGCGGCGGCACGAAGGAACTCTGGAGACCCGAGGCCACCGGCTCTGCCGGTTGCAGCATGTCGTCGCCAGAGACTGAACAACTCGAAACCAGGACGGCCAACAGTGCCGACAGCCATAACCGACGCATCAAGCTCTCTCCTCCACCCCCTCCGGTCTGTCCCGACCGGCACTGCCGGCAGTGTAGCCCCGTTGCCACGCCGCGACAACGTGCCAGCGTGGCGATGGGCCGGCGCGTCGAATGACACAGGCCGCGGGTCTCGATACGCCGTCGCCCATTAGCCGAACGCCCGGCCCGAAAGCCCGGAACCTCGCCAAAACAAGGATATTTGCCGTGCCCCATCACCGCTTCGCGGCCGTCGCCGTTGTCGCCGCTATCGCCGCCTTGAGTCTGACCGTTGGTACCGGCGCCTCCGCTCACGACCTGGCGCTGACCGGCGGAGAATTCGCCACCGGCTACACACTCCCCCTGAGCAGCCTCGCCGCACTGCTGGGTTTCGTCGGAATCGGCCTGTGGTCCGGGCAACTGGGGGGCAACGCGGTCTGGCAACTGCCGGCTGTTGCCCTTGCCGTTTCGGTGCCGGCCAGTTTGATCGGCGAGGCCGGAGTCATCGTGCCCCATACCGGGGAAGGACTGATGGTGGCGCTGGTGGCGATCGGTGTCCTGATGGTACTGGCAGTCCGGCTGCCGTTGCTGAGTCCCTGGGGCGTGGTGGCCCTGGTCGCGGTGTTCGAGGGCTATCCGTTGGCCGGAGCCCTGCCCCATGGCTCTCCCCTTCCCGCCTGGGTCGGCTACGGCGCGGCGGCGCTGCTGGCCATGGCCGGCGGCCTCGGTCTCGCGGTGATGATGCCGGCGCTGATCCGCTTCCGGGTCTTTGGAATCGGCCTCGCCGCCGCCGGCGTGGCCATGCTGCTCGACAAAATCTGACCCGGGGCGCTTCACATCGTCACCTATCCCTTTGACCACACGCGATAACCGACACAGAGGACACATCGGGTTACCATGCGTCACCGGACTATTGCCAATCAGGACTTGGTCCAACCCCAGCCCGGCTCTATAACCGATTCAGCATCAAATGGAATGTCGGAACAGCGGTGCGCTGGTTCTGATCATCGAGACTTCAGGTATTATTCATTGATCAGCTTTGAAGTCTTGATAGCGCGCGGAGTGTTGGACTATGGCAGCAGTTTTTTTGCACAGCAGCTTTCGCAGTGGTAGTACCTATGTCTGGAATCAATTCAGGCAACTATCATCGACCACGGCATACTATGAGCCGCTCCATGAGTCCTTGGGATTTGATGCGAAACGGTTGCTGTCACTGACCGGAGAGAGTTGGAACTCCCATCATCCGACCCTGGACGCGCCTTATTTCTCGGAATATCGACCGTTCGTCGAAGGCGACCGGGTGCGCCATTTCGCTCCCGAATTTTCCTATCGGCAGTTCTTTCTGGCCGCCGAGGCCCCCCAGCCCGCACTCCAAAGCTATGTCGGAATGCTGATCGACCATGCGACAGCCCAAGGAAAGACACCGGTCTTCGGGTTTTCCCGATCGCTTGGGCGGGTCGGTTGGCTCAAGTCTCATTTCGACTCGTTCAACGTCATCGTGCTCCGACAGCCACGAAAGCAGTGGTCCTCGGTCATCCAACAGGCCACCACCTATGGCCGCCCCTATTTCCTCACCACGAATTTTTTGATCTGTGGCCAGAACCGGACTCACCCGCTGATCCGGCCCTTGCTCGACGTCTACGATATCCCGCTGATCGAGACTTCGCACCCGGCCCGGGACCTGGCATGTTACGAACAGTTCCTGTCCGGGGTCAGCCACGAGATCGCTTATTTCGTCTTTTTTTACCTCTACCTCGCGACCCTGGTCGACTCCTGGCCGGTCGCCGACCTGATCCTTGATGTCGACCGTCTGTCCGCCGAGGTTGACTACCGCTCCCGGGTCTCTCTCGAACTCTTCAATCGGACCGGACTGGCCGTGGACTTCTCCAACGCCAACGTTAACCGCTATCAGGTTGATCAGCCGGATCTCGACTACGCCGCGATCGAACGCAACGTGATCGCGACCCTCGCCTCGGTGCCCGGGCTGTCCCCGGAACATCCGGTCCTGAAGGCGTTCCGGCCGGCAACCGGGCGGAGCCTCCGGGCCTCCGCTTCGGGAACGCCGCCGGCGCCGGCCACCTGGTATGATCGCCAGCTGGCCACGCTGGAAACCCGGCTCGCGCAGCGGGAAGAGGACGTCGCCGGGCTGACGGTGCAGATCCATCAGATCAGGACCTCAACCTCATGGCGAGTCACCGAACCGCTGCGGGTGGCTATCGATCTGATGCGCCGGCTTGCGGCGCCCGGACGGGACCTTGGGCACCGTCGATCCTCCTGGTGGTCCGACCTTCCTCTCGTCTTTTCCGAAACGACCGGCTTCGGTCCGACCACGGCCCGCTCTGATGATCACGCTTTTGCACCATCGCCGCTACATCCTCGAAAATGCCCTCCATGACTTCCGGCACCATTACGCCGGAACCGGCGCCGGCATCCTGTGGAACTTCATCCATCCGCTGGCGATGGTCGCGGTCTATTGGCTGGTTTTCTCGGCCCTGATGCCGACCCGGTTCGATGCCGGAGACCACCAGCCGCGTTCCTACCTGCTCTATCTGTGTTCCGGTCTGCTGCCGTGGCTGGTGTTCGGCGACTGCCTCCGGCGCGGCACCACCGCGTTCCGGGATCATGCCGCCTATCTAAAGAAACTGGCTATCCCAGAGACGGTCTTCAGCGCCAAGGTTGTCGCCAGTTCCGCCCTGACCATGGCCATTTCCCTGGCCCTGGTCTTTGCGGTGGCCATCCTCGAAGGTCGGGGGCCGGACTGGACCTGGGCTCTGACCGTCCCGGTGCTGGTGCTGCTGCTGGTCTTCGCCTACGGGCTCGGGCTGGCGCTGGGAACGCTCAACGTCTTCTTTCCCGATCTCGCCCAACTGATCCCGATCCTGCTTCAGATCGGCATGTGGCTGGTTCCGATCGTTTACGCCCCGACCCTGTTGCCGTCGGGCCTGCGACCGTTGTTGGCGTTGCATCCCTATCTCCCCTTTCTGGTCGGCTTGCGTGACATTCTGGTCGATCATGCGGTGCCGGCTCCTGTTGTCTGGCTCGGAATGATGGCGTGGGCGGCGCTGGGTCTGGTCGCGGGGAGCTTCGTGCTGCGCCGGCTGCGCGGTGAGTTGAGGGACTTGCTATGACCGTAACACCTATGATTGCCGTTGACAACCTGGGCAAGCGGTTTAAAATTTACGAAAAGCCCTGGTATCGGGCCTTGGAATGGCTGGACGGCAAGCCGCGCCATGCCGGCGTGTGGGCGTTAAGGGACATCTCGTTCGAGGTTCCGGCCGGTCAGTGCCTGGGCCTGATCGGCGCCAATGGTTCGGGCAAGAGCACGCTGCTGAAGATTCTGACCGGGGTGACGGTGCCGACCACCGGGACGGCGCGAACCGCGGGACCGACGCTGGCGCTGCTGGAACTCGGAACCGGCTTCACGCCCGAGCTGACCGGCCGCCAGAACGTCTTCGCCAGCGCCAGCCTGCTCGGCTTCCCGCCCGGCTATGCCGCCGGGCGGGTCGATGAGATCGCCGCCTTCGCCGACCTTGGTGCGTATTTCGACCGTCCGGTCCGGTTTTATTCTTCCGGCATGTTCGTCCGACTGGCGTTTTCGCTGTTCCTGTTCCTCAAGCCCTCGGTATTCATCGTCGATGAGGCCCTGAGCGTCGGCGACCACCAGTTTCAACAGAAATGTGCCCGGGAGATTCACCGGCTCAAGGCGGCCGGAACCACTCTGATCCTGGCATCCCATGACATGGCTGCGGTCCAGGAGTTGTGCGATCAGGTGATCCTGCTCCGCAGCGGCCGTATCGTCCGGGCCGGCCGGCCGGAGGAGGTGGTCGCCCGTTACTATGCCGAGGCCAATCTCGGGACCCGGCGTCCCCTGCCCGCCGTGCCGCCGGCGGCAGCGGCCACGGTGCCGCCCGCCGGGGCACCGGCGACGACGCTCGGCGACGAAATCGAGGCGATCCGGCGCGACTCGATCCTGACCACCGGACCGGTTGCCGGCGTCGGCGGTCTCTGCATTCTCGGCGTCCGGGTGGTGGACGACCACGGGCGGCCGGCCGGTCTGGTCCGGGTTTCCGACTTTTTGACGGTTCAGGTGGTGGTCGAGGCGCGGGAGGCCGTCACCGAACCGAACTTCGGCATCGGGTTGGTGGACCGCTTCGGACGCCCGGTGTTCGAGTGCGGTTGCCGCAACCAGCATCTCGATTTGGCGCCGGTGGCCACCGGAACCGTCTTCGTGATGTCGGCGCGCCTGCGAATGTCGTTGACCCCGGGCGACTATTCTTTGCTGGTGGCCGTCGGCGACAGCGCCGGCCACCCACCCAACACCGGCACCGTCCACGACCGCAGGATGGGATTGGGGCCGGTCACGGTTTATTGGAATGAACCCTGGCTGCCGTTCTACGGCATCGCCGCACTGGAAACCTGCTTCACCGAAGTCGGCCGGCTGTAATCACCAGCGGCAACGAAACCTCATGGTCGCCGGGGCCACCACCCCATAGGCGCCAGGATATCACTGTTGTCTTGATTTTGCAGGGCTCTGCCCCATGGAAGGTCTTCGGTAGAGATACATGGGCATCTATACAGCCAATGCGAGTCCGCCAAATGATGCCAACTGCATGAGTTCCCGAATCGTGCCGTTCACCCTGAAGCGTGCAAACAGCGCCATTGTAACATCTACCATCTAAACTGCTTTGGAGACAACGATGCTTCTACGACGAAATCGAGCAAACCAATGCCTCTGGCGGCAGTTATTCCTCTCTATACCATGTGTGAGGTCTTTGCCTTGATACAGTTTTCCAATCGGAATTAGGTTGGTGTATACCACATAATCATCAGAGGCTCTTCCTGTGTTCCGGGGTGCTGGTTTGATGGTCAGCCGACCAAGGTTGCCACGAGGGCGCCGAGCAGTGCCTTTCCTCTTTTGCGAGCATTGTGGACGAATTGAAAGAAGGCAAGGTAGAT
>Ga0302320_10000383_pt1 | contig 103977 bp, 98 predicted proteins | sample Bog_T0_3_FD_202130 | JGI IMG/M metagenome (GOLD analysis project Ga0302320, IMG submission 202130) | Peat permafrost microbial communities from Stordalen Mire near Abisko, Sweden - Bog_T0_3 | ecosystem: Environmental > Terrestrial > Soil > Wetlands > Peat | place: Sweden: Abisko, Stordalen... | reverse complement strand
GGAGAAGGCGGAGGAAGGCGCAGCGGCTGGTAAGTGACGTGGGCGCACTTGGCGGTTCGGCTTCGAGCTGCCGGCAATCTGCCCAGGAACGAGCCGATTCTGGCATTGCAAGCGATATGGTAGTTCGCCAGGAAGTCAGAAATTCCCATTCGCGCCGGCACGCGTTCTGCGACGAATTGGGCGGCGGAGCCATCTAAGCGGCATATCCTATCGCCAGTGAGGTGGTTTATGAAAGAGAACTCCCGGCCGAGCCAGTCGCACATTGATTCAATTGTGAAGCAAGAGGAAGAAGCGTTGGAGCGACGATCCAGTTCGGAACGTTTCGCCGACGGTGTCGGACTCTTTGCCGGCGGCGTTCCCTTTGTTGTGTTTCAGCTTGTGCTCTTGGTTGCGTGGCTCCTGGTGAACAGCGGCACAATTCGTGGATTACGCCCCTTCGACCCTTACCCTTTCTCTCTACTCGGAATGATTGTCGCCATGGAAGCGGTCATTCTTTCCAGTTTCATCCTGATGCGTCAGAATCGGATGATGCGTCGAGGCGAGCTTCGGGACCACCTGAATCTGCAAGTTGACCTGTTGGCCGAGAAAGAGATCACGAAGGTGTTACAGATGGTTCGCGCAATCTGCGGACATATGGGGCTTCAGGACATTATGGGAGATAAGGAGATCCGCGAACTCAGCCAGACCACATCGATCGAATCGCTGAGCCAGACACTGGAGGATCGGCTGCCAGGAACATAAGGCGCTTCGGGCAGAGTTCAGCGGCCGTGGGATTCCCTAAGGGTCCCGAAATTCATTTTCCGCTCCGTAGGGTGCCCACTTGGTGCCCCGTTGGTCGCTGGAGCGGAGAGGGTAATCAGGAAAATTAAACGACTCCCCTCAGAGTACGGGCTCTTCGTTCTCCCCTGTCATCTGCTCTGGCGCGGGTTCGCCCACATTCTCCTCGGGTTTTGTGACGATTGCCAGCAGGCTTGCGACGTCGGGATCAGTGACGGCGCGAGCCGCGAGTCGGCGGTGGACTTCCTCGGGTAAAGGCATGGTATTAACTCCTGCACCAAGTTTAGATGGCGTGGGGTCGAGAGAACTGTTTCATATTGCTCACTCTGGGGAATTGGAGAGCATGCGATAGCGCTCACGACCAGGGAAAGGGTGGTCCGGATTCTGGTCGTGTCGCAGGTAGCCTGAAGGCTGGCCTCTTCAGTGCTGCCCCAATCCCCGGTCGCGTGCCGACGCGCCTGCTACAATCGTCTTGAATTCCCGAGTGCAGACAAGCGCATGAAATGCCCCTTTTGCGGGTTTGAAAACGACAAAGTCGTGGATTCGCGCGAGAGCAAGGAAGCGGATTCGATCCGCCGACGGCGCGAATGCCTGAAGTGCGAGAAGCGCTTTACCACCTACGAGCGCATCGACGAAATCCCCTACATGGTGGTGAAGAAAGACGGACGGCGCGAGCGTTTTGACCGTCAAAAGGTGCTCAACGGGCTGATGCGCGCTTGCGAAAAGCGTCCCGTGCCGATCAGCCGGCTCGAGCAGATCGTGAATGAAGCCGAGACGTTCGTGATCGAGTCCGCCGAACGCGAGCGCAAGACGAGCGAAATCGGCGAACTGATCATGAACCGGCTGCGGCGGCACGATAAAGTTGCGTACGTGAGATTCGCCTCTGTGTATTTGGACTTCAAAGACGTGCAGGAGTTCATGGCCGAGTTGAAGGACCTGCTGAAAGCCACGCCCGAATCGAAGGCAAAAACCGGGAAGAGCTGATTCAATGCCTCAATGTTTCAATGACTCAATTGTCTCCTTATCCAATGACTACTCATAAAGTAACTCTCATCCCCGGCGACGGCATTGGCCCGGAAGTCATCGAGGCGACCGTTCGCATGCTTGAAGCCACCGGAGTCAAATTCGAATGGGAAAGCTTCGCCGCTGGCGCGGAAGCTTTTGAGAAGTACCACGAGTACATCCCCAAGGAGCTCTCGGAATCGATCGAGCGCACGCGCGTCGGGCTGAAGGGGCCGGTGACTACGCCCATCGGCGGCGGCTTCTCGAGCATCAATGTCGAGCTGCGCAAGCGCTTCGAGCTTTTCGCGAACTTCCGGCCCATTCGCAACCTGCCGCATATTCCTACGCGCTATCCGGGCATCGATCTGATCGTCGTGCGCGAAAACACGGAAGGACTCTACTCCGGCATCGAACATGAAGTCGTTCCCGGAGTGGTGGAGAGCATCAAGGTCATCAGCGAAAAAGCTTCCACCCGCATCTCGCGGTTTGCCTTCGAACACGCCCGCAAGAACAAGCGCAAGAAGATTCATTGCATCCACAAAGCCAACATCATGAAGTTGTCCGATGGATTGTTTCTGCGCTGCGCGCGCACCATCTCGAAAGAGTATCCCGAGATCACCTACGGCGAGCACATCGTCGACAACACCTGCATGCAACTGGTGATGAACCCCTACCAGTACGACATGCTGCTGCTGGAAAATTTCTACGGCGACATTATTTCCGATCTGTGCGCCGGGCTGGTGGGCGGGCTCGGCCTTGTCCCGGGAGCGAATTTCGGGCACGAGTGCGCCATTTTCGAAGCCGTACACGGCTCTGCGCCGGATATCGCCGGAAAAAATATCGCCAATCCCACCGCCGTGCTGCGATCTGCCCTGCTGATGCTGCGGCATCTCGGCGAAGCCGACGCCGCATGGAAGATCCGCAACGCCATCGACGAAGTCTATCGCGATCGCACGAAACTCACGCGGGATGTGGGCGGCAGCGCGGGAACTTCGGAGTTCGCCGACGCCATCATTCAGGCCATGGAACGGCAAAGTCCCACTTTTGCCGGCGAAGGAACACCTGCGCCCCGGTAGGCTACAGTTGACACGGGATACGCGCACACATATACTGTGTCAATGAATGTTACCTTGTCTATTGACGAGCAGACCGTCGCGCGTGCCAGGAAGCGGGCGGAGGCTCTCGGAAAAAGCCTCAACCAGTTGATTCGCGATTACCTGCAGAAACTGGCTGGCGGCGACGATCCCGAGCGCTGGATCGAGGAGTTCGAGCGCTTGTCGGGCACCGGCAACTCTCATGGCCAGCGTTTCAATCGCGACGAGACTCATGAACGCTCGTAGTTTCTTCGACACCAACGTCCTCCTTTACGCGGACGACGAGTCTGCACCCGCGAAGCAGCGATGCTCGCGTGATCTCGTGGCCGAACACCGGCGAGCTGGGACTGGTGTTATTTCCCTGCAAGTGCTGCAGGAGTATTTCGTCAACCTCACGCGAAAACTGCACGTCGATGCCCGCATCGCGCGCCGCAAGGTGGAGATGATGGCCGAGTTCGACGTTGCCGCTCCTACAATCGCCGATATCCTCGCTGCCATTGACCTCCACCGGTTGCATGGGTTTTCTTTTTGGGATGCCTTGATTCTGCGATCCGCCCAACAGGCGGGGTGCAGCGTTCTTTTGTCGGAGGACTTCCAGGACGGCCGCGAAATCGATGGCATTCACGTCGTGAACCCGTTCCGTGGCCAGCAATGACGATCTTGCAGCCCACCACCGCGCCAGCAGTCTGCTAAACTAATGCGTTTCGGGGAACGCAAGGTCTGGCGCTGTATCGCCCGTTTCCATGGGGGCTATCCTGAAAGGCATCGAAATCACGTACCACAACGGACTGCACCGCTTCGCCATCTTCACTGCGTGCGCCACGCTGCTGCTGATCGTGGCTGGAGCGCTCGTAACCAGCAATGACGCCGGCCTATCGGTCCCCGACTGGCCGACCACCTTTGGCTCCTTCTACAAAATGCCGGCCATGGTTGGCGGCGTGAAATACGAGCATGGGCATCGCATGGTAGCGGAGTTTATCGGACTGCTGACGATCATCCTGGCGGTGTGGACCTGGCGGGTGGAAAAGCGGCGCTGGTTGCGGCTACTTGGGCTGGCTGCGCTTGCGACCGTGATCACCCAGGGCATTCTCGGCGGGTTGACCGTGTTGTTCTTTCTGCCCGCGCCCATTTCCAGCGCGCACGCCGCGGTGGCGCAAACCTTCTTTTGCATCGCTGTGGCCATCGCCGTTTTCACCGGACGCCGCTGGGTCGAGGAGCATCCGCGGGTGGAACTCGACCAGCGCCGGCCAGCTCTTTTCACGCTGACCTTGCTCTCGATTTTTGTGCTCTATGTGCAGCTGATCCTGGGGGCGATGTTTCGCCATCATGGAATGAGCTGGTGGCCGCATGTCTTGAATGCGGGCGTGGTCGCCATCGTCCTTTCGTGGACGGCGGTGCGGGCCATCACGGTTTACTCGCAAGTGGACGCCGTGCGCCGTTCGGCAATCACCATGCTCGGGCTGATGGTCGCGCAACTCTGCCTGGGCTTTTTGGCCTTCATCACCCGCGTCATGTGGGGACGGGACGCTGCGCAGCCCGAACTGCCGATGGTGGTCTCGACCGTAGTGCATGTCGCGGTGGGAGCGCTGCTGCTGGCGACGACGGTTGTGCTCGCCATTCAGGTTTGGCGGCACGTTCCGGTGGCGTTTGAAGAGCGCGTGCCTGGGCCGAACCCGGTCGCGGCGTAGATTGAGGTCAGAGGTTAGAGGGCAGATTGAAGAGGTAAAACAACTTTTTGCCCAAGCGGCGACGCTGTACGCTCGGAGTTTACTTCTGCAATCTAACATCTGACCTCTAACCTTCAGATGATAATCTTCCCTTCCCCGTCGTAGAATGTACTGTGACTTCGAACTCAAGCGCGATTGACTTCGCTCCCGCCGCTCCGTCTGCCCAGTTTTCCGGCCAGCCCATTATTTCCGTTCGCGATCTCGTCCATCGCTACCAGGACCGCACGGCCCTCAACGGCGTTTCTTTTGACGTCCGGCCCGCCGAGCTTTTCGGATTGCTCGGCCCCAACGGCAGCGGCAAAACTACTTTATTCCGCATTCTTTCCACGCTCATGGTTCCCACGTCCGGCAGCGCCACGATTGCCGGCCTTGACGCCGTTCGCCAGCCCGGAGCACTGCGCCGCCATATCGGCGTCGTCTTTCAGGCGCAGAGCGTCGACCTCAAGCTGACCGCCTACGAGAACCTCTGGCATCAGGGACACCTTTACGGCCTGCGCGGGGCTGAACTCAAAACCCGCATCCACGAGATTCTGACCCGCGTGGGATTGCTCGACCGCGCCGCCGATTACGTGGAAACTTTTTCCGGGGGCATGCAGCGCCGCATCGAACTCGCCAAGGGCCTGCTGCATCATCCCGAAGTTCTGCTGCTCGATGAGCCCACCACCGGTCTCGATCCCGGCGCTCGGCACGACCTTTGGCAATATCTTCAGATTCTCCGCGATCAGGAGCGCGTCTCCATCATCGTCACCACCCACCTGATGGAAGAAGCCGAACGCTGCGACCGGCTCGCCATTTTGAATGAAGGGAATCTAGTGGCGCTGGGTACGCCCGAAGCGTTGACGCGCGAAATCGGAGGCGACGTCATTCTGCTCGAAGCGCGCGATCCGCAGTCGCTGGCCGACCGTATTCGCGAGAAGTTTCATGTCGACACCACTGTTATGGACAAACAAGTCCGTATCGAAATTGAAAACGGACATCGCTTCGTACCCGACGTGGTCGAGGCCTTCCCCGGAGAAATTCAGTCGCTCAGCGTGAGTAAGCCGACGCTCGAAGACGTTTTCATCCATCGCACCGGACATCGGTTCTGGAGCGACGAGGCGGAAGCGGCGCCGGAAACCGGGAAGAAGAAAACCAAGAAGCGCCGCTAGGGCGTTGCGACCTTCCCCGCCTGCGGCGTCGGCGCAGTCAGCAGCTCCACAAACAGCTTGTAGAACTTTTCCGTATCTAAGTCGAACTGCACTTCCACCGGCTGCACCTCGCGGTGGGGTTTATCCTGATCGAACCAGGTGAGGGTATCTCCGTAGCCTGCGCCGCGATCCAGATCCACGTCCATGTAGCGGATCTCTTGCTTGGTAATGATGGCCGGCTCGAGCCAGGCGACCGCCGCGAGTTCATCCCACAGATAGTTATAGGAACCGCGCAGGTGCGAGTACTTGCCGATATATTGCGCCGCCGGCGAACTGCCGGCCTTGACCTTGTCGATCAGCTCGTTGGTCATTCGGGTCTTCACGGAAATATCGACTGGCGTGCAGACGATCTTCTTCCACGGAGCCCGCAGCACGATGTGCGCCGCTTCCGGGTCGAACCAGAGATTGAATTCGCGGCGGGGCGTGTTGGCGAACTCTGGGTCCGCCGTCTGCGGATTCAGGCTGGCTCCCATGAACACCAACTCTTTGGCCAGGCTCGGAAATTCGGGGTCGAGCGAGATGGCGAGCGCCAGGTTGGTCATCGGTCCGCCTTCGTAGATGGTGACTTCGTGCGGATACTTGTGGACCATGCGCACGAGAAAATGCGCCGCGTCTTCGTCGGCGGCTTTGGGGGATGGCTTCCCTTCCGGCATCGCGTCGAGTTCGCGGGCGGGGTGATAGACACTTGGAGTCCACGCCCCCAGCCAGGCTACTGAGCCGTAGCGCTGCTCCCACCGCTCGGTATCTTCTCTTGTTCTGACCAGCGGATATTCGGCTCCGGGAACGACGGGGATGTCGGTGCGTCCGATGAGTTCGAGCACGCGCAGGGTGTGGGCGACTTCTTCGGTCAGCCACGCATCGCCGGTCACCACGGTGATGCCCAGGACATCCGTGCGCGTAGACTGGATGAGCAGCAGGATGGCTTGCTGGTCGGTGCCGGCAGGACCGGCGGCGTCCTGATCGATGATGACCTTGCGCCGGTCTTGATTCTGGGCCTGATCGCGGGCTTGGCCTTGGGCGAGCAAACATGCCACTAATACTGCGGTTGCGACGGCGATATGATTCCGGAACTGGCCGAGTTTCATTCCTGCACCTCAGACCCTCGACTCTCGATTGGAAGCCGAGCAATTGAAAAAATCAAAGGCAGACTGAGCGGCGGCTGGTGATTCCAGTCGCTCAGTCTGCCCGAATGCCGACCACGACGCAAGACACCCCTAGAACTTCAGCTTGAGGGCCAACTGAACCAGGCGCGGGTTGTTCACGGTGCCGTTGAGCACTCCGAAACTGGACGGCGTGCCGATGTCCTGCTCGCCAGTGGCGGAGATGCCGTTCATGAAGAACTGGGGATGGTTGAAGAGGTTGAAGATTTCGGCCCGGAATTGCAGGCCCATCCCCTCGCGGAATGACAGCGCAACGTCCTTGATTACGGAGAAATCTGTGTTCACGAAACGAGGACCATAGAGCGGAGCGCGGGCAGCGGTGCCGAGTTCGCCGGCGGGAGCGGATGCAAAAGCGCAGGGATTGAACCAGTTCGCATGCGTGTGCACCTGAGAGGGTGCAAGGCCACCCTGAGAAATCAATGTTTGGCACCCGGGGTTGGGGTTAGAGGCCACAGTTCCCGGGGTGTTCGGGTTGCTGATTTCATTCGGACGAGAAACGGCTAACCCGTTATAGGAAAAGTCCACGCCGGAGGGGTTGGTACTGTCGACCACGAAGAGTGGGAATCCGGAAGTCGCCCTCTCGATCACATTGATCTGCCAATTTCCGAGGACGGCATTCTCCGCTCCACCCCAGTCGCCACCGAAGCGCTTGCCCTTACCAAAGGGGAGATCATACAGAATGCTGGCGGTGAAGCTGTTGTTGAGGTTGAGTTGCGACAAACCCCAATCCAGTCTCTTGGTTCCGGGCAGGGGCCAATACAGTGCGCCGGGGTTGGTGCCCAGGCCATCGGGCAACCCGGAGTCGAAGTTGCGGGAGTAGGTGTAGCCCAGCAAGGCGTAGAGTCCGTGCCGTGCACTCTTGGTCTCGGCCTTCAACAGGAGCCCGTCGTAGCGGGCGGAGCCGATGCTGTTATTGCTGACGACGGATTGGAAGTACCCGGCGTAGGGGAAGATGCCAAATCCGCAACCGAGCGTGTAGCCTTGCACGGGATTGCTGCCGTCCGAGCAGGCGTTCGGGTCATTGACGTTTTCGTTGACTTGGCCAACCAGAATGTGAGCGCTGCGGGAACCGGCATAGCCTGCCGTCACCACGACGTTTCCTGGCATCTGACGCTCAATGTTGAGGTTGAACTGCTGCACGACGCCTTGTTTGAAATTGCGGTTCTGCGATTGAATGGTTCCGCTGTAATCGCCGGGGCTCACGGGCGTGGTATAGAGCGGACCGTACTTGGCAAGGGCCGCGCCCTGGTTCAGAAAACCATTTTGCAGACCGCAATTGGGGCTGCCGAACGGAGTACAGATGCCGGAGGGGAAAAGTACTCCTGCAAAGTTATCGGGATCCACTTCGGCATAGTAGGGCGGGTTTTGCCACAGGCCCTGTCCGCCCTGATCCCAGGACGAATCGTGGTAAATGGCATAGCCGGCGCGAACCACGGTCCTATCGACGCCGAATGGCTTCCACACCAGACCGATGCGAGGTTCTAGGGCGGTCTTGTCAAACTGAATGCCGACCCGCCCATCGGTGGTCACGCAATTCGCGCATCCGCTGATCGCCGGACTGCCTGCGGGAACATACCACTTGAGGCTTTGAACATCGAAATTCGCCTGCCGATTCCTGACCTCGGTTTCGGGCGTTACCAGAGCCCAGGCAACACCGAGATTCACCGTCAGATTACTGGTGACGCGCCAGTCATCCTGGACGAAGGGTCGAAACATCTTCCAGCGGCGGCCGGTGGTAGCACCCTCGAAAGTTTGATCATGGGCGGCAAAGACGCCCATCGCGCCCAGGAGCAAGTCGCCAATGTTGTCGCCTGTCCCCGCGCCGAGATTCACCACATAGCCGTCCTGAAATGCGTTGTTTCTGACATTCATCTGGTTGGCGCGGAACACCATGCCAAAGCGGATTTCGTGCTTGCCACGGATCAGGTCGAGGGTGTCGGAGGCGGAGTAGACGTTGGTCCCGCCCTGATACGGCGCGTATCCGCGATCGCCGATGGAAAAATAACTGGTCATCTGGAACGACGTTAGCCCGCATCCCTCGCAGTCGTTCGTGGCCTGGTTCAGACTCGCGGGATAGCCGGTCAAGCTATCGCACTGACTGCCTAAATCGGCGCCCGGAATATTTAACTTCGCGGCTTCGCAAGAGCCGGTGCCGAACGACAGGATGTGGTTGAAGATCCGATTGAAGCCAGCGTTGAACTGGTTGATCGTGCGAGCGGAGAAAACGTGAGTTTCCGATAGCGCCAGGTTGCGCCCGTGGTTGTCAATGTTCTGGTTGCTGCCAAAGGCGTTGGATTCTGACCAGGTGGGCGAGCCTCCGGGGACGAAGTTGGTTGCCTGATCGTAGCTGAAGCGCCCAAACAAGGAGTCTTTGCTGGAAAAGTTGTGATCGAGGCGGAGGTCCCACGTCGCTTCGTTGAGTTTGCGCACGGGCTCGTTGACGTAGTTATACCCGGCATTTGCGGGCAGATTGGGCGTTGGTGTCGGATACAGCTGAGCTACGCTGGCGCCAATGGAATTGACCAGGGCGGCAGGGATAACGGCGCAGGCGGTACCCGCAGTCTGGCTGCCGTCGGCCTGCACAGGCTCGGGGGTGGAGGTGTTTCCCACGCATTGAAAAGGCTGATTTGAGTAAGGATTGTTCAGCGCGGTCAAACCGAACGGATTGCTGCTCTCGTTGAAATTGCCATTGGAGTCGGGCGTCACCATTTGGAGGGTCGGAACATAGCCGGTAAACGGGATACCATGGCGCTGCATCTTGGCCTGATAGTCCAGGAAGAAGAACGTCTTATCCTTCTGGATGGGACCGCCGAGCGATCCGCCAAACTGGTTCAGGTTGAATTTCTCCACCGACGTGGCGAAGTAGCTGCGCGAGTCGAGGTCCGTATTCCGCAAGAATTCAAACAGCGTGCCGTGCATCTGGTTCGACCCGCTCTTGGTGGTGACGAGAACGGTGGGACCGGCGCGCTCTCCGTACTCGGCGGAGTAGTTGTATTCCAGAACCTTGAATTCCTGGATGGAATCGATGGAAGAGAAGATTCCAATGCCGCCTTCGTCGAGCTGGTTGTTGTCGTTACCGTCGAGCATCCAGTCGGTGCTCTGCTCGCGCGATCCACCAACCGAAAGTGAAAACGAGCCGCGCGTGGAGGCTTCGCTGCTGGCGGCGCCGTTAAAAAAGCTGTTCGGGTTGGTGGAGGCCGTGGTTCCGGGAGTCAACGTCGCGAGTTGGACGAAGTTGCGGCCGTTGAGCGGGAGGTCGGCGACCTCTTCGGCGGTAATCACCTGGCCGAGCGTGGGATTCGTGGTTTCGACGGCGACTTGGGTGGCGCTGACCTCGACATTCTGAGTGACCGACGCGGGGTTGAGCGTGAAATCGATTTCGCGCTGCTCGTCGACTTGGAGCCGGACGTCCCTCTGCTCGGTGGTCTGGAAGCCCTGCGACTCCACGTGGATGGTGTAGTGTGCCACGGGCAGCAGCGGCACGAGGTAGTGGCCGGAATCGTCGGTCCTGGCTTCGCGGGTGAGGCCGGTTTCCTGCGCGGTAATTTTCACGGCCGCGCCGGTGATGACGGAGCCGGTTTTGTCGGCAACGGTTCCGGAAAGACTGCCGTTGGCCTGGCCAAAGAGAAGTGACGAGAAGGAAAATACGCAACACAGAACCGCTACGAGCAGCGCCTTGTCTTTTGTCATCGTTCCCCGCCTTTGCTGCCACTCTTTTTTACTGGGTGGCAATTGGAGATCGACCCGCTGGCAGCTGAAAGTTTTCTCGTGAAGCCAGGAGCGTCTCCTTTTGTTAGCAATTCGCCATCTGAATCGATTCGAAAAACATTGTCAAGAGCTATTGTCACGAGGCTGTGGAAGACCGGGTTCAACCCAGAATTCAGTTTTCCATAACGTCTACGTTTTCAAGGATTCTCACGAACCGGGCGCGACGACATCTTGCCCTGCTCTCCGCAGACTTCAGCCGTTGGCTTTGGCCACCAGCAAGATTCCCAGGCAGTAGAAGACGAACATGAAGACGAGGTACAGCTTGGCCTTGCCGGGTGCGCCCGCAAATTCCTTCCAGGCGAGGACTCCCCATAGAGCGGCGACCATGGGCGCGGATTGGCCGATGGCGTAGGAGATGGCTACGCCGGTGAAGCTGGCGGCGACCAGATTGAAAACCATGCCGGTGCCCCAGATGAATCCGCCGAGCAGACCGAGGGCGTGGGCGGAGGCGGGTGCGCTAAAGAAGCCGCTGAACTTTACCGGCTGGCCGACGAGCGGGTGCTTCATGAAATAGACATTCCAGATCAGACACGAGAGCAGAGCGCCTAGGGTGAGGAAAACGGCGATGCTGTAGGGGCCGAGGGTGTTGCCGGTGGTCATCGCGTGCGCCACAAAAGGAGCCCACAGCCCCATCAGAACGCCCGATACCACACAAACAACGATGCTCTTTTTCGACACCGCGCGGCCGGCGATGACGAGGCTGCCATAGGCTTTTCCGTCCATGACAACGGCGATGAGCGCGCACAGCACGCCGCCTGCCAGGAGCGCGGCATTCCCCTTCGGTTGGAGGGCGTAGCTGGAAATCACGCCGACAACAAGCGCGATTCCGATGGCGACAGGAAAGGCGATGGCAAGCCCGGCCATATCAATGGCAGCCACCAGGAGCAGGTTGGCCAGATTGAAGATGGTACCGCCGATCATGGTGGAGACAATGTTGCTCGTGTCGGCCGAACGCACGTTATTGAGGAAGCTGTTCGCGTCGTGGCCGGCGCTTCCCATGGTGAGCGCGAGGATCAGCGACACCAGAAAAATGCCGACGGCGTAGTCCCAGTAAAACAATTCGAAACGATAATTCTTGACGCCTTTGTAGGTATTGGCCCACGAACCCCAGCAGATGGCGCTCGTAATCATCATGAACAGTGCAATCTCAAGACTGTGCGGCGTGAACATTGGTTCTCCTTATGAAAGTGGCTGCAAGCTGACGATGGCGACCGGCCGTCGATTCAAGGGTCGCTCGTCGCTAGTCGCTTGTCGCTGGTCGTTCGGAATGCATCGCGGGTCGTGAATCGGTGCTGGCGACTAACGACCATCGACTTGCGACCCGGTTGCCTTCTCTACTTGCCGCGAATTCTGGAAACAAACATTTGCAGGAACCGGTCAGCGTCGACTTCGACGCAAACTTTGGCATTCGGTTCCACTTGGTCGAGGCCTTCGATGACGTAGTGGTCCCCGTGCAGCACGTTGCGCTCAACCTGGTTGCGGCGATTGGCAACGGTTTCGCCGCGCGAGAACTCGCCGCGGGTCTCGACATCCACGTGCATTGGAGGCGCTTTTACCAGCCTTGCGTCGATGGCCACGCCGACCGCCAGCGGATCATACATCGGAGTGCCGCTGAAACCGAACTGCGCCGACAGATCGATCAGATAGTGCGCCACCTGATAGATGAAATCGTTGACCGGCCCGTGAGTCTGCCCAAGTTGTTCGAGATATTTTGGCGAAAGTAACGTTTTATCGCCGACGTCGAGGCCAACCATGGTCAGCGGCCATCCCGCCTGAAAGACAATCTGTGCGGCTTCGGGGTCGTTGTAGATATTCGCCTCGGCGGAGGCGTTCACGTTGCCACCGGTGATCGATCCGCCCATGATAATGACTTCCTTGACGAGCGGCACGATGGTCGGGTCTTTTTCGACGGCCAGAGCGATGTTGGTGAGCGGGCCGACTGGCACCAGCGTGATCTCGTGCGGAGCGGCGTGCACCATCTCAATGATCAGGTCGGGGCCCCAGCGGGAATCGACCTTGCATTTGCTGGGCGGCAATTCGATATTCGCAAGCCCATTCTTGCCGTGCCAGAACTCGGCTGTGATCAGCTTTTGAAAGAGCGGATGCTGGGCACCGGCGGCTACCGGGATGTCGCAGCGGTTCGCCAGCGATATCATGCGCAAGGCATTTTCCAGTCCCTGCTTGGCGGTGACGTTGCCGGGGACGACCGTGACGGCGCGCACATCGAGTTCCGGCGAGTTCAGCGCCAGCATCAGGGCCATGGCATCGTCCGTGCCGGGATCGGTGTCGATGATGACCTTCTTCGCGGCGCCGAACGCGGGGAGGGCTAGTGCAATCAGCAGGAATGCGGGGAGAATTGTAGAGACCAGGAACTCTTGGCGAATTCGAAAACGACGGCCTGTGGTAAGCAAGACTGCCTCCAGAATTTCGGATTCCAAGTGCATTGCAATCGCGCGTAGCGTAGCCGCGCCAAGTCCCCAGTGTCAAGGCGAAACCGGAATTCATCTTTCGCCGTGTGTGCCGTACAATCGAACCGCAAGGACGAGTGATGCCGGTCGAACGCAACGATTCTCGAAGCATTGCACATCGCGAGAAGCACGCGAGCGATGCGATTGCGGTTCTCTCCGGGCGGCCTCTGCTCTCGAACAAAGGCATTCCGCTGAATCTGGATTGGGTGCGTGAGGTGCGCGTCAACACCAGCGCGGTCGAACGGCGGGCGCAATCGCAGGTCGCGCGGCGGACGGTGAAAAAAGAATGGCAGGCGGCGTGGCTTCTGCGGGCGATCACCTGCATGGACCTGACGACTCTCTCCGGCGACGACACCGATGAGCGCGTGTGCCGATTGTGCGCGAAGGGGCGGCATCCGATCCAGCCGGAATTGGAACGGAAACTTGGCATCGAGCAGTTGCAGATCAAAGTCGCAGCCATCTGCGTGTACCACACGTTTGTGGAGACGGCGCTGCGGGCGCTGGAGGGCAGCGGAGTGCATGTTGCTGCCGTATCGACCGGCTTCCCTGCCGGATTGTCGCCGCTGGCGGAGCGGATCAACGAGATTCGCCGGTCGGTCGAGGCGGGCGCGCATGAGATTGATGTAGTTATCACGCGGGGCCATGTTTTTGGCGGACGCTGGCAGGCACTTTACGACGAAGTGGCGGCGTTCAAGCAGGCTTGCGGATCCAGAGACATGAAAGTAATTCTCGGAACCGGCGATCTGCTGACGCTGCGCAATGTGGCGCGGGCTAGCGTGGTGGCCATGATGGCGGGCGCTGACTTCATCAAGACCTCGACCGGCAAAGAGCCGACGAATGCGACCTTGCCGGTGGGCTTGGTCATGACGCGCTGCATTCGCGAATACGCACAGCAGACCGGAATGGCGGTCGGGTTCAAGCCGGCGGGCGGCATTCGCACGGCGAAGCAGTCGATTGATTGGCTGGCAATGATTAAAGAGGAACTCGGCGAGTCGTGGCTGCGGTCGGAAATGTTTCGCTTCGGAGCCAGCGGCTTGCTCGGCGACATTGAGCGGCAACTAGAGCATCAGGCGACCGGACGGTATTCGGCGGAGTATCGGCACCCGCTGGCGTGAGTTGCGAGTAGGAGTTCGAAGTCTTGAGGATCTATTGTTGGAGACGTTTGCTCGCTTCTTCTTACGTTTTGAATCGTCTTAATTTTAAGGTTGCATCTTAACTTTAAGATTGTCATCCCGAGCGAAGCGAGGGATCTGCAGTTTGCCGCAAGATGCAGATCCCTCGCTTCGCTCGGGATGACAAATTGAAAGGGTTTCAATGAGCATCGCCGAAAAATTCGTGAGCATGGAATACGGCCCCGCTCCAGAAGACTCCAAGGACGCCGTAACTTGGCTAGAGCGTCATGGCTATCGCTTCCAGCATTTCATCGGCGGTGGATGGCAATCGCCTGCGGCGGGCGAGTACTTCGACAGCGTCGACCCTTCGAACGGCGAGAAGCTCGCGTCGGTCGCGCAGGGCTCGGCGGCGGATGTTGACGCCGCAGTCAAGGCGGCGCGGGCAGCTTCTTCTGGATGGCGGGCGCTTACTCCACACGCCCGGGCGCGCTACCTGTATGCCATCGCCCGATTGGTGCAGAAGCATTCGCGGCTGCTTGCGGTTCTAGAGACGATGGACAACGGCAAGCCGATCCGCGAGAGTCGCGACATCGATATTCCGCTGGTTGCGCGGCATTTCTATTATCACGCGGGTTGGGCGCAACTTCTGGAGCAGGAATTTCCGGAGTACGTTCCTTGCGGAGTCGTCGGACAAATTATTCCGTGGAACTTTCCGCTGCTCATGCTCGCGTGGAAAATCGCTCCCGCGCTGGCGACGGGCAATACGGTGGTTTTGAAGCCGGCGGAATTCACTCCGCTGACCGCCCTTGTGTTTGCTGAAATCAGCCAGGAAGCCGGCTTGCCCGCGGGCGTCGTCAACATTGTCACCGGAGACGGCGCGACCGGCGAGGCGCTGGTCAAGCATCCCGACGTGGACAAGATCGCGTTTACCGGATCGACAGAGGTGGGACGCGCGATTCGCTCCGCCACGGCGTCGAGCCACAAGCGGCTATCGCTTGAACTCGGCGGCAAGTCTCCGTTCATCGTCTTTGAAGACGCCGACCTCGATAGCACCGTGGAAGGCCTGGTTGACGGAATCTGGTTCAATCAGGGCCAAGTGTGTTGCGCGGGCTCGCGCCTGCTGATGCAGGAGAGCATCGCCGAAACTCTGACCGCGAAGATTCAGGATCGTATGAGCACCCTGCGCATCGGTGCGCCACTCGACAAAGCGATTGACATCGGCGCCATCGTGGCCAAGGTGCAGCTTGACCGCATCCGCAAATTGGTCGAGCAAGGCGTCGCCGATGGCGCGACATGCTGGCAGCCGCAAGTTACGTTACCGGCGCGCGGGTTCTACTATCCGCCGACACTGCTGAGCAACGTACACCCGACTTCCATTGTCGCGCAGCAGGAGATCTTCGGGCCGGTACTGGCGGCGATGACTTTCCGCACTCCCGCCGAGGCGGTAGAACTGGCGAACAACACTGTTTACGGCTTGGCAGCCTGCGTTTGGAGCGAAAGCGTTAACGTCGCTTTGCACGTCGCCGCGCAGATCAAGGCGGGAGTGGTCTGGGTGAACTGCACGAATCTGTTTGATGCCGCCTGCGGATTCGGCGGCTACCGCGAAAGCGGCTACGGACGCGAGGGTGGACGCGAGGGGCTGCTCGAATACATGGAACTGGCATGGTTCAAGAACGCGCCAACTCTTCCCGCCAAAAAATCAATCGCCCCATTTGAGCCAGAATCGGACGACGACTCCACCGCCTCAGACGCCAACCCTCCCGCGATCGACCGCACCGTCAAGCTTTACATAGGCGGCAAGCAGGCGCGGCCCGACTCCGGCTACAGCATGGAGGTGCGTGCGGCCGATGGACGATTGCTGGGGGAAGCTCCGCTGGGCAATCGCAAGGACATTCGCAACGCGGTCGAGGCGGCGCGCAAGGCCACGGCGTGGGCGAAAGCTACGGCGCACAATCGCGCGCAGGTTCTCTACTACTGCGCGGAGAATCTTTCCCAGCGCCGCGACGAGATTGCACATCGCCTGGCCGACGTGGTCGGCGAAGAGCAGGCGGCCGCGGAAGTGGAACTGAGCATCGGGCGCATTTTTTCGTATGCGGCGTGGGCCGATAAGTTTGACGGCGCGGTGCACAATCCTCCATTTCGGAATATCGCGATTGCGATGAACGAGGCGATTGGGACCATGGGCATCATCTGTCCGCGAGAAGCGCCGCTGCTTGGTTTTCTTTCGCTCGCGATGCCCGCGCTCGCCATGGGCAATACAGTGATTGCTGTTCCATCGGAGGCGTATCCGCTGATCACCGGCGATCTCTATCAGCTTTTCGACACCAGCGATCTTCCCGGCGGCGCACTTAATATTGTTACCGGATATGCGTCGCAACTTCTGAAGACGCTGGCGGAACACGACGACATCGATGCCATCTGGTGCTTTGGCGATGAGGCCAGCGCCGCGGCGGCCAAGGCCATGTCGATAGGCAATCTGAAGCAGGTTTGGACAAACGAAGGCCGCGCCATCGACTGGTTCAACCCGAAACTGGCCGAGGGCCGCTGGTTTCTGGAGCACGCCACGCAGGTGAAGAATATCTGGGTTCCCTACGGAGAATAGGTTTTGCTTTACCCTGTGGACCTCTGTGTACCCTGTGGTTAAAAAAGGTCAACCACAGCGAACACAGAGAAACACAGGGAAAAACATGAACCCAACGCGCACGCCCCGAGTGAAAATCTGCTGCATCGCCAGCGTTGAAGAAGCCGCGATGGCGGTGGACGCGGGAGCGTCGGCTTTGGGCCTCGTTTCGCGGATGCCGAGCGGGCCGGGCGTTATCAGCGATGAGCAGATTGCCGAAATTGCCGCGACCGTTCCTCCCGCCATCGGCACGTTTCTGCTGACTTCGCGGCAGAGCGTCGAGGAGGTCATCGCGCAGCAGCGCTTCTGCCGGACGAATACCATCCAGATCTGCGACCATCTCACGCACGGCACGCATCGCGATCTGAAGCAGGCGTTGCCGGGAATTTCCGTGGTTCAAGTCATCCACGTCACCGGACCCGAGTCTATCGAAGAAGCCGTCAGCGTGGCATCGCATATCGATGCCATCCTGCTCGATTCCGGCAATCAGAAACTCGCGGTGAAGGAACTGGGCGGGACGGGCAGAACTCACGATTGGGCCTTGAGCCGGACGATCCGGGAACGCATCGGCGTCCCACTGTTTCTGGCCGGTGGACTTACTCCGGAGAATGTTGGCCAGGCCATCGAAGAAGTGGGTCCGTTTGGGCTCGATGTGTGCTCGGGCGTTCGCACCGAGGGCAAACTGGATGCGGCCAAACTGAAGCGATTTTTCGCCGCCATACAAAGTGCAAGCGCAGGACGACAAATGTCGTCGCGTTGACTTTTGCGCGGCCTACAGGCAAACTCACAGTTCGCCCATCAGACGCTTGTGAGCCGAACTTTGGCTGGGCGCAACTACAGCAGACGAGGCGAAGGCCAGGCTCAGGAACTATTTCGTTATGTCCGCAGATCGTGTCTCCTACACGCTCGATTCGACGCTGGAGACGGTAAATAACGCCGAAGAGACGGCCACTCGCATGGCGGGCGAGGCCGGTTTTGACGACGAAGAGATCATGAAGATCGCCATGGCGGTGCGGGAAGCCGCCGTAAACGCAGTTTTGCACGGCAATGCCTACGACCCGAACAAGAAGGTTACGCTCGCGTTTGAGCGGAACGCCCAGGACCTCGTCATCGTGATTCGCGACCAGGGCAAAGGGCTCGACGCCAGCAAGATTCCCGATCCGCTGGCGCCCGATAATCTGATGAAGACCTCGGGGCGGGGCATTTTCCTGATACGCTCGTTCATGGATGTGGTGGAGATCCACCCGTCCCAGACCGGCACCGAACTTAGAATGATTAAACATATCCACGGCAACCCCGCGGATTCCAAGGAGGCTCCCCAGTGAGCATGAAGTCCAGTACTCGTCAGGTGGATGGCGTCACGATTGTCGACCTCAGCGGCCGGATCACCCTCGGCGAAGGCAGCGTCGTGCTGCGCGATACCGTGCGCGATTTGCTTTCCAAGGGGCAGAAGAAGATCCTGCTGAACCTCGGCGATGTGAATTACATCGACAGCTCCGGCATCGGCGAACTCGTCAGCGCCTTCACCACGGCCAAGAACCAGGGCGGCGAACTTAAGCTGCTGAACCTCACCAAGAAAGTTCACGACCTGCTGCAGATCACGAAGCTCTACACCGTCTTCGATGTGAAGGACGACGAAGCAGCAGCGGTAAAGTCTTTCACGAAATAGCGTGGCGCGGCGCAGCCGCGAAAACCTTGGCAAGCCGGGGCTCAGCCCCGGCGCTCCACGCCATCACGACAAAACCCTAGCCTTTTGGGCGGCACCGCCAGTTCCCTTTTCGGGAATGCCGCGTGTTTTTTCCCACGGCGCTCTGCCTGGCCCAGCCTCGACTTCCCTACAATAAAAAGGACGGCGCATTTCTCGCGCCTCGATTCTTTATGCGCTTCCTTACGCTGAATTTTATTCTTGGAATCGTTCTTGTTCTGAACGGAATGTGCTTTGCCCGCGATACTTCGCCGACCAGTTGCGTATCGTTTGCCGAAGCCAGCAAGCACGTGGGCACAGCCCAGTGCGTCAGCGGCACCGTGCTGCGCGTGGAAGATGGCCGCAACGGCGCCAAGCGCCTGAACTTCTGCAAAGAGGCTCAAGCATGTCCGTTCACGGTGGTCGTGTTCCCCTCCGATCTCAAGAAGATGGGCGACATTCGCCAACTCGAAGGGCGGCAGATTGAAATCAAGGGGACGATTCAGGATTACGACGGGCGGCCGCAGATCGTTTTGCGCCGCTCCCAACAACTGGGCGAAGGGGCCTTCCTGCTGTTTCCCACCGTGCCCACCGCTTACGACGTCGAGCGCGGAGTGCGCCGTGCCACAGGCTCGACCCACGCCAAGGCCGCCAAGAAGGAAACTACGAAGCAGAGCGATCCGATGTCGATCGAAGAGGCGGGAGAGCCGTGACTGCGGCCATCGTTGACGCTTGCGCTTCGAGCGTCAGAAGAACTGCGTATCCAGCGAAGCGATGAACTGTATTCCCGGGACAATCTTGCCCAGAAGGCGCTTATCGTTGGTCAAGAAAAGATCGGTACCCGCTTGCGCGGCGGAGGCCAGGTGAATCGCATCGGCCGGAGTAATCCCAGGGGTTGCTCGGATCCTCGCATACCGATCTGCCGCTTCGAGGGTGAATGGAACAACCTCGTTCACCACGCTCCCCAACCAGCGTCGCGACTCGTCCGCCAAGTGCGACGCGCCTTTGCGATAGGCGCCGGCAAGTACCTCTCCGAAGGTGAAAGCGCCGGTGATGAGTTGGTCATGACGCTGCTCCATTCGAGAATGAATCGCGTTGACTCTTTTCGCAAACTCCGGGTGGTCTTCCAGCCAATAGATGAAGAGCATCGTGTCCCAATAGACTCGGCTCACTCACCCTCCTTTGGTCCGTGAAAATCGCTTCGTTCAGCGCGGAGATAGGCCTCGCCGCCACCCAGTTCGGCAAAGACATCCTTCAGCGCGCCACGCAGCCGCGTCCAGGAGTCGTCAGTCGGCGCCGACGGCTGGTGGGTATCGACAAATTCGTAAGTGTAAGTGACCGTCGTGCTTTGTCCGGATGGTGGGCCGGTTCTGCCAACCAGCCGCAAGTCGTTGTCTCGCAGAAATTCGCGCGTCTTTAGTGCACTGCAAACTACAGCCCCATAACTCGCGCCAATCCTCAGCTCACGGACAACGTCACCTGCCTTGATCGAAAAACGCTTCTCGTTCCGTTGCCGCGCTGGCACAGCATATTTCTCTTTTCCGTACACCCGAATTCTGTCCGAAAGTGTCATGGCGACATCCCCCTCCAAGAGACCTTAATTCCCAAGCAGGTATAGAATAGCATACAATAGAACGAATACAATAGAATAATTTGTATTCTACACCATTCCCTTGCGCAACTCCTCCAGTGGATACTTCGTCCCTCGCCAAACGACGCCTCCGTTCGCCAGGGTTTGGATCATGGAACGCAGCAGCGTGTACATGAAGAGGCTGGTGCCGACCGGATGCAGGAAGAAGTAATAGGCTGGGACCGCCGACATGCCTGACATTCCGTAATAAATGCCAAACAGCGAAACGAGCGCGATGGCGTATGGCAGTCGCGCCCATCCATGCGCCAGCCAGACGCCCAGAAACGGCCCGAGATTCAGGAAACCCAAGCCAACGATGGTAGCCACGGTTCGCGGCCACTGGAACGAGAGCACGGCAAAGAAATTCTTGGTGAGATTGTTGACCATGCCGAAAGCTCCCCTAGCCCAGTAGAGGGAAATCAGGTCTTCGCCAAAGACGTTGCGCTGGGCAAAGCCTGCGTTCTTGATCACCTTGCCCAGTTTCATGTCGTCGAGCACTTCCATGCGCAGGGCGCGATAGGTACCGACCGCGTCATAGACCGAGCGTCGAACCATATTGAATGCGCCCACGCCCATGTGGTCGCGCGCCCGAGGGTCGGCGACTTTCCAGGGGCGATGTCCGAAGACGAAGAGCGCCTGAAAAAAAGCGATCATCATGCGCTCGCTCGGTCGCTTCATGATCATTCGCGGGAAAAGGACAACGTGGTCAGCGCGCTCAGTTTCGGCATAGGCAACAGCGCGGCGCAGGGCATCGGGCTTAAACTGTACGTCGGCGTCGGTGAACAGCAACCAAGCCCCAGTTGCCTGCTGGGCCGACGTCCACATGGCGTGGGTTTTGCCGAGCCAACCCGATGGCAGATCGGGAATGTGGATCGCCTTAAGCAACCCGTGAGCCTCCGAACTTGCGGCCACGTCGTCGATGATCGCTCCGGTACGGTCGGTCGAGCGGTCGTTGACGGCGATCACTTCGTAGTTCGAGTAATCGAGGGCGAGCAGGCGCACCAGCGTTTCGCGAATATCTTCTTCCTCGTTGCGCGCCGGAACGATGATGCTGACTCTGGGTTCGCCGGTTGGAGTCGCGGGACTGCGGTCCCACTCCGGTCGCGCGATGTCGGCGATGCGCGGCATACCAATGGCCGCGTCCACGAGGCGCGAGAACCAGGCTAGGGCGAGGAGGCTGCCTGCAATCCAATTGAGGGCACCCCAGTGAATTGCGCTCCAGTGAAATGCACCCCAGTGAAATATTTGCCAAGACATGCAGCTAGGAAGATGCTCCTGAGGGGAGATGCGATTCCGTTGCGTCGCCTTCTAAGCGCAAGGCCGGGGCAAAACGCATACCGTAAAACAGAATCGCCGCGGAAATCGCCATGGCAATCACCGGCAAAATAAAAGCTGCCTGGAGCGACTTGTGATCGGCGACCCATCCCATCATGGTCGGCGACGGGACATCACCCAAAAGATGAATAATGAAGATCTCGACAGCGATGGCGGTGGCGCGAATGTGGGCGCCCACCGAATTCATGACCGCGGCATTCAATGGCGAGGTATTCAGCAGCAGGAAGAAAGCCGCAACCGCAATCGCCGGCACCATCACCCGTCCCTTGAAAAACAGGGCCACAATCATCACCGGAACGCCGAGGGCCATGCCGACGGCCGACACCAGGTAGTAGGCGCTTTTCATTCGCCGCAGCAAATAGTCGCCCAGCCATCCGCCCGCCAGGGACGCTACAATCCCATCGACCACGATGATGATGCCGAAAATGAAATTCGCGTGGGCGAGCGAGTAATGGCGCTCGCTGTAAAGAAACTGCGGCATCCACACCTGAATCCCGCCCAGCGAAAATGTCATGGCCGCCATTCCGAGAGTCGCCGTCAAGAACGCCGGGTTGCACAAAACCCCGGCATAGACGCGCTTCAAATCCAAGTACGCCGTCGTGTAAAGCCTTGCCAGGAAACTGCCAGTAAAAACTCTCGCCGGTGAATCTTCGCGCGGCTCCTTCACGGAATCAAATTGTCCCCGCTCCGGCTCTTTCAGGAAGAGCACGGCGATGGCCAGCAGAAATCCGGGCGCGGCCGCGATGTAAAAGGGGAATCGCCATCCATAGTGCGGCGCGAGATTGCCGCCCAGCAGATAGCCCGCGGCCGATCCCACCGGAATTGCCAGGTAAAAGATGCCGAGGATCCGCCCGCGAAGTTTCTCCGCAAACAGATCGGCCACAAAGGTGGGTGCGATGGTAACGAAGGTTGCCTCGCCAATCCCCACCAGGGTGTGTCGGACGAGCAACTCCGTGTAGTTGTGGGTGAACGCCGTGAGCAGAGTCAGCCCGCTCCAGAAAATCCCCCCGAGAGCGATGATCAGCTTCCGCGAGTAGCGATCCGCCAGCGGCCCCACGAACGGCGCCGCGATCATGTAGAAGCCAAGAAACGCGCTGGTCAGATAGCCGATCTGCGTCTTGCTAAGGTGGAATTCATCCTGCACCAGAGGTTGCACCGCAAACAGCACGTTGCGGTCCGCGTAATTGAGCAGATTGAGCGCGGTGAGTACGAGCAACGCGGTGCGGGCGTGGAGCTTTTGCGGGGTCACGGGTCGAGAGAATATAGCACGGGGAAGATTGCAGAGGTCAGAAGTCAGATTGCAGAAGTGAAACCCAAGAGTAAGGCATCAGTTCTACTTCTGCAATCTGACCTCTTACCTCTGACCTCTCTTCCGCGGCCAGCGCGCGACCACGACCGTGGAAATCCCTCCGCGCGGACGGAACTCGCCCTTCACCTCGGCCCACACCGGCTGGGCCCAGCGCACAACATCTTGCAGCACTTGATTCACGATGTTCTCCTGGAAGATGCCGAGATTGCGATACGCTTGCAGATATTCCTTCAACGATTTCAATTCCAGGCAAAGGCGACTCGGCTCATAGCGGATCACGATATTGCCGAAGTCGGGCAAGCCGGTTTTCGGGCACACCGAAGTAAATTCCGGATCGTCCACGACGATCTCGTAGCCGGGAAACTGGTTCGGCCAGGTTTCAATCTCCGGAAAATTGTGGTCGAGCCCGGCGCTGGCGTGCTGCGCCGTATAGCGGGGAGAGGTGGAACGAGGAGACTTTGGCATTTCCATATTGTACCTAGCGCCTGTCGCTGGCAGTCCGCTCACAGGCCGCATATAACGAATTCCGCACAAGAGTTGACGCCAACAGCCAGCGTGGCGCATCTAATTGAGCAAGTCCAAACGTGCATTTGCCTGCTCCTGACCGCAGGCGGATGATGTACATTAAAACTTGCGCTTTTCTCCGCATGCCGTTGAATGGAAACAGTCCGGGGCTCCGCCTGCGGCGTTGGTTGACGCCATCGCTCGCCGTATTAGCGGCGGTGATTGTGCTCGGTGCTTTCGTCTCTCTTCGCAACAACTCAGTGGCCGTGCGGACGGCCGTGATCGAGAAGGGCACGATTCGCAGCGTAATTTCGACCAACGGAAAAATCGAGCCCATCGATAATTTTGAAGCCCATGCTCCAATTTCCGCGAGAATCGAGCGCGTTCTCGTCAAGGAAGGCGATTCGGTCCGGAAGGGCCAGTTGCTGGTCGTTCTGGACGATGCCAACGTGCGTGCCGAGGCGGCTCGTGCACAAACCCAAGTAAAGGCAGCGCAGGCGCAACTGAGCGCCTCGGAGCAGGGCGGAACCCAGGAAGAAGTTCTGAGTGTGGAATCCCAACTCGTAAAAGCTGGCGCCGACCGCGATTCCGCACAACGCAATTTCGACGCGCTCCGGAAACTTCAGCAGCAAGGCGCGGCCACCGCGGGAGAAGTGCAAACCGCGCAAGACGCTCTTGCGACCGCCGATGCCCAGCTCAATTTTCTCCGGCAAAAACAGACGAAACGGTATTCGCGCGCGGAACTGGCGCGCCTCGAAGCGCAACAGGCGGACGCGCAGGCCGGCTTCGTCGCGGAGCAGGACGTTCTAGCACAGTCCAATGTCCGCGCCCCCTTCGATGGCGTCGTGTACTCGCTGCCGGTGAAGCAAGGCGGCTTCGTCGCGGCCGGCGACCTGCTGCTACAGATGGCGGATCTACGAAAAGTTCTCGTCCGCGCTTTTGTCGATGAACCCGACCTGGGCCGGCTGGCTCCCGGAAATTCCATCGAGGTTACCTGGGACGCTGTTCCAGGACGAGTCTGGACGGCGACCGTAACCGCCGTTCCCTCGACGGTGAAGTTGCACGGTTCACGCAACGTTGGCGAAACCACCAGCATCGTCGAGAACAAGGACCTGAAGCTTCTGCCCAATGTCAACGTGGGGATCACCATCGTTGTTGCCGTGCATGAAAACGTCCTGGTGGCGCCGCGCGAGGCGGTACGAACCGACGACTCCAAGCCCTACGTATTGCAGGTCGACGGCCACGTGCTGAAGCGCCGGGATGTGGTGACTTCGCTTTCCAGTCTCACCCAGGTCGAAATCACCGGCGGTGTTTCCGCCAAGGACGTGGTGGCGATCAATGCGTTGAACGGCAAGCCGATCGGCGACGGAACGCAGGTACGGTTTTAGATGATTTCTCGCACCTCCAGAGCACTCCTCGTTTTGCTCACGCTCCTTGTCTCGGCAAGCGCAAGCATGGCGGACTCCGCCAAGGAGATGCTGGCAGCGGGCCGGGTCGATGAAGCCATTGCCGAGTTGAATGGCCGTCTTTCTTTGGCGCCGGATGCCAATTCTTCCAACTTGCTCTGCCGCGCTTACTTCGCGCTCGAGGATTGGGAGCGCGCGGAATCCTCGTGCCGAAAAGCGGTGGCGCTCGATCCCAACAACGGCGGATTCCATCTTTGGCTGGGACGGGTGTATGGCGAAAAGGCGGATCGAGCAAACTTCGTGACCGCGGCCCGGCTGGCCGGAAAGGTCCGCGAAGAATTTGAACGGGCGGTGCGACTCAGTCCAAACGACGTCGATGCCCGGCTCGATCTGGCGGAGTTCTACGCCGAAGCGCCCACCATCGTCGGCGGCGGCGAGCAGAAGGCGCGCGCGCAAGCGCAATCCATTGCCGCTCTAAACCCGGCCCGCGAACACTGGGTGTACGCCCGCATTGCCGAAGAGAAGAAAGACGCCGCCACCGCGGAACGGGAATATCGCCAGTACATCGACCTCAGCCATGGGGATGCGGAAGCCTGGCTGAACCTCGCTCTTTTTCTCCGGCGCCAGAAGCGTTTCGACGAGATGGAGCAAGCCATCGTCAAGCTGAGTCAAGCGCCGATGCCCAAGCCTGACGTTCTGGTGGAAGCAGCCGGGATCCTGTATAGTGCCGGTCGAAGCTATCCGTTCGCCGCCGAACTGCTGCATCGCTATCTCAACGCCGGTCCGGTGGAGGCAGCTCCCGCATTCAAAGCCCACTATCTGCTGGGCGAGTTGCTGGAAAAACAAGGGGACAAGGCAGGCGCAGCGCAGGAGTATCGCGCTTCCCTGGCTTTGGCCCGGAACTTCGGCACGGCCCAGCAAGCGCTCAACCGAGTTGCCCACTGACGGCCTGCGGCGAAATCGCGCAGTGGCACACGAGCGATGTCTTTCAGGAATTGTCATCCTGAGCGCAGCGAAGGACCTGCTGTTCGCGGCAAGACGCGGCTTCTTCGCTTCGCCACAGGTGACAATCTATAAGTGGTAATGTGACGAGATGAAATTTCGAGTACCGCGCCGGCTACAGTTCATAAATCTACTCGCGCTTCTTGCGGCTGCATTGACGATCGCTGCGCGCGGCCAAGCCGAGCCTCTGCCTCTGGATCGCGCCATTCGGCTGGCCCTGGCGCATAGTACAGGGTCGGCGATTGCCAATGCCGACGTGCAGCGCGCCTTTGCCTCCTACCGGGAACTGCGCAACAACTTCGTCCCGCAACTGGTCGCCGGTTCGGGTCTGGGCTGGACTTATGGATATCCTCTGTCGATCCAAGGGTCGCCTCCGTCGCTGCTGGATGTAGTCGCGCAGAGCTCGATCTTCAATCCCGCGCAGCGCCAGTTTCTGGGTGCGGCGAAAATTGACTGGCAAGCTGCGCAGTTTCAGGACAAGGACCAACGCAATGCCGTCATTCAGGACGTCGCCTTGACCTACGCGGAACTAGCCAAGTGGGAAGCGCGGCTGGCGCGCTTGCAAGACTACGAAGCCGAGGCGCGAAAACTGGAACAGGCGGTAACCGCGCGCTTGCAGGAGGGCGTGGACAGCGCGGTGGACTTGAACAAGGCCAAGCTTGGCGCGGCGCGTGTACGGCTTCACCAAGCCGAAGCGCGCGGGTCGGCCGACGTTCTTCGCCGCCATCTCTCAACCCTGACCGGCTTGCCGGTGTCTTCCATCGAACTGGCGCCCGAGACCATTCCGGCCTTGCCCTCGATCGCTCCGCAAGAAGATCTTTCGGAAAAGGCGGTTGCCTCCAGCCCCGCCCTCAAATTCGCGGAACAACATTCCCTGGCCGAGTCGATGCGCGCCGCGGGCGAGCATCGCTCGCTCTTGCCGACCATCGACTTCTCCGCGCAGTACGCACGGTTTTCCACCTTCAATCACTATGCCGAGTACCTCCCCAAGGGCACGTTTCAACCGGACAACGCCACCATCGGCCTGGCCCTCCGCATCCCGCTCTTCAACGCCAGCCAGCGCGCCCGCTCCGACGCGGCCGCGGCCGAAGCCCTGAAGGCGAAGAAACAAGCGGAAGCGACTCGCAATCAGGTGGCCGAGGAAACGCTAAAGCTGCAGCGCGCCGCCGAACAACTCGCGGCCGCGCGCGAGGTGGCGGAGTTGGAATATCAACTTGCCCAGTCGGGACTGGAAGCGGCCCAAACCCGTGTCGACGCCAAGACCGGCACGTTGCATGAGTTGGCCGATGCGCGCGTGCAAGCCGCCGAACGGTTCCTGCTTTTCCAGGATGCGGATTTTGAATACCAGCGCGTCCGCATGAATCTTCTGCGCGCCACCGGCGACCTGGAAAAGTGGGCGCTGCCCGGCGCCGCCTCTATAGACCCGGCCTCGAAATAGCGCATCTAACCCGACATCCCGGCCAGCACCCGATTCTTGCGGCTCAATGCTCAGAAGCGACGGTCGGTGTGCTTCTTTTGCGGTTTGGGCCTCGCTAAGGCACACTGGATCAAAGGGTTCCACGCTTCCGGCGCGGCTGCGACGTACCAGAATGGTAGCGTCGTCCGGGGTTTATACGCATCTAACCTGTGACTAGCGATGCTAAAATAGAGACTCACACCTATGCCATTAAAGACACTGTTTTTGAATCCGCCTTCGTTTGAGAACTTCGATGGGGGCGCGGGTTCGCGCTGGCCCGCCACGCGCGAGATCGAATCGTACTGGTATCCGGTCTGGCTCGCCTATCCCACGGGAATGCTCGAGGGCGCGCGCTTGCTCGACGCGCCGCCGCACCACATTACTGCCGAAGAGACCATCCGCACCTGCAAGGACTACGAACTCCTGGTGCTGTTCACCAGCACTCCAGGTTTCGCCGGCGACGTCCGCATCGCCGAAGCGATCAAGGGCAGCAATCCCCACATCAAGATTGCCTTTGTCGGCCCCCACGTCAGCGTGCTACCAGAGAAATCCCTGATGGATGCCAAGGTAATTGACGTCGTTTGCCGCAAGGAGTTCGACTACTCCATAGTCGAATACGCGCAGGGCAAAAAAATCGAAGACATTCTGGGCATTTCGTATCGCAAGAACGGCGTCGTCGTGCACAATCCCGACCGTCCGACGATTGAGAATCTGGACGCGCTGCCGCACGTGACCGATGTGTACCGGCGCGACCTGGATGTCCGGCGCTATAACGTGCCTTTTCTGCTGCATCCCTTTGTGTCGCTCTACACCACGCGCGGATGCCCGGCGCAGTGCACCTTCTGCCTCTGGCCTCAGACGCTCAGCGGACATCCGTGGCGCAAGCGTTCCACCGACGACGTCGCAGCTGAAATGGCCAAGGCGAAAGAGTACTGGCCGTACGTAAAAGAATTTTTCTTCGATGACGACACCTTTAACCTGCAGAAGGCCCGCACCGTCGAACTGTGCGCCAAGCTGAAGCCGCTGGGCCTGACCTGGTCGTGTACCTCGCGCGTCACGACCGATTTTGAAACGCTCAAGGCCATGAAAGAAGCCGGATGCCGGCTGTTGATCGTGGGCTATGAGTCGGGCGATCAGCAGATTCTCAAGAACATCAAGAAAGGCGCAACCATCGAGCGCGCCCGCCAGTTCACCAAGGATTGCCACAAACTCGGCCTCGTAGTGCACGGAGACTTCATCCTCGGCCTGCCGGGAGAAAGCCGCGAGACCATCAAGAACACGATCAAGTTCGCCAAGGAACTCGACGTGGAAACGATTCAGGTTTCGGTGGCGCATGCTTTCCCGGGAACGGAACTGCACGAATCCGCGGTAAAGAATGGATTCATGACCAGCGAGACGAAGATGGTGGACGACCTCGGGCACCAGATGGTGCAGATCGAATATCCGGGTCTGCCCGCGACCGAGATTCTTGCTGCCGTGCACGACTTCTACGACGCCTACTATTTCCGGCCCAAGGCGGCGTACCGCATCTTGCGCAAAGCCGTGTTTAATAACTCCGAACGCAAGCGGCTGTACAAGGAGGCGCGGACCTTCCTGAAACTGCGCTCGCAGCGCAACAAGTGGGTCAAGGACAACCGCAAAGAGGAAACGCCTGCCCCGGAACCGGCCAAAGCCTAAGGCTTGAGGTTGGATTGTAAGTGACCTTTCGAAAATACCTTGTCTTAGCCGGAATCACCGTCTTCAGCACCGCGGGCGATTCCCTGCTGGCTCGCGGGATGAAAGATCTCGGCAATATAACTGTTTCCCTGCACAACCTTTCCGGTCTGCTGCTGTCGATCCTCAATCCCTGGGTAGCGGCTGGAATCCTGTTGTTGCTGGCGTTCTTCGCCTGCTACATGTCCGCGCTTTCGTGGGCCGACCTCACGTATGTGCTGCCCGCGACGTCACTCTCCTACGTACTGGTCGCGCTGATCGGTCACTTCCGACTGCATGAAGAAATCTCGCTGACGCGCTGGCTGGGCATTGCACTGATCGCTGCCGGTGTGGGCTTCGTGGCCGTCGGCCCGTCGGTTACACCCAGTCGCAGCCCCGGGAGTTCAACGAACTCTGCGCGCGATGCGCTTTCCCGCGAGGCGGAGTCATGAGAGACCTCTACGCCTGGGCCGCGATTGGCCTCATCATTCTTGCCTCCACCACCGGAGACGTTCTGCTCTCGCACGCCATGAAGCGCGTCGGCGATGTCGGGGAACTCTGGAAGCGCCGCGGATTGCTCGCCGTTGTTAGCCGCGTCTTGACAACTCCTACGTTTGCGCTCGGCCTGATGGCGATGGCGGTCGCTTTCTACAGCTTGCTCTTCGGACTCTCGTGGGGAAACCTGAGTCTCGTCGTGCCCGCGTCGGCTTCCCTTACCTTTGTCGCCAATGCGGTCGCGGCGCGCATCTTTCTCCACGAACACGTAGGGCGCCGCCGCTGGATTGCCGCCTTGCTGGTGGCGGGCGGCGTGGTGCTAATGGCGATCTGAAGTGCTCTAACCGAAAAGGTCGACGGCGACAATGAGCGGCTTCGCTGACGCGGCTGGATAGTCCCCGTCCCCGTCCTTGCTGGCGGGTGCAGCTTTGCCGCCCTTCGATTCATCCTGCGCGCGATCTCCCGCGTTTTCCGCCGGCGAAATCGCGCATAGAAAAGGAAACCGCTCGCTCCAGATTGCGGCTTGAGCCTTTGCGTCCGCCAACTCTCTTCGAAACGACTCGCCATCGACCTCGCGGCGCTTGGCCTTGAGCTTGTTCATGAGAGCCTGCAATCGCGCCAGGTCCGTGATCAGGCCGGTGAGCAGTTCCTTCCCGCCCGCGCTCAAATATGCAAACTCCACACCCGCGCCCGACCGTCCTCGAATCGCCCGCACCTCACCCACCGCGCGGAACGAGGCTGAGTTGACGCGCACCACGATTTCAGCGCGCGCTCCGCACGCGATCGGCAACGAGCTTTCAACATGGCAGCCGTGAAGGCTTAAATCGCGGATCGTCCCCGGAATCACGATCCCGCTCGACGGCAGGCATTGGATCTCGGCGCGGCCGCCGCAACTGAATCGCGGGCTGCGGCGGCGGTCCTCCTCTGGGTCGTTGCGACCAGCCATCTTTATAAGATCGTTTGTCAGGCGAGAATACTTGAGGCGGGCACAAGGTAACCTGGGATGGAAACCGTCGTAATTAAAGCCAGCTTGAGTGCTTATCGAAACAACTTCATCAGGCCACCCGGAGCGAGGTCGGGGACAAGAAAACTGGCGCTCTTGCCCCTCGCCAAACCTGCCAGGGCTTCCGCCGCCAGATATCCGCTGCGGACCGCGCCCTCCATGGTGGCAGGCCAACCGGTCGCGGTCCAATCGCCGGCCAGAAAAACGCGGGGCCAGACGGTCACCGATTGAGGCCGATATTGGTCGATTCCCGGTCGCGGGGAATAAGTCGCATTGACTTCCTTAATCACCGTTGATTTCACCAGATTCGCCTCGCGCGCGCCCGGGAAAAACTCCCGTAACTCCTGGACCGCCATTTCGACAATTTCCGTTTTCGATTTCTCCAACAGGCTTTTTGAGCTGCTCACCACCAGTTCCACATAGCTCCCGTTGGCGTTCTCCCGAGCTTCGTTCTGGCGCGCTGCGATGAGGCGCGACTTGTGAAACATCCACTGGATGGTTCGATCGAGCAGCACGGCATGATCCAGATCGCTGATCTCGCGGTCAAACCACAAGTGAATCCCCGTAATCGGCGATGTCTGAAACTGCCCGAGCATGGCGGCCAGCGGCGCTGCCGCGGCTGTGTCCGGCAGGATGCGCGCCAACACGTCGAACGGAACGGCCAACACCAGGGAATCGAATTCCTGTTCTTCTCCGTTCGCGGTCACACCAACCTCCGACGGCTGCGCGTGAAATGACTCGACGCTCGTGCGATAGTGGATCGATCCTCCGCGCGCGGATATGTAGTCGGCCGCCGAAGCGTACAGTTCGCTCAGCGGAATGGTGGGGATTCCCATCTCCCTCGCCTTCTTCGACTTCATCGACTCCCGCACCACCTGGCCGGCATATGCGACCGACACCAGTTCAAGATCCTCGCTCAGCGCGCTGACGAGCACTGGCTTCCAAAAGCGTTCGATCGCATTGTGGGTTTGGTTGTGCCGGTGCAGCCAGTCCAGAAACGATTCTCCCGTGTCACGGGCTGGCGCCGGAATCAAGGCGGCCATGGCACGCGAGATCGCCAACTTGTCGGACGCATCCAAAAACGGAAACGAGAGAAACGACAGCGTCGTATGCAGAGGAGCCGGCAGGAACGACCGCTCCAGAACCGAACTGCGCCCGCCCGGTTCGACGAAGGTCATGGTCTCGTACCAGCGGATATTCTTCTCCACTCCAATCCGCCGATAGAACTCCAGCAGATTGGTGCAGCAACCGAACAACACATGCTGGCAGTTATCGACAATTTCTCCGGTGCCCGGATGTTGATACGAGGAAGCGCGTCCGCCGAGATAAGGGCGGCGCTCAAACAGGGTCACGCGAAATCCAGATTCCGCCAGGGCGCAGCCAGCCGCAAGGCCGGCTAGTCCACCGCCCGCGATCGCAACGGTCGGAGAATGTGCCGGATTCGGATGGGTCGTATCAGGATGCATCGAGGCAGGCATCAAACCAAACGCTTCAGGATTCCTTTTCCTAGAATGGCGACCTTCTCGGGAACGGTCAGTCGGACGCGTTCCGTGAACACGTCATACTGTTTCAACGCAATCTTTTCCAGCAGGCGGCGATAGATGGTAATAAGCACCCACAGCGCCGGCTGGCTGTCTTCACTCACCATCGGAATCAGCTTTTCCGCTTCACGGTAGCACTCAAGCGCGCGGTCGCCCTCCAGCGCCAGCAACGGCCGAATGCGGGCCACGTCAATTTGCGGTCCAGCCAGATCGGCGGCCGCGAGCCCGCACTGCGCTAAATCCTCTTGCGGAAAATACACCCGGCCCACGGCCACGTCTTCTTTGACGTCGCGAATAATATTGGTGAGCTGAAACGCCAGTCCGCAGCGTTCCGCCAGTGGCTCGGCCGCGGGATCGCGATATCCAAAAATCTTGATGCATACCAGCCCTACGACCGAGGCGACGCCATAACAATACTGCCGCAACTCTTCAAACGTCTGGTAGCGCGCAACCAACGGTCCAGCGCCGGTGGAATCCGCCCCACCGTCCTCAAGATCCGCCGCCGTGCCGTAGGCAAGCTGGTCGAGAAGCCCCACCGGAATCTGATAGGTCCGCTGGGCATCGGTCAGCGCCAGCAGCACCGGATCGTCGGTTGGCTGCGACGCCAGGGCGCGGTGCACCTTGTTCAGCCATTCCAGCAGTTCATGGTGCCGATCGGCGGGGCTTAGTGTGTTGTTGTCGGCGATGTCGTCGCAGCGCCGCATGAAAGCGTACACCGCGCTCAAGGCATTTCTTTTGCGCCGGGGAAGCACCGCGAATCCGTAATAAAAATTCTTGGCGGCTGCGCGCGCGATACTCCGGCACACCGAGTACGCCATGTCCAACTGCGAAGCCGTCGGCGCAAACTGCGCGGGCGCATTTCCCACGGCGGTGCTCATCGCAGCCTTCCCAGCGCGGCGCGCGCGATCAAGGCCAGCTTCCGGCTCCTGGAGATTGCCGGCCGCCGGCCCAGCACGGCATACTCTTGACGCTCGATGGCGTTTAGAATTTCCTGCCCGCCCCGGCTGAACAGGTCCAGATCGACCGCCAGTTGGCGGTTGACTTGCGCGATCAGCGGCAGACCTTGCGCAAACCATTCCCGCGCGCGCGCCACCTCAAACTTCATCAGTTCGCGGAATGCAGCCGAGTTTTCTTCGTCGCGTATCGCCGCCTCGCTCACCCCGAAGCGGCGCAGGTCTTCGAGCGGAAGATAAATTCGTCCTTTCGCAAAATCCGCGCTCACGTCCTGCCAGAAATTCGCGAGTTGCAGCGCGGTGCAGGTGCGATCGGAAAGCTGCTGGCGCTCGGCATCGCGGTATCCGCAGAGGTAGAGCACCAAGTGACCGACCGGATTCGCCGAGTAGCGGCAATAGCCCAGCAGATCGTCGAAGGTTTCGTAGCGGGTCACCCGTTGATCCTGCCGGAAGGCAGTCAGCAAATCCGCGAACTCGTGCTTCGGAATTTCAAACTTGTGCACAGTCTCCGCCAGCGCGACGAATACCGGATGTCGCGCCCGGCCGGCATAACACGCGCCCAACTCCTCTTCCCATTGATCGAGCAGACGCAAAGACACCGCTTTGTCGCCGACTTCATCGGCCAGATCGTCCGAAATGCGGCAATAGGCGTAGACGTTGAAAAAATGCTGGCGCAGGCGGCCCGGCAGAAACCAGGAAGCAACTGAAAAATTCTCGTAATGCGAGCGCGCCAGCCGTCGGCAATACTCGCGCGCCTCAGCTTCCGAAGGCGCATGCTCGGGGATGGCGTACTCCGGCGGCAGCGCACTCCAGGCGGAGGCGAGCGCGGCTGTCGGGGGATGGCTGGCGGCAGTCATTGTCGAACGTTCAATAAGCTCGAATTGTCATCCTGAGCGAAGCGAAGGACCTGTTGTTCGCCGCAAAAAGCAGATCCTTCGCTTCGCTCAGGAGGACAACACATATACGCGGAATTTACGAGAAGCGATGCTAGTGGCCCGGAATGATCGCCGTCTTGATGTCTCCGTTGCGGTTCAGCATGTGGCGCAGCACGTCCTGCAAGCGCGACAGCGGAGCTTCCCCGGTGATGTAGTCGTTGCCGCAGACCTTTTTCTCCGCGATCAGACGGAAGGCCCGGCGCACGGTCTCCGGTGTGTGATGGAAGGTCGCCTTCAAGGTAATTTCCGAGTAGTGCAAACGATTGGTGTCGAGCTGCACTTTGGTTCCCGCCGCGCATCCGCCAAAGAAATTCACCGTACCGCCCTTGCGCACCATCTGCACGGCCCACTCCCAGGCTTCCGGACGGCCCACGGCTTCAATGGCCACGTCTGCGCCGCGTCTCTCCGGACTCAGTTCGCGCACCGCCTCGACCGCATCTTTCACTTTGGTGATCTGCACGACTTCGTGCGCGCCCTTCTTGCGCGCCAGTGCGACTTGCGAATCGCGCTTGACCACCGCAATCACGTTGCAACCGATCGCTTTGGCCACTTGCACAAACATCAGGCCGATGGGGCCGCCGCCAATCACCACTACGGTTTCGCCGATCTCGACGCCAGTTTCATGCAGGCCGCGCAGTACGCAAGCCAGCGGCTCGGTCATCGCGGCATCCTCGAACGTGACATTCGAGGGTACGACGAGCATATTGGCTTCTACAATTCGCTTCGGTATCCGGATGTACTCCGCATACGCGCCGTTATTGAACAGCAGATCTTCGCAGAGGTTGAGTTGGTGCTTGGAGCAATAAAAACACATGCCGCAAGGCGCCGAGTTTAGCGCCACCACGCGCATGCCTTTCTTGAAACCGCGGACGCCTTCTCCAACCTGTTCGATCGTGCCGGCTAGTTCGTGTCCGAACAGCGCCGGCGGCACAATCATGCGCGCATGATAGCCGCGCTGATACACCTTCAGATCCGTGCCGCAGGTGAGCGCCACGTGCACCTTGACCAGAACTTCGCCGTCCCCCAAACGCGGGATGGGCACTCGTTCAATCTTGATGTCTTCTTTGCCGTAAAGGACGGCAGCCGTCATCTTGCCTGTCACAGTCGATGTCCTTCCCGCGCCCTCTGCCCCGGCATGCCCGGCTGGATGACGATCTTCATCGAGTCCGGTTGAGGATGGGCAGCCAGATTCAGCGCTTCCACACCGCTTGATAGCGGGAAACGGTGGCTGATTAGCCGTTCCAGATCCATTTCACGGTTCATAACGAACCGCACCGATTCCTCCTGCAATTCGACCGATGCACTGTAGGACCCCAACAAAGCCTTTTCGTCCACGCAAACCGCCGCCGGATCGATCGTGACCTCGCCTCGCGTCGTCTGCGCAAACAACAAAACACGTCCTCCCGGACGGGCAGCATCAATCGCCGGCCGGACCTGCCCGCTCCCGGCCACTGCCAGAATCACTGCATCTGCCCCGCGACCTTCCGTCATTCCGCGCACTGCTTCTCCGGCATCAGCCCTCGAGGCGTCGATCGTATGTTTTAAGCCGAAGCTACTAGCCATTGTAAGCCTCGCCGGATACAAATCGGAAGTAATCACACAAGTCCCCGCCCGCTTCGCCAGCGTAGCCAAAATCAAGCCAATCGGACCCTGCCCGATCACCAGGACAGTCTCCCCGGCTTGCAGGCGGAGGGTCTCAATCCCTTTGATGCAGGTGTTGACCGGTTCGACAAAAGACGCCTGCTCGAAGCTGACGCCATCCGGAATCAGCACCGTTCCCTTTTCGACGATCCAATCCATGACCCGCACATACTCCGCGAATCCTCCCCCCGAGGGCTCGAATCCCGACGTGCAGCCAACTTTTTTGTAAGTGGAGCACTGGGCGAAGGTTTTGTGGCGGCAGTAATAGCATTCTCCGCACGGGATGTGGTGAAACACAACCACGCGCTCGCCCACACTGAACTTGCTAACTCCTTCGCCCACCTTCGCGACGAAACCAGCGGTTTCGTGACCAAAAATGCGCGGCGCGGAGTGCGACCCGGTCGCGATCTTCTTGAGGTCGGTGCCACAGATGCCGCAAGTGTGCACGCGAACCAGAATCTCTCCTGGCCCAATCTCAGGCACGGGCACTTCTTCCAGGCGCACCTCGTTCACGCCACGGTAGACGGCGGCGCTCATGGTCGCCGGAATCCCATGCGTTCCGCTTTCAGCGGATCGTTCAGCGGTTAACGGTGGAGCAATTGCCATGGCAGACTCTATTGTTTCCCTTCACTACGGGCAACGATGTTTTGATTCAAGGCGGCGGCCAAAGACTCATCTTCCACTGCATTCCGAGCCGAAGCCTGACGACCGAGGTAACTTGCAATCGCGCTGCAAAGGGCACGGCTCGCCTTGGAACTGTTGCGGGCCAGGGCCATGGTCGTCCCCCACAGCCACGGGCGCAGCGCCACGTGACACGCAAATTTCGCCGATCGAAACCTGCCGTCGGCCGCGACGAAACCATCGATGGTCGGCAAACTAAAGTCGGCTGCGTCGGAGATGGCTTTCAAAACCGCGAACTCCACTCCCCGCGCTTCGGCGCCCTGAGCCACGGCTGCCGCTTCCATATCCACTGCACTCGCGCCATACGTTTTACCAAGCCGAGTTTTCTGCTCCTTGTCAGCCACGGTTGCGGAACTGACGAGCACTCCCGCGCCCGACCCGACGTCGGTCCGAACCCCGTCGGCGGCATTGATCACTGTGCGCGGCTCCAGTACGTCTCCAACTTGCAGTGAAGTATCCAGCGCCCCCGCAAACCCGACTGAGATCACCCGCACTGGGCGCACTTCTTGAATCAACGCTTCGGTGGCGCGGCGCGCGGCTTCGGCTCCGATTCCGCCGCATACCAGGGCCGCTTCTCCGCTTTCAAAGAGACGATATTGCCGCCCGCCATGTTCGATCATCCTGACCTTCCATCCGCGGACCAGCGGTCGCACCTCGCGCTCCATCGCCGCAATAATGCCAATCCTGATCTTGACACCCCTAGACATATCCGTTCGCGCGGAACCACTCCACCGACCGCCGCAGCGCGCCCTCCACCGGAACCGTCCGCCACCCCAGTTCCCGTTCCGCTTTCGCCGAACTCACAAACATCATTTTGCGGCCCATCCGGACGGCATCGATCGTCGCGCGGGGCTCGCGTCCCAGCAGCCGACCCATCACCATTTCGTCGACCACTCCGGTGGCCAGCGCAAAAAAATACGGCAACTTCACCGTCGGCGATTTCAATCCCGTAATCGCTCCCAGCCGGTCCAGAATCTGCTTGAGCGTAAGATTCTCTCCGCCGAGTATGTAGCGCTCTCCCGCTCTTCCCTTCTCCAGAGCCTGGACATGGCCACGCGCGCATTCCGTCGCGTCCACCAGGTTCAATCCCGTTTCCACATACGCCGGGAATTTCCGCTTCAGAAAATCCACCACGATTCGCCCCGTCGGAGTCGGCTTGATATCGCGTTCGCCGATCGGCGTTGTGGGATTCACAATCACCACATCGACGCCTGATCTCGCCGCCTCGACTGCCACCTGTTCCGCCATAAACTTTGAACGCTTGTAGTGCCCGATCATGTCGTCGATGCCGACCGGACTCTGTTCGTCGGCCACGTTGCCGTAGTTCGTCTTCGAAGTAAAGCCCATGGTCGCGACACTCGACGTGTACACCACACGCCGCACGCCTTGTTTCCTCGCCGCTTCCAGCAACGAACGCGTGCCCTCGACATTCGACCGATACATTTCGGCTGGATCACGCACCCACAGTCGATAGTCGGCCGCGACATGAAACACGACATCGCAGCCCGAAAGCGCCTTCTCAATCGAAGCCGGATCGCGCAGGTCGCCAGCCACCCGATCTGCATTCAATCCTTCAAGGTTGCGCAGATCGCTGGTTGGACGAACCAGCAAACGTAAGTCAGATCCCTGTTCCGCCAAAACACGCGCAACATGACTGCCCAGAAATCCCGTCGCGCCAGTGACAAAAGCCTTCAAAACCAGTTCTCAGTTCTCAGTTGTCAGTTCTCAGTAACAACGGCAGTCTGTGCGCGACAATCGACGTTAAGGTTTTACTGAAGACTGATAACTGATAACTGACAACTAGTTTCCACTCTTCTCCGCCATCACCTTCGAATAAGTCGTCAGCGCGAGCAGCGGGAAATATTCGCTGTACAGGTGATATTTCAGATAGAACACACGCGGAAAGCCAGTTCCGGTATAGAACTTTTCATCCCACGACCCGTCTTTACTCTGCGTGCGTAAAAGATACGCCATGCCACGAGCCACGCATTCGCTGCGGGTATCGCCCACCGCAAGCAGTCCCATAATCGCCCATGCCGTCTGCGAAGCCGTGCTCTCGCCTTGTCCCCGCAGGTTGGGATCGTCATACGACCCCACCGTCTCTCCCCAGCCGCCATCGGCATTCTGCACCGAGCGCATCCACTCCGCCGCCTGCTGCACCATCGGATCGTTTCGATCCACGGCCATTGCCTCCAGTCCGCGCAACACCTGCATTGTGCCGTAGATGTAGTTCACGCCCCAGCGTCCAAACCAGCTTCCGTCCGGCTCCTGCTCTTTGCGAATAAACTGCAGCGCCCGTTTCACCGCCGGATGGTCCTGGTTGTACCCGTAACTCGCGAGACACTCCAGAATCCGCCCCGTGATGTCGACGGTCGCCGGATCAAGCATGGCGTTGTGATCGGCAAAGGGCACGTACTGGAACACCATGCGGTCGTTGTCTTTGTCGAACGAGGCCCAGCCCCCGTTCTTGCATTGCATCGACAAGACCCAATCGATCGCCCGCTGCACCGACTCGCGCTGATACCGCCCGTTCGGATGCTCAACCCGGCTCAGTCCCAGGCACACCATCGCCGTGTCATCCACGTCGGGATAAAACTCGTTGTTAAATTCGAAATACCAGCCGCCCGGTTCGCCTTTCGGATTCTTGATCTTCCAGTCTCCCGGCTTGCGCACCTGTTTCTGCAACATCCAGTCGGCGCACTTCACCAGCCGCGGATCCGTCGCCGGAACCCCCGCCTCGCCCAACGCAAACAGCGCATACGCCGTATCCCACACCGGAGACAGGCAAGGCTGCATGCGGAACGTGTCGCCCTCTTCGATCCCAAGTTTTTCAAACTCATCCATCGCGCGAATAAACTGCGGATCATCCACCGAATATCCCAGGCAGCGCAGCGCGATGATGGCGTTCATCATCGAGGGATAGATCGCGCCCAGCCCGTCGCTCATCTCGAAGCGCTCCAGCATCCACTTCTCCGCCTGCCGCAAAGCCAGAGAGCGTAGCGGACGGATATATAAACGCTCCGCCCAGTGGGTAATGCGGTCCAGCACCAAAAAGAAATTGCGCCACGAAATCCACTTCTTCGCCCAGTGCAAATGCATGCGCGACTTGTCGCGCCCGCCAACGAAAAGTTCTTCCACACCCATCTCGTCGGGAATCTTCTTGAACGGTTTCTTCGCGTAGCAGATCGAAAGCGGCACCAGAATGGCGCGCGACCAGGAAGAAATTTCGTAGATATTGAACCAGAACCAGTTCGGAAACAGCACGATCTCCGGTGGAATCGCCGGCACCGCGTCGTAATCGTACTGCCCAAAAAAACAGAGATAGATCTTGGTGAACGTATTGACTTCGGTCACGCCGCCCATCTCCAGAATCTTCTTGCGGGCGCGCGCCAGCGCGGGATGATCCGCCGTGAACCCCGCCATCTTCAGCCCAAAGTAGGCCTTCACCGAAGCGCTGATGTTGGAGGGCCCGCCGGCATAGATACTCCAGCCGCCGTCTTCATTCTGATGATTGAGAATGTAGCGGGCAGCCTTGTCGAAACGCTCCTGATTGCCCGTTCCGAGCAAGGTATGCAACAGAATGTAATCGGATTCGAGAGTGGTGTCGGCTTCCAGTTCGCCGCACCAGTAGCCATCTTCGTGCTGCTGCGAGAAAAGATACTTGCGAGCCGCATCGACGGCAACCGCGACCCGGCTCCCCAGGTCATCGATCTTGCCAAATCGCATCTGCGGGGTCCCCAGCGCGCCCGCGTTTGGCGGGCTGGGGTGGGGTGCCGCGGCCGATTTCAAAGGGGCGGATTCTTCCATCATGAACTCCGAATTAGGCCTCCATCGTCACGGCCGGAGCCGCCGCAATCGTTTCCACAATCTCCGGCGGCAATCCAAAGCGCACATTTTCCGGCATGATTTCCAGTTCCTGCACGTTGCCGAAGCCCTGCCCCGCCAAATATTCCACCACTTCCTGCACCAGATGCTCCGGAGCCGATGCTCCCGCGGTCAGGGCCACCGTCTTCACGCTATTCAACCACTGCGGCTGAATGTTGCGGCAGTCATCGATTAGATGCGCCTCGGTGCCCAAACTGCGCGCCACTTCCACCAGGCGCTTCGAATTCGAACTATTATCGGAGCCAACCACCAGCAACAAATCCGCATCGGAGGCCACGTGCTTGACCGCGACCTGCCGGTTTTCCGTGGCATAGCAAATATCCTGCGCCGCCGGACCCTTAATGTTCGGGAACCGCGCCCGCAGCGCTGCAATAATGTCGCGCGTCTCATCCAGGCTGAGCGTGGTCTGCGTCAGGTACGCCACCCGATTGGGGTCGGGCAACGTAACCGACGCCACTTCTGCCGGCGACCCAACGACCTGAGTCACCGTCGGCGCTTCGCCCAGCGTGCCAATCACTTCGTCATGATCGCGATGCCCGATCAAAATCAGCGAATACCCTTCCTTGGCAAACTTCACCGCCTCCACATGCACCTTGGTGACCAGCGGACAAGTCGCATCGATCACGCGCAGTTTCCGCAGCTTGCTCGCCTCGCGCACTTCGGGAGAAACCCCGTGCGCGCTATAAATCACGCGTTCGCCCTCGGGAACTTCGTCGACGCTGTCGACAAAAATCGCGCCCTTCTGTTGCAGTTCCTCCACGACAAACCGGTTGTGGACGATCTCCTTGCGTACATAAATTGGCCGCCCAAACGCCTCCAGCGCGATCCGGACAATATCGATCGCCCGCACCACCCCGGCGCAGAATCCCCGCGGCTTCAACAGCAGTAAGGTCTTCGTGTGTAACGTCGTGTGTAACGTCTTTGCGCGTAAGTTGCTGGTCTCAGACAAGTCGGTTCCCCCACCCACTCAGGGTACACTTCTTCCTAACAAAAGATGCTTCAAGGGTATCGAAAGATGCACCCCAACGTCAACGTAAGCTCTTGAGGATGTGAGGATTAGCAGCGGAAGGGGAAAACGGGCGGGTGAACGGATACTGGGCCTGCGCTTCACCAAACCCGGCGGACATCGTATTTATCAAGGCCCCGATCCGCGCTTAGGATCGGCAAATTCAGCGCTTGTGCCTGCGCCACCAGAAGCCGGTCGAACGGATCGCGATGATGCAACGGCAACAGGCCCGCGCGCACCGCGTGCTCGATCCTTATCGGCAACTCCAACCAGCCCTCCCGCTCCAGAAAACCCGCCATGTCGCCGATCAGTTCGGCGGAACTGAACTTGCCCGCATTGACCTTGATCGCAATTTCCCATCCGACCGCCGCAGAAAGACAAAGGGTATTGCCCTGATCGGCCAAAATCGCCGAGGCCCGCTTGGAAAGGTTCGAAGAGTTCTCAAACCACCAAATCGCAATATGGGTATCAAGCAAGGCTTCCATAGTGCAGGTCTACTCGAATCCCAAATCCTTCAGTTCCTGATCCGTCAGCGGATCGAACGCGTCGGCGGTATAAGAAATCTTTCCTTTGAGGATGCCGGGCCTTCGTTTCTTAAGTGCGGCCGGGATCGCCACCAACCGCACCACCGGCTTCTTCCCCCGTGCGATCACAATCTCCTCGCCCCGGCAAGCCCTCGCAATCAGCCGCGAAAGCTCGGTCTTGGCCTTGTGGATGGTGATGGTTTCCATGAATACATGTTAGCTAACTTTACTTAGCTAAGTCAAATACTCTTGGATTTTTTGATTCTGGGCGTATGCTATTTGCGTTCATGAGCTTACCGCGACGAATTCTGACCACGGTAGCGATCACCCTGGGAGTGATCGCTTTGGGAGCGTTCTATGTGGCTCCGGTCGCTCTTTCTTTCGATGCGGCGAGAAAAGCTCCCCCCGCCGCCAGAGTCGTCCCAACCGAGCTAAAAGACCTGTCGGTGTCACAAGTCCAGGGAACTAAGCTCTTGTACGTCGGATACGAGTTTGAAATTCCATGGAATGACCTAGACCCAAGCCAAACCAGGTCAGTTCCAAAGGACCATCCTGAAATGGTCGCTCTGGTCTTCCGATCCGGATTGCACTTGATAGTGAGCGCCAGCCCACCGCGCATGCTTCCAAACGAATCCGCCCGGGAATGGAAGCTCTCGCCGCAGAAGCTCGAATCGTTCTTTGGACGCGGAACATCACAGTCGGACTATAGCTTTCTTGAAAATCTGTACGAGTTTACTCCGAAAAAGATGCACCGCTGGGGATTCAGCCCGAGTGTGCACTACCGCGAACAGATGTTGCTCATGTTGAAGATCGTTGTCTTGTCTGGGCGCTCCGCCGATACTGGGATCTTCAATATCCAGAATCAAAGTTATCGCGGATTCCAACTGGGCGATCCGCAAGCTCACCCGCGCAGGGTTACAGTGCAGCTCTATTCTGACGAGGGCAGCTTCGAGATAACTTTCGCGGACGACGACGGGCGGGGACCAGTCGCGGTTACCCAGCCCGAACTCAATCGCATCGTGCAGTCTTTACGCAGAGTCCCAAAGGATGAACCGGCGGCTAAAATAACCAATCGGAACTGAATCTAGTTACGGGCCGCGTCTTCACCATTCGCCCGAATCATCTGCTCCGCATCCAAGACGGGCAAGAACTTCATCGCCCAATCGGTAAGCTGTTCTGACAAGGCCCGATCAGCGGCCTTCGAGATTCTTGAGCCGGTCTGCCAGAGACTCAACTTCGGCATCCAGCGCGCGAACCGCCGCGGCATGGCTCCGCTGACGCAATGACTGGAGAAGCCCACTTGTGAAACTCGGTCAGCAGGGTGGTCTCCACCTCCTCTAGCCGTTCGCTAAACCCGGCGAGCAGGGCGGTTTCCACCTTCCCCAACCGCTCGCTAATCCACTGTTTGTCTTCTTACGTGAGCACATCTCAATTATGGGGCAAAGGCCCAATTCGACCGCAATCTTAATTTTCAATGGAGCTGATCGAAGGGCGGGAAGGAACCGACAAATAACTTGACACCAAATGTTAAAATAGACTTATAGCAAACAAAGTGTTTGCCATATCTCGAATTCGATCTTTGACAAAATAGCCGTAGACAAAAAAGCCGACTTCCGGCCCAGCGCCGTCTCGCGCGCCGCTTACCAGCCCCGCAAAACAGCCACCGGCCCGAAAATGGGAGAACTCTTGCTAAGTCCTTATTGCGGAATATTTTACGAATAAGCCCTTTAAACTCAAAGATCTGGCGGGAATTTTTCGCTAAATCAATGATTCTAAAAGACCGAAAATTATTTCTTTTCAGACAGCAGTAAACCACCAACGATCCAACAGCCGAAGGCCAAGGCATAACCCTTTATTTATCAAGATTTTACATGTAACCCTTTATTCCTGAATATTTTACAAGGGAAATCCCGCTAAAGTCTTGATTCCAATATACCGAGATAGGGGGGAGGGGGGTGCCGGGGTTCACCCATTCGCCCGAATCATCTGCTCTGCATGTTTCCGTGAAGTCTCCGTCAGCTTTGCCCCTGACAACATGCGCGCCACTTCCTCCGTCCGCTCGTCGCCGGTAATCTGCCGGACAGTGGTCTTAGCCCGGCCCGCAGCCTCGCGCTTCTCGATGACGTAGTGGTGATCCGCAAAGGTCGCAATCTGCGGCAAATGCGTGACGCACAAAACCTGATTGCCCTTGGAGAGCGCCTTCAATTTTTTCCCCACAGCCTCGGCCGCGCGGCCTCCGATGCCGGTATCGATTTCGTCGAAGACCAACGTCCGCTGCGCCGCCAACTTCTTCTTTGTCGTCGCAGTCGAATGACCCGCCGAATTCGTCCCCGCCTCGACGCTCGCCTTCAATGCCAGCATGACGCGCGAAAGCTCGCCGCCCGACGCGATCTGCTCCAGCGGACGCATGGTCTCGCCCGCATTGGTTGAAATACGATAGACGACCTGATTGATGCCCGAAGAAGTCCAATGCGCATCGTCTTCATTTTCTTCCACCGCGATGCGAAAACTGGCGCGCATGGCAAGATCGTTAATCTCGGCCTCGACCAGCTTCTCCAGTTTCCGTCCCGCCTCCAACCGTTTGCGCGAAACGCTGCGCGCGGCCTTGCGATACTCCTCCGCCCCCAAGGCCAAGCCAGCCCGCAGCTCAAGCAATACCTGATCTTTATTTTCCATCTCCGAGAGTTTGCGCCGGATGTCTTCGCCAAAAGCAATAACTTGCGCCAGCGTCGGCCCGTACTTGCGCTTCAGACGATCCAGCAGCGCCAGCCGTTCCTCGATTTCGGCGAGGCGTTCCGGCGAAGCATGGATTCCTCCCGCGTAGTCGCGCAGCGTCGCTCCCACATCTTCGACGCTGATACGCGCCGACTCCAACGCCGTGAGCGCTTCCTGAAACTTGGGCTCGTAACGGACCAGTTCTTCGACGTGCTTCTGCGCCGCCCGCAGGCTCGACGAAGTCGAGGCGTTACCCTCATACAGCAGATCGAAAGCATTGATCGCCGCGCCGTAGATTTTCTCGGCATTGGCCAGGACGCGCTTCTCGGCTTCCAGTTCTTCGTCCTCGCCCGCCCGCAGCCGCGCCTCTTCAATTTCGCGGCACTGGAAGTTCCACAAGTCGAGCAACCGCATGCGGTCCTGCTCGTCCTGCTCAAGTTCCACGATGCGTCCGTGAATCTGCTTCCACTTGGCGAACGCGGCAGCAACGTCCGTCAAATCGACTCCGGCAAACGCATCCAGCAGGTCCTGCCGCGCCCCGGCATCGAAGTGAGCAAGCGATTCATTCTGCGCGTGGATCACCGCCAGGTGAGGAGCGATCTGCTTCAGCACAGCCACCGTCGCCGGCTGATTATTGATGAAGACGCGCCCCTTGCCGCCAGCGGCAATCTCGCGCCGCAAAATCAGGGAGGCATTTTCCGCATCCAGTCCGTTGGTCTCCAGGATGTCTTCGATGGCGCGCGCAGCCGCTCCTTCGCTTTCGAACACCGCCGCTACGACCGCCCGCTCCGCGCCGGTGCGGATCACATCCGTAGACGCCTTTTCCCCGAGCAGCAAGCCCAGCGCATCGATCAGAATCGACTTCCCCGCCCCGGTTTCGCCGGTCAATAGATTCAGACCCGCCGCGAACTCGATCACGACGTTGTCGATTACCGCGTAATTTTCCAGTCGAAGTTCGGCCAGCATTAAGGATCCTGTTCGTGTGGCAGCGGACGCCCCTTCGGCAAGCTCAGGGCAGCCTCTCGTCCGCAGCCCTTGGAACTCGATTCGCAACAACCTGCAATTTTACGCCGCAGCATAGCACACGCCGCCCGTCGGGTTACGCCAAACGAACTGCCCCTTCCCACAGGGTTACTAAGGATTGTCACGAATGCACTTCCGATTTTGCCACCCTAGCGAGAGTTTGGCGAAGATGAATGCATGCGATACTTCCCCCTGGTCTTCATGGTCTCGCTGCTCTGCTGGCTGGCGCCCGCCTCGGCGTGGGCACAGGAGCTGGAATGCAGCCCTTGCACTTATAATTTCGGCACGGTAACCGTCGGCAGCTCCGCTTCCTACTCGATCCAGCTCAACAATACGGGACACAAGGAACTGAGCATCACTGGCATGTGGAAGAGCGGAACTCCGTTTTCCATCGGTAAATTCCCTCTGCCCGTGAAGATCGGGCCCGGCAAGAGCTTCGAGGTGCCCATTCGTTTCACTCCGAGCGCGAACGGGCAAACCGACGGCGTTTTTTATATCGTGAGTAATCCCGGTGACCATAAACTTGTCATCGACGCTTCGGGGACCGGCGAATCTAATGCGAAGCGACAGCTCGGGATCAGTCCCGCAACCCTCAGCTTTGGCAACGTCGCGGTGGGATCGAGCGCCAGCCTTCCGGCCACGCTTACCGCTTCCCACGGCGCCGTCACCATCTCGTCCGACCGCTCGACCAGCTCCGAGTTCGCCATTCTCGGAGTGACCCTCCCGGTTACAATTCCAGCCGGAAAAAGCATTCCCGTCACGATTCAATTCACGCCAAGCTCATCCGGCACCGACCCGGCCAAGGTGGGATTCATCAGCAACGCCGAGGGCTCTCCAACTGTTGCCCAGGTTACGGGCACTGGCATCGCACAGGGTTCCAGCAGCGTCTCCCTTTCCTGGGATGGAAACGGATCGGCAGTGGGCTACAACGTGTTCCGCAGCAACTCCAAGGCCGGCCCCTTCGAGGCGATCAATACCGCATTAGACGCCTCGACGAGCTATACCGACTCGACCGTTGTCGCTGGCACGACCTACTATTACGCGACCACCGCCGTGAACGCCCAAGGGGACCAATCCGCCTACTCGAATATCTCGGAAGTGGTGATTCCAAACTAAGCTCGCGATGCGGCCTTGAATCACGCGGTATTTCAATCCAAATGATTCAGTGCCATCATTCCAACCCTCATCCACGCATTGACGGATGCGGTACCCTCGCCGGACGCGCCGCCGCACTGGTCTATAATCTCCACTAGGGGCCTCCCTAAACCAATGCATTTTCCTTCCGTCCTGTTGTTGTTTGTCGGCGGCGAAATCGTTGATCTCGTCCTTCAGACCGGTCCGGTCGCTAAAACCGCGCTGCTCCTGCTCATCGCTTTCAGCGTGCTCTCCTGGGCGGTCATTCTTTCCAAGTGGAGGCTGATCAAACGGGCGCGAGCGCAAAGCGCCAATTTCACGCGCGCGTTTCGCAAGGCGCAACGCCTGCAAGACATTGCGTCAGTCGCCGAACAGTTCCGTCCCAGTCCGCTGGTGGGAGTGTTCGAAGCCGCCGTCGCCGAGTTCAAACGCCAGATGGGCATGACCGGCGGCATCCACAACCTGGTTGCCATTCAGCGCGCCATGCAGATCGCGTCGTCCGAGGAGATCACCCGCATCGAGCGCAATGTTCCCTGGCTGGCCATTACGGGCGCGGTCACGCCCTTCATCGGATTATTCGGAACCGTCTGGGGAATCATAGACGCATTCCACGGCCTAGGCACCGCCGGAGCCGCGACGTTGCGTGCCGTCGCTCCCGGAATCTCCGAAGCTCTGGTCACTACCGCCGCGGGCCTGGCCGCAGCGATTCCCGCCGTCATTGCCTATAACCTCATCATCGGGTCGATTCGCGAAATGGCCTCACGCAACGACGACTTCACCCTCGAGATGCTCAACCTGGTGGAGCGGCAGGGATTCGAACTCCAGTCGCCCGCGACCGAGGCCCGCCGCTGATGGCCTTCACCTCCGCCAATGGACGCACTCAGACCGCGCTCTCCGACATCAACATCACTCCGCTGGTGGATGTCGTGCTCGTGCTGCTCATCATTTTCATGGTGACCGCGCCCGTCTTGCAGTCCGGAATCGAAGTCAACGTGCCCCACACCCGTACGGTAAAAGAGATCACCGAAGAACGGCTCGTCATCAGCATCGACAAATCGCAGAAGGTTTTTCTCGGCAACGACCCCATCAACATCAACCAGATCGGAGCGCGCCTGAAGCAGAAGATTCGCGATCCGCGGCATCAGTCGATTTATCTGCGCTCCGACGAAGACGTACCGTTTGGCGCATTTGCCACCGTCATGGATGCCATCAAGCAGTCCGGCATCGGAAACGTGAGCATTGTGACGCAGCCGATGGATGCCCACGGCAATCGTCACTGATTGCGAGAGAGCTGATTCCAAGAGATACGAGATCGATATGTACGCTGGCGATATCTATTCCGAAACCGGCCAACTTCGCCGGCCACTGGCTTGGTCGCTCGGCCTGCATATCGCATTCGCGGCGCTGGTGGTGCTCTACGCAGTGTTCGTGAACGGCATTCGCGGATCGGGCTGGGGCAGCGGAGGCGGGGGCGATGCCATGGGAGCAACGCTGGTGAGCGCGGTTCCATTGCCTGCCAATCCCACTGAGACAACGAATGTGCTGGCAACCGAATCCAAAGGTCTGTCGAAATCGCAGCCGGCGATCAAGGAAAAGGAGCCGGATGCCATTCCCATTCCCGACAAGAACACGAAGACAAAATTGAAGCCCGCGCCGGTCAAGACGGCGACGCAACCCAAGCCTGAACCCGAACAGCCGGAGTCGAATCAAATCCCTTATGGCGAAGGCGGCCCGGTCAGCGGCCCCTACACCATGAACGCGGGTGCAGCCAAGGGAGGATTCGGCTTCACCGGCAGCGGTGGAGATTTTGGCAGCGAGTTCGCATGGTATGTGCAAGCCGTGCAACGAAAGGTCACCGAAAATTGGCTGAAGTATGAAGTCGACCCGCGAATTTCGGAAGCACAACGGGTCTATTTGACTTTTGATATCGCGCGTGACGGTCACCCAGGAAATGTCCAAGTCGAGCAATCGAGCGGCGTGCCGTCTCTGGATCAGTCGGCAGTTCGCGCGCTGCAACGCATCGATACTTTCGGCCCGCTGCCCCCGAATTATTCGGGCAGCAAAGTGTCGGTAGAGTTCTGGTTCGATTACAAGCGGTAGAAGCGTGTATTTTAACCGCAGATAAATCTCGCGGTGGAAGTGATTGCAAATGTTCAAAATAATTAGGCGCATCGATAAATTCCTGCTCTTTTTTGTTGCGCTAACTATTTTAGGTTCGGCGATAGGGTGCGAGTGGTTCCCCGAGGCAACCTTTGAACTAGCGAGTGAGTCGAGGTTGCCGAAATGGATTACCCTCCCACCCGGACTTACACGCGCCGACGTTTCAATTACGATGAGCTACTACGTTATGCCATGGGGTGGGAGTGCGACATTCATATTACGAGACATGAAAGGGAAAATACGGACAAAGGTAAATGGCAAAATGAGAGGCGGAGGGCCTAACCAACTGAAACATCCTCCGCCTGGATTTCCTCCTGGCTATCCAGCCTACGAAGTAATCACTGTAAACGGCATAACTGAAATTATCGAACATAGGAAACCGGAGCCGATATTTTATATAACGGATGACCCTGCTGTTTGGAAGGAACTGGGAGTAGGGTAAAAGTAAAATAGGTAGTGTGGGGACAGGCGTCCCGCCCGTCCAGCCGAGCGGGGACGCCCGGCGCTCCACAAGCAAAGGGAGCACACATTGCGTAACTCGGCTCGCCCAATCCATTACGTTTTGATCGCCGTTGCCTTGTTTCTGTTGGCGCCCACCAGCGCCGCGCAGGACTGGATTCGCACCGGCACCGGCCTCGGTGTCGAGCGCGTACGCCTGGCCGCATCCGACTTCAAGCCCTCGACCGCCGACGCCAAGAACGCCGACCTGCTGAAGACCTTCAACGACGTGCTCTGGAACGACCTCGACAACGCCGGTATCTTCGATCTTGTTTCGAAGAGTTTCTATCCGCTACAGGAACCGGGGCAACCCTCCGAGGTCAACTTCCCAGCGTGGAATTCCCCGCCGCCCAACACCTCCATGCTCGCCTTCGGCAACCTGGGCGCAGCGTCCGGCAAAGTGACGGTGCAGGGATGGCTCTACGATGTCAAGAATGAAAAGTCGCCGCAGGTGCTGGGCAAGCAGTACACCGACAACGCAACCCCTGACGCGGTGCGAGTCATCGCCCACCGGTTCGCCGACGAAATCATCTTCCGCCTCGGCGGCGGCGTAGCCGGCATCGCCGAAAGCAAAATCTACTTCGTCAGTGAACGTTCCGGCCACAAAGAAATCTGGATGATGGATTACGACGGCGCCAATCAACAGCAACTCACGCACCTGGGAAGCATTTCGCTTTCGCCGCGCATCTCCCCCGATGGCTCGCGCCTGGCCTTCAGTTCGATCAACAAAGGCGGCTGGGAAATTATGATGTATTCGTTCGATCTCAACCGCATGGTCGCCTTCCCGCGCTTCGGAGGCATGAATCTTTCGCCATCGTGGTCGCCCGATGGCAAGATCGCATTCTCCTCGTCGCGCAACGGCTATCCCAACATTTTCGTAATCGACGGATCGGGAGGAAATTCGCGCCGCCTTACCAACGACAAAGGGCCCGATGTTTCCCCGACATGGAACCGCAAGACCGGCGGCCAGATTGCTTTTGTCAGCGGACGCACCGGTCTGCCTCAGATCTATACCATGGAAGCGGACGGCACCAACTTGCAACGCGTGACCGATCAAGGCTACGCGGTTTCGCCCAACTGGTCGCCGAACGGACAGTTTCTGACTTTCTCCTGGATGCGCAAGTATGGACCGGGAGAACCGGGCTCCAACGATATTTACTTGATGGACGCCGCCAGCAAGCAGTGGGTGCAACTTACCCACGACGCGGGGCGCAACGATTTTCCCTGCTGGTCTCCCGACGGCCGGCACATCGTGTTTCAGTCTCACCGCTCGGGAAGCGACCAGATTTGGACCATGCTGGCCGATGGCACAAACGTGAAGCAATTGACCTTCAAGGGCGGCAACACGCAGCCCAACTGGAGTTGGAAGTAGAAACGTCTTCGAAAGAACGGCTTTGCGGCTGGCCAAGAGTGCGCTCTACCGCAAAACCGTCAACAGCACGCCACAACGCAGGCGCACAAGAAACTGGAGGTTCCTGGTGAAGCACGCAACGGTAACAACGACGATGAGATGGGGTGCCGCGCTATTTGCACTCGCCACAATCATGTTCCTGGCCGCATGTGCACCAAAGAAACTCGCTGCGCCACCGCCGCCACCGCCCCCCAACGCGACCGCACCCACGGCTTCGTTGTCGGCCAATCCCAACACGGTCGATCCGGGCCAGCCGACCACGCTGACCTGGCAGACCACGGGCGCAACCGACGTCAGCATCGACGGAATCGGTCCGGTGGACCCGATCGGCTCGCGTCCCGTGACTCCGACTGAGTCGACCACCTACCATCTCATCGCCAAAGGCGCCGGCGGAACCCAGGATGCCACCGCGCGAGTCACCGTCAACGCCGCGCCTGCGCCCGCGCCCGCGTCCGCGTCGAACGCCACCGAAGAAGAACTCTTCTCGCAAAGCGTGAAGGATATCTACTTCGATTACGACAAGTACGAGATACGCCCGGATCAGCAAGTTGCGTTACAGGGCGATGCCAAGTTTCTGCAACAGCATGCCAACATCCGCATCACGGTCGAGGGACACTCCGATGAGCGCGGATCGACCGAATACAACCTGGCTCTCAGCGCCAATCGCGCCGACACGGTGAAGAACGCGTTGATTCAGGCGGGAGTTGGCGGCGATCGCGTCAAGACCATCAGCTACGGCAAAGAAAAACCGTTCTGCAGCGAGTCCAACGAAAGCTGTTGGCAGCAGAATCGCCGCGGACACTTCGTCTACGAGAAATAGGTACCGCAGTGGAGGGACGGGCCTCCGCGCCCGTCCTTACTTTGCTGCGGAAAGAACGGCCTTTTGACATCCAATAGGGGAACTATGAAATCCCATCACATCTCGCTAGCTCTAGCGCTGCTTCTCGCCATCTTGATCGCTCCCGCTCACGCCGTCAACAAAGACCTCGTCGAACTGCAAACCCAGGTCACACAGCTCCAGCAGCAGATGACCCAGATGAAACAGTCGTTCGACGAGCGCATGGGCGTCATGAAGAATCTGCTGGAACAGAACGCCGCCACCAACGCCAAAGTCAGCGACGCGATCGCGGAACTGCAGGCTTCCATCAACAAGCAGCAACAGGACCGCTCTGGCCAGGGCGACCAGATGTCAGGGCAGATTCAGGCGCTCAACGACACCATGGACGAACTCAAGGTGCGCCTTGCCAAGCTGAGCAAGCAGATCGAGGACATGCAGGCCGCGCAGCAGTCCATGGCGGCGCAGCAGACGCAAGCGCAGCAGCAACAGCAGGCGATCGCGCAAGCGCCTCCGCCCGACGTGCTCTACAACAACGCCCTGCGCGACTACAACGGCGGGAAAACCGACGTGGCCACGCAGGAATTCAACGACTACATCAAGTTCTATCCCAACACCGACCTGGCCGGAAATTCGTATTTCTATCTAGCCGAGATTCAGTTCAAGGCCGGCGACTTCCAGAACGCGGTCACGAACTACGAACTGGTTCTGCAAAACTTCCCCGGGGGTAACAAGGCCGCCTCCGCTCAGCTCAACAAAGGATTGGCGCTTCTCGAACTCGGCAAACAGGACGAAGGCGTGCAAGAGTTGAAACACGTAATTCAACGCTATCCGCGTACCAACGAAGCCTTGCAAGCAAAAGAGAAGTTGCGGAAGGTAGCGCCGCCTGCGCCCAAGAGCCATTAGCATAGAGCGGACACTCCTGTCCGCGGCCGTTGGTTTTGCTTTTGAATCTCGATCACTGAGCGCCGCCGCGTTGCCATCTCTGCTCACTTTTGCGGACAGGCGCTGCCGCTACGGCCGCCGCGAAGTGTTCGGAACCATCACTCCGCCTTCAATCTTCGGAATCCCAAAATGCCCGCCCAGATGCGAAAGGCCGAGCGGACTGATGGACCCAGAGACCGTCACAAAGTCCACCTCCGCCGACTTGACCATGAGAACCGCGACATTGCTGATCGCGTTATTCTCCATGCGCATCCACAGGCTCGTAACTCCCTGGCCGGCGATCTTCTCGTTGTTCATCAGCTGTTTCCAGCCCGCCGCGCTGTACTCACCCTTCAGAGAGTTCAGGTTCGCCGGATCGTAAGCCGCCGGCCCAGCAAACTTAAAGATGTGCACCGAGACTCCATTCACGCCCGCAATCACGCGGCGAAGATCCTCGTTGTCGGGATCAAGCTTCGACGCCAGGATCAACATCGAGTGGTCGAGGTTGAACTCGGTTTTTGACGGCGCCTTTTGCCGCAACGCTTCAATCGCCTGCGGAGTCCACTCGCGCGCCGGCGCGGAAGGTTGCGCTTGCTGCTGCCCCGCGCACATCGCGCCCACGGAAATCCCCAGCAAGACTGCAAAAAGAGTGCGGGACAGCCTGATCATAGAATGCCTCTCGTGAGGTGGGCATTAGGAGTAAGTCGGGAATGTCCCCAAGCCGTCGGCCCCAGGCAGATAAGAACCCGCCGCTGGGAAATTAGTTGTACGCACTTCTGTACGCACTTCGCGGCTACACTGTCAAACCACGTCGGCCGCCGTGGCTTTCTCCGCAATTACGCCGCTCGGCCGCAGCGTGACCCAGTCGGTCTGCACGCGGTCCCATCCCTGAATCAGGAAGCCGTACGACTCAAACAACTGTCGGATCTGCGGCCGCTGCCAACCCGCAATCTCTTCCAGAATCGGCACCAGCGTAGCCAGGGCGTTGTCGCCGAGCACTGTCCGCTTGGCGATCTGCGCGACCAATTTCGACTCCGACACGGCAATGGTGAAGCCGTCGCGCCGGTTCACGTGCAGCATGACGTGAATGTCGGAGCTGCCGTCGCCCACGTAGACCACATGGTCCGCGGGAATGTCGAGCTCTTTTTCGAGTTGTTCCAGCCGCGTAACCTTCCCGTAGCCTGCCGTGGCGCGCACCAGGCTCTCGATCTCGCCCGAAGCGTTGTATTTGAACTCGGTGCCGAAGATGTGGTTCTCGGGCACGATTCCCTCCAGCGCCGACTGGATCACCTCCACCGGCGCCGCCGAGAGCACGTAGAAGTCGAAGTGGAATCCATCGATCCGCCGGTCGAGGATCTCGTAAATCTGCTTGATATTGTCCTTGAGACGAATTCGTTTGCCCACCTCGAACAGATGGTCGCGCCGGACGCGCGAATGGAACTCGGGATCATGCAGGAGTAAATAAGAGAGTTCGGCGCCCTGCTGAACCAGGTTCAGCTTCGCCATGCCCTTAGCCTTGCGCTCGAATTCCTTGACAGAAATGCCGAGCAGTTCGCTCAGCACGTAACCCGTATCGTTAAAGGTCAACGTCTGATCGAAGTCGCTGGCAAACAGGTAATGTTTCCGAAAATTGCTAGCCATGTTCTATTTTAGATTCAAGATCAGGTTAATCGACTATTAAATTTACCTATCGCATCTATTACAACACCTTGCGACTGCAAACGGACGCCATTGATGACATTGCCGGAGGCCAGCTTTCGGCGTAACCTGAAGCGGTGTTCTTCTAATTCGTAGCGATCTCGAAAGGCCTTCTATGCCGAAAAGCACCAGCGATCATCTGCTCAATGACGCCGACCGCGGAAAGGGTTCTCAGGAACCGGACGAACGCACCCAAAAGGGAAACAACTCCATGAAAGACCAACTCTCGCACCGCAACCCCGACCCCATGCAAGACGGTGCCGACAGCGATTTCCCCGAACCCGGCCATAGCCCTGAGCACTCCTTCGAAGGAGAGCTGAAAAAGGAAAAGAAAGCCAGCTAGTGGAGCGCCGGGTGTCTCCGCCCGGCCTCAACCGGAGTCTGAGTCCTTGTCATCTCCTCGCACATCTATTTCTCTGCGCAGTCCATTCCATCAACCTGTATTCATGAGGAAGACCCTATGTCGAAAATGAAAGTTGTTCAAGTTCCCAAAGCCGGCGGTAACCTCGAACTCGTCGAACGAAACATCCCAGACCCCGCCCGCAACCAGGTCCGGATTAAGGTCGAAGCCTGCGGCATCTGCCACAGCGATGCGCTCGTAAAAGAAGGCCATTGGCCCGGCATCCAGTATCCACGTGTTCCCGGACACGAAATTGCCGGCCGCATCGACGCCGTTGGTACTGACGTTACCAACTGGAAGCCTGGCCAGCGCGTAGGCGTCGGATGGCACGGCGGCCACTGCTTCACCTGCGACCCCTGCCGCCGCGGCGATTTCGTGAATTGTAAAAACCAGAAGATCACCGGCATTTCCCACGATGGCGGGTATCAGGAATACATGGTGTCGCCCGCCGAAGGCGTCGCTGCCATCCCCGACGACCTGCCCGCCGCCGAAGCCGCTCCGCTGCTTTGCGCTGGCATTACCGTTTTTAACGCCCTTCGCAATTCGGGGGCCCACGCCGGCGATCTGGTCGCCGTCCAAGGCATCGGCGGCCTCGGCCATCTCGGAATCCAATATGCACGCCAGATGGGCTTCCGCACCTTTGCCATCGGCCGGGGAAAAGACAAGGAAGCGCTGGCGCGAAAGCTCGGCGCCGCTCACTATATCGACACCGCCGCGGGCGATCCAGTCGCGGAATTGCAGAAATTCGGCGGCGCGCGCGTCATTCTAGCCACCGCTCCCGATGCGAAATCCATGTCCGCCCTGTTCAATGGCCTATCCAGCAACGGCAAGTTCGTCGTCGTGGGCGCCAGCATGGATCCAATCACAGTCGGTCCCATTCAGCTCATTGAAGGCCGCAAAGCGCTTCAGGGATGGGCTTCCGGAATCGCCCCCGACTCCGAAGACACCATGCAGTTCAGCACGCTCTCCGGAGTCCGTCCCATGATCGAGCAGTACCCGCTGGAAAAAGCCGTCGAAGCCTACGCCCAGATGATCAGCGGCCGCGCGAGATTTCGCGTGGTGCTGACGATGGGCGGGTAACAATCGTGTGGTGACGGGGGTCTGCCCCGTCCCAGCCGAGAAAACCGGGGGCCCCGACGAGCCCGGTTTTGGCTTGACGGGGTGGAGAAGCTCGGCAGTTGCGCAGAACGGCAATTTGCACTACACTGTAGTGCATGAAGACCGAGGTTTACAGCTGGCGCGTTTCCGCCGCTACAAAGACCGACCTTGAGAGTGAGGCACGGCGCGAAGGCACGTCCCTGGCGGGATTACTGGAGACAATTACGGCCGATTGGCTACAGGAACGCCGCACCTCGCGGAATGGCGAGGAAGCCGAACAGGCAGCCCTCAGGCGCCGCGTGATGGCCACCGTCGGGACCATACACAGTGGCGATCCGACGCTAGCCACTCGGGCCCGAGAGGTTGTCCGCGAACGAATCGTCCGTAAGTACGCCGAGGAAACCCGTGCCTCCCGCCGCAATCATTGACACCGGTGCAATCATTGCCATCGTAGACGCTGATGAATTCTGGCATCACGCCAGTCTCGACGCGCTAGCATCGCTTGAATTGCCGCTGCTCACGACCGAGGCCGTCCTTACAGAACTCTTTCATCTCATCGCGGCACGCAACTTGAGCATCGCCAACGCGTGGAAGTTCGTGTTCTCCGGCGCCATCACCGTACGCTCCATGGCCGATTCCGATTTACCCGCGCTCCGTGCCTTGATGGCGCAGTACAAGGACCGGCCCATGGACTTTGCCGATGCCACGCTGGTTCATCTCGCGGCTCGCGAATCGCTGAGCGTGATCTTGACCGTAGATCACGACGATTTCGAAACTTACCGTATTGCCGGACGCAAGCGGTTCACCATTCTTCCCGCCCGCGCAGCGAAGTGAACTTGGAGTGAATTGCACACCGCCATCGCCACTTGCCTACTGCAGCTCCGCCATGCACTGCGCCAGCGCTTCCCTGCTCGGACGCGTCCGCGATTCCGGCAACGTCGCCAGCGGCTGGTCCGTAACGTTCAGCATGTCGATAAAGCTCGGCGCTTTGGCGTTGATGTAGAACACGCCAGTCAGCACTTCGCCTTTCGCGTGCGATTTCATCAACCGCTGCACCGCTTCAATTTTGTCAGTGGGATCGTACTCCTGTTCGAGCTTCTTCAATCGCAGACTCGACCCATCGTGCATCGTGACTTCAAATGTCGTTCCCGGATCGTAATCCACGTTGATTTCCTCAAACGACGGCACAAAGCTCACTTCGTGCAGAGGCTCTTCATGCTCCTGCATGTACTTGTATGATTTCGTCGACCCCACGTGATCGTTAAAGGTCACGCAGGGCGAAACCACGTCGAGCATCACCGTGCCGTTATGCGCGATGGCCGCCTTTAGCATGGTGTGCAGCTGCTTCTTGTCGCCGGAGAACGACCGCCCTACAAACGTAGCTCCCAGCTGAATGGCCATGGCGCAGGTGTCGACCGGAGGCAAATCGTTCGCGATGCCGCTCTTCAGCGTTGACCCCAGATCGGCGGTCGCCGAGAACTGACCTTTTGTCAGACCGTAGCATCCGTTGTCTTCAATGATGTAGATGATCGGCAGATTGCGCCGCATCAAGTGAACGAACTGACCGGCGCCGATCGAAACCGTGTCGCCATCGCCCGTAACACCCAGCGCGATCAGGTTCTTGTTCGCCAGCATCGCTCCCGTCGCCACCGAAGGCATGCGGCCGTGCACGGAGTTGAAGCTGTGCGACCGGTTCATAAAATATGCCGGGCTCTTCGACGAGCACCCGATGCCGCTGAACTTCGCCACGCGCTCAGGAGGCACGCCCATCTCATACATCGCGTCAATAATGCGTTCCGAAATCGCATTGTGCCCGCAACCCGCGCAGAGCGTTGTCTTACCGCCGCGATAGTCCAGGACTTGCAGCCCGATCCGATTTGTCTTCGGACCTGGAGCTGGCGGCGTCGGCGTATTCGTTGTGGTCCCCATCTTACTTTCCCTCCATCATCATGAGTTCGTCGGTTACGGAGCGCGCGTCGATCGGCAATCCATGGACATGGCAGATCGAGCGCAAACGCGGCGTCAATTCCGCTTTGATATCGAGCTTCAGCAGGCTGGCCATCTGCCCGTCTCGGTTCTGCTCGACGACATACGTACGGTCGTGCTGCGCTATGAAGTCGTGGACCTCGCGCGTAAACGGATATGCAAGCACGCGAAGATAGTCCGTTTCCAGTTTGTGCTCCTTCGACAACTGATCGCGCGATTCGATGATGGCCCAGTGCGTCGTGCCATACGCAATGATGCCGACCTTCGCTTTGCCACTGCCCGCCAGTTCCGGCCGCGGCACAAACGATCGCGCCGTCTCGAACTTCTTGTTGATCCGCTCCATGTTGCGTTCGAAATCGTCGGGACGCTCGCTGTACTGTCCCTTCTCGTTGTGGCCGCTGCCGCGCGCAAAATACGCCGCCGCCGGATGATCCGTGCCCGGCAGCGTTCGATAACCCACGCCGTCGCCATCCACGTCCCGGTAGCGCGCAAATCCACCCGCCTTCTCCAGATCCGCCTTGGTCAGCACTTTTCCGCGATCAATCGGCTTCTCCGGATACGGAAACGGATCCGACATCCAGTTATTCATTCCCAAGTCGAGGTCCGACATGACAAACACCGGCGTCTGAAAGCGCTCCGCCAAATCGAACGCATCCTGCGCCATGGTGAAGCACTCGATCATCGAATCCGGGAACAGCATGATGTGCTTCGTATCGCCATGACTGAGGAACGCCGTCGAGAGCACGTCGCCCTGCGCCGTGCGAGTCGGCAAACCGGTCGATGGGCCCACCCGCTGAATGTTCCAGATCACCGCCGGAACCTCCACGTAATACGCCAAGCCCGCAAACTCCGCCATCAGCGAGATGCCTGGCCCAGCGGTTGCAGTCATCGATCGCGCCCCCGCCCAGGCCGCCCCAATCACCATGCCCACGGCCGCCAGTTCGTCTTCCGCCTGCACAATGGCAAAGGTCGCTTTACCATCCGGCCCGACGCGGTATTCCTTCATGTAATCGATCATCGTCTCCACCAGCGACGACGACGGCGTAATTGGATACCACGTCACCACCGTACACCCGGCAAACATGCATCCCATCGCCGCCGCCGAATTACCGTCGACGATGATCTTGCCCTTCGTCTTGTCCATGCGCTGGATGCAGAACGGATCGCGCTTCTTCAAGTTCGCGATGGCATAATCATGCCCCGCCTTGGCCGCCGCCAGATTCAGCGCCGCCGCCTTGGCCTTGGTCGCAAACTGCTTGCGGATTGCCTTCTCGACCTCGGTATAATCGATTTCCAGCAACTGCGCTGCCACGCCGACATAGATCATGTTCTTGATCAGTTTGCGCAGCTTGGCTTCCGCGCCCACCGTCGCCGCCAGTTTGTCGAAAGGTACGGGGTAATACACCAGATCGTCGCGCACCTTATCGAGCGCCAGCGGTTCGTCGTAAATCACGGACGCGCCCGGCGCCAGCGTCTTTACATCGTCCTGCGCCGTCTCCGCATTCATCGCGATGAGCAGGTCGATTTCTTTCTTGCGCGCAATGTAGCCATCTTTGCTGGCACGGATCGTGTACCAGGTCGGCAGCCCCGCAATGTTCGAAGGAAACATGTTCTTCCCCGAAATCGGCACGCCCATCTGGAAAATGCTGCGCAACAAAACCGTGTTCGAACTCTGCGACCCCGATCCGTTCACGGTCGCAACCTGAATGCTCATGTCGTTAACGACACGCTGCTGCCCCAACTGCCCTGACGACTCCTGGGGCACGATATCAATTGTGGCCATCCCTGTACCTTTCTGGTCTTAATCCGACAAATCTCATTGACCGGGCAAACCCCATCGCCCGAAAGTACTTGCGGAGTGCAGCAGGAAAACACTTAATTATACGCGTCCCTAAGCGGCGGAGGTTAATCAAGACAGCAACAGGCAGCAAATCAATGGCGCGGGCTATCGCCGCCCCTCCGTCATGAGGATGATCCGTCCAATCCTCGCTTGGGCGGCATCTTGGCTGGAGTCCGGCACAAGGTCAAGCAGCCGCCATTCCCCTTCGGCGATAATAGAACGATGACAGGTCCTTCCAAACGTGATGTCACGGCCAACGACGCTCCAATGTGCAACGTGGCCCTCCTCGGCTTCGGCACGGTCGGCAGTTCGGTAGCGAAGATTCTTTGCGAGCGAGCGAACACCCACCTGCGCCTGACCCACGTCCTCAATCGCAACGTGGAGCGCAAGAAAGTCGACTGGCTTCCGTCCGGGGTGCAGTGGACGGAAAACATCGACGACGTTCTATCCTCCGACGCGCACATTGTCGTCGAAGTAATGGGCGGCCTTCAGCCGGCCGAAGACTGGATTCGGCGCGCGCTCCAGTCGGGCAAATCCGTGGTCACCGCCAATAAGCAGTTGATCGCCCGCTGCGGCCCCGAATTGATCGCCCTCGCCAGCCAGAGAAATCAGCAAATCCAATTTGGCGCGTCGGTCGCCGGCGGCGTGCCCGTGATCTCAGGCTTGCAGGAGGGATTGGCTGGCGATGAACTGTTCAAGATTCGCGGCATCCTTAACGGCACCTGCAACTACATTCTCAGCCAGATCGAAGCCAACGGCATCCCCTTTGCGACCGCTCTGCGCGAGGCGCAGAAGCTCGGCTTCGCCGAGGCCGATCCCACCGAAGACATCGACGGCCTCGACGCGCGCGCCAAACTCACCATTCTGGCGCGCGTCGGATTGCACTGCAACGTCGCCCCGGAGAGCGTCATGGCGCGCTCGATCTCACCCATCGACGTGGTGGATTTCGCATTCGCCAGCCAACTCGGCTGCACCATTCGCCAGATTTCGTGGGCAGAGTTCAGAAAAGACTCAAAAACCGAGTCGCAGGAGGGCGTGTTGTTTGCCGCCGTCCGCCCTTCGCTGGTCGAACTCTCGTCGCCGCTGGCACGCGTCGAAGGCAGCCAAAACCTGGTCGTGGCCACCGGAACCTACGGCGGCGAAACCGTCTTTGGAGGCCACGGCGCCGGCGGTCATCCCACGGCCGTCGCGGTCGTCTCCGACATCCTCGCCATCGCCCGCTCCCGGCAAAGTGGCCCTCAATCGGCAACTAGCCCAGCCGGACAGCCCGTCGAAATAACGCCCACCGTCACCGCCGATTTCACCGCCAAGCACTATTTGCGTTTCCTGGTGAAAGACCGGCCCGGCATCATCGCCAGCCTGGCCACAATTCTCTCCCGGTGCGGAGTCAATATCGATTCGGTGCAGCAGAAACCCGGCAGCACAAAATCGCATCTGCCATTCCTGATTACGCTGGAGGGATGTAAAGCGTCACTGGTGGAGCAGGCATTACAGCAGATCAATTCGCTCGATTTCCTGGTGCAACCGTGCTTGCATATGCCGATTCTCTAACAAGGAGCGCAGCTACGCTTCCACCTGAAAGAACTGCGCCATATTGCGGAATTTCTGATAGCGGGTTTCCAGCAACTCCCCGACCGGCAGCTTCTTGATTGCGGCAAGATTTTGCTGCAACGCTGTATCGAGCAACTCCGCCGCTTGCGCATGATCGGTGTGCGCGCCGCCGGGAGGCTCAGGGATAATGCCGTCGATGCAGCCGAGTTCGTTCAAATCCTTCGCCGTGATCTTCATGGCTTCCGCCGCCAGCTCTTTCTTGCTGGCGTCGCGCCACATGATCGAGGCACAGCCCTCCGGCGAAATCACCGAGTACACGGAGTTCTCCATCATCAACACGCGGTCAGCCACGGCGATCGCCAGCGCGCCGCCGCTGCCGCCGACGCCGATCACCGTCGTCACGATCGGTACCTCCAGCCGCGCCATTTCCAGTAGGTTGCGCGCGATCGCTTCTCCCTGTCCGCGTTCTTCGGCGTGCAACCCGGGATACGCCCCGTCGGTATCCACAAACGTAAAAATCGGCCGCTTGAATTTTTCCGCGATCTTCATCACCCGCAGCGCCTTGCGATATCCCTCCGGGTGAGCCATGCCGAAATTTCGATACACGCGCTGTTTAGCATCGCGCGCTTTCTGCTGGCCCACGATGACCACCTGCTCGCCGTGAAAGCAAGCCATCCCGCAAACGATCGCCGGATCGTCGCGAAAACCGCGATCCCCGTGGATTTCGCTCCAGTCGGTGAAAATGCGCTCCACATAATCCAGCGTATAAGGCCGCTGCGGATGCCGCGCCAGCTCCGTCCGCTCCCACGCATTTAAATGCGAAGAGATCTCGCGGCGCAGGTCGTTCACCCGCTCGTGTAGTTGCTGGATCTGGCGCAGCGTTTCCGCGTTCTGCCCCTCCACCGCCTGCAGGCGTGTGATCTGCCCCTCGATTTTTTCCAGTTCCTTTTGCGCTTTCAATCCAGATTCCATCTTGATGACGTTCCCATTCTTTCGCGTATGATGCGCCTCCACCATCGAGAGCATGAAGTCGGCGACGGCGACGGCAGCAATCTCCGCACCGTCTTTCGCTCCATCTTTCGGACGGTGACCCAGTTTCTCCGCCAGCTTTATTTTCGCTCGTCTCATCGGACGCATCTATTAACCAGAACGGATCAACTGATGACGCGCACGCTGCCGCGTCCGCACAACTCTTCCACGCGGCCCAGAAACGTGCGGTCCGGCATCACATTATAGCCTTCGGCCTCCATCACCACCATGAAATCGCCGTCGCGCTCCACGTCGAAAAGCACCTTGGCCTCGCCTTTGCGCTCCAGGCAGAGCGCGTGCAGTGCATCGACCGTGTCGCCGGTCGCGCTCCCGAGCGGAATCCTGATGCGCAGCGCCTTCGGCAGCGGTACCCGCGCTTCGTCCAGCGGAATGATCTCATTCGCCGTGACCTTCGGATTCGCGCCCTCTTCAATGCGCACGCCGCCGCGAATCAGCACCGGAACTTCGAGTTTTACTTTTTCCGCAAGTTTCTTGTAGGCCTCGGGAAAGATCAACAACTCCACCTTTCCCCCCATGTCCTCCAGCGCGGCCTGCGCCCACAGATCGCCTCGCCTCGATTTCGCCACCCGCAACCCCGAAATCAAACCTGCCGTCGTGATGTTCTCATCCTTATTCGTGGACTTCTTCATCGCCGAAATCTCCTGCGTCGAGAGCGCAGTCAAATCCGCGAGCTTCTCCTTGTACTTTTCCATCGGATGTCCGGTGATAAAAAATCCGAGGATTTCCTTCTCCGCCGCCAGTCGCGTGTGCTCATCCCAGTCCGGCACGTTGGGGAGCGACTCGTTCGCCTGTTCGGCGGTCTCCTCCGCAAAAACGCCAAACAGCCCGTGCTGCCCAGACTCCGCGTCCCGCTGCGCTTTCTGCGCCTGCTCGATCGCGGAGTCGAGCGCCTGCATCAACTGCGCCCGCCTTCCAAAACAATCCATTGCTCCACTCTTGATCAACGACTCCAGCACGCGCTTGTTGAGCAGCCTTAAATCCACTTCTTCGCAGAATTCATAGAACGAGCGGAAATTTCGCCCCAGCTTCTTGCGCGCCGCCACAATCGACTGGATCGCATTCCCGCCCACGTTTTTCACCGCCGCCAGCCCAAAGCGAATCGCCTGTCCATGTGGAGTAAAATTCGCGTCGCTGACATTGATATCCGGAGGCTCGACCGCAATTCCCATCTCGCGGCACTCGTTGATGTACTTCACCACACTGTCTGTGTCGCCGGTGATCGAAGTCAGCAGCGCCGCCATGAAATCAATCGGATGATGCGTCTTCAAATATGCCGTGTGATACGCCAGTAGCGCATACGCCGCCGAGTGCGACTTGTTGAATCCGTAACCCGCAAATTGCGCCATCAGATCGAAAATCTTCTCGATCTTCTTCGGCGGGAAGCCATTCTTCGTCGCGCCTTGCACAAACCGCTCCCGCTGCTTCGCCATTTCCTCGGCATTCTTCTTGCCCATCGCGCGCCGCAGTAGATCGGCTTCACCGAGCGAGTAGCCAGCCAGTTTGTTCGCCGCCTGCATCACCTGTTCCTGATACACGAAGACTCCGAGGGTCTCCTGCAAAATCTCTTTCAGTTCGGGCAATTCATATTCAATCTTGCGCCGTCCATGCTTGCGCTCGATGAAGTCGTCGATCATTCCGCCCTGAATCGGACCGGGCCGGTAGAGCGCGTTCAACGCCGTGAGATCTTCAATGGAATTCGGTTGGTAACGCCGCAGAACATCGCGCATCCCCGACGATTCAAACTGGAACACGCCGGAAGTCAGTCCCTTGTGGAAGACCTTCTCGTACGTCTCATTGTCTTCCAGCGGAATGTCTTCCAATTTCAGATTCGCGCCCTTCTGCGCGAGCAATTTCTGCGTGTCGTCGAGAATCGTGAGCGTCGTCAGCCCAAGAAAATCCATCTTCAACAGGCCCATTTTTTCAATGGCCACCATGTCAAACGCCGTCACGATTTCGTCATTCTTGGTTTTGTGCAGCGGCACCAGCTCAATCAGCGGACGCGGCGAAATCACCACCCCCGCCGCATGTACGCCGGAATTCCGCACCAGACCTTCCAACTTCCGCGCCGTGTCGAGCAACTGCTTCACCTGCGGATCCTTCTGATATGCCTCTTGCAGCGCCACCGACTCCGTGAGCGCGTCGTCCAGCTTGATGTTCAGCGTGGTCGGCACCATCTTCGCGATGCGGTCCACGTCGCTGTAGGGCATGTCCATCGCGCGGCCCACATCCTTGATCGCCGCCTTCGCCGCCATCGTGCCGAATGTAATAATCTGCGCGACATTGTCGCGCCCATATTTATGGGTAACGTATTCGATCACTTCCCCGCGCCGGTTCATGCAGAAATCGATGTCAATATCCGGCATGGAGATGCGCTCGGGATTCAAAAAGCGCTCAAACAGCAATTCGTGCTGCAACGGATCGATGTCCGTAATCCCCAGCGAATATGCCACCACCGCCCCCGCCGCCGATCCACGCCCCGGCCCCACCGGAATGCCCCGTTCCCGCGCATAGCGGATGAAATCCCACACAATCAGGAAATACCCCGAGAACTTCATCTGCTGGATAATGGCAAGTTCGCGGGCCAATCTCTGTTCGTACTCTGCCAGCGAATGCTTGAGCCGACCGCTCGCCGCCGCGCCCCGCAGGTTTTCCATCCGCCGGGCAAATCCTTGCCGCGTGATGTGCTCGAAATAACTGTCGATCGTGTATCCGTCGGGAACGTCAAAATGCGGAAACGGACTGGGAATCTTCTCCAGCCGTAGATTGCAGCGCTCGGCAATCCCCAGCGTGCGCGAGATCACCTGCGGCGCGTCCTTGAACACACGCAGCATCTCGTCGCCGTTCTTGACGAAAAACTGGTTGCCTTCGAACTTCATCCGGTTCGTCTCTTGAATCGACTTCCCCGTCTGAATGCACAGCATCACATCCTGCGCGTGCGCGTCGTCTTCGCAAAGGTAATGGCTATCGTTGGTCGCAACCAGAGGCAGGCCCAGATCCTTCTCCAACTGGAATAAGCCCGAATGGATGCGGTGCTCCATCTCCAGACCCTGGTCCTGAATCTCAAGAAAGAAATTTTCTTTGCCGAAAAGATCGCTGTAAAATCCCGCTGCCGCCCGCGCCGCGTCGTAGTTCCCTTCCGTCAAGCGCTCGGCCACTTCACCCTTCAGGCATCCCGAAAGCCCGATCAGCCCCTTCGAATGTTCCGCCAAAAACTTCTTGCTCACGCGAGGCTTGTAGTAGAACCCGTGTAGCGAAGCCTCCGACGTGATCTTCACCAGATTGCGGTAGCCTTCTTCGTTCTCGGCCAGCACCAGCAGGTGGTTGTACGTATCCCCGTCCGGCGGAGTGCGCGTGATGACGTGATCGTCCTTTTTGCAGATATATAGCTCGCATCCCACGATCGGCTTGACGCCCACCTTGTGCGCTGCATTCACAAAATGCACCGCACCAAAAATATTGCCGTGATCGGTCATGGCCACGGCGGGCATGCCAAGTTGATGGACGCGCTCGACCAGTTTCTCGACGTCGCAGGCGCCGTCGAGCAGAGAGTAGTCGCTATGCAGATGCAGGTGGACGAACTGGTTTTGGCTCATGAAGTTCTTAGCGATTGGATTTTAGCTTTCAGCGGATCGGATTCATTCTACTGGCTGGAGAAAATCGCGCAATGACAGAAATCGGTGCAACTTACGCGGCCCATCTAACGCATCAGCATGATCGAGAGCGACGGTCCCGGCACCTGAAAATCCACGCCGCGATCGTCGTTCATCTTCACCGTGGCCGCAAGATCGAGCTGATCCAGCGGAATTTTCTTTGCAGCCGGCGCATTAAGCACCCAAAGCGTCCCGTTGGAGATCGCGTAGTTCCGCACTTCTTCCACATGCCGGTCGCGAAACACCAGCGCCGTCTCCGGTTCGGTATCTTTGGGCCGATTGCGCGCTTCCACATCCTGTTGCAGTCGGTCGACTTTTCCGTTCAGCGCATCTAGATCCTGTCGCACTCCGCTGTCTTCATCCTGGGCGGGCGCGGGGCGATACTCGTCCGCGTACGTATCCTGGTCGCTGGTGTCGTACAGAGGATCCGCATACCACCCGTAATAGCCGTATGGATAGTAAGGCGCATACGAAGAGTGAGACCGCCGGCCGTAGACACCTCGGCGCGGATAGAAGGAGTTTCCGATTCGCAGGTTGATGCCCGCGCCGCGTCCCGCAACTCCGCCGCGAACGGCACCGTAGCCTCGTACACCAGAAGAATGAATGCCAGGGGAATGAACACCCGCGGAACTAACACCGGAGGAATGAAAAGCAGAATGCGACGAGAAGCTTCCACCCGAAGCCGCGTGGCCGCCACCCCCGCCGCCGTGCCGCTGCCCCCAGACAGGCATCGCCACCAGACTCAGGCCCAACGCCGCTATGCACAACCAGCGCCGCATAGCCATAGTATAGTCCAATTTCGAACCGGCGGAGCAAGCGAAAAGCCGCGAACCGCGCCGCCTCTCAAGCCTTTTTATTTCTTCTTCTTGGAAGCCTTCGGCTTCGGTTTTGCCTTCGCCGCCGGCTTCTTCGCCTTCGCTGGTTTCGTTTTCACGGGCTTGGCTGGCTTCTTCGCGGGAACCTTACCCGCCTGTTTCGGCTGAACCGCCGCCGCTGGTTTCGCGGTTTTGACTGGAGCCATCGGCTTGGCAGCCGCTGCCTTCGCCTTGTCCGGAACAACTGGCGCAACCGCAACTGCCGGGGCCTCGGCGACTTTTCCCTTCCCCTTGCCTTTCCCGATCGGCTTGGCGGCAGCTTCGGCAGCCGCGATGGCCGCCGCCTTCGCAGCTCGGCCGCGCTTCACAGGCGGAGGCGGCGGTGGTGGCGGTGGCGGCGGCGCCAGCGGCTTCAAATACTTCAGCGTCTCCGTCCGCGAGCGCAGCTTGCCATCCAACAACAGCAGGAACACGTCGTTCGAAATCTTCGCGTACGACGGGATCTCCGTCGTGATACGCAGTTCCGTCATCTCCGGCAAAGGAAGCTTCTGCTTCACCTGCCGCCACTTGGTAAAGAAATTCTTGATCTTCTGCGCCACCGCCTGCTGCCTCGCCGTGATCGCCAAAAACAGAATCATCTCCGGACGCGCCGACGACAGCAATTGCCACGTCCGCGAGGGCGTCGCCGCTTCCTTACCGGTCAACCGTTTCGCCAGCGAGTGCGCGTTTGCATCCAGATCCTTCCAAGCCTCGACCAGATCCTTGCGTGGAATCGCTCGCCGCAAATCCGAAATATCCTTGTCCCCCAGCCGCTCGGTCAGGAAGTGCAGCACCGCCGGCGCAACCTCCGGCGTATAGCCAAGCTCGTTCATCTGTTGCCGCGTCTTCATCAGCGCGCCCAGGCCCGCGGTATCGGCTTTGGCCGTGCTCCAGCGCGGATTCAACACCTTCAGCCATCCCTCTTTTTCGTACGCCTTCAGCACGCCGAGCGCGTCATCCTCGTAAGCCAACTGCTCGATTTCGTACCCAATGCTCGAATTTCGTATGTGCTCGATGTAGCCGTTTTCCTTGCCCGATTCATACCGCGCCTGCGTCCGCTCCTCCAGCGGCCAGTGGAAGCGCGTGGCAAACCGCGTCGCTCGGATCATCCGCGAAGGATCTTCCAGAAACGCGTAGTTATGCAGCACGCGAATCACTTTCGCTTCGATGTCGGCCACTCCATTAAACGGATCCATCAGCAGCCCGCGCGATCCCTCGTTCATCGACAAGGCCATTGCGTTCACCGTGAAGTCGCGGCGGCGCAGATCTTCGATGATCGTAGAGGGAGCGATCTGCGGAGCCTTGCCCGGCTTGTCATAGATCTCCGAGCGCGCCATGGCAATCTCGGCGCGCACCCCGCCCGGCAGCGTCAGCAGCAAAGACCGCGTGTCGTCGTCGGCGTCCCCGATGACCGCGCCCGCCTTCTCCAGGTCTTTTCGGAGCTTGAGCGCGTTGCCCTGCACCGCGAAGTCGAGATCGCGGATGGGGAACCCGGTAACGATGTCGCGGATGGCGCCGCCCGTCAGGTACAGGTTCATCTCCGCCGCCTTCGCGGCGTCGGACACGAGGGCGATTGCCTTCTGTTGATCCGGCGAGAGCCGGGTTTCCAGCGTGTATATGTAGTCGGCCATGCCTTCCTAGTCGCCGTGCGGTATCCCTCAAAGGGGATCGGCCGGGGCGTTTTTCACAGTTTTTCCACAGGGGTCCGGCCCGGCCTTCGCCGAGATCCTAGCCAGCAGAATCTAACTTCCTCTATACATTAGACTTATACCGCAAATTCACAATTCCAGCAAACTAGAGAAAATACCACAAGGTTTACAGTTTGGCTACTGCGAAGCCACAAACTCTACGAATTCGCCCTGAAAGTGCGAGAATTCAATCTGAGCTGCCCCCGCTGCGGCTGCCTCACTCATTCACGTTTTTTGCGAATGGGTGGGATGGCAAGCTGGAAAGCACCTTTTGCCCCATGTCCTCGACTCACAAAAAAGTCATCGTGCGGAAACACGACCGCGACTCCATCAGCGGCCACGTCTCTCCCGCCAATTTCGTAGCCGACGGCAAACTCGAATTGCTCAACACCTCCGGCAACGTCGTCGCCATCGATCTGCGCGACATCAAGGCCGTGTACTTCGTCCGCGAATTTTCCGACACCGACCTCATGCTGCGCAAGACCTTTACCACGCGTCCCAGAACCGAAGGACTCTGGGTGCGCCTCAAGTTCAAGGACAGCGATGTGATCGAAGGCATCCTGCCCAACGACCTGACCCAAAATCCTGCCGAAGGATTCCTGCTGAACCCTCCCGACCTGCGCTCCAACACGCAGCGACTCTTCGTTCCGCGCGATGCGTTAACGTCAGTGACCGTGCTCGCCGTCATCGGCTCAGCCAACCGCCGCCGAAAAGGCAGCCAGCCGGATACTAGGCAGGTCACGTTGTTCGAACAGTGAAGCAGGTACCAGGTGCCAGGTCTCAGGTGTCAGGAAAAGCAGCTATGGGATTTCACAATGTGCCTTGCTCTTGTTTTTCCTGAGACCTGACGCCTAGGACCTGAGACCTGCCTTGCTACAATTCTCCCGGATACCGCCATGAAACTCTCCGATATCGCCAAAGCCCTAAACGCCCTCCTCGACAACGCCTTACCCGACACTGAAATCACCGGGGTAGCCGGCATCGAAAATGCCGCACAGGGCCAGTTAACGTTCGTCTCCAATCCCAAATACAATGCCGCCGCGAGAATCACGAAGGCCTCGGCGGTGATTGTCTCAGAGAATTTCCCTGCCATCGACGCCGGCATGTTGCGCAGCAAGAACCCATACCTTGCCTGGGCCAAGGCCATCGAATTGTTTTACCAGCCACCTCGCTATGCCCCCGGAATCCATCCTACGGCAGTCGTTCACCCCACGGCGAAGCTGGGCAAGCACACACACCTCGGGCCCTACGTAGTGATCGACGAAGACGCTGTCATCGGAGACAAAGCCGTTCTCCTCTCCCATGTGGTCATCTATCGCGGAGCCACCATCGGCAATAATTTCTTCGCCCATGCTCACGCCGTCGTTCGAGAGTTCTGCAACCTCGGCGACAACGTCCTGCTCCAGAACGGAGTGGTCGTAGGCTCCGACGGCTTTGGTTTCGCCAAAATTGAAGAGGGCGATGTTACGAATAAAGACGACGGCCACGGCTGGCACAAGATCGTCCAGTCCGGCAATGTGGTGATTGAGAGCAATGCCGAACTTCAGGCCAATACCTGCATCGATCGCGCCAGCATCGGCGAAACCCGGATTGGACGCGGCGCGAAGATCGACAACCTAGTCCACGTCGGCCATAGCTGCACCATCGGCCACGACACGCTGCTCTGCGCCCAGGTGGGACTCGCCGGAACCACCGACGTAGGCAACAACGTAATCCTGGCCGGACAAGTCGGCGTCAGCGGCCACGTCAAGATTGGAGACGGAGCCATCGCCATCGCCCAAAGCGGCATCCCCCATGACGTTGCTCCCGGAGCGATGGTCAGCGGCGCCCCCGCCATCGACCACCGCCTATGGTTGAAGTGCTGCGCGGCCTACGCCAAGCTCCCGGAGATCGCCAAGGCCGTCAGGAAGCTTTCAGAGCGGGAGTGAGTCATTTCTTGGGACTATCCCCGATCCGGTAAACCTCGCCTTTCGGATTCCGGAATCGCTCCAACTGCTTCGCATCGCCGCGCAGTTGCGCAGCCGCCGCGCCCGAGTTGACCGTGATCAGCGCCGACATCACCGGAGCCATGCCCGTCGGCAGTTGAGAACGATACGGGCTCGTCTGCATATTGGCGACGCCATCCGTCTGGGTGATGATCAGGAAAACATAAGTATTGCCCGCCGTCAGCGGCGGCAGCGTCACAGAAGTTTGCGCTGTGCTGTAAGTGCCGGCAGTAAAGAATTCCACGACGTTTGGCATCGCGATCACTTGCAGCACATTCACCGTGTAGCCATAGGGAGTACCGTTCGGCGCCGACCAGCTTAGATTTTCCGCCGTGGTGTTTACACTCGCGGTCGTGAACAGGCTCGTCCCATTGATCGTCGGATTCACGACCGGCCCCGCTAGCGGAGCCAGCGTGGGCGCCGCCGGGTCAACCACCACGCTGTAGTTCAGAGCCATCGGAAAGCTCTGCGAGCCCACCGAAAACGGCACGTTGACCGACTGGCAGAAGGCCAACTCTCGCGTCCAGTTCGCGGGATAAGGATCTCCGTATGACAGCGTCCCGAAATTCGTATCGCTGACAACCGCCGGCTCGATCGCGTCCGAGAAAAGGAATGGCTGAGTCGGACACGCCGTTATCGCAAAAGGAACTCCGCTCGTCGGATCGGGTTGAACCATGTAAAGAGCAGCACCGACAGTGGGAGCAAATAACTCCGGTTTTGCGTTCACGCCCACCACGTACGGTTCCGCCGCAAGCGAAAGCCACGACCCAATGGGCGTCGCCGTCCCCGGCGCAACATTCTGCATCAGCGTCGCCCATTGCGATCCGGGAATATTCAGATCGAGCGATGCCGTCGGACTGGCCGCCAGCGTCCCGTTAATCGGGTTCGCCGCTCCGTTTGTGAGTTGCATATTGGTCAACGTGAGTTCCGGCCCCAGCACCAGGTTATTGAGCGCGCCCAGCGACGACGGCTCATACTGCCCAAGAAATGCTGTGTTGACGGTGGTCCAATCAATCCTGCTGTTGAGGCTGTATGACCCCGTGAGCGTCGACTGACCCGGCGTCGCCGTCAGATAGACCGGCGGCACCGGCAGATTATCCGTCAGAAACCCCACCACCCCCGGCGTCGCCGAAGCGTCCAACCCGCTGAGGGTGAAATTAAGAGTGATGTCTTCGGAACTGCTGAGCACTCCCGTCGGAACGCCCACGTTATCGTGGCCCAGATCGAACGTGCTGCTGTTGGTCCAAAAGCCGATCGGCGGCAGCGACAGGCCCTGCGGAACGCCTTGAATTAGCCAGTAGTATCCGCCTGGCACCTGCGCAATGTTGAAGACCCCGGGCGAAACCGACGTGCCCGTCAAGAGCTGGAGCGAACCATCCGCCTGCGGCACAAGCGCCGACGGAAGAAAGTTCGTCGGCACGGGCGTCTGCACCGGGCCCGTTGGCGTCCAATCGGCGTCAACCCAATTGACCGTCACCGTGCCCGTCGGAGTCACGGTCCACGACTGCGTCGCCGTGCCTCCAGACGAGGTCGTGGCCATGGCCTCGAAGCTGTTCGAGGCCCGCGACTCCGCCGCTGTCGGCGTCCAGTTGATCGTGCTGCCAGCGAGCGTTGAACCCGCCGGCTCCGTGACCAGCGAGAAGGTCACCGTTCCGCCAGCAGGATCGGTTGCCGCCAACGTATAGCTGTAACTCACACCCTGAGAAGCCGCCGTCACCGGAGTGCTGGTAAACACCGGACTCAGCGGAGCCGAATGCGAACCACTGCCGCAAGCAACAAGGAAGCCTAGGGAGACGGCGACGAGAGGAAGACAAAGCGCTCGCATGGAGAAAACTCCTCGGGAGCCGAATTTTAACTCCGAGGCACCTTATCCCACAAGACACAGCGACGCGGGCTGGTCTCGGCCTCCTGCTGACGGAACAACTCCGGGGCCCGGTCCCAAAATTGTGAGAAGTCTGCCGGAGCGGGAATAAGTCTCTTATTTCTGGATATTTGGAGGAGTGTTTCACGTGAAACGTTTTGTAGAGGTAATATTATACGTATAGTATTATATGTACGTTGGAGCAATTGTATGTATATGGCTGTGCGTACAGCCTTCTCATTGTGAAAAAGCGAAGAACAGCAGGTCAACCGCGACGACGGCAAGGGGCGATTGGCCGCTTGCAGGCTTCGGCGGACGAGGGTGAGCGTCTGATGCCGCAGTGGCAGGGATATCGGCGGGAGAACAAGAAGCAGATCAATTTATATCTAGATGCAGACGTTGTGGCGTGGTTCAAGAGGGGTGGGCGGGGCTATCAGAAGAGGATCCATCGGGTGCTTTGGGAGATGATGAGGGACGAGCAGAGGATGTCGGGGGAATGAGGCGGGGTGTTGTCGTCCTGCTCCGATCAGGATGACAACATTGGTATGGGCCAATCCAACCGCCGGGCGAATCGTCACAACCGCTTCCGGAGAAATTCCACCACGACGTAACCGATCAGTGCGGCGATCACGGCAATCGCGAAATTGGTTTCACTGAAGATATCGTGAAGTGCCCAGGTCAAACCTCTTCCGCGCGCCAAGCCGGAGCGCGAGAATTCTCCCATCAAGAGATTGGAATAAAAAAGGAAGATGATAAAACCGATTTCGGCGACAGCTCGCCAGACATGTTTATTCATCGCGGCACGAATTCAGGCTTACGAAGTTAGGCTTACCAAGTTAGCTTTTCGGCGCCGTTTCCTGCAAGTCCACGGGAAGGCCGCTGTTGATGGCCGCTCGCACTTGGGCCATCAGGCAATCGCGGTCGCCGAAATCCGCGGGCTCGATCGGAGCGTGGAATTGCACGGTCGCTATTCCCGGTCGAATCGCAAAGCGCGCTTTCGGCATGCAGGCTTCGGTGCCGGAAATCGTAATCGGAACGACCGGAACTTTGCACTCCTCGGCAAGATAGAAGGGACCTTTCTTGAAGGGCAGCAGCTTGCCATCGAACGAGCGGTGCCCTTCGACGTAGATGCTCATGTTCAGTCCTTGTTCGATGGCCTTGACCGCGTCGCGCACGGCCGAAATACCCGCATCGCGATTGCCGCGGTCGACGGGCACCAGCGAACCGAGCGTCATGATGTGGCCGAGAATCGGGACCTTGAACAATTCTTTTTTCACCATCACCGAAGTGCGGCGCGGAATCAGCGGCAGTGTGAGAGGCGGATCGAGATTGGAGATGTGATTCGACATGAAGATGTAGGTGCGCGCGGGATCGATTTTTTCGAGGCCGAGCGTTCGAACCTTTACGCCCGCGATGCGCGCGCCCGTCGCTAACGCGAACATGCACATGCGGTACAAAAAATTGATGTCTTTGGTCAGATAGGTCCAGGGGAACCCCAGAAGCGCCGCGACAGGCAGCGCCGCGGCCCAAAACAACAGCATGAGAATGGTGCGAAACACCTAGCTCTTCACCCCGAGCGTCTGCGCGCCGAGCGCGCGCAAGCGTTGCGGTAGCTTCTCATAAATACCGCCGAATCCGCCATTGGAGAGAATGGCAACCACGTCGCGCGGGCGGAGTTCGGGAGCGATGGTGTCGACGATGGCGTCGGCGTCGGCGAGAATGCGCGCCTGCTTGCCGCGCTTCTGAATCTCGCCGATCACGCAATGCAGGTCGAGGCGTTCGGCTGCGGGGATCGCTTCGGACTTAAAGATGGCCGCGACGACGACTTGGTCTGCGAGCGCGAGACTGCGGGCCAGCGCGTCCTGAAGCACGTTGCGGCGCATGGTGTTGGAGCGCGGTTCGAGCACGACCCATAGGCGAGATTTTGGATAGCGAGCGCGCAAGGCTCGAATCGTCTGCTCGATGGCGGTTGGGTGATGCGCGAAGTCGTCGATGATGGTGACGCCGTTGACTTCGGCTTTCACTTCCAGACGGCGCTTGACGCTGCGAAATGTTTGCAAAGCCTGCGCAATCGCGGCTTTCGAGATTCCGTAGTTTGCGGCGAGCGCGGCGGCGGCGGTCGCGTTCCAGACGTTGTATTCGCCGCCAAGCGGAAAGTCGAGATCCGCCCAGGGTTTGCCATCGCGGACGATCGACCATGAAGTTTTGTCCTCGCCCAGCTTGAGGTTGTCGATTCTCCATTCTGTGCGCTCGGATGCGCCGTAGCGTTCGACGGGGCAGAAGGCTTTGAGCAGGCAGCGGTCGAGACTTGCGCCAGGGCTTTCTCTGGAATCGAAGGCGACGATGCGTCCGCGGCGCGGGACCAGATTCACTAGACGCTTGAAGGCCGTTTCCACCGCGTCGAGGTCTTTGTAAATGTCGGCGTGATCGAATTCGACGGAGGTGAGAATCACGGAATCCGGAAAATAGTGCAGGAACTTCGGGCCCTTGTCGAAGAACGCCGTGTCGTACTCGTCGCCTTCGAGGATGAAATGCTTACCATTGCCGAGGCCAAAGCTGCGTCCGAAGTTTTCGGCGATGCCGCCGATCAGAAACGAGGGCTGAAGTGCAGCGGTTTCGAAAATCCACGCCAGCATCGAGGTCGTGGTCGTTTTGCCGTGCGTTCCGGCAACCACCAGAACGTTTTTGCCGACCAGGAATTCATCGTGCAGAATCTGCGGCAGCGAGCAGAACGGAATGCGTTCGTCGAGCAAGCGCTCCAGTTCGACATTGCCGCGCGAGAGTGCGTTGCCTACGATTACGAGATCCGGACGGGGATTGAGGTTCGTTGCGGCAAAGGGCTGCGCGACCGGAATGCCCAGGGATTCGAGAAACGTCGACATCGGCGGATAGGAAGCCGCGTCCGAGCCAGTGACGCGGAAACCGCGCTCCTGCAGCATGCCAGCGAGCGACGCCATCGCCGTGCCACAGATACCGATGAGGTGAATGTGTTTTTTCTGGGTCATTTGATCTCTTGGGATTGCAGATTGCCGAAGTCAGATTGCAGAAGTGAGACACTCGGGATCGGAGTTGCTTTTGCAATCTGGCTTCTTACTCCTGGATGTTTCATTTCGCCGTTGCCGCTTCCAGTATCCGCAGTTCCACCGCGTCATTAACGATTAGCCGCGATCGAACGCCGATGGGCAGCGTGATGTTGGCTCGCGAGACGTGCCCCGAGCGCAGACCGAACGCCACCGGAATGCGCAAGTCTTCGACGATCCGCAGAATTACCTCTTCCAACGTGTAATCCTGATCCGGACTCTGGCGGCAATCCAGCATTTCGCCGAAAACCAGGCCGCGCACATCGTTCAGTTTTCCGGCCAGTTTCAGTTGCATCAGCATGCGGTCGATCTGGAAGGGCTTGGCGGCGATGTCTTCGATGAAGAGGATGGTGCCCGCGGTTCGAATCTCGTGCAGCGTGCCGAGCGATGCGGCCAGCATGGAGAGGCATCCGCCGTAGAGGATTCCCTCGGCTTCGCCTGCGACCAGCGGCTTCGCGCCCGAGCCTTGGGCGATGCTCCACTCCTCGACACAGGCTCCGCCTAGCGCGTTCTGCCACGAGTTCAAATCGACGCCGTCGGGAAGGGCAAAATCCTTTGCCACCATCGGACCGTGAAAGGTAACGAAGTTCGCCGAGTCGGCAATGCAGCAGACCAGCGTCGTGATGTCGCTGTAGCCCACCAGAATTTTGGGATGCGAAACGATTTTGTTTGGATCGAGCGCCGGCGGCAGGTAGTTCGAGCCGTAGCCTCCGCGCGCGCAAACGATGGCGCAAATATCGTCGCGCACGAACATGTCTTCGAGTTCCCGGGCGCGGCGCTCCACCGACCCGGCGAAGTAAAGGTCGCGATCGAGGATCGACTCGAAATAAAACGGCTCGTAACCGGCTTGGCGGAGCCCGTCGCAGCCCGCTTCCAGCATGTCACGTTTCACGTTCGAGGCGGGCGCAACGATGCCAACCTTATCGCCGGGGCGGAGGGCGCGCGGTTTGATTCGCGGATTTTGGGTAGCGGAAGCCATCTTCAGCATTTTCCCAGGCGAGTTGCAGATCCCTCGCTTCGCTCGGAATAAGAATTCAGAAAAGTCCTGACACTCCGATCTTAAACGAAGAATTCGCCGCGGCAGATCAGAGTTGCCGGACCGAGCAGATACACGTCCGTCTGCCAGCGCACCGCTTGCGAGCCTCCCGGCGCAATCACCGTTACCGGCGAGGAGATGCGACCACTGGCAATTGCGGCGACTGCGGACGCGCATGATCCGGTGCCCGAGGACTGGGTCTCGCCCGCTCCCCGCTCAAACATACGGATCTCGACTTCGTGGGTACCGCGCACCGACGCATACACCACATTCGTTCCTTGGGGGAACTGCGGTTGCGTCTGGATCAGCGCGGCCTGACGCTGCCAGCCCTCCGGAAAGTCCTCCACAAAGATCACGAAGTGCGGATTGCCCATGGAGACTTCTCTGCCGATCGCGCGGACCGACGTGGTCTCAATCGACAACTCACCGCCGACCTCGGGCTGGCCCATATTCGCCTCAAACTCAAAGGTTGAGCCTCGGCGTCGCACGAACTGGCAAGTCTTCAATCCCGCACCGGTGCGGATTACGACTTCGGCATTGCCCTCGCGCGCGCAAATTTCTGCCGCTACACAGCGCGTGCCGTTGCCGGAAATTTCAGCCGCCGAACCATCGGCGTTGATGAGGCGGGCGTCGATGTCGGCTTCCGCGTCTGGAAACAGCCACTCCACCCCGTCGGCGCCGATTCCGTTATGGCGGTCGCACAGCCGGCGAGTCAGTGCTCTCAAGTCGCCAGGAGCGTGCGAGGCTTCCACCAGGAGAAAATCGTTGCCGCAGGCCGACGCCTTGGTGAAGGAAAGCTTCGGGCTTTGCTCATTCTGGAGCGCGCTCATTTCCGGGCACTCATTTCCGCACACTCATTCGCGCTCCGCGGTCCCGAGCGTGGTCACGACGGCAAAGGCTGTCGACTCGTGCAAGCGGATGGAAAAGACGCTCTGTTGATCCCGCTCACCATCCACCGAGAACACCATGCGGAAATCCGGGTCGGCGTTTGCGATGTGCACACTGTGCAGGTTGAGTTGTTCGGATTCCAGGATGCGATTCACTTCGCGCAACATCCCGTCGACGTTGCGGCCGGTCACCTCGTAGGTCGTGGCAAACGTCTTCAGGGAGAAGGTGGCCTCCATTCGCCCCAGCACTACTAGCGCCATCAAAATGATGACGGTCGCAAAGCACGCGGTCAGATACAGTCCGCCGCCCGCCGCCATCCCAATTCCCGCCACGACAAACAACGTGGATGCCGTGGTCAGGCCCTGCACCGAGGCGCGGGCGTGCAGGATTGAACCGGCACCAATGAAACCGATGCCCGGGATGATCTGTGCCGCGATGCGCGCGCTGTCGGATTCCACGCCCGCGAGTTGGCGAGACAGCACGGTGAACATGGCCGCGCCGAAGCAGATAAACATATTTGTGCGCAGACCCGCCGGCCGGCGTCGCAATTGGCGTTCGAGGCCGATGATGCCGCCGAGGATCGCCGCCAACAGCAAGCGCGCCAGTGTCGAACTCAGCACCACTCCCAGTTCATTCCGCAGCAGCGCGATGGTTTGGTGGATTGGGTTCATGAGAGCGCCTGGACTCGACGACCTAGCTGCGCGAAAAGCGCGCGGCACTGGCCCCGGAGCGGATTCTACCACCGCCCTCCGGCGCTTTCCGTTGTCCTTTCGAGAGAGGGTTAACGCGGCTGATTCGGGGCGACCTGCGTCGAGTAGATGTGGGCGTGGGGCTGTCCGGTCGCGTGAATTTCGGTCAGCTCGAAAAGATCGGTTCGATTCACCCGCTGAGACACGACATCGCCGTCGAAGGCAATCACAAAGTCCACGTAGCGGGGCGGGTCGGCCAGCGTGTGCTCCCAGAGGCCATCAGGATCGGATGGCCGTTTCCATGGGCGGTGATCTTCGCTATTCACCACCTGACGCAGCGGGATTCCGGCCTGCTCCATGATGCCGACATGTTCCGAGATATCCATGAGAAACCTGGCGCGGCGCGGCAAGCGGGCGACGATTTGCTGTACTGAGGAATTCAAGGGACTGCGTGTCGCCCACTGCCTCTGTGCTTCCTGCAAGCATGGGGGGCCCGCTCTCCACACCGATGCGTAACTGGCAACGACCAGCGCAAACATCAGCGCCGTCAGCTTTCCGCTGTGCCGGCCTCTCGCGCTGAGAAGAAAGACAGAAGCCGTCAACATTCCGGCCGAAACCGCGAACATCGGCAACAACTGGAGTCCGTAACGCTGGTTGAATATGGCAAACGGCCACCACGTGGAGACATGAACGAGCACCGAGCCGTAGGCAATCGACAGGGCATAGAACAGCAACGGAACCCACAGGAACAGCAACACCCACGCAGCCGACTGCGGGCGCAATCTCCACGCTCCGATGGCCAACGCCAGAATGGCCGCTGCCAGCCAAAAGCGGCCCCAGTTCCCTTCCGCGAGGTTGAGTTGCGCCGATTTCAAGAAATAGATCGCCGCCACACCGACATTGTGGAACGCTGGATTGGGAGCGTGCACACGTTGCTCGATTCCTTGCGCCGAATACGGGCTGTTGGCGAACGCCAGAGCGTCTCCATAGACTGCCGCGTTGTATGCCAGCCACAGAACTGGAGCCACGGCAATGGCCAACAGAAACTTCACCGCAGCCGCGCGCAAGGCGCGATCCTGCCATCGCCGGAGCGCGATAATTACGACCGCCGCTCCCAACGCTCCTGCCAGAAACCATCCGTCGTAGCGCGTGAGTTCCGCGGCGGCCAGGCAACCGGCGCAGCGCAGGAGCGCGGTGCCGGTAAGAATTCGGTCGTCCCTACGGGACTTCGATCCCTCTTCCCGCCTTACCCCGCGCTGAAGCGCGGGGCTAAGCTCGTCCGTCCCTTCGGGACTGGATCGTTGGCTTCGGATAAACTCCGAGAAGTACACGACGGCCCAGATGAACAGCGCCAGATACAGCGACTCGGTCATGGCCGTCGCCTGCATGTAGATCAGGTTGGGATTGGCTCCAAAGGCGAATGCTGCGGCCCATGCGCCTATGTCCGCTGCCGGTTTGGTGCGGAGATCGGTGTTGAGCGCACCGCGCACCAGGCGAAAGATTCCCACGACCGCGAAAACGTAGGCGATCATCGAAGGGATCGAGCCACCCACGCCTTTTTGCCACATCGAATCCACGAAAATGAAAGGGATCATCAGCAGATGGGGCAGCGGCAACCACACGGTGCCCAACTGCAGCAGACCGGGGGTCCGCGAGTCGAACACTCGACGCGCGATATTGATGTGTGCGACCGCGTCGCCGTAGAGAAGAAGGTCGCTGTGCTGAAAGTAGTAAAAAAAAGAAAACAGAGACACAAGGGCAGCGATGCCGGCCACACGGGCCGCGCTGGTGTCGGGAACGGCGGCTGGCTTCACGCTGTCTTTGTTGCCGTCTTTGTTACTCAATCTGCGCTCACCGGAATCAACCGCGGCTTGAGCGATGGTCTTATTCCAAATGCGTCAGTTCGCGGAATATCTGAAAGCGCGCGTCGATTTCTTCACGCGTGAGATTCTGCAGACGCTCGGTGCCAAAGCGTTCCACGGCAAACGATCCCATCACTCCGCCGTAAAACAAGGCGCGCTTTAAGATCTCGCGATTGACCTCACCCTGCGATGCGATGTAACCCATGAAACCTCCGGCGAAGGAATCGCCGGCTCCGGTGGGATCTTTCACTTCGTCGATGGGCAGCGCCGGCGCGCGAAAGGGATGCGATCCAACGCCGAACGCTCCTTCGCGGAAAAAAATCGTGGCTCCGTACTCGCCGTGCTTCACCACAAGAGCGTTTGGCCCCATGGCGAGAACTTTTCTGGCCGCGCGCGGAAGATTCTTCTCGCCGGCGAGCATCTTCGTCTCCGTGTCGTTGATCAGCAGAACGTTCACTAGTTTCAACGTTTCCGCCAATTCCTTGGGCGTGCCGTTGATCCAGAAATTCATGGTGTCGCCGCCCGTCAAGCGCACGCCGCTCATCTCCCGGCGCACCGCCGCTTGCAACGACGGGTGGATATTGGCGAGGAACAGGAACTGTGTGTCCGCATATTCTTTGGGAATGCGCGGCTGAAACTTCTCGAATACATTCAGTTCCGTGAAATCGGTCTTGGCCTCGTTGAGGTTGTCGAGATACTGCCCGCCCCAGCGGAAGGTCTTACCGTTTGTCCTCTCGATACCGCGGGTATCGACGCCACGAGCCTTCAAGACGGCTTCGTGTTCGGGCTTGAAGTCGTCGCCCACGACCGCGACCATGCGGACTTGGGTAAAGTAACTTGCCGCCAGCGAGAAATATGTCGCGGCGCCTCCGAGGATGTCGGTCACCCGGCCGGAAGGCGTGGCGATTGTGTCAAAAGCTACAGAACCTACTACCAGAATGCTCATGAGTCTCCGTAAGTCGGTCGATGGTCGTCAGTCGTTGGCGAGCACACCGCTAAGCTGCGAGTTTCGGATTGACGTTCGCTAACGACCAGCGACCGACGACCAACGACTATTTCACGTACTTTCCCAATATCAACCGCAACTTTTCCTTTGTCGCCGCTGGAATCTCTACCGGGTCGGTCAGAATCGCGTTCGCCAAGGCTCGTCCGCATTTGCAATCGCGTGCCGGCGGCATCGCTGCCACCGCCGCTTTCACGACCTTCGCGGCGTTCTCGGCGTTCTTGACCAGAACCGAAACGATCTGTTCGACCGTCACCGCATCGTGATGCGGATGCCAGCAATCATAGTCGGTCACCATGGCGATGGTGACGTAGCAAATTTCGGCTTCGCGCGCGAGCTTGGCTTCTTGCAGGTTGGTCATGCCAATCACATCCGCGCCCCAACTGCGATAGATATTCGATTCGGCTTTAGTGGAGAACTGCGGACCCTCCATGCAAACGTAGGTTCCACCGAGCTTCGCGGGTACGTCCGCAACCTTACATGCGCCGAGGACCACCCTGGCCATTTCGTCGCACAGCGGGTCGCCAAATCCGACGTGGGCCACAACGCCGTCGCCAAAGAAGGTATCGATGCGGTGCCGGGTGCGATCGATAAACTGGTTCGGAATCACAAAATCGAGCGGCTTGTGTTCTTCTTTTAGCGAGCCCACGGCGGAAATCGAGATAATGCGTTCGACTCCCAGCTGCTTAAAGCCATGAATATTGGCCCGGAAATTCAGTTCGCTCGGCAGAAGCTTGTGGCCACGGGCGTGGCGTGCAAGAAATGCGACCTTGCGGCCCTCCAGAGTCCATAAGTCGTACGCATCGGAAGGATCGCCGAAGGGAGTTTGCAGGCGAACCTCCTGCGCGTCATTGAAGCCCGGCATCTGGTACAAACCGCTACCGCCGATAATGCCTATCTCTGCCTGGTGCAATTGCGCTCCTGATTGGGGTTTACCCGAAATTGTCGCGAATGACTGTGGAATCTGTGATTATACAAGAAGGAAACTCATGGCTTGGCGGGCGCGGCCTGCGGTTCCGGCCAGAAGTCTGCTTCCACGCGGTGGGTCGTCTCTTCATCCAGACTTTCGCTGATTAGCACGGCATCGCCGCGGACTTCAATCACAACAGTTCCCTCTTCCGTCAGCCAGGCATGCCTTCCGCGTAAAGTGCGCCAGGAATCGGCTGGCGGAGCATCGTCGGCAACCTTGCCATCCATGCCGAGTCCCTGCCGCTCCTGATAGCGCTGCGCCAGCGACTTCGCGTACACCGCCGCGAACTCCGATGCCTTCGCGTCGCTCGACCATCGCGAAACGTAGAGCACGCCGATCGGCGCCGACTTGTCAGCCTTGGGCTTGCCGGCGTAGTAGTATCCGCCGCGCCACGCTGGATAGATCGCAGCAGCTTCTTTTGCGCCCGCATACTGCTCGACCAGAACATCGACGTCGAATTCTCCCATGGCGCCGATGTCGAAGGCATCGTAGCCCTTGAAGTCTTTCTCCATGTCGATCATCTTCACTGGTTCAAGTTTCTCGTGGGCCAAGTACGTTTGCGGCTCCATAATTTCGCGCGTTGTCTTCGGCGGATCTTTGAAGGCGCCTGCGTAGGCCAACTCCTTCCCGCCCGCCTGCAGGAGCGCGGCGGTGAAGTCGAGTCCGTAGCGATAGGGGAACGTCAGTTCCTCTTTCAGAAAAATCGGAGCGTCGCGAAACGTGGGAGTGTCGGCGGTACCGACGAGCATGCCGTCCTTGAGCGCTTGGACGATTTGCGGCGAATTGAGCAATGTCTTGCCGGTCGGCGCCAGGGAATAATCGAGCAGCACCACCATCGCCTGGCCTTCGATTACGGCTTGCCGTGCCGAGCTTTCCTCGTCGTTTATGATGTCGGCTGGACTGGGATCGTCTTTTTTATCAGTCTTTCCCGAAGATCCTTTCATCCACTTCTCGATGCCGAACGACTGGTCCTGGAGCGCGTGCGTCAACTCGTGCGCCAGCACCGGCTTCTGTTGCTCGGCGTCAACCCAATTCAGCAGATTCACGGTTTTTGTTTTGACGTCGTAGTATCCGGCGACCTGTTCGCGGAGCATCACCACTAAGAAATTAGAGAGGTCGAAATTTCGCGGCAGTAGGCCGAACTTCTTCAGCACCGCCGACGATCTCTCCAGGCGCTTTGCGTCTTTGTCGTCCTTCATGCTTTTCACGATGTAGGACTGCACATCATCGCGCTTGGTCAGCCTGCGCTTCACCTTGTGGTCGATGGGCAGGCCGGTATCTTTGCTTACAAACTGCAGGATTTCGTCGACGGAACGAAACAGTTCTTTGGCTTCCTGGGGCGAGACGATGGTTTCGGGTGCGGCTAGTGGAGTTTGTGTGGCGCGGGCGGCATCGCCCGCGGGGGACTGTGCAGTCTGCGGCTGGTCCTGAGACCATGCTCCGCACGCCAGAATTGCAAAGAGCAGGCCAACTATAGTGGTTTCACGAAACTTCATGCTTCCTCTGTGATGAACACTTCCATCTTGAAACAATTGGCGATCGCCAAGGCCATTAGTGATTCGCGACCTTCTCGGTCACCCACTCGCCCGCCTCGCGCGTCCCCAGGGTCCCGCCGATGTCGGCCGTTGTTTTCTTCTGCCGCACGGCTTCGAACACGGCGGCTTCGATCTTCTGCGCTTCGCTAGTCATGCCCAGATGCGCCAGCATCATAGCCGCCGTCAGAATCGCACCGAAGGGGTTGGCAATATTTTTTCCAGCAATCGGCGGCGCGGAACCGTGCACGGGCTCGAACATCGAAGTCTTCCCCGGATGCAGGTTGGCGCTCGCGGCCATCCCGAGGCCGCCCTGCAATCCGGCGGCGAGATCGGTGATGATATCGCCGAACATATTATTTGTGACGATGACGTCGAAGCCGCGCGGATCGCGCACCATTTGCATGCAGAGCGCGTCGACGTACATGTGCTGCGTTTCGATTTGCGGAAACGCCGCCGCGACTTCCTTGAACACGCGCTGCCACAGGCCGCCGGCGTGGGTCATGGCGTTGGACTTGTCGCACATCAGGACGCGGCGGCGCGACGAGCCGTCCACTTTTTTGCTACTGGCGCAGTACTCGAACGCGTAGCTGATGATGCGTTCGACGCCCTTGCGCGTGTTGACGTCTTCCTGGATCGCAACTTCGTCGGGCGTTCCCTTTTTGAAAACACCGCCGAGGTCGCCGTAAACACCCTCGGTATTTTCGCGGAATACGACGAAATCAACGTCTTTGGGCTCGATGCCTTTGAGCGGGCAGAGCGATGCGTCCATCAGGCGCACCGGGCGGACATTGGCGTAGAGATCCATCTGGCAGCGCATGCCGAGCAGGATTTCCTTGGCGTGAATGTTCGAAGGGACGCGCGGGTCGCCGAAGGCGCCGACGAGAATGGCGTCGAAATCGCGGGCCAAAGCGGCGAAGCCATCGGGCGGGACGGTGACTTTATCGGCGAGGTAACGGTCGGCTCCCCAGTCGAACGGGGTCATTTCGACCGCGGCGCCAACGGCCCCCATGACATTCACAGCCTGCGGGATGACTTCCTTCCCGATCCCGTCGCCGGCGATTACGGCAATTCTCTTTTGGCTCACGCGAATCGAAGATAACAGAAACAGCGGCGGAGAAACACCAACGCGCCATGGGATTGCACGGCGTCCCGCTGCCGCGTTCTGTATCTGCCGGCCTCCGCTATAATCAGAATGAACGCGCATGAGCACTGCATTGCACGAGAACTCAGTAACCGGATCGACCACGCACGCGGACTACGGCAACGCTCGCGGTGAGTTTCAGGCGTTGCTCTCCGGCTGCGGACTTTATGACCTGGGCGGGCGTGCGAAGATCGCGGTAACGGGTGGAGACCGCGTCCGCTGGCTGAACGGCATGGTCTCCAATAACGTGCGCGATCTGGCCGAAGGCCACGGTATCTATGCCTTCATGCTGAACGCGCAAGGCCACGTTCAGGCCGATCTATATGTGTTTCAGCGTGGCGATTCGTTGCTGGTGGATGCGGAACGTAGCCAGCGCGACAAGGTATTGCAGCTGTTTGATCGCTACATTATTGCGGACGATGTTGAAATCGCCGACATCAGCGACCAACTCTCCGCGCTCGGCCTGGCCGGTCCTGAATCGCGGAATGTGCTAAAACGCGCGGGCATTATTTTCCCTGAGCTCGCGCCGTTAGAGTCGTGTTCGCCGAAATGCGAGTGCACGTGCGGCTGCCCGCAATGCACCGTGGTGAGGGGGGACGATTCCTCGGGCACGTCGTACGAAATCTGGCTGGCTCCAGACAAGCGCAAGGCGACATGGGATGCGTTGGTTGCGGCTGGCGGGATCGCCGTTGGCGCCAGTGCGCTGGAGTTGCGACGAATCAGCTTCGGCATCCCGCGTTTTGGCGTCGATATTCGCGAGCGCGATCTGCCGCAGGAAACTGGACAGACACGCGCCTTGAGTTTCACCAAAGGCTGCTATCTCGGGCAGGAAATCGTGGAGCGTATCCGCTCTCGCGGCGCCGTGCATCGGCTGTTCACAGCTTTCACGGTCGAGGGCGCGCTGCCCGAACCCGGAACGAAGGTTCTGGCGCGCTACGACGACAACGAAAAGGAAGTCGGCGAGATCACCAGCAGTGCGATCTTGCCTCTGGCCGGCGGAGATCGTCCGGTCGCGTTGGGTTATCTGCGCCGCGAAGGTGCGGGGAGGGATTTGCGCGCGGGGACGGCGAAGGTGAAGGCAGCAGAGCTGCCGCTCGCCTGAATTCTGACAAGAGTTAGAACCAATCAGGTCAAACCTATGACTCAAAAAAGAAAAGAAGAAAGCGAACTCAAAGTAAGCGACCGTCGTTTGTTCACTTCCGACGGAGAACTGCGCGATTCCACCGAAGAGCAAGTACCCTCGCCAGCGACACCGATAGCGACGGCGACGGCGGCTGCGCCATCGCCTGCTCCGACGCCCGTTGCAACCGTGTCGGAACCAGCGTCCGTCGCAATCGCTCCCGAGTCCGATGTTCCCGAACCGCCGACCGCTTTCGAACAGCAGGCGCAGCATGACGCTTACAAACGGTCGGCGCGCGACCTGGATACGAAAGTCGAACTCAGCGGACACTCGGCCAAAGAGCTCGAAATGAATTTTGAACGCTTCATGGCTTCGCTCTACATGACGGCCATGATGCAGCTTGGCATGATGCACGAACAGGGCGGACAACCGGGAGTCGACCTGATCGGCGCGCGGCAGACCATCGACACGCTGGGCATGATCGCCGAAAAGACCAAAGGCAATCTCACTCCGAAAGAGCAGGGATTCCTGCAAAACTGCCTCTACGAGCTGCGTATGGCGTACGTCGAAGTAACCAACGCGCTGGCGCGGCCTCCGCAAGCGCCAGGTCCGATTACAGGAACCAAGGGCTGATGCAGGCGACTTTGACGGTATTGGGCAGCGGCACTTCGATGGGAGTTCCCACGATCGGCTGCGACTGCGCCGTCTGCCGATCGCCGGATCCGCGCGACCGGCGCACTCGCCCGTCGGTGATGATCAGTTATAACGGGCGGCACGTGATGATCGACAGCACGCCCGATTTCCGCGAACAGGCGCTGCGCGAACACATCACGCAGCTCGATGCCGTGCTCTACACGCACACGCACGCCGACCATATTCTGGGCATCGACGACCTGCGTCCTCTGACGTATCGACACAAACCAGCGAGAATGCCGCTTTATGCCGCACCGCATGCTTGTGAGTTTCTGCGCAAAATGTTTCGTTACATTTTTGAAGCTACCTATAAGTTTGGCGGATTGCCGCTGGTGGATCTGCATCCGATCGAAGGGCCGGTTGAATTGTTCGGCGCACACTTTGAGCCAGTGACGGTGATCCACGGCGAGACTCCGATTCTTGGGTTTCGATTCGGATCGGCTGCTTACCTTACCGATCACAGCTCAGTTCCGGACGAAACGCTAGAGAAACTGCGCGGGCTCGACATACTGTTCCTGGATGCACTGCGCTATGAGCCTCATCCCACGCATTCGACGATTGGGCAGTCGCTCAAGATCGTGGAAACGGTGAAACCGAAGCGCGCGTTTTTCACGCACATCTGCCACGATCTTCCACACGAGGCGACGAACCGGACGCTGCCTGAAGGGGTGGAGTTGGCGTTTGACGGGATGAAGCTGGAGTTTGAGATTTGAATCAGTCGTCGGTCGTTGGTCGCTAGTCGTTGGCGTCCGCGCAGCGAGAGTTCGGGGGATTGCAGAGGATTGCAGTTAACGACTGACGACCATCGACTGACGACTCGTTCCTCCTCGGCGGTAAAAAAAGGCTTTCGATTTCGATGCTGACTTTCCATAAACTCGACGACATCCCTCACGACTTCGGGCCGGCCATCGTCAGCGTTGGGAATTTTGACGGGGTACACCGGGCTCATCGGGCGGTGATTGACGAGATTGTTCGGCGGGCGCGGGCGGCTCACGGGCACTCGGTGGTTGTAACTTTTGAGCCGCACCCGGCGCGCATCTTGCGTCCCGATCACGGACTGAAGCTGCTGACTCCGCTGCCGGAAAAGCTGCGGCTGCTGGAAGCCACGGGGATTGACGCGGTGCTGCTGCTTCCCTTCTCGCGCGATCTTTCGCTGATGACGCCGCACCAGTTTGCCCATGAAATTCTGAAACGGCGGCTGCATGCCCGTGAAGTTCACGAAGGGTATAACTTTCACTTTGGGCACAAAGCGGCGGGAAATGTTGAGGCGCTGCGCGAGTTCGGGCGGGAGATGGGATTCGAGGTGCATGATTATCCGGAGATGCGTTTGCGCGGGGAGCGGGTTTCTAGCAGCCACATCCGAAAGTTGCTGGCCGAAGGGCGGATCAGCCGGGCGCGGCACTTGCTGGGGCGTCCGTTCAGCATTCTGTCGACGGCCGGACGCGGACGCGGATATGGGGCGAAATATACCGTGCCGACGATTAATCTGGCGCACTACGAAGAACTTGTGCCCAGGGATGGGGTGTACATCACACGGGCGCGGATTGGCAGCGGTCAAAAGAACGAGTGTTTTGATTCGGTGACGAATGTTGGGAATCGGCCCACTTTCGGCGCCGATTCTTTTGCCATTGAAACGCATCTCCTGAATTTTCATCCGATCGAACTTTCAGCGGAGACGGAAGTCGAACTTCATTTTCTGGACCGGCTGCGCGACGAGGTTAAGTTTCCGTCGGTCGAGGCGCTGAAGGAGCAGATTGGGCGGGATGTGGGGAAGGCGCAGAGGTATTTGCGGAGGCTGGGGCGGTCACTACCTGGTTAACAATTGTAAGACATTGATTTTATTGACAGTAGATTCCTATATTGACTTTGTGCGGCAATCTGCCGTACATTGATTGGAGAGGCGCCATGGCGACTGCATCTCCAGCACGCGACCAACGACTCGATGCGCGAGTGACTCGCGAAGAAAAAAGGACGATCGAGGAAGCCGCCAGTCTGCGTGGCATCTCGGCTTCGGACTTCTTAAGGACGGCCGCCAAGGAGGCCGCTCTTAGCACAATCCGTGAACACGAAACCCTGACTCTTACACAAAACTCCAGACGGGTTTTTGTGGAAGCGCTCCTGAATCCGCCGGCACCCAACCAGAAAGCGATCGCAGCCGCGAAACGATTTAAGCGGGAGATCAGCTAGTTGGCAGATCAGGAATTGGCACATCAGGAAAGAAACGAGTTCCGATTTGAGCCGCTCGATAAGAAAGTACACGATCGGGCGGCTTTTTGCTGTGAGCACGAAGCGCTCAATGTCTATTTAAAGGAAAAGGCTGGCCAGGAAGTACAGAAGCGAGTGGCCGCCGTCTATGTTCTCACGCCTGACGGAAAAACGGTCGCCGGTTACTACACACTTTCCCAATACACAATCGAAACCGGCGAATTGCCGGAGGAAGTGGTTCAACGCCTGCGCCTTCCGAAGTACGACAAGTTGCCAGCGACTCTGTTGGGGAGACTGGCGCGAAGCAAAGAGTTTCAAGGAGCGGGTCTTGGGGAAATCCTGCTCATGGGAGCACTGGAAAAGGCTCTCCTGCACAGCAGGAACATCGCGTCGCTGGCCGTTGTGGTGGATGCCAAAGATGAGAAGGCACGAAACTTCTATCTGAGCTACGGATTCGTGGATCTTCCGGATCATCCGAACCGGCTGTTTATGCTCATGCAAACGATTGAGCAACTATTCCCGGAGTCGGCTGCGCGATAAGGTTAAGCTTCCGTCGGTTGAGGCGCTGACGGTGCAGATTGGACGGGATGTGGGGAAGGCGCAGAGGTATTTGCGGAGGCTGGAGCGAGCGGGGGTTCGTTCCTAGCGTGTTTCGACTGCCGCTCTATCGCACGGCCACTCTAAAGAATAAACAGCGAAGATGCGATAAGGCCCCGGCTCGGCCTCTTTGAAAGCCCCGTTGGTGAGCTTATCGTAGGCCTCCTCAAACGTGGCCAACAGGCAGTGTTCATTGGTGCGGATCTCTTTCGCCATGCCGTTGCACGACAGAGGCGAGCACTCAGGTGAAGTCTTCGCGAAAAACGTCACCACATCGAAACCTTCGAGTTTTTTCCCCGTGCCTGGAATGACGTTAGTTGGGAGTGAAAGGTCGGGTTTATAAAAGCACCAGCGCTTCCCGTCAAACTCTTTTTCAAACACTTCGTAATAAAACAGGAGTGTTCCCGCAAGTTGGATTGAATTCTCCCGCGCCACCGTTTGGATGATTTCAGGCGAATCAAACAGCCAGTAGCCATTGTGCTTCCAATACTTGATGTAGTCAGCGAAATCGTCGTTAACACAGTTACTCACCGAATAAACGTCGAGCACGTGATCGATACGAAATCCCTCGGGGGCCTGCACGCGTTTTGCCATGTAGCCGGCAGGAACCATGTGACTAGTTTAATGGCTCGTGGCTTAGTCACCAATACCTGCTCCGCTGATACAATCGCTCTCCGCATGGGCATCGGCCCGATCCAACTCCTGAAGCAAGCGACTCCCGCGCAGCGCCGCACCTTGCTAGCGGCCGCGCTTGGCTGGATGCTGGACGCTTTTGACGCCATGCTTTACGCGCTGGTGCTGGCTTACGTCATGCGCGATCTGGGGATGTCGAAGAAAACGGCGGGATTTCTTTACACGCTCACGCTGCTGGCGTCGGGCATCGGCGGCGTGTTTTTTGGTTTTCTTGCCGACCGAATTGGACGCAAGCGGGCACTGATGTTCAGCATTCTGACTTACTCGGTCTGCTCGTTTGCTTCCGGGCTCTCGACAACCGTGCTTATGCTGGCCGTGTTTCGGTTCATCCTCGGACTGGGGATGGGCGGCGAGTGGAATACCGGGGCGACGCTGGTGGCGGAAACCTGGCCGGATGAATTGCGGGCCAAGGCGATTGCCGTGGTGCAGAGTTCTTGGGCAATCGGATACGCGCTGGCAGCGCTGGTGGCGGGGGTTGTTCTGCGGTATGCGAATTGGCGGTTTGTGTTCTTTGTTGGGATTCTGCCGGCGCTCGTCACGCTTTGGATACGGAAGGGTGTGCCGGAGTCGGAGATGTGGGTCGATCATCGGCGCACACGGCAAGATCAAAAGCTTGAACCACGGGGGGCACGGGGAACACAGGGGAATGAATCTTTCTTTACAATTTTTCGGGCACCTTATGGGAAAAGCACGGTTGCGCTGCTGTTGCTCAATTTTTTTGGGCTGTTTGGGTGGTGGGGATTGTTTTCTTGGATTCCGCCTTATCTTTCGCTGCCGGTCGAGCGCGGTGGACGCGGGTTTGGAATCATGGGTACGGCCACGCTGCTGATCGTGCTCAATCTGTTTGGCATGTTTCCGGGATATCTCAGTTTTGGGTGGGTGGCCGACCATCTGGGGCGGCGCAAGTCTTTCGTGCTTTACCTTTTTGCCGCCGCGGTTTTCGTGCCGCTGTACGCTATGGCGCGTTCGCAGGCTGCCGTGCTCGTGCTGGGCGCGGTGGTCGCTTTCTTCGGGACGGGATTTTTCTCGGGCTCGGCACTCATCGGGAGCGAGATCTATCCCACTCGGCTACGGGCGCGGGCTTTGGGATTTACCTACAACGGCGCGCGGGCGCTGAGTTGCGTCGCGCCTTGGATTATTGGATGGGTCGGACAGAGCAAGGGGCTGAGCTGGGCTTTCTATCTATGTGGAGGAGCGTTTTTTCTAGCGAGTATGATGGCTACGCAGTTGCCGGAGACGAAGGGGAAGAGGTTGGAGTAGCGAGTAGTCGTTGGTCGATAGTCGTTGGTCGGTGGCAAAACCCGACTCGGCGAACGACTAACGACTATCGACCAACGGCTCCCCTCATTCAATCGGCTCCACCACCAAGTCTTCGCCTCGCGTTGGGCGTTCCGGCCACTGGATCAACACAATCGCTAGCAGCACCAGAACAATTCCCGCTGTCTGTATTGGTCGCAACAACTCCCCTAGCACTAAGGCCGCGATCAGGATGCTGAATACGGGTTCGAGGCAACTGGCGACTATGGCGCGGGTGGGCTCCAGGTGCTGGAGGCCGGCGAAGTAACAGGAAAATGGGCCGAGCACGGAGACGAGCGAGAAGGCCAGCATGAATTCCCACTGCTCGCGGTTGTAGTGTGCGGCGACGATTTTCCACGGAGGGTTTACGAAGATCCAGAAGGTGGCCGTCGCCGCTAACACCCAGAGTAGGACTTTCCAGCGGTCGTAGCGGGCGAGGACGCTGTGTCCGGCGACGTTATAGAACGCGAAGGAAAATGCAGCGAGGAGCGCGGCGGTGACGCCGACGGCATCCATGCGAAAGCCGCCGGAGCCGACAAAGCCGACCGCGAACGCACAACCGATGACGGCCAGTCCGACGGCCGCGCTTCTGCGCAGCGATGGCCGTTGCGCGCCGCGCGCTACGGTGTAGAGCAGCACCCAGACCGGCGCGGTGTATTGCAGGATGATGGCGGTCGCGACGTTCGTCCGTTGGATGGCCAGGTAGTAGAGATAGTTCGAGGCGGCGACACCGAGAACTCCAAGCAGGAAAAACCGCAGCAGGTCGCGGCCGGGAACGCGCAGAGCGGACGGGCCTCTTCGTGCCAGGAGCACAGGGAAAAGCACGGCCAGCGATAAAGTCGCGCGGCTCTGGGAGAGGATCAGGGGATCGATTTTCTTAAGGGAGTCTCCCAGCGACATGCCCAGCAGGGGATGCCCGGTGAAGGCGGCGCGGCCGAGGGTCGCCGAAATTCCCCAGAGAAATGCCGCACTGGCGATATAGAAGTAACCGCGCAGGGGGTGCGGTTTCGCTTGAGGAAGACCAGGCTTCACGCAACGTGCTCGATGGCGTAGGTGATTTTTGCGGTCTTCTCAAGCATGGCGGAAACGGAGCAGTACTTTTCTTTCGACAACTTCACTGCGTCTTCCATGGATTTCTGGGAGACTTTCCCGTGAACGCGATAGGTCAGGTGAATCGCGGTATAAACGGACGGGTAGCCGTCGGCTCGTTCGGCTTCGGCGCTCACTTCGAGAGCGGTGAAGGGCTCGCGTTTTTTGCGCAGGATTCCCACCACATCGGATGCGGTGCAGCCGCAGAGACCGAGGAGCACGAGTTCCATCGGACTGTTGGCGGTCTTTTCGGTTGCGGTATCCATGACGATGGAGTGCCGTGAAGTGGCCGCGCCTACGTAGCGGTCTTTGTCGGTCCAATGGACGGATGCTTCAATCATGATTGCCTTTCGTCGTTCGCTGGTCGTTGTTCGCTGTTCGCGGTAGCGAGTATTGCGAGCGACGAACGGCGAATCGCGATCTTAACTGCAAGTCTGCTTACTGCCTTCTCTAGCGCCGGTTGTCGGTCATGGGCTCGGGATGGATCAGGACGCGGAACAGTTCTGGCGCGTCGTGCTTGAAACGGATCTCGAGCGACGTCTGCACGTCGTGCACGCGCGAAAGCGGCATATCGTCGGGCAAGGTGCAGTGGCAGGAAACATAGAGCCGGGCACGAACTCGTTTAAATTGGAATTCGTGGACGTCCGTGACTTCGGGGAACTCCTTCACAATGTTCTTGAGCCGCTGCTCCAGTTCGGGCTCACGAACGATCTCCTCTCCGGTTTCAATGGTCGCCGGCTCGCTTTCGATGTGGGTAAGGATCGTCGTTATTTCCGGAATCTCGGAGCGCATCTCGGTTTCAAGCCGGGTTACTTCGTCGTGAGCCTGCTTCATGCTGAGGCGCTCGTCGAGTTCCAGATGCTGTTCCACATACAACCGGCCGTTCAGGTCCTGCACGCTGACGTCGTGCACATTGAAGTTGTGGCGGGTGGCGACGGCGCGGATACGGTCGAAAATATTCTCCGTCCCGCGAGCGCGGGGAACGGAATGCACCATGACATCGGCATCGGGCAGAACTTCGCGTACTCGCGAGGTCACCGCGGCCGAAACCTGCTCGGAACGCTGGAAGGTGAAATTGCGTTCCAGCCCGACGGAAACATCGGCGAAAAATCTATTTCCCGCTTTGCGGAAGCGGACGCGCTCGACCTCGAGCACGCCATCGACGGTTCTGATCCGGTCGAAGATCTGACTGCGCACGCCAGCGGGTGCCGCATCCAGTAAGGCATCGACGGTTCTTCGCGCCAAGCGCCAGCTCACGGAAATGACCACGCCCGCCACGAAGAGCGCAGCAACCGGATCAGCCTGGCGCAGCCACGCTACCTGATAGCTGCGGCCAATTGAAACCAGCGCGAGGCCAACGATCACGACCGCGCTCGACCAGATGTCGGTGGAAAAATGCAGCGCGTCGGCTTCCAGAGCCTGACTGTCGTATTTCGTCGCGATGCGTCCGAGAGCACGCGAACGCCAGGCATCGACGGCGATGGATAACAGCATGACGAGGAACGCAGGCACGCTGGGCTCAATTTCGACGCTGTGAAAAAACAGGCGCTTGATGGCCTCGTAGACGATCCAGACGCAGGTCAACAGCAAGAGGCCGGTCTCGATAAAGGCGGAGAAATTCTCGAACTTGCCGTGCCCGTACTGGTGATCGGCATCGGCGGGCTTGTCGGAAACCCGCACGGAAAAGAACGTTACCAGGGCGGCGATCAGATCCAATCCGGAGTGTGCCGCTTCCGACAAAATTCCCAGCGAGCCGGTGGCGATGCCGACGACGACTTTCAAGCTGGTGATGACCAGAGCCGCCAGCACGGAGCTCCCAGCCACCGCCCGTTTTTCGCGGCGCATCGATCCGGAGTTAAAGGTGGCTTGAATCTCTGGCATAACCTTTATTATCGCTTTGGATGCGCTCGCCGCCAACCCCTACCGCCCTTGCTCCGACGGTGGCGGGACATGCTACGATGACATTCGTCGCAACTACCCCCTGGAGGAACTGATTCATGCGTTTCCAGCACCTTGTGTGTCTTTTGCTTGCCAGCTTGACTTACGGCCAAACTACTGCGCCGACTACAGCGCCCACCGCCGGAACCCCGGCGCAACAGAGCGCTCCCGCCGCGCCCGACAAAGCCCCCGAAGTAAAAATTGGGCCCGACGATGTGGTCATCACCCTGAAGGGATTTTGCTCGGACGCCAGTCTGAAGGGCGACGCCTGCAAAACCACGATCACAAAGGCTCAATTCGAGAAACTGGCCGAATCGCTGCAACCGGGAATGTCGCCGGCGATTCGCCGACAACTGGCGAACCGGTATGGGTGGATTTTGAAGATGGCCGCGGAAGCGGAAAAGCGTGGGCTCGACAAACAACCCACGTACGAAGAAAAGATCTATTTTGCCCGCCTGCAGATTCTTTCGCAGGAACTGAGCAGCGCCATGCAAGCAGACTCCGGCAAAATTTCGGACGCCGATGTGGAGGAGTATTACAAGAAGAACGAAGCCAACTACGACCAAGCTACCTTCAATCGGATTATCGTTCCTCGTACCAAGCAGTTCGTACCTCCAGCTGCCGCGAAGCCAAAGCCCGGAGCGAAGATACCACCACCACCTCCTCCTCAGACTGAGGCACAGAAGAAGGCTGGCGAAGACGCGATGACGAAACTGGCCGATGCCATCCGGGCGCGGGCCGTGAAAGGGGAAGACCCCGACAAACTGCAGAAGGAAGCCTACGTGGCCGCCGGACTGAAGCAAACCACGGTGAACACCAAGCTGGAGAAACAGCGCCGCAGCAACATGCCGAAGACGCATCAGGCCGTCATGGATCTGAAGCCCGGAGAAGTCTCCGAGGTGATCACCGATGCCAACAGCGGTCACTACATTTACGTCCTCGTCAGTAAGGACACGATACCGCTGGAGACGGTGGCGCCGGAAATCCGGAAGACGTTATCGAGCCAGCGTTACCGCGATGCCATGCAGGGCTACCAGAAGGATGTGGACTTGAACGACGCGTACTTCGGCGCGACCAAGAACCCTGCCATGCCAGTTCCGCCGAGGGGTGCAATGCCTCCTGCCGACCATATGGCAGATCCCGATAAATGAAATGGCAAAGCCAACCGTCATCGTCACCGGCATCTCGGGCAATCTTGGCCAACGACTGGCGCCGCAACTCTCGGACTATAAAGTGGTGGGCGTGGATGTCACGCCCCCCACGCATTCTCAGGTCGATCAGTTTGTAGCGCTCGACCTGGGAAGAGAGGAATGCGCCCGCGAGTTGCTGCTGCTCATGCGCGAGGTGCAACCCACGTCGGTAGTGCACCTGGCGTTTGTGATCGATCCCCAGCGCTCCGGCGTTCTGGATGTCGATCGCATGTGGCGCATCAACGTGGCGGGCACGGCGCGGGTGATGGAGGCCATCACAGAAGTCAACCGGAATGCCGCGGGCGCAATTCGACAGTTCATTTTTCCGAGCAGCGTCTCAGCCTATGGCTCCGACCTGGCCGGTCCAGTGACGGAGGACGCACCCCTATGCGCCCACACGCTGCCCTACGCGATCCACAAAAAAGAAAGCGATCTGGTGGTGCAGCAGCGCGCGCCGTCGTTGCGCGGGTGCGACGTCTTTATTCTTCGTCCCCACATTTTTGCCGGAGCCAGTGTCGAAAACTACCTACTGGGAGCGTTCCGCGGCACGCCCAATGGCAAAGGCGCGTACGCCGCCCGCATGCGCCAGTCGGCAAAACGGCTGCCCTGCATGCTGCCGTTCGGGCAGAAATATCTGGACAACAAAATCCAGTTCATCCACGTCGACGACATGGCGCGGCTGATTGCGTGGATTTTGAAGCGCGAGACGGAGTCGCAGCGGCTGACCATTCTGAATGTCGCCGGACGCGGCGATCCTTTGACCTTCGCGCAGTGTATCGAGACGGCACATGCGAAGTTGCTGCGCGTCCCCGGCAAGTGGGTTATGCGCCAGATTCTGCAATTTCTCTGGAACAGGGATATCAGTGCCATCCCTCCGGACGCGGTGCCTTACATGACCGGCGAGTACATCATGAATACGGACCGGCTGAAGGAATTTCTCGGGAACGACTACGAGCGGGTGATTGCGAAGACCAGCGAAGAGGCGTTCGCCGATTCGTTCGCGAAGAACTAGTTCACCGCTGAGACGCCGAGACGCCGAGATACTTCCGAGAAAAGGCATACGCGCCGCTTGGGCTACCCCCCTCCCCCCCCTCCAGCGGTCTATTGGAATCATCAACTTACAGATATTTTCCTGCTAAAATATTCATGAATAAGGACTTATAGGTAAAATCTTGAGCGACTAAGACTTAACTGGCAAAGAGTGACATTTTTTGCCCAGTTCGCCTAGACCCGGGTCGCAAAGTATTGATTCTACAGGTTGGGGCCGCAAAATATTCCGGACAAAGGAGTTACGGGAACGCCTGCGACTCCGATTGATTTCAAAGATTGAATTTCAAAGATCAAGTCTGCCTCCTGGGAGGCACTTCCACAGCGGACACGGCGAGCACAAAAACTGTCTGCTATGACTCTATTTTACGCCGATCTGTCAAGCGATCCCTTCGCAAAGTGCGCGAAGGGGGTCTTGCGGAGATCGGCCAATAGTGGGTGAAAAGTGTGTACACATTATCAAGATTCAGGGCGGGTGTCCCGCTGTTTGACACGCTTCATCAGCTTTTCTAGACTGTGACTATGGAAGTGCGACTTCAACCCGCCAAGGAAGCGCAGTTCGCGGAAATCGCGGCGAAGCGAGGGCTGAAACCCGACGAACTGGCGCAGCAGGTGCTAAGCCGTTATCTGGAGGATGACAGCCGCTTCATTGAGGCGGTGAATCTCGGCCTGGCGGCTGCCGATTGCGGGGACTTTGTGGAGCACGACGAAGTGGGGGCCAAGATTCAACAGATACTCCGGCCATAATGCGCCTGCGCTGGACTACTCCCGCAACCCAAGATCTCTACAACATTATTCGCCATATTCAGCGGGACAATCCCAATGCCGCCGGCAAGGTGGCTGAGACTCTCTACGAGGGGTGCAGCAAGTTGCTGGATTTCCCTCGTCAGGGCCGCAGGGGACGGATCGAAGGAACCCGAGAACTGGTGTTCCCGCGCTTGCCTTACATTGTGGTTTATCGCGTTCAAGATCAGAATCTGGAGATTGTGCGCATCTATCATGGAGCGCAAGACTGGCCTTGAGACTCCACTTCCAGACAGAAAGTCGACAGCGGCAGGCACCCTATTTGCTCGCGTAGCTGTCAGCCCCAAGAAAGTGAAGCGAGACGTACGGTTCATCGCCCACCACCCAACTATCGTGACCGGGAGGCCCGGTTGGAATGTAGAAGAGCGAGCCGGCGCGGAGTTCGTGGATGGTGCCGTCCTCCATCGCAGCGGTGGCACAGCCGGAGAGGACCAGTCCTACGTGCTCGACGTTGCAGCGCGATGCGCCCATGCTAGGCCCGACATGAACGGACCACTTCCATCCCGGCTCGTAGGTGGCGCGGCCGATGGTCATGCCCCCGATACGAACGAGTTCGAATTTTCCTTTTTCGAACACTCGTATCTCGTCGGGATCTTCAAAACGCTTCAGAACTGTCTCATGCATCGCCATAACTCCTTCGCGAGTGAATATGCTGTGCACCGCCGTAGTTCGAATTAGGGAAGCTCTGATTAAGTGTCAACAGAAAGCGTAAACCACAGGGTACACAGGGTGCACGGGGGAGAACCCGTGCTTAATCAGAGTTTCCTTAGATGCTTTTTCTCAGACTTTCTCTGCGTCTCGGCGGTTAGCCGCTCTTCACGCCACGGTATAGGCCCGCCACGCCAAAGGTGTAGGGGGTCCAGGAAACTTCGCGGAAGCCCGCCTGATGCATGCGCCCGAGCATTTCGTCCGGCGACGGGAAGCGCTCGACCGATGCCGGTAAATATTTGTAGGGGCCGCTGACGCCCGAAATTACCGTTCCGATTGCGGGAAGGACTTTCTTGAAGTACACGCGGTAGCACTGCCCGAGCAACCCGCCGGGCTCGCCGAAATCGAGGATGCCGCATTCTCCGCCGGGAGCGAGCACGCGGGCGATTTCACGCAATCCCGCGTCGTAGTCGGCAAGGTTGCGAAAGCCGAATGCCGAGGTCACCAGATTGAAATGTGCATCGGGAAACGGCAAGCGGAGCGCGTCGGCTTCGACCCATTGCAGAGGCCGCAGCGTCGTCCCATTTCTTCCCTTCCCTCCCTTCTCTGCCGCGCGCTGCAGCATGGCGTGAGAAAAATCCGCGCCGAGAATCTGCGCCGTTGCGGAGCGCGTTCGGCGGCGCAGGGCGAACGCCATGTCTCCGGTGCCGCAGCAAAGATCGAGCACGCGAGCGTCGGGACGCTGCAAAATGGGGTCGAATTTACGCGCCGTGCGCCACCACCACAGCCGATCGATGTTGAACGAGAGAACGTGATTGAGCAGGTCGTAACGCGGCGCAATCGAAGTAAACATTTCCCGGACGGCGCGCGAGGCCGATTCGCGGTCCTCGGCGCCTGCGGGAGCGGCGCCTACAACTCGCTGTTTCGTGCTTTCCATGGTTAGTTCCGCTGGTTAGTTCCGCGCCAGCTTTCGAATCTCATCGATGGCCGAGCGGATGATCGCTTCCGGCACGTCGCTTGCGATCTCGACTTTGCCAATTTCGCGCGGCAGAACAAAGTGCACCACTCCCTGGCGTGTTTTTTTGTCGGAGCGCAAGCGCTTCAGGATGTTTGCGGTCTTCAACTCCATACGCGGCAGCCGGCCGAAACCGAGAATCGAATTGGAAATGCGTCCCGCCGTCACGCTGTCGAGTTTGCCGGTGGAGAGCGCGATGTGGGTTGCCGCGATCATGCCCCATGCCACGGCCTCGCCGTGGAGCAACTGGGTGTAGCGAGTCTCCGCTTCCAGCGCGTGGCCGATGGTGTGGCCGAAGTTGAGGACTTGGCGCAATCCGCCTTCGCGCTCATCGGCGCTCACCACCGACGCCTTCAGACGCACGGAATCGGCAATCACTTTTTCAATCACCGCCGGGTCGCGATCCAGAATCTCGCGGCGGCGGTCTTCGAACAGGCGGAAGAGTCCGGGATCTCCGATAACGCCGCATTTCAGCGCCTCATAAAGCCCGGCGTGGTATTCGCGCGACGGCAGGGTCTCAAGCACGGATGGGTCGACCAGAACGGCGCGCGGCTGATGAAACGTACCCAGCAGATTTTTTCCCGACACCAGATTGACGCCGGTTTTGCCGCCGATCGCAGCATCGACCTGGGCCAGCACGGTGGTTGGGATTTGGATTACGTCGACGCCGCGCATATAGATGGAGGCGAGGAATCCGGTTACGTCGCCGACTACGCCGCCGCCGAGAGCGATCAGGGTGACTCCGCGATCTGCTCCCTGCTTGACCAGCTTTTCGGCGAGATTCTCAAGGGTGGAAAGACGTTTGGCGCGCTCGCCGTCGGGCATTTCCAAGATGCTCGTTTCAATTCCCGAAGCGGAGAACGACTGCAACAGAACCTTGGCCCAGCGCCGCCGCACGGGAGGAGCGGTGACCACAAACGCGCGGCGGGTTTCGAGGAACCTGCCCAGGCATTCTCCGGCGCGGGCAAGCAGGCCGCTGCCAATAAGGACTTCATAGGAACGCGACGGCGTGGCCACTGGAACGCGGATCATGAATATTCATCATAGCGTATGGTGCGGAGTATGCCGCGCCGCGTTACGCCGCAGGCTTCTCTTGCGGATGGCGAAGCGATGCGACAATGGACGCTCCCAAAACAAGAAGCACGATCGCCAGCGTCCACTCCGTGGGAATGTCGACATAGTGCGCCCCGAGCATTTTGATTCCGATGAGGACCAGCACCGTGGATAGACCGTAGTGAAGGTAGTGGAATCGATCCATCATTCCCGCCAGCGCAAAGTACAAGGAACGGAGCCCCAGAATGGCAAACACGTTCGAGGTGTAGACAATGAAGGCGTTCAGTGTGATGGCAAGCACTGCGGGAATCGAATCCACGGCAAAAAGAACATCGCTGGTTTCGAGCAGCACCAGCACGACGAGTAAGGGAGTCGCGTAAAGGCCGCCATTTTGCCCGCGCACAAAGAACCGCCCGCCTACATATTCGTCAGTGACCGGGAAAGCTCGACGAAAAAGGCGAAGCACGATGTTTTTCTCCGGGTGAAGCTCCGTTTCGCCCTTTCGCAGAAGCTTGATTCCGGAATAGACAAGCAATGCGCCAAACGCATAGGTGATCCAACTGAAATGGCGGATCAGACCTAGTCCTGCCCCGATAAAGATGCCGCGCATCAGAAGCGCGCCGAGAATTCCCCAGGACAGTACTTTATGCTGATACTGATCGGCGACCTTGAAATAACGGAAGATCAGTAAAAACAAGAACAGGTTGTCGACGCTCAGCGAGAGTTCGACGACGTAGCCGGTTACGAACTGGAGCGCCTGTGCGCGACCATGCCAAAACAACACCAGTACCGCAAAGGCGGCGGCAAGAGCAATCCACACTCCAGACCAGGCGAGCGCCTCGCGAAAGCTGACGCGGTGCGGGCGGCGATGCAGCACGCCCAGGTCGAGCGCCAGCATCGCCAACACGAACAGGTTGAAGAGAATCCAGAAGACGAGCACAGGGAATCAGGTCTCAGGTGTTAGGTCTCAGGTCGCAGGAAACCTGCTTTTCTCTAAGCGGCAGTGTGTTGCATGGCTACACCAGGTCTTCCTGATACCAGCGACCTGAGACCTGACACCTCATGTCAGCGCAAACGCAGAATCTCGACCGTAATGTTATCCGGTCCGCCGCGTTGGCGAGCCAGTTCGATCAGCTCGCGGCCGGCTTGTTCCGCGCTTTTGTTTTCCACGGCGGTGAGAATCTCGGAGTCGCGCATCTGGCCCCAGAGTCCGTCGCTACAGAGCAGCAGGACGTCCTCGGGGTGCAGAGGCTCGGGTCGACCGGGCGCGTCCACGATGAGGTCCGGATTGGTGCCTAAAGCCGCGGTGAGAATGTTGCGTTGCGGATGAGTCTCGGCTTCCTCCGCGCTGATCATTCCCGCCTCCACCAGTCGGCCCACATAGGAATGGTCGCGCGTGATCCGAGTAATCCGGCCGTCGCGAATCAGATAAAGCCGCGAGTCGCCGACATGCGCGTAATAGAGAGCGTCCTGCACGATCGCCGCCGCGGTGCAGGTTGTTCCCATGCCGCGCAACTCCGGATGCGAAAAACTGTAGCGCCGGATTTGTTGGTGGGCGGCCTGCATGGCCTCGGTAAGCGCCTGCTGCGGATCGTCCCCGGCAAACTCGCGATAGACCTCGACCAGCGTTTCCACCGCCAGGCGGCTCGCCTCCTGACCGCCTTCGTAGCCGCCCATGCCGTCCGCAACCACTCCTAGCCGGCCTTTACGGAGGAATTGGTCGTCATCCTCCGGCTCCCAATAGCCGAGCGAATCCTCGTTATTGTTGCGCACACAACCGATATCGGACTGGCTCGAGACTTCAATTCCGGCGCGAACTTTCATCCGGCCACGACGGCAGGTAAGGGAATGAATAGGACCATAGGCGACAGCTACGTTCACAAGAAGCGTCCAATTATAAAGGTTGCGGGCGTGACACTCAAACGCGGGGCGGACCAGATGTTCTGAGCACGGGCCGTGAAGCGCCTCATTTTGCCAACGACGAAAGGATGTGCTACAAGCATCGAGATGGGACAAAGTGCAATGCCATCGCGCGATACCATTTTCTGGGAAGTGGATGCGCAAGCCGACTTCATGCTGCCCGGCGGCAAACTCTATGTTCCGGGAGCCGAGAAACTACTGCCCAACATCCGCAAGCTGACGGACGCGGCCCGGCGAGGCGAGGTTTTTCTCGTCTCACATGGCGACTTTCATCCGGCGAACGACCCTGAGTTTCGGCAGTTTCCTCCGCACTGCCTGAAAGGCACGCCGGGAGCGGAGCTTGTTCCGGAAGCGCTCACGGAGAATTTCGTTCGCGTGGAAAACGATAGCAAAGCGTCGTTGCCGGACGATTTACGCCAATATCAGCAAGTTATTCTGGAAAAACAAACGCTGGACATTTTTGCATCGAAACACGCCGACGAATTGGTGGGGCGCTTAGGCAGCGCCGCGGAATTTGTGGTGTTTGGAGTAGTGACCGAATACTGCGTGAGTTTCGCGGTGAAAGGCTTGCTACAAAGAAAGCGGCGGGTCGCCGTAGTGCGCGACGCGATTGAAACCCTGGCACCGGAAACTGGGAAACAAGCTCTTACGGAGTTGCAGCAATTAGGAGCGACGCTGGTTACGACCGACGAAATCCTCCGCAAGCTGGCGGTCGCACCGCGATGATCTGCCGCAAACCTCCGGGGCTGAAGCCCTCGTTTTATTGACCGTACGCGGCATGGCTGAAGAGGCTGCGGAAAAGGTGTTTCCCAGCGCAGCACTCACCCCAGCGGCTGGAAGCCGCTGTTGATTCCGCAGCAGCTACGGCACGAGTGGAACTCGTGCCCTTCCCAAACCTCGACTTCAAACAGAGCCGATCAACTACAAAAGCATGCCGGCAATCGAAGCCGACATTAGATTTGCCATCGTTCCCGCCAGCATGGCGCGGATGCCGAGCTTCGCCAGTTCGCCGCGTTTATTGGGAGCGAGGGCTCCAATCCCGCCCAGCTGGATGCCAATCGAACTGAGATTGGCGAAACCGCAAAGCGCAAACGTAGCGATGGTAAACGACCGGGGATCGAGCATGGCTTTCTGCGGTCCGAGCATGGAGAACGCCACAAGCTCGTTCAACACCATGCGGGTGCCAAGAAGGCTGCCAATCGCTCCGCAGTCGCGCCAGGGAACTCCAATGACCCATGCGATGGGCGCAAACAACGTGCCGAAAATCTGCTGTAGGCTGGAGGGAAACCAGGCGATGCCAAGATGATTGTGAATCCCGCCTAGAATACCGTTCGCGAGGGCAATCAGTGCGAGGAACGAAATCAGCATAGCGGCGATGTTGAGTGCGAGGCCCAGGCCGTCGGTGGTGCCGCGGGCAATCGCTCCCAGCAGATTTTCACTCTTCTCCGCGCCGACTTCCGCGTCGCTCATCACCACACGCCCTGCGGTCTTTGGAACGTCCGTTTCGGGCACGAGCATTTTCGATATCAGGATTGTTCCAGGAGCGGTCATGATTACCGCGCTTAGCAGGTGTTTGGGTTCGATGCCAAAGGCGATGTAGGCGGCCATGATGCCGCCGGAGACGTGGGCCATGCCGCTGGTCATCACGGTCATTAGTTCGGAGCGCGTCAGGTCGGGAAGAAATGGGCGGATGGTGAGCGGAGCTTCGGTCTGGCCCATGAAGATACTGGCCGCCACGTTCAGAGATTCCGCTCCGCTGGCGCCCATGAAACGCGTCATCACCTTGGCGGCGAGTTTGATGATGAGTTGCATGATTCCGTAGTGGTAGAGGACAGCGAAGAAGGCGGCGATAAAGATGACTGTGGGCAAGACCTGGAAGGCGAAAACAAATCCCATGGACGAGCCTTGCGCGCCGAGTTCGCCGAATACGAATTTCGATCCGACGAAGGCGTAGCTGAGCAGGCGGTTGACTCCGTCTCCGGCCCTTTGGAAGAGCACTCGGCCGAGCTCAACCTTCAGGACGAACACGGCGAACACGATCTGCAGGCCCAGACCCCAGACCACCGTTTTCTTATTGATCGCGCGCCGGTTGGTGGAGAAGGCGTAAGCCAGGCCCAACATCGTCAGCAAACCGAGAATGCCTGTGAAGCGTCCCATTCGTATCCCCCTTCATACATCAGCGCTCTATCAATCAATGTCTTTCAATCAATGCGCGGTCGATCAATGCGCGCCTTTATAGATCACGCGATGAATCAGCGGAGGCCTTTGCGCGGGCGGAGCGACCGCGATCTCATAGCTTTCTTCCAGCAAGGATTTGGCTCCCGCGGCTTGAGCATCGGAGTGGCATTGAATTGTGCAGAGCGAGTCGCCGACCGAAACTTTGTCGCCGATTTTCTTGTGCACGACGATGCCTACGGCGGGATCGACGGAATCTTCCTTGCGTTCGCGGCCGCCGCCAAGAATCACGCAAGCCGTGCCGACTTGTTCGCATGCGATCGCCGTTACAT
>Ga0302320_10000382_pt1 | contig 104027 bp, 92 predicted proteins | sample Bog_T0_3_FD_202130 | JGI IMG/M metagenome (GOLD analysis project Ga0302320, IMG submission 202130) | Peat permafrost microbial communities from Stordalen Mire near Abisko, Sweden - Bog_T0_3 | ecosystem: Environmental > Terrestrial > Soil > Wetlands > Peat | place: Sweden: Abisko, Stordalen... | reverse complement strand
AAGGGCGCGCACGTTTTTTGGCGGCTAAGCTCCCCCGCCCTTCGGGCTCCTCCGCTTACCCGCCAAAAAACGAAAAGCGGAACTTTCTACTTTGCTCACATTAGGAACTTTCTACTTTGCCTTGACAGTGATGTTTGAGGACGTTGAATCAGTGCAAAAGAGGGGTCGTGAACTCGGGTGGACCGGCCGACTCCGGGGGAAATTTTCAGTTATGCATCGCCTGGATGCGGTGCATCATCGTTCGCACATCCTTGATCTGCAAATCATCAGGGGGAGAGATCTTGATGTAGGTCCGGAGATCAATCATGGCCTCGGCGTAACGTCGAAGGAGAAAGTAGATCATGGCGCGATCATGAACTTCCTGGCGGGAGGCAGGGTCAACCGCCACGGCCATTTCAATCATCGTCAGAACCTTGGCAAAATCCTTGCGGCGGAAAAATGCGCCCTTGAGGTTGTTCAGCATCCGGCTGAGGGTCTGCTTGGCGGAGACGGCAACCAGGAAGGAGGGCCGGAACTCCGCCTCTTCCCCAAACTGGGTCTTCAGCTTCTCCTCGCATTCCTGAAGGCTCACAATGGCGCCGCGATGGTAAGGGTCCAGCAGGATCTCTCCCGTGGGGGTCAGGTACTTGGCAAGGAAATGCCCGGGGAATCCCACGCCGACCACGGGCAAACCGCAGCGGCGTGCCACTTCCTGGTAGACGAGGGATAAGGTAATTGGAATGCCAATCTTCCGATCCAGAACTTCATTCAGATAACTGTTGCGCGGGTCATCGTACTCTTCATCATTGCCGGCAAATGCTTCCACCTCAAAGAGGAGCCGGTTCAAATTGGCTATGTTCTCATGGGGCGCGAGGCCCGGATGACACTCCGCGCGGGCGGCCAGCGCATCCAACCGTGCCAGTTGTGCGGACAGGTCAAGGCTGGGATAGTCCGTCCGCGCCAGCAGCAGGGCGGCCTCGTCCAACCGGATCTCCTCCGTTGGGCGGCCCACATAGCCGGCGAATTCGCGAATTGCGTCAGGGTGATTCATTGGTTGTCAGCTGTCAGTCGTCAGTTGTCAGTCGTCAGACTTACTGAAAACTGGTGGCCTCTTTTTGAAAAGACGCCTTGCACCTCTCGTGCCCGTGTTTCATGCCCAGAAAGGACCGTACCCAAAGGTCACGGAAACATTCCGCGCACTCGGCTTTAAAGCCTTGGGTGCCCAAAGAACATGCAGAAAACTTTCGCTGTTACGTCAATCGGGCTGCCCTGGCCCCTTAACCCCGAAAAAGGTTGCGCAGGATGAAAAATAGATTCGCCGGCCGCTCCGCGAGTCTGCGCATGAAGTAAGCATACCACTCCGGCCCATACGGAACATACAACCGAACACGCCAACCTTGTTGAATCAATGCCCGCTGCAGTTTCCGGCGAATGCCATAGAGCATTTGGAATTCAAAGCTGTTCGGCGGGATGCCGTGATCGCGCGCGAAGCGCTCTGTGGCGGCGATGATGCTTTCATCATGCGTGGCAATGGCATGATAGATCCCGCTGGAAAGTAGCTTTTCCGTAAGCTCCTGATAGCTCTGGTCAACCTCGCGCTTTTTCGCAAAGGCAATATCCGAGGGCTCCTTGTAAGCGCCTTTTACCAGCCGGATGCGAACGCCGCGCTTCAGCAACTCCTCCACGTCAGCCGCCGTGCGGCGCAAATACGCCTGGATGGCAATTCCCACCACATCGCGGGGCGCATCCACGGCACAAAAGACCCTCAGAGTGGAGTCGGTAAAGGCCGACCCTTCCATATCAACCCGCACAAAATTGTGATGCCGTGCCGCACTTTCAGCTAGGAGCCCCAAATTCCGCCGCGCCAGCGCCTCGTCAATCGCCAAACCCAACTGGGTGAGCTTCACTGAAACGTGCGAATCAAGCTTCTCCTCCGCCAGCCGGTCAAGAAGTTGAAGATAAGTTTCGCAGGCGGCATCAGCGGCAGAGGCTTCGTGGACGCTTTCGCCCAGGCAGTCAAGCGTTACTTTAAAACCCTCGGCATTAAGCCGGCGGATGACCTTCAGGGCGTCCTCAAGTTTTTCGCCCGCGATGAATCGCGAGGCCAACCGGCGTCCGGCCGGGTTGCCCGTCAGAAGTTTCTTGGGACCATCACGCTCGGAAAGGTAAAGCAGGAAGGAACGAAGCATGTTTAAGGGTGAAGATTATACCCGGTTGGGACGGAAAGCAAGCGCACGGTTCCTGTGATGTCATTGAAAAGGGAACCTCAGGAAAATAATTGTGATTTCGAAAGAAGCCATTGGAACGGACGGATGGGCAAACGCAAAGCGGTTCGTTGCTTTCGCCTACCGTAATAGCACAACTTTGCTGACCTGGATAACCGGCTCCGCATCCGTGTAATTAGGAATGTCGCCTTGAAGCGCTGCCGCGTTGGGCAGAAAGGCAGCCGTAAAATTCTCCACCGAGTCGTAGAGGAAGTGGCACATGACGACGTAGGCGGCTTCTTTTCCGGGCAAAGCGCCGCCCAACCCATGCTCAACGGAAACCCCTTTGAAACCGGGGTGCGCGCTGAGGAGTTCAATGGCCAGCGGCATATGCTTTTCCAGGTAATAGGCCAGGTCGAAGCGGACGTTCTTGTTGTTCGGATAGAGAACACTGATCTTAAACATTGAAGCCTCCCCCGGTGGCAAGCCATCGATGCAATCATTCCAAATCCAAAGCCGACTCATTATTCAGCTTCCAGAAATCTCTCCGCGTCAATCGCTGCCATGCAGCCTGAGCCCGCCGCGGTGATGGCTTGGCGGTAGGTGCGGTCTTTCACGTCACCGGCGGCGAAAACGCCCGGGATCTTGGTCTTTGACCCTTCGCGGGTGATGAGATATCCGAGGTCGTCAACATCCAATTGTCCGCGGAAAAGGCGGGTGTTGGGCTCGTGGCCGATGCCAATGAAGACACCATGTACAGGCTTGAGGGTCTCTTCTTTAGTCTTGAGGTGGCGCAGTTTGATTCCCGAAACTTCGCGCTTATCGGTATCCAGGATATCGAGAACTTCGGTGTCCCAGATGAATTTGATCTTCTCGTTGCGTAGAAGACGGTCCTGCATGATTTTGGAGGCGCGCAACTGGTCGCGGCGATGGATGATATGAACGTTGTTGGCGTAGCGTGTCAGAAATAGCGCGTCTTCCGCCGCCGTGTCTCCACCGCCCACCACAACCACATCTTTTCCCCGGAAGAAGTATCCGTCACAGGTGGCGCAGGTGGAAACTCCATACCCAATGAGTCTTCGCTCCGAATCAAGACCCAGTAGTTTCGCGGAAGCTCCCGAGGCGATAATGAGCGTCTTGGTCTCGATGCGCTCCTCGCCCAGCTCAAGCACAAACGGCCGCTGGGAAAGGTCCGCCTTCGTCACATTGCCTTCCAGGAATTCCGTCCCGAACTCGGTGGCCTGCTTCTGCATCAACTCGATCAGTTCCGGTCCCTGAACACCTTTGGGGAATCCAGGGAAGTTCTCCACCAGCGTGGTCATGGTTAATTGCCCGCCAGCCTCCACTCCACGAATCACCAGGGGCTTCAAATTGGCCCGCGCCGCATAGATGGCCGCGGTAAGGCCCGCGCACCCTGAACCAATAATCACGACGTTCCGCATGTTGGCTTGCATCTCCAAAAGTAATTTAGTTAGGGATAACCATGTTACCTGATAGTTTGTGGTTCCGTACAGCACTTCTCAGCAAGGTGTGAGGGAGCATGCCGACGCAGATTTGGTGGATTTTGGAGACAATTTGTCGCATGATTTTACGGCGGCATTCCCCATGCCAATTTTGCAACCTACTGAATGGTGCCAGATAGTGCTATCTGCTGCTTGGCCGGGCGAAGGGAATGAACTTTTTGCCTGCTTCCTAGTCGACTCGCTGCCATCATTCGTAGGTTTTTCTCCGGAGCCTCTCTTGGGTCTGACATTGACATTAACCCTGTGTGGATCAAAAGACTGAATTTTGCGCCCCTCGCTCTCGGGGTTTCTGCGATGAAATACCGCTTCTTTCCCTAGCCCGGACTTCTCATCAGACGGTCAGGAGCAATGCTTGCAAGCCCCTCTGGGGTTTAAGATTTCCATCAACCAGAGAGCTGCCGGGGCGGGTGCGAAGTTTCGGCTAACACCCTTTATTTTCATCAATATCGCGAGAGAACAAAAATAAGTCATTTATTTTCATCAACATCGAGAGAGAGGCAAAAAAACGGACATTTTTCCACCATTTGTTTTCAATAACATCGCGAGACTATCCTTCATATTTGCACCTTTTTTATTTTCGCATCTTCGCCCCCGGTGAAACGACTAACTGGTTTATTTACTATGACATAGATTTTATTGTCATTAATGCCTCTAACGTATAAGTCCCTTATTTTTGTTACATATCGCGAGAGACTACGCCATTGCGCGGGGAACGGGTGAAGGGATTGGGCTCCCTTTTCAGCGGACTGAGGGCTTTTCTTGATCGAGCAAGCTTCGCCACAGATTGACACGACGTCGCGTTGTAATGGGGGGAACGAATGGTAAGAAGGAAGCAGCATGATGAAAACCTTGTGGCTTCGTGCGCTCTCCTCTGCCGGTGCTGCCGGCATCGGAAGCGGGCCCCTCTCCACGCAAATATCATAGCCTATTAATCTGCCAATGTCAAGAGGACAAAACGTCGATGCTCCCGCGGGCTTCCCTTGGCCCCGCGGATGGCCCAGGGTTCTGGTGGGCGATGCGCGCTGTGACGATCTCGCAGGAAACCACCCCGGCACCACCCCGGCGCGCAGGAAACCACGCCGGGGTGCAGGAAACCACCCCCTTCGCTAGCGCTCAGCCCCTCCTGATTCAGGAGGAGAGCCGCCGGAGAAATCTCCCCTCCTCGGTCGAGGAGGGGCGGCGCCTTAGCGACGGGGGTGGTGGAACCAGAGTGGTTGAACCGGGGTGGTGTATCCGCAGTGGTTGAACCGGGGTGGTGGAACCAGAGTGGTTGAACCGCAGTGGTTGAACCGGAAATGTAGAAACTCCAGGGCGCGGGTGTCCCAGCCGCGCAGAATATCCGCTCGTGAGTCAGCGGCAAAAAAGCGGAAGCAAGCTCCCGAACTCCGAAGTTTGATTCCGCCCGCTCCCGCAAGTTGTTCATCGGTGCTGGCGCGGAAATATTCATAAAGACCGCCGAAACGTGGGCTACCCTGCCCTTCCTGCGGCGTCGTGAGAAATGGATTACCGCGATGAATTGCCAAACCCTTCCATAATGTTCAAGAAAAAACAGTCGCTTAAAATTTTCAGTTAGTTTGTCGCAGCCTATACCTTACTCAATTGGAAAGAGTTACCTTGAAAGAACTCCGGCCATCGGATGGATTGGCAACGTGGACAACCGGGAATCCAGACATTTTTACCACAGAGGGTCAGGCAAAGCCTCCCCGGTGAAGAGCACTGCAAGGAGCACCGAATTGCCTTCCCTGCCAATTTGGTGCTACAAATAATATCTGTCACCTTCCCAGTACCCCAGCTACGCAAAGTAGCGGAGAGTCGGGTTCATGCAAGCCGTTGCCGCCGATCATGTGACCAAGCGCTTTGATACTGTCGTAGCAGTTTCCGGCCTCGACCTCCACGTTGAGCAGGGAGCGGTCTTTGGCCTGCTCGGCCCCAATGGCGCGGGCAAGACCACATCGCTCCGCATGATCATGAACATCCTCGTTCCGGATGAGGGCACCATCCAGGTGTTGGGGCAGCCCGCCAGCGAGCGCACTCAGGACCTGATCGGCTACCTGCCCGAAGAGCGCGGCCTCTACAACAAAATGAAAGTTCGCGAGGTGCTGGTTTTTCTCGGCGCACTGAAAGGCTTAAGCGAGGCGGAAGCTGACGCCCGGGTCCGCGTCTGGCTGGAGCGGCTGGGCCTCGGGGAGTGGTCGGAAAAGCGGGTCAGCGATCTTTCCAAGGGCATGCAGCAGAAGGTTCAATTCATCGCCGCCGTGGTGCACCAGCCCCCGCTCCTGATTCTTGACGAACCGTTCACCGGGCTCGACCCCGTCAATGCCACGCTCATCAAAGACATCATGTTGGACCTTCGGGAAAAGGGCGCCACCATCATCCTTTCCACCCACCGCATGGAGCAGGTGGAAATGATGTGCGACGCCATCTGCCTGGTCAACCACGGGCGCGCGGTGCTGGCGGGCGACCTGCGCGCCATTAAGAAGTCGTATGGCAAGAACACCGTCCGCATTGAATACACGGGCGACAGTAACTTTCTTGACCTGCCGGAGCTGGTGGAAAAACTCAATCACTTTGGCGCCGTGGTTGAGGTCAAGCTGCGGCCCGGCGCGGATCCCCAGGAAATTCTGAAGGCCGCCGTGGCGCGCGGCGTGCGCTTAACCCGCTTTGAGCTCATGGAGCCGCCGCTGAACGATATCTTTATTGAAAAAGTCTCGGAGGCGCATGCGTAAAATCTGGCTGGTGATTAAACGTGAATACCTCACGCGCGTCCGTGCCCGGGGCTTCATTCTGAGCACGGTGGGGCTTCCCCTGCTGAGCGTGGGATTGTTTGCGCTCACCCTGGCCCTGGCGTCTCGCAAGACGGATCACCCGCTCAAAATTTCCATCGTGGATAACCTTGGCGGCCTCACGGCGGAAATCCAGAAGGGACTTCAGGAAAAACTGCCGGACGGACGGCCCCGCTTCCAACTGGTCAGCACGTGGGACCGCCCCGCACCGGCCGACATGGTTCATGAGAAATTGACACGACTGGTTCGCGACGGCCAACTGGATGGTTTCCTTGAGATTCCCAAGGGCGTTCTGACCGGTGAAGATGCCGCCTTCCGCACGCTGAATACACAGGATTTTCAAACCACACGCGTGATCACCCGGGCGGTGAATAATGCCATCATTGCGCGCCGTTTAAACGACCGCGGGATGCACATTGACGACCTGGATGATATTCTGCACCGGGTCAATCTGAACCTGGTGAAGGTTACCAAGGGGGGCGAGGCCGAGGAAAATGGGCAGAGCGCGTTGGTGCAGCTCTCCATTGTCATGATCCTCTATGTAACCCTGCTGGTTTACGGCGTGATGACCATGCGTTCAGTGCTGGAGGAAAAAACCACCCGCGTCGTTGAAATTCTGGCTTCCTCAGTGCGGCCCGTATACCTTTTGACCGGGAAGATTCTGGGTGTGGCCGCGGTGGGATTAACGCAGTACCTGATCTGGACCACCACCGCCGCGCTTATTTCAACTTACGGGGCGGCCGTGGGGGCGACGTTGCGGCCCGGAGCCTCCCCGCTCAATCTCCATCTTCCAGTTTCCTACCTGATCTATCCGGTTATTTTCTTTATGGCGGGATATTTTCTCTATGCGTCGATCTATGCCTCCATCGGCGCCATGGTTTCCAGTGAGGAGGAATTACAGCAGGTGCAAATGCCCGTCACCCTGGCGCTGGTTGCCTGCTTTGTTCTTTACCCCATCATCCAGCGCGCCCCCAACTCACACCTGGCCATCTTTCTAACCATGGTTCCCATCTTCAGCCCGATTCTCATGGTCTTTAGGATCACGGTGCAAACCCCGCCCTTCTGGCAAATCGTCCTCTCCCTGGCCATTTGCGCGGGGACTACCGTGGTTGTGATTCGGATCGCTGCGAAAATCTACCGTGTGGGTATCCTGATGTACGGAAAGAGGCCTTCGCTGATGGAACTGCTCCGGTGGCTGCGGTATACGTAGCCATGGCTCTTCCACACGACTTTCGCCGGAGCTACTCCAGACCGATGGGGGTCGTCGTGCAGGCGCGAAATGGAACATCCTGCTCCTGCCCACAATCGGCATTCTCACAGGTCAATTCAAACTTGTTCGGCCAGCCATCCGCTTCATTGACGCTATGCCGGAAGGAATGCTGTTGGCCGCAGCTTCCGCACTCCCATTCCACTAGAAAAACGCTCATCGTTTCATCCCCTCTGGATTTTCTTCGAAGATGCCAAAATTCACGCCGCGTGATATTCCCACAGGGCGCGATAGTAATGCATGAAGCGAACAGGGTCGCAGCTTTCCGGGACCTCAGCATAAGTGTAGCGGTCAAATCCCATACCGCGCAACAGGGTGAAGAGCTCACGCCAGGGATAAGGCTTCTGCCACTGCGGAAAGCCCGCCGCGGTGGAACTGGGCGCCGCAGAACCAGCGCCCCACGGCGCCAAGGTCCGCCACAATTCGTTGATGTGGCAACTCCTGATCCAGGGCTTCAGCAGTTGGAACGAAGCTTGAACGGAGCCCTCCGCCACATCAGTATCATTGGAGTTCCAGCAGGCCCCCACGGCGGGATGATTCGCCACGCTGAGGATATGATGAGTGTTGGCGGGCAGCATGGTGCCCGTGCCGTGAACTTCCAGCCAGATTTCCACCCCATGGTCGCGGGCGATCTCTCCGCATCGGGTGAGCGCATGTCCGATCTGATCCAGCGTTTTGTCCTCGGGAACATCTTTGGGAAACCCATTGGGGCGAACCTTCACTCCCACGCACCCGAGGTCCTGCGCCAGCTCGCACCACCGCCGCACCTCCTCAATGTTCTTCTCCACCACAGCGGGATCGGGCGACTCAAACTCACAAGTCGTGCCCAGGCTCATCAAACGCACATGGGAAGCGGCAAAGCGCTGCTTCACCTCATTTCGTCGCGCCTTGTCGATGGAAATTTCCACGCCGTGCTTATGCGTGGTGCGCAGCTCGACACCTTCAAATCCTGTCGCTTCGCAGTTGTTGATGATGGTTTCAATATCCCAGTCTTTTGCCAGATTGTAGGTCACCAGACCCAACTTGAACGGCGGCGGCGTAGGCACAGCGCCCAGTGGCGGAGCGTTCACACCTTTGGCGGAAAGCCCGGCGCCCTCCACCGTTCCCAGCGCGCCCAGGCTCGCGGCGGAGAGAACGCCGGTCTTCAGAAAGGTCCTTCTCGCGGATCTGCTCATAGCTGGGTTCCTCCTGGGGCGCCGCCCTGTGCGGAAGCTGAGCTCGCACAAAAACAGTCAGGGCCGAGGCACATTCTACTCCCGGCGAAGATTCTGAAGATAGAAATGGTTGTGGTGCACTGAAGGCATGAAAGGACGGGATGCGGGTGGACAATTGAACCCGGACCGGATGATATAATAATTTGGACGGTTCATTCGAAAGGCGTTCTCATGATTCTGGTCATTGATAACTACGACTCTTTTACTTACAACCTTGTGCAATATTTAGGCGAATTAGGCGCGGATATTCAAGTGGTTCGGAATGACCAGACCACGGTGGAGGCCATTCGAAAACAGGCTCCGGAGCGAATCGTGATCTCGCCCGGCCCCAAGACGCCATCGGAAGCAGGAATCTGCCTCGACGTGATTGGCGCCTTTGCCGGCAAGATACCCATCCTTGGGGTCTGCCTTGGCCATCAAGCCATCGGACAGGCTTTTGGCGGGCAAGTCGTTCGCGCGCCGCAACTGATGCATGGGAAAACCAGCGAAATCAGCCACGATGGCAAGACGATCTTTGAAGGATTGCCCAATCCCTTTCCCGCCACACGTTACCACTCCCTGATTGTTGCCCGCGAGACGCTTCCCGCCTGCCTGGAGATTTCCGCCTACACGTCTGACGGCCTGATTATGGGGCTTCGGCACCGCGAGCTGAAAGTTGAAGGCGTGCAGTTTCACCCGGAGTCGATCCTGACCGACGCCGGCAAGCAGCTATTGGGAAATTTCCTGCGAGTGTAGAAAAACAGTGGCTAGTGGTTAGTGGCGGCAAGAGGATGGGTGCGGATGGTTGGCGATGATGTTTGCTCGTCACTTGTCACTCGTCCCATGTCACAAGTCACATTTCACTACTTCTTGTGCCTCTGAGTGAAATCAACGAGAGCCCGAAGCTTCGCACTTGCGGCGCCGGAATCGACAGCTTCAGCAGCCCGCTCCATGCCCTCCGTGAATGTTTGTGCCTTGCCCGCCAGGGTAAGCGCCGCCGAAGCATTTGCCAGCACGACATCGCGATAGGGGCTGCGCTCGCCTTCAAGCACATTCAAAAGCAGCCGGGCATTGGTGGCCGCGTCTCCTCCATGCAATTGCTCAATTGTGGCGCGCGGCAGGCCAAACTCTTCCGGATGCACGTCGCGCGTTTCAACTCCGTTCTTCGAACTGGAGGAGAGCCGGGTTGGCCCCGTCGTTGTAATCTCATCAATTCCGTCGGATCCCGCCACCACATAGGCGCGCTGGGTTCCAACGGCGTGCAGCGTCGCCGCCATCATCTCCGTGCGCGCGGCATCAAATACGCCCACCAGTTGGATGGTCGCTGCCAGGGGATTCGTGAGCGGGCCCAGAAGATTGAAAACGCTCTTGGTCTTCAGGCTGCGCCGCGCATTCATGACGTGCTTCATGGCAAGGTGCAGGCGGGGAGCAAGCAGGAATACAATTCCCGCTTCCTCCAGGCACTGGGGAATTTGTTCGAGAGGCAGATCCATTGCCACGCCCAGCGTTTCCAGAACATCGGCGCTGCCGCATCGGCTGGAAATGGAACGATTGCCGTGCTTGGCCACGCGCACACCAGCGCCTGCCGCCACCAGCGCAGCCGCCGTGGAGACATTCACCGTCCCGCGGCCGTCGCCACCGGTGCCGCAGGTATCAAGCAGGGGTTCGCGGTGCGAGATGCTCTGCACGCGCACTCCGGCCGCTTCCAGGGTTTCCGCGGCGTGGGCGCGCATCACCTCGGCAAAGCCCACCAGCTCGTCGGCCTGCTCCCCCTTGTCCCGAAGTGCGGCAAGGAAGGCAACAATTTCATCATCCGGAACGGATCCGGAAAGAAGAAGTTGCATCACCTCGCGCGCTTCGGTGCGCGTGAGATGTGTTTGCATCTTGATGATTTCGATGAAATTCCCAATGTTCATGGGCAATCCGGAACTCTCAATACGCGGCCGCAGGAGCGCATTAAGCCTGAAGCCGTCTTCACTTTCATTGCATTTCTCGCACGGATTCCCTATAATTCTTGTTCCAGGGTAAGCGAGTTGAACTTTCTAGTTTATGCTGCTTCATCCGCTTTGCCAAAATTAGATTTCACATCCAGTTGTTCTTTACCGGTTTTTCCTCAGTCTTCGAAAACCGCCGATGGGCAACTGAAAACTAGCTAATTACCGCAATCACTATGAAAATCCATGAATATCAGGCAAAACAGATCCTTGCAAAATTCGGAGTCACCGTTCCTCGCGGCGAGTTGATCACCCAGCCCGAGGAAGCCCGTGGCGTGGCGGAACGATTGGGCGGCACCGTGGTGGTGACGGCCCAGATTCACGCCGGCGGCCGCGGCAAAGGTGGCGGCGTAAAACTGGCTCACAGCCCCAAGGAAGCGGAAACCCTGGCAGGACGAATCCTCGGCATGACGCTGATCACTCACCAGACCGGGCCGGAAGGCCGCCTGGTGAAACGCGTCCTGGTGGAAGAAGGCCTGGACATTGCCCGCGAGCTTTACCTTGGCGTCGTCATTGACCGCGCTTCCGGACGGCCCGTGTTTATGGCCTCCAGCGAAGGTGGCGTGGAGATTGAGCTGGTGGCCGCCAAGCATCCGGAGAAGATACTGAAGGAATTCATCGACCCCAGCATCGGCTTTCAGGCCTTCCAGGCGCGCAAGCTGGCCTTCGGCTTGGGGCTTGAGGGCAAGGTAGTGAACGAGGCCGTGCGCCTGCTGCAAAACCTCTATCGCGCCTTCGAGGCCACGGACGCCTCACTGGTGGAGATCAATCCCTTTGTCACCACGCGCGACGGGCGTGCACTGGCGCTCGATGCCAAGATGAACTTTGACGATAATGCCCTCTTCCGCCATACAGACATTCGCGAACTGCGCGACCTTGATGAAGAGGATCCGCTGGAAGTGAAGGCCTCAAATTACGGCCTGAACTACATTCGCCTGGATGGCAATGTGGGTTGCATGGTGAACGGCGCGGGCCTGGCCATGGCCACCATGGACATCATCCAGTACGCGGGCAGCCGGCCGGCGAACTTCCTCGACGTCGGCGGCGGCGCCAACGAAGAGCAGGTGCGCCGCGGCTTTGAAATTATTCTGAGCGACACCAATGTGCGCGCCGTGCTCATCAACATTTTCGGCGGCATCATGCGCTGTGACATTGTGGCCAACGGCGTGGTGGCCGCGGCCAAGACACTCGGCATCAAGGTGCCCATTGTCGTGCGGCTGAGGGGAACCAACGTCGAACTCGGCCAGAAGATCTTGAAGGAGTCGGGCTTGAACTTCGAGGTCGCCAACGATATGAAAGAGGCGGCGGAAAAAGTTGTGGCCGCGGCAAATCGATCCTAGAACAAAGAATATTTACAGGAATCTCCCATGTCGATCTTAGTTAATGAAAATACGCGCCTGGTTGTGCAAGGCATCACCGGGCGCGAGGGAATGTTTCACACCCAGCAGGCCGTCGCCTACGGCACCAAAGTGGTTGCCGGCGTAACCCCGGGCAAGGGCGGAACCAGCGTTGAGGGCATCCCGGTGTTCAACACCGTGCAGGAAGCCGTGGACAGGACGGGCGCGAATGCCTCCGTCATCTTCGTGCCGCCTCCTTTCGCTGCCGATGCCATCATGGAGGCCACGGACGCGGGCCTTCCCCTTGTGGTCGCCATCACCGAAGGCATTCCCACGCTTGACATGGTGCGCGCGGCCAGTTTCCTGGCCGGAAAACCGACGCGGCTGATCGGCCCCAATTGCCCCGGCATTATTTCTCCCGGCAAATGCAAGATCGGCATCATGCCCGGCTCGATTCACCTGCAAGGCCACGTGGGCGTGGTTTCACGAAGCGGAACCTTAACCTACGAAGCCGTGGGCCAACTGACGGCGCTGGGCATCGGGCAATCCACCTGCATCGGCATCGGCGGAGATCCCATCATCGGCACAAACTTTGTTGACGCCTTGCAGCTCTTCAATGCCGACCCTGACACCCACAGCATCGTGATGATTGGCGAAATTGGCGGGCTGGCGGAAGAGGAAGCGGCGGCCTTTGTTCAAGCCCACGTCAAGAAACCGGTGGTCGGCTTCATCGCTGGCCGCACGGCACCGCCCGGACGCCGCATGGGCCACGCCGGCGCAATTATCTCCGGAGGAAAAGGCACTGCTGCGGATAAGATCGCGGCACTGCAGGCCGCCGGAATCGCCGTCGCTGAAAGCCCCGCGCTGATCGGCGAAACGCTGAAGAGAATTACGACTTAAGATTTAAGAATTCTGAATGGCGATGGCGACAGATATGTGCGGATTGAGCACATTCGATTCATCACTCAGAATTCAGAATTTCCCCTGATTGGAGAAACATGGCAACCCAACGTACATTGACCATCATCAAGCCCGATGCCGTCGCAGCAGGACACATCGGCGACATCATCAAGATCTTCGAAGCCAATCAACTTAAGATTGTTGCGGCACGGCTGGTGCATTTGACAAAAAAAGAAGCCGAGGGCTTCTACGCTGTGCACCGCTCCAAGGGTTTCTTTGAGAGCCTGACTGCATTTATGAGCTCCGGCAGTGCGATGGTGATTGTTCTGGAAGGCGAGAACGCCATCCTCCGACTGCGCGAGTTGATGGGCGCCACCAACCCTGCCAACGCCGCGCCGGGCACCATCCGCAAGCTTTATGCCGCCAGCATTGAGTGCAACGCCGTGCATGGCTCCGACGCGCCGGAAACTGCCGCCTACGAAATCGGCTACTTCTTTCCCGGCATTGCGCTTGCTTAACGTTCCCTTTGGCGGGACGTCCAGCTTGATCGCGCTGCGGACCGCACTGGACTGTCATCCATTCGCCGGGCGAAAATGAGGGATGGAAATGAGTGACGCCATCCATCTGCACTTGGGAAAGTTCCTGGTCATCTGCGGCATCGCCCTGGTAGTGTTGGGGGTGATCGTGATGGCCGGGGCGAGATTTCCATCTTTTGGCCTGGGGCGGCTGCCCGGTGATATTGCTCTCAAAGGTAAACACTTCCAGTTCTATTTTCCCATAGTGACTTGCCTGGTATTGAGCGTGGCTGTTACCGCAATTCTTTGGGTTATATCCTTTCTGACGAGGAGATAATTCCACCTGGCGCTTTCGGAATGGCTTCCTGGCAATCCAGAATCGCAAATCCAAAATGTTATGACCCAACCCTCGCTCAATTTCGGGCCAGTGCGCAAAATCTACAGCGTGTCAGAGCTCAGCCAGGAGATCCGCGACCTTTTCGAAAGCCGGTTTCCAAACGTTTGGGTGACGGGAGAAGTTTCCAATCTTCGCGCGGCGGGTTCAGGCCACCTCTACTTCACTCTCAAAGATGATGCGGCGCAGCTTCGCGCTGTCTGCTTCCGCAACCAGGCGCGTTACTTGAAATTCAAGCCGCAGGATGGCCTGGCCGTTATTGCCCGTGGCCGCCTGAGCATCTATGAAGCGCGCGGTGAATATCAGCTCTACGTGGAATTTCTGGAGCCCGCGGGGCTGGGCGCGCTGCAACTCGCTTTTGAGCAACTGAAACAGAAACTGGCGGCGGAGGGACTGTTTGATCCTGCGCGCAAGAAGCCTCTGCCCACGCTGCCGCATGTGATTGGCGTGGTGACTTCACCCACGGGCGCCGTCATTCAAGACATTCTTAGGGTCCTTCACCGGCGCTTCCGCAATGTCAACGTGCTGATCTATCCCGTCAAGGTTCAGGGCGAGGGGGCGGCCCAGGAGATTGCCCAAGGGATTGAGCATTTCAACCATAAGACACCCGTGGACGTGCTGATTGTGGCGCGCGGCGGCGGTTCCATGGAAGACCTGTGGGCATTCAATGAGGAGGTTGTGGCGCGGGCCATCGCCACCTCGGCGATTCCCGTAATCTCAGCCGTTGGGCACGAAACCGATTTCACCATTGCTGATTTTGTTGCTGACTTGCGCGCACCCACGCCGTCGGCCGCGGCGGAACTGGTGGTTCACCGGAAACAGGATTTCGTGAGCGAGCTCGACGATCACCGGCGGCATGTGACGCAGATGATCCGTTTGAAACTTTCCGAGGCACGCCAGGCGTTGACCGAGCTTCGCATGAACCGGGTTTTCCAAACGCTCGCAGCCCACGTTGCCGAACGCTCCCAGCGCGTGGACGACTGCGTGGCGGCGATGGAACGATGGATGCGCTCGCGCCTGCAGACTGCGCGGCAGGAATGGATGCGCGCCTCGGCGGGCGTGGTTCGATACGATTTTATGCGGCATCTTCGCTTGAAAAGAGCTTCACTCGAGGAGCGCGAACAGAAGTTTCAAAACGATTTTCAGCGCTACCTGATGGAGCGGCGGAATCGACTGACACAGTTGGAAGCAATATTAAAGGAACGCAGCCCGCGCACAATTCTCGAGCGCGGCTATTCCATTACGCGTGATGCTGAAGGAAGAATTATCCGCGATGCGGCACAGGTTGCGGTGGGAGCAACTGTTGCCGTACACCTCGCGAAGGGGGAACTGGCTGCGGTGGTTAAGGATCGAAGGGTTGAGTAAGAAGAGAGCCAAAGGCCAATTGTTGACGCTCTACACGGCATCTCTCAGCACCAACAGTATTGTGACTTCTGTCTCCTGCATCCTGACTCCTATTTCTTCTCCACAATCGCCAACTGCATGACAACGCGGCGAGCGTCAGCAAATCGGGTGAGCTTCCCGTAGGCATCAAGAAAGACCATCACGAGCGCGCGCCCATCTGCATTCACGCGCATCACCAGGCAGTGTCCCGCTTCATTGGTAAAGCCGGTCTTTTGAACACTGATGTCCCAGTCGGGATAGCCCACCAGGCGATTCGAATTGAAATAAGGAAGAACATAGCGGCTGACTCGCACATCGTAGCTGGGGTCAGTGGTGAACTGCCGAATCAGGGGATACTGATTCGCCGCTTGCACCAGTTTCACAAGGTCGTGACCGGTGGAAACGTTCTGCGACGTCAAGCCATTCGGGTTGACGAAGTGCGTGTGCGTCATCCCCAGTGCCGCCGCCTTGTCATTCATGGCTTTGAGGAAGGCGGGCTGGCCGCCGGGATAGTAACGGCTGAGTGCAGAAGCGGCGCGGTTTTCCGATGACATCAACGCCAAATGCAGCATGTCTTCTCGGCTCAGAGTCCAACCCACATGCAGGCGCGAGGTGGTTCCCATCGCCAGATCCCGGTCCGCATCGCTGATTTTGAGCATCTCGTCCATCGGCGGCTTGGCGTCAATCGCCACCATGGCGGTCATCAATTTGGTAATGGAAGCAATGGGCACCACACGGTCCGCATCCTTCACCAGCAACTCTTCGCCTGTGTTGGCGTCCACAAGCAGGGCAATTTTGGATTTCACGTTGAACGGCGATGTTGATTCCTGGGCAGGAGATGCTTTCCGTGGAACGGTTTTCGTTTGAGAGGAAGAGGCTGCCGGCCGAGCGAGCGATGATGCCACGTTCGTGTTCTGCGCGGCGAATGCAACCTTGCTGAGCGGGACACTTACGGGAAAAAGACCGAGGCCGAGAGCACAAAGCGGCGCGATCGCAGCCAATCTACCAACGCGGCAGATCCAGAAAGTTAGTAGTGAATTGAAAGTCATGCCCTTTTATGCGGCCGTTTTGTTGATTCGGCGGCGAGAGGTTCCTTGATGATTTCTGTTACCTGGCCCTGAAAACCTTCCACCTATAATTTGTAACCGATTTTGCGCAGAAAATCCTTACGGAATTGAATGTCAGTTTCGGTCTCAATACCGCGCGTCTTAACGCCATCAATGACACCCAGGATTCCACGGCCCTGTTCTGATTCCGCCACGATCACTTCCACGGGGTTCGCCGTGGCGCAGAAGATCCGGCAGACCTCCGGGACGTTCTTCACCGTGTTCAGGATATTGATGGGGAATCCGTTCTGCATAAAAATGATGAAGGCATGGCCGCAGGAGAGAGCCAAGGCGTTCTTCTGCACAAGTTCGATGAGGTCTAAATCGTTACCTGCAAAGCGAACCAGGGCAGGGCCGGAGGCCTCACAGAAGCCAATTCCGAACTTCATTTGGGGCGCTGTCTGAACGATGGCTTCATAGAGGTCTTCCACGGTCTTGATAAAATGCGAATGGCCAAGGATGAAGTTCATATCCTCGGGCTTCTCAATGGTGACAATTTTCAGTTCCATACTTTGCTCCTGAGGGTGTCGCCATTATTCCATCGCGAGTGCGCGTGGGGCGGAAAGTAGTTAAAGTAATTGCAGCTATAGCTAATCAGAAACTTTAAGGATGGCGAGGAAAGCTTCCTGCGGGATATCAACACGGCCCACACGTTTCATGCGCTTTTTGCCTTCCTTCTGCTTTTCCAGAAGTTTGCGTTTACGCGAAATGTCTCCGCCGTAGCACTTGGCGATGACGTTTTTGCGAATGGCCGCAACATTCTCGCGGGCGATGACGCGTGAGCCAATGGAGGCTTGCAGGGCAACCTCAAACATCTGGCGGGGAATCAATTTGCGCATGCGTGTGCAGAGTGAGCGCCCCCTCTCCATGGCGAATTCACGATGGCAAATGAAGCTAAGCGCATCAACGGCCTCACCCGCCACAAGGAAGTCCACCTTAACCAGGTCCGAAGTCCAAAACCCGGCAAAATGATAATCGAGTGAGGCATAGCCGCGCGATACCGACTTGAGACGGTCATAGAAGTCGAGGACGATTTCGTTCAAGGGCAATTCATAAGTCAGGAGCACGCGCTTGCCAGAGACGTATTCGAAGCCTTTCTGCACACCACGCTTCTCCTCCAGCAACCCCAGGATTCCGCCCAGGTATTCATCCTGGGTGAAGATCTGGGCGCGAATAATGGGCTCCTCGACCTTTTCAATATCGCCCGCCACCGGGAACTTCGTCGGCGAGTGAACTTCCAACACCTCTCCCGCTTTGGTGGTAACGCGATAACGGACGCTGGGCGCGGTGGTAATGAGGTCGATGCCGAATTCCCGCTCCAGGCGCTCCTGAACGATCTCCATGTGCAGCAGACCCAGGAAGCCGCAACGGAAGCCGAAGCCGAGAGCGTCGGAATTTTCGGGCTCATGGCTCAGCGAAGCATCATTGAGAGTCAGCTTGTCGATGGCGTCGCGTAAATTTTCATAAGCGCTGGACTCCACTGGATAGAGGCCGGCGAAAACCATGGACTTGATATCTTCGAAGCCTGGCAAGGGGCCCGGAGCCGGGCGTGCATCATCCGTGATCGTATCGCCAATGCGCGACTCAGAGATCTTCTTGATGTTCGCGATGACAAAGCCGACTTCCCCTGCCGCCAATTGATCGACTCGAACCGGCTTAGGAGTCAGCACCCCCAACTCCTCCACGTTATACACCTGGTTATTTGACCAGAGCTTGATGCGCATGCCGGTGGTCAGAGTTCCCTGGACGACCCGCGCCAAAACCACCACACCCCTGTAAGGGTCAAACCAGGAATCAAAAATCAGCGCCTGAAGAGGAGCGTCGGGAGATCCCGTTGGAGGCGGGATGTGGGCGACAATGGCCTCCAGCACCGCAGCAACTCCAGTGCCGGCTTTGGCGCTGATCAGCAGAGCCTCATTCGGATCAAGCGCCAGGGCGTGCTCAATTTGCTGCTTGGTGGATTCGATGTCCGCGCCGGGAAGATCGATTTTATTGATGACGGGAACAATGGTGAGGCGATTATTCATCGCCAGCGTCGCATTGGCCAGCGTCTGTGCTTCCACACCCTGCGAGGCATCGATCACCAGCAGCGCGCCTTCACAAGCGGAGAGGCTGCGTGAAACCTCGTAGGAAAAATCGACGTGGCCAGGGGTGTCAATAATGTTAAGCTGATATTCCTTGCCGTCGTTGGCAAGGTAATGGAGGCGGACGGCGTGGGCCTTGATGGTAATGCCGCGCTCGCGTTCAAGGTCCATGGAATCAAGAACCTGCTCCGACATTTCGCGCTTGGAAAGCGCCCCGGTGATCTCCAGCAAGCGGTCCGCCAGCGTGGATTTTCCATGATCGATGTGGGCTACAATCGAAAAGTTACGAATTAAGCGTGCGTCAGTCATGAAAGCTTCAATTTGCCGGTTCCGCGAAGAATGCGAACCAAGGTGAGGTCACCGCGTAGTGCGAATGGTGTGAGCAGGCCCGTGCGAACCGCGAGACTAATTTCTAACCCTTTGAAAATCTAACAAAAGGGAGCTATCCTGTCAAATTGGGAGTCGGCATGGAATTCTGCCGAGGGCGCGAAGGACTATACCAACAAAATGCCAGATCTAGACAAGCTTTACGAAAAAGCGGACAAGTATCTCCAGCGGCAGAAGTTTGAAGCCGCGATCGAAACCTACCAGGAAATCCTGCGGTATGAGCCCAATGACGAAGAGGCCCTCATCACGCTGGGCGATCTTACGATCAAACTGAATCGCACTGCTGAAGCGTTGCGATATCAGGTCCAGCTGGCGGATCACTACAGCAAACGGGGCGACAATGCCAAGGCGATTGCCTCCTGTAGAAAAGTTCTGAAATTGTCGCCGCAGGATGTCGCCACGCAACTGAAGCTGGCAGGGTTGCTGGAGAAAGCCCAGAAAAATCCCGAGGCACTTGAAGCCTATCGCGAAGCGCTTGCGCACTATCGCAAGGCCGGGTTGAGTTCGCAGATGCTCGATTGCCTTACCCGCATCGTCAGGCTTGATCCCAATAACATCGAGGAGCATGTGGAGTTGGCCGAACTGGCCATCCGGTTGCATCTGAACAAAATCGCCATGCCGGTGCTGCTCCAGTCCGCACAACTCGCGCGGCGCGCCGGTGATGAAAGTCGTTGGGAAAAGCTGGTGGACCAGGCGCACGCGCTTGATCCAAATGACGAAGTAGCTGCCATCACCGCCACTGGACTCTACTTGAAAAATGGCAAGTATGCACAGGCGGCAAAGCTTATTGAGCCCCTGCTGGCGAAACGACCCGACGATTTGGAAGTCCAGGAGTTGGCTTGCCGCGCAATGCTGGGAATTGGCGATTTCACCAGGGCGCACCCAATTTGCTGGAAGCTTTATCAAGCCCGGCCCGAACGTGTGGATTTGGTCCTGCAACTCATCGAAGGGATGATCAAAAGCGGTGCCGTCCAACAGATCATGGGGACGGTAAACGAACTTAAAGACCGGCTCTTCCAGCAGGGCAAGCGGGAAGAATTCCTGAAAATCATCGAGCAGGTGTACGAGTCCGATGAATCCAACATGGAAGTGCTTGAAGTTCTCAGCAACGTTTACAACGAAATGAACAAGGAGGACGGGCTGCGGCGTTCCCTCTCGCGCCTGTTCAACCTTTACCTGGCTGGCGAAAATTACCGCAAAGCCGGAGACACGTTGGAACGGATTCTGGACGTCGATCCATACGGCGAGGGCCACTACGATCGCCTGGTAAATCTGGAAGGGCACATTGACGCGATCTGGTACAAGAACATCCTTTCGCGCATGCAGCCACCTTCGGCAACCCGCACGTCTCCGGGACAGAACGCGGCGGCAGCGGCTGTGGAGAAGACCGAAACCATGGAAGACCTGGTTGTCGAAGGCGAGATGTACCATCAATACCAACTTTCGGCAAAGCTTGAGCAGACACTGGAAAAGATCGACCGTCTATTCCCCGGAGCGGATGAAAAGAGCCAGAAGGTTCGAGACCTCTATGAGGCCGCGGGATACACGCCCAAATTCAAAGCGCCTCCAGCCCCCGTTGCCGCAGTCCCCCGGGCTGATGCGACTTCGCCCGGCATGCCCTCCTTCCAATCCCTTGACGATCTCCGGAAAATTTCTGAAATCACTGCCAACATTTATCGCGAATCCACGCCCCAAGGGGTGCTCCAGGTTGCCGTGAATGAAATTGGCCGGGCGATGAATGCCAGCCGGTGCTGGGGAGCGGTGGGATTGCCGGATCGTCCCCCTGTCCTCGCGGCCGAATATTGTTCACCGCTGGCTTCTCCTTCAGACCCGGCGGCCGCGCTGAGGCTCTTTGCTTTCCTGATGGGCCAGGCAACATCCAGCCCTGACGGTTGGTCGCTGGATAACATTGCCCAGGCCCCATTGCTTACCGCAGTCACCGCAGAAATTCAGAAGCTGGGGATACGCTCTCTGCAAGCCCTACCTCTGCTTGACAAAGATGTGGCGGCAGGCTTGTTATTACTGGAACAATGCGATGGGCCGCGCGCATGGTCACCCGGCGAAAGCCTGCTGCTCAGAGCCATTGCCACCCAGGTCGTCATTGCCATCAACAACACCAAGCTACGACGGTTGGTCCGCTCATTGGCAGGCACAGACCCTGAGACTGGCCTGTTACCGCGCAGTGCCTACCTGGAGTGCCTGCTTTCTGAAGCCCGGCGTTCCAAGGATCAGTCCCAACCATTGTCAGTCTGCCTGATGGAACCGGAAAATCCGCATGCGCTTTTGAAGTCACTGGGTGATGCGGGCGTTCAGCGCTTCGTGCTGCAGGTCGGTAAAGCCCTCATTCCCACCCTCCGACAGAACGATATTTCCATTCGCTACAGCCCCCTTTCGATTGTGGTGGTGTTTCCCGATACGGCATTGCCGCAGGCGGGGCTGGCAGTAGAAAAGGTCCGCCGCGCCATGGGACAGGTCAAGGTGAACGGCACGGAAGTAAGCAATTTCTGCGCCGCGGTTTGTGACGTACCCTTGGGAGCCAACTTTGATGCGGTGGATGGCGTCACCGAGGTAATCAACCGCCTTGAACTCTCGCTGGACCGCGCCCACAAAGAGGGCGGAAAGCGCATTCTGATATCCCGCTTCGCCGGTTGAAGCCGAGCCGGAAGGACTCCATGCCTTACGAAACGCTGCAATACGACAAGCGGAATGCCATCGGCTACGTGACGATCAATCGGCCGGATAAGCTGAATGCCATGAACCGCAAGGTCATGGAAGAACTGGTCGAATGCTTCCAATCCCTCCAGACAGATGATGAAGTCCGCGTGGTCATCCTCACCGGAAGCGGGGAGAAAGCCTTCGTTGCGGGAGCCGACATCAACGAACTGGCCCTGCTCGACGCCCTGACGGGAAGAGAGAAGGCCTTGATTGGCCAGCGCGCGTTCAACCTGATTGAGAACCTCGGCAAGCCGGTAATCGCGGCCATTAATGGCTTCGCCGTGGGTGGAGGTTGCGAACTGGCAATGGCCTGCACGCTTCGCATCGCCTCAGAAACGGCTCGACTGGGACAGCCGGAAGTTAAGATTGGCCTCCTTCCCGGTTATGGCGGGTCGCAACGGCTGCCGCGCCTGGTGGGCAAGGGCCGCGCCTTGGAGATGATCTTGACCGGCGAGCCCATTACCGCGGCGGAAGCTCATCGCATTGGCCTGGTGAACCAGGTTGTGCCGGCGGCGGAATTGCTGACGGCGGCGGAAAAACTGGCCCAGAAGATCGTTGCCAACGCTCCGCTTGCCATCAAATTTGCGCTGGAAGCGGTGAATCATGGATTGGAAATGTCCGCGGCGGAAGGACAGTTCCTGGAGGCAACACTCTTCGGCCTTTGCTGCTCCACCACCGACATGAAGGAAGGAACCCGCGCGTTTCTGGAAAAACGGCCCGCAAAGTTCACTGGCCATTAGGCCTTCGCCTCTTCCCCTTCGCCCATGTCCACTTCCTGCGGCGCCGTCATCGGTAAGTCAGGCAATCAAATTTCGGGAGTAACCATAAGCCTGCTAGAATTGGGGTTGGCTCCTGTTTCGAAGCAGAGCGTTGACCCGAGCATCGAACGACGGAAATGGGACCAGGGAAAAGGACCACGGAAAATGCCCTCAAGACGAAAATCCCGCGAATTCGCGATGCAAATGCTCTACCAGTGGGAACTGGGCGGCAACACGCCGGAGCAGGTTGGCGCCTCGTTCTTTCTTGAGCGCAAAGCCGAAAGCGATGTGGAGAGTTTCGCCCGCGGGCTCTTTCGGGGAGCATTGGACAACAAGGCCGAGCTCGACGAATTGATCACCAAGCACGCGTCCAATTGGCGCCTGGAACGCATGGCGGCCGTGGACCGGTCCATTCTCCGATTGTCTGTTTACGAATTGCTGCATGGCCAGGAGACTCCGCCCAACGTCGTCATCAATGAGGCCCTGGAAATCGCGCGCCGCTTTTCCGGTGAGGGCTCGGTTGAATTCGTCAACGGAATCCTGGATTCCATTCTGAAAACACTTCCCGCTCGCACGAAAAAATCAAAAAGCTAATCCGGTGTCATTCTCTGAACCGACAGCAACCTACTTCTCTTCCTCATCCGGTACGCCAAGTTTTGCCAGCCGGTAGCGGAGGGCATTGCGGGACAGTCCCAGCAGGCGGGCGGCCTGGCTCTTGTTGCCATTGGCGCGGCGCAGGGACTCGCGAATGATCTCGTCTTCAAATTGCTCCAGCGTCATGCCCGCGGGTGGAAAGGGCGTTGATCCGGAAGCAGGAACGGGGGCAGCGCTTGTGGGTGAAACGTCCAGGCGAATGTCCTCAACGTCAATCACCGAGCCCACGGAGAGGGCCACGCCCCGCTCAATGATGTTCTCCAGTTCGCGCACATTTCCGGGCCAGTGGAAATCCATCAGGATTTTCAGCGCGGCGGGCGTGATGCCACTCAGGGTTTTACCGGAATCGCGGGCGAAACGGGCGATGAAGTAGTCGACAAGGTAGGGAATCTCCTCCTTGCGCTCGCGCAAAGGGGGGATGCTGATGGGAACAACATTCAACCGGTAGTAGAGGTCTTGGCGGAAGGTTCCCTGCTCCAGTGCCGCGCGCAAATCCTGGTTGGTTGCCGCGATTACGCGGACATCAACCTTAAGCGTCTTGGTTCCGCCCAGCCGTTCAAATTGGCGGTCCTGCAAAACGTGCAGCAGCTTCACCTGGATCGAACCCGGGACATCACCGATCTCATCAAGAAAAATCGTACCCTTGTCCGCCAATTCGAACCGGCCGGGCTTGGTGTTGTTGGCGCCCGTAAAAGCACCCTTCTCGTAGCCGAACAGTTCGCTTTCCAGCAGGTTTTCCGGAATCGCAGTGCAATTGACCTTGACGAAGGCCTCCGCCGAACGTCGCGAATGCTCGTGGATGGCGCGTGCAATTAGGTCCTTGCCCACGCCGCTCTCCCCGCCCAGCAACACGGTGGAATTTGTGGGCGCCACGCGCTCCACCGTCGCGAGTACTTCCTGCATTTTCGGGCTGTAGGCAACAATGTTCCGAAACTGGTAGCGCTGGCCCAAGGCTTCGCGCAGGGAGCGGTTCTCTTCGCGCAGGCGATGAACATCCAACTCCTTGCGCAGGATGAGCTTGATCTCCTCCATGCCAAAGGGCTTCAGCACATAATCGCTGGCGCCCTCCTTCATGGCCTCGACGGCCGTCTCTACGGTGCCAAACGCGGTCATCACCACCACGGGCAGCGTGGCATGGGTGCGCTTCACCGTCTGAAGGAATTCCAGGCCATTCATGCCGGGCAACTTGAGATCGGTCACCACCAGGTCGATCTTTTCCTGGCGCAGAATGTTCAGGCCCGCTTCGGCATCAGCCGCCGTCAGGACCGTGTACCCTTCTTCACCAAGGTTCAGTTCCAGCAGACGCCGCATCTTTGCTTCGTCTTCGACGATTAAGAGTGTTGCCATAAGCTCCCTGGGTTCCCGAAACCGAAAATCGAAACTTGAAATTCGAAACTCGATGCGATTTTCGAGCTTCGATTAATTTTGCCAATTCGCCGGGGCATCTTGAGTCAAAAGTTCGCTGGCTATTTCACCCCCCCCCTCACCCTGAGGGGCGAGGGGAGAGTTGATTTCACTACCCTCGCCCCTTTGGGGAAGAGGGTGGACCGCAGCCGACGCGTTCATCAGCCGGTGCGGGCCGGGAGCCCCACGTTCTGCTGGTCGTGGAGGTGAGGGGGTCGTCTTGGAGAATTGCTGTCATTTTGAACTTCTGACTCAGGACAAGAGTAGATCTTCAACATCGTCTCCTGGAACGTCAGCGGGCGTTCCCTGAGGTTGTCCCCGTAGCCATCGTCCATCTGCTGCAACATGAATTGCTTGCCAAAGCGCCGATGCCGTAATTATGGGTTCGGGCCAGAGGCCGCGCAAGGAGAAAAGAGAGAAATTCAATGCCTCTTGCGGCGGTTTCTGACAGTTCGAGCGCCTGAAGATTACGGTTCAACTCTGGTATTTTCCTTCCCGCCGGATCTCGAAAGGAAGCTACCAAAGAAAAATGAGGAATGCCGCGTGGCCTTTGGGCGCATGTCGTCAATGCGAGAAAGAGGAGGGGTACACCCACGCGCAGAGACCACTTGGCGTTTCTCTCCCGCGGTCTTGACATCCGGCCATCCCCGCCTTACTCTTAGGCCTTCAGGGTCGGTCGAATCTGTTCTGCTGAGCTCCTAAATCCCTTTGCACGGAGGCCGCGATGAGTCTCCTTAAGATTGCCAGTGTTCCCCCCGCCACTGTCGAAGCCAAAGCATCCGTAACCGAAGCAGTTGAAATCATGTCCGAGCATGCCGTGGGCGCCGTTGCGGTGGTTGAAAACGGTAAATTGCTCGGGATCTTCACGGAGCGGGATGTGATGCTGCGCGTGGTATTGCGGCATCGCCATCCAGCTAACACCCGCGTGGGTGAGGTGATGACTTCTCCGGTGGAGACCATCACGGATGAAAGTCATGAAGAAGACGCCCTGGTCCACATGGTGGAACGCCACGTCCGCCACCTGCCCATCGTCAATGCCAGGGGTGAACTTACGGGGATGCTCTCCATCCGCAACCTGCTGGAGCATCGTGTGGACGAACTGGCGCGTGAACTCCACTCCCTGGATCAATATCTTTCCAACGACGGTCCCGGCGGTTGAACTCAACCCACCGCGTGGTAGACTTGCAGGATTTCACGAAGGCCCACGACCCCTTCCAACTTGTGGAAGTTGGCACGATTGACCACGGGCAAAATCGGCAAATCCCCGAGACGCCGCAGGGCCTCCTCCAGGGCATGGTCAGGATGCACATGGGGCAGGGGCTCAACCGATAGCACACTGCGCAGGGTTGTGCCTACTTGCGCTGCCGCTGCCTGCCGGCGCAGTTCTTCTTTCTTGATCCCGAACCATTTTCCCGCCCCATCTTCAACGAAAACAAAACTTTCAGAGGATGCCTCGGCTCGTGCCAGGGCGGTCTTGAGGGGTTCCTCAATGTTCAACACATTGGCTTGATAGGTGCGCATGGCGTCTTCCACGTGCACAGAAACTTCTTCGCGGCGCTCTTCCATGGAAGGCAGGTCCATTCCATCCTGGCGGGAGAGCAGGTCAAAGAGTGAAGTCTCCTGATACTGGCGGGAAATCAGGTAGGCAATGGTGTTCGAAACCATCACGGGGAGAATGATGGAGTAGTTGCCGCTCACCTCCAGCACCATGAACACCGAGGTCAGGGGAACGCGCAGGAAGCCGGCAAACAGGGTCCCCATTCCAACCAGGGCATAAGCTCCCAAGCCCCCGGTAAGCCATGGGAAAAAGTGATGTTCAATCCCCCCCACCGCCGCGCCCAGCATGGCGCCAATGAAGAGTGTGGGCGCGAACATTCCACCCGGAGTACCACTGACAAAGGAGAGGCTGGTGGAAATGATTTTGAACGCGGCAAGCAGAGCAAGAACCTGCCAAGTGAATTGATCGTGCATGGCCTGGTCGATAAAACCGTAGCCAGCCCCCATCACCTGCGGAAACCAAATGCCAATGATGCCGATCAGCAGTCCCGCCACGGCAGGCTGCACATATTGCGTCCATCGCGGCAAAGCCTTCAAGCGAGGCCGGGTGTAGGCAACCAGTTTGACAAATGCCAGCGAGGAAACCCCGCCAATCACTCCCAATGCCGCATAGGCCAAAAGTTCCGCGGGATGGATCAGGTGATAAGCAGGAATGCGAAACAACGCCTGATCACCCAGGAACCAGCGCGAAACGATGACACTTGAAACCGCGGACAAAACAATGGCGCCCAACACACCGGCGTTCCAGTTTCCAATGACCTCTTCAATCACAAACAGAACGGCGGAAATCGGCGCATTGAAAGCCGCTGCCAGGCCTGCCGCCGCACCCACCGGAGCAATCAACCGCACCTTTTCACGCGAGAGCCGCAGCCGCCGGCCCAAGGCAGAGGCAATTCCGGCGCCCATCTGCAAGGAAGGGTCCTCCGGGCCCAACGACTGGCCTGTCCCGATCGCAAGCGCGCAGGTTATGAACTTTCCGATGACCGTATTAAAGGGAATGTAGCCGTCAAAAATATAGACCGCTGCCTTGGTCTGGTTCACCCCGCTGCCTCGGGCCCGGGGGAAGAATCGAATGACCAGATAGGCAACTGCCAATCCGCCGATAGTGGGCACCATCAGCAATCGCGTCCACGGTGGAGTCATCCCCGACCCAAAGGCCAGCAACTTCGTCCAGTCAATGGCGATTCGGAACAAAACAACGGCCAAGCCGCCGAACAGCCCGATGATGACGGCAAGCAGGAGGAAGAGCTGCGTCTCCTTCAGCCGCTCACCCTCCTGTACCCAGGCGAAGCGCCTTCGGAACTCTGCCCAGATGCCAAGCGCCAGTGTCGGCTGCCCGTCTGGGGGATAAGGGGGTGTCACTGGTGACACACTCACGGGCGAGATCCTCCTTGCTCTTTCGCCATCAGCAGCAATGCCAGATCCAATCCCTCCGGCTCGCCACAGGCGCGCGCGGTGGCCTGTTCAATTGCAAATACGGAATCCATAGCCTGGGAAAGCAACTCCGAATCGCGGCTTAAATTTTGTTGTTGCGCGCGCGGCTGAAGCGCTGAGGCTTGGGTATACAGCGTTTGAAGTGGGTCTCCCCCTGCCGACTTCAGGTCAACACCCTTTTGCGCTGAGCAACTCTGGAGGCGATTAAGAGCCAGGCCAAAATCCGCTGCGGCGCGGCGGGCTCGCTCCATGTTGCCTAAACGGTGGTTAAAGGGATCGTTTGCCAGCACCAACTGAGCGGCATTGAGTCTCGCAGCGGCCAGCGTCAAATGCGGATCCTGTTGCAGGGCGCGTGCCAGGTATCGTGCCGCCTGCGAGTAATCCCCGTTCTGGAAGTGACATTCGCCGGATCCCGCCAGAGCAGCGGGCAAGTTCGGATCTTCCAGGAGTGCCTGATGAAACAGCTTCAATGCGTCATCGTAACCCTTTGCCTGCAGCAGAAGGGTTCCCACCCTGGTCTGCAAGGCCGGATCAGGGGGAAGGTCGGTCGCCAGCGCGATCAATTCCGCGCGTGCAGAATCCTTCTGTCCAGCTTCCAGCAAAAATCCCACCAATTCCAACCTCGCACCTCTCCGCCGCACCACCGGATCATCCGTCCATTCACCGTAAATTGCGCCATGGTAGAACCGTAGCGCATCGGGAACAGCATGATCGCGCGCCGCCAGCCGCGCCAACTCAAGATTCACAGTCGCATTCCCAGGCTCGTGCTCCAGGAGATTTTGCAGGTACGTGCGTGCTTCCGAACCGGCTGCGCTTCCAACGCCCGGCATCATCAGGGCCTGGGCCAGCCGCAACTGATATTGATCGTTATCGTGCGAGTATGACAAGGCGGTGCGAAAATCAGTAAGCGCAGCTTCCGCGCGTCCTGCACGCAGATCGTCCTCTCCATGGGTATACCATTCCTGCGCGTACCCTTTTTCAACGTCATGATAGATTCGGACCGCGAACCCTGTCACTACGAAGAGAAGAATGAGGAAGACGATTGTTATCAGCAGAAATGTATCGCGCCGGAGGGACCATAGATACCCTCCATGGCCCGGGCAGAATGGGCACTGCGCTTGACCCCAGGGAATTTTACGCCCACATTGCGGGCACTTTCGCTCAGGCTCCATCCGCTCCTACCCTCAATATGCTCACTGTCCTTTTCATCCATCGCCGCGAGACACGGATAAGAGTGCAGTCTAATCGGAGAAAAGGAGGCTGAATCCAATATATCGCAATGTGACCTAGCTGGGGGAGTTTTTCAAATGAGTGGCAACAAGCCTCGGAATTTTCCGCCTTAAATTTCGCAATATTGCACCCTCAAAAAGGAAGAGCTGGCGAGCGAACTCTGTTCAGTTGCCGACCGAACACTCCCCGGTAAACGATTGTAAATATTCAAGAATTTGACATATGTCAAATTTTGAAAAATGTTATTTTTTGCCGTTTTGTCTTGGCACGCCCTCAAGAAAAATGGTATGGTCAACCCGCAGTTTGTTGCGATCGATTCCGCGCAATCACAAAACAAAATGGAGCGCAGATCACGGTTCAGATTCGTGGGGCAAGGTCTACCCGATGTTGTCAGGTAAACCCGCCGTTGCCGATTCACAAATTGCCAAAATCAAACTAACCAGGTGCTTTCAGTATGAAGGAACAAGGAACAGTAAAGTGGTTTAACGCCGCAAAAGGCTATGGATTCATTCAACGGGAAAGCGGCGAAGATGTATTCGTACACTTCTCAGCCATCCAGGGTGATGGATACCGGTCCCTCGAAGAGGGCGCCCACGTAAGCTTTGAAGTCAACAAGGGACCCAAGGGGTTGCAAGCGGCCAACGTCGAACGGGTTTAAAACCTGCAAGACCGGGTCAACCGACTGCGGATTGGGCTGGATTCGATGCTGTCCTCCCGGACTCCGTCGAATTATGTGCAGGTTTGTCTGCATACAGGTATAATTATCTCAGATGCCAAGCGGATAGCTTCGCAAAAGGGCGAAGGGTTGGTTTCCCTGGCCCTCCTCCCTTGGTGTCTGATCTCAACAGGGCAATCGTACATCAAAAAAGAGCCCGCCGCCTTGGGCCTGATATCTGGGCGGGCATTCGAGGTATCTTCATGGCTCAGATAAGTGTGGCGCTCCCGCCCACTCCAGCCGTTCCTGTTCGTGACCAATTCAAGCCCGTCAAAGTCGGCTTCCTTGCGGCAATGCACTTGGGCGTCATCGGAGTATTCTGGCACACCACATGGTTGGCTATTGGCGTCTGCATCCTCCTGCACTTTCTTTTCGGTGGATTGGGAATCTGCGTTGGATATCATCGCCTGCTTACCCACCGATCCTTCAAATGCCCTAAAGCTGTGGAGTATACCCTTGCCCTTCTGGGAGCCCTAACGCTGGAAGGCGGCCCCATTGACTGGGTTGCGCATCACCGCCAACACCACCAATTTTCGGACGAACCCGGCGACCCGCACAGCGCCCGCGACGGCTTCTTTTGGAGCCATGTTCTGTGGATGTTCTGGACACCGAATGACAAAGATTTTGAGGCGCTCACCGAACGGTATACACCGGACCTTCTGCGCCAACCCTTTTATCGCTTCCTGGGACGCTACTTCCTCGAACTCTCCATCGTTCTGGCCGTTATACTTTACCTGATCGGTGGTTGGCCTTTTGTGGTTTGGGGCATGTGCGTGCGACTTGTGGTCACTTATCACAGCACCTGGCTGGTAAACTCCGCCAGTCACAAATTCGGATATCGCAATTTCGACGTATCCGACCTCTCCACCAACTGCTGGTGGGTGGCCCTTGTGACTTATGGAGAAGGCTGGCACAACAATCATCACGCCTTTCCCACATCGGCCCGCCACGGACTTCGCGCCTGGGAATTCGATATTGCCTTTGGCTTCATTCGCATGCTGAAAGCGGTTGGGCTGGCTTGGGATGTGCGAATGCCTCCCGCTGAAAAACTCAAGTTTGATGCACCCCGTGCCGCCTAGGCACGGAGTTGCAATGAACCAAAGATTTATCCGCCAAGGCGGAGCAGGTCGGCAAAAGGAAGTAATTACCTTCTGCCCGCATGCTCCGCCTTGGCATTTTTGCAGATCGATACCAAAATCAAAGTTCCTGCTTCGCACCCTCTTCAGAAATAGCGTAGTTCTTCCCCTGATAATTCAAATTCACTAGTTTGGCCGATGGATCAAAATCCTTAAGGTGGGAGTTCACTTGAATTCCCCCGTCGAGGGTCAACTCCGCACCGAAGATTGTGTCGATAACCAGGCTCATAAAGCTGCCGCCGGCCACCTCATACCAGCCACCCGCAGGGTCCTTGCGCGCGCCCCCGGTGTCAATGGGGAAAGTGGTATCCACAAAATGCGCCTGCCCATAGGTGCCCTGGTTGGCCGTCAGGGAAAGCCTTTTCACCCACGCCGCCAGCCGTGGGGAGGACTCAATCTTGTAAAGTCCCCGGGCCGTCATGGGTGGCCAGGCGATGTAAGCACCAATCCAGGTGTGGTCGGAACGCAGCCCACGCGAGGCCCCGGGTTTCCAACTTGCATCCACGTCTCCGGGTGAAAGGGCGTGCATCCAGAGAGGAGTATAAAGCTCATTCCAGAAAAATTCCGCCATCTCCTTTTTTTGCTGCTGGGTCAGGTCCTCGTCCATCATGTCAAGGACGGTAAGCAGGTCCTGGCAGTGGCGTACTTCCTTAAATGTGCCGTCGCTCTGCCCGCATTTCCACCAACCCTTCCCGTCGACATAAAGCAGTCGATTGATGCGACCCGCAAGATCTTTGGCCTCTGAACGAAATTGCGCGGCCCGGGCAGAATCCCCACGGCGGGCAAGCAGTGAGGCCACGAAGCGCATTCCATAAACGTTGCCTGCATTCATCGAGGCGACTTCATGCGTATAAGTGCTGACCGCTTCCAGCAGATAATCGATGCCGCCATAATCGCCAAGCCCATGACCAAACCGGTCGAGTTGCTTCCAATGGAGGGCGCGCGCGACGAGATGCTCCAGCACGATCTTCCCCTCGATTACCTTGTCCAGCCACTGGAAGTCGCCGGTTACGCGTAGATAATCATGGGCGCAGCGCAGGATGCCCATGTCATTGGCGGCATACCAGGGCCCTACGCATTTTCCTGATAGATAGTCCGTGCCGTAGTGATCCTCCATGCCTCCCGCCACGAGCCACGTTTCCAGCAGCGTGCGAAGGGCACGAGGGTCCAGCAGGGCCATGCCCAGCGATGCCATCATCGTGTCCCAAACGTAACTGACGGTTGGAGTATCCTGCGGGACCGTGACATAGGTCGGTCCATATACGGATTCGGGTGATGCGCGGTGCGAAAGAAACACATCCAGGAACCCCGCATGGTAGAGCTTCCAAAGCGCCGGGTCGCGAGTGACGAGTTGAGGCAATGAGCCTGAAAACTCTGAATTCCCCGGAGTGAAGGCAGAGCGAATGCGGGAATCAAAAACCTCCTCAGCATCCTTCTGCAATCGGGCGAATCCTGCCTGAAGGCGCTCATAATCATCACTCACGGCTGCGCCATCATCCCCAATGGCATTGACGTAATGGAAGGCGCGGGTTTCGCCCGGATTCAGCGTGAACTCATAGGTGAGCATGCGCCCTTGTTCAATGCGATTGGGCACGGGCGCAATGCCCTGCACCGAAACAGCGCGGGTGTGAACCGACTCGAAAACGATGAACCCAGCGGCTGCATTCGGAGTGAGCCGGTCGTCCGCTTCGGCGGGAACTCCCGAGTACCAGGCCCCCTCCTTTTTAGTCACTCCGGCGCGCAGATCAAAACCCAGAGTAACTTTGCGCTGCTCATGGCCTTCGTTTAAGACGGTGATCTGTTCCGCCACTGCCATCTGCCGCGAAGGCATGAAAGTCTCGGTTGAAAAACGCAAACCGGCCGCGTGAGTCTCACGCCGAATACAGTGGGGATACCAGGTGTAAGCCACCTTGGCTTCCGGCAGCGGGTAGGATGATAGGATCCGCCCATTCAGAAAGAGATCACAAGTAATGAGGTTCCCGGGAGAGACTTCCCCTCCAGGAGTCGGGATGGACGGCGCACCACAACAGGCATAAGGCGGAAAGAGAATGGCAGTAATTCCGGAAACAGAGCGCGTGGCTTTGCAATAGCCCCACTCGTTCTGCGCCGGTGGTGGACTGAAGATTTCGCTGTATTCGTAGACTAAACGATGGCTCGTGAGGTCCTTTGAGGTCGGAATTGCGGGTAGCAAGTCATGCTTGCCGGAAACCAAAGGGTCCGCCGGCTTGGCTCCGCTGGAGGGCGGGGCTGCTTCATCCGCAAGAATGTTTGACGGCGAAGATGCCACGGGCAAGGCCGCGCCCGCTGCTCCAACTTTTAAGAAAGACCTTCGATTCATTCGACAATCTCCTTTTGAACAGAGGGCTTGCAGCCCCTTCCAGGTTGCTGTATACTCATTTTTCGATGTTTAACACTGACGCCAACTCGTTCGCAAACTTTAGTTACTGGTATTGGACCATTACTCCAATCCGGTAGAGTGGCGTTGGTCGGAACCCAAAAGGGAACATCGCAAGGCCAGCCCACTCCCAATGAGTGGGCTTTTTCATTTATAGGGAGGACGGGGCAATGATCATTTCCATGAAGCCGGACGCGACGCAGGAGCAGATCGATCATGTTTGCGAGCGCATCCGCGAGTTTGGGTACAAGGTCCACTCCATTCAAGGGGAAGAACGCGTGGTCATTGGAGTCATCGGAATGGGCGACGTCAGCGACTGCCTGGAAGCCATCGAAGTTGCCCCCGGCGTGGCCAGCGCCGTGCGCATCTCGTCTCCCTTCAAATTCGTGAGCAAGGAATTCAAGCAGGAGCGCACGCAGATCCCCATCAACGGCGTTTCCATTGGCGGAGACCAGTTCGTCGTCATGGCGGGCCCGTGTTCGGTGGAGAGCGAGAAGCAGATCATGGAAGCGGCTGAGTTCGTCGCTTCTGTGGGCGGCAAGATCCTGCGGGGCGGCGCATTCAAACCCCGCACCTCCCCGTATGACTTCCAGGGCATGGAAGAAGAAGGGCTGAAACTTTTGGCCAAAGCTCGCACGGCCACCGGCCTCGCCATCGTCACCGAAGTCATGAGTGAACAGGACGTCACGCTGATCGCCGGCTACGCTGACATTATGCAAGTGGGTGCTCGCAACATGCAGAACTTCGCCCTGCTTAAGGCACTCGGGCGCTGCGGACGGCCCGTTCTGCTGAAGCGCGGCCTGAGCTCCACCATCAAAGAGTTGCTGATGTCGGCCGAATACATCACCGCGCATGGCAATCCCAATGTGATCCTCTGCGAGCGCGGCATTCGCACTTTTGAAACCGCCACCCGCAACACCTGCGATATTTCCGCAGTGCCGGTGCTGAATGAACTGACTCACCTTCCGGTTATCGTTGACCCCAGCCACGCCGCGGGCAAACAAAGTCTGGTGCCCGCATTGTCCCGCGCGGCGGTCGCCATCGGCGCCGATGGCTTGATCGTGGAGATGCACCCGTGTCCGGAGAAGGCCATGAGCGACGGGGCGCAGTCTCTTAACTTCCCCCAGTTCCGCGCCATGATGCAGGAACTCAAACCTTTTATTGATATTTGGAAGGATATGCGCAGCAAACGGAACGTTGCCGCCAAAGCAGCCGTGTAGGCTGGGTCGTTCAAACCAAGAAACGATTGATTGCAGTGATTCCATAACGATGCCGGCGGCAGCCCACCACTGTAGGGTTGTTGCTAATGAATAACAAACTGCACCACGAATAGTGCGGCGAAAACATAGGTTAAAGTTGGGCACTCACGCCAGCGGCCGGTGGCGAGTTTGGCAACGGAGTAGGAAATAAGCCCAAATGCGATCCCATCCGCAATACTGAAGGTCAGCGGAATTCCCACCACCACCAGGAAGGCCGGCAAATATTCCGTGGGGTCATCCCACTGGAGTTCGCGCAGAGGCCTGAGCATCATCGACCCCACCACAATTAGCGCCGGCGCCAGCGTGGGATAAAGAGTTGATTCGCCCACCTTGACTCCACCGCCAATCATCGCCGCGAGCGGGCTGAAGAAAAGCGAAGCGGCCAGCAAGATTCCAGTGACGACACTTGCCAGGCCGGTGCGCGCTCCGTCAGAAACACCAGCGGCAGATTCGATGTAGCAGGTGATGGTGGATGTTCCCAGCGCCGCACCTACGGTGGTTCCCACCGCATCGGCAAAGAGGGCCCGATCCACTCGGGGCAATTTGCCATCGCGCACCAACCCCGCCTGTTGACCAACCCCCACCAACGTTCCCACTGTATCGAAGAGAGCCAGGTAGAAAAGCACAAAGATGGCCGCGCCCAATCGCACGGGCGGCACCTTTAACAGTCCAGCCAGATCGAATTTCCAAAACGTCGGGGCCAGATGAAGTTGCAGCGAAAACAAGCCCTGGTAATGAACGAGGCCCAGCAGCAGGCAGATCGCAGTGCTGGCGAGAATTCCCATCAGGATCGCACCGCGAACGCGAAAACTCAACAACACCACAATGAACAAAAGCCCCGCGACTGTGGCGAGCACCACCGGCTGGCGCAAATCGCCCATGCGCACCAGCGTGCCCGGCGCAGCCGTCACCAATCCGCCGTATTCGAGTCCAATAAAGGTGATGAACAGCCCGATTCCCGCCGCGATGCTGCACTTCAACGAATTTGGGATGGAGTTCACAATCTGCGCGCGCAGGCCGGTGAGCGTGATGGCAATGAAGAAAATCCCCGCCAGAAAAACCGCCGCCAGCGCCTGCTGCCAGGTAAGACCAAAGCCCAGAGGGACAGCGCCGCAGAGTGTATAGGCAAAGAAGAAGTTCTCACCCATGCCCGGCGCCAGCGCCACAGGGTAGTTGGCGGCCAACCCCATCAGAATGGTCGCGGCCGCCGCAGCAAGGCAAGTGGCGGTGAGCACAGCCTGGAAATTCATTCCCGAAACCGATAGCACCCCCGGCTGCACAAAGATGATGTAAGACATGGCGAGGAACGTGGTGACCCCGCCCAAGATCTCGCGTTGAAAGGTCGTTCCATGTTCTTGCAGCTTGAAGAATTGTGCGATGCGGTTCATAGAAGTTCTCAGTCGTCAGTTTTCAGTAATGGGTGATTCGCAGTCGGTCATCGGCAAATTCCAATGTATAAAGAAACTTCGCATTTACTGACAACTGATGACTGATGACTGACAACTGCTCGCCGACACTCTACTCTACCTGCAACAACCCTTTCAACGTTTCAATTTGTTTGGGATTCTTCTTCGTGATGATGCGGCGCAGGCGGCGGAACTCATCGGCGTCGATTCTCTGTACTGTGCCTCGGCCGCGTTGAGGGCTGAAGGCAAGAATGTGGTCAAGGTCAGGCTTGCGAGTGAGAGGATTTTCCAGGCGGACGGCCTGGCTTGGGGGGCAAAAGTCGATTAGCGAATTCAGGCCGGTGTCACGGCCATCGGAGGCGGCGCGGGCAATCCCCACCACCTGCTTGCGGTCCACTTCATAGCAGAGAAACAGGTCGCCCCGCTTCACTTCTTCGCGAAGGTAGCGCAGGCTTGCAGCGCTGCGAATCCAGCCTTCGTCGCCCATCGCGTAGACCCCGCACGTGCGGGAGCGAAAATAATTATCGAACTCCCACCCGCGCTTGGTATTGATCTTGAAAACCCAGACTCGCATGGGTGCAATTCCCTTTGGCGTTTGCAATTTCCCAGATGGAAGAGGTCTAGAACTCAGGTGCGGTCCCCTATACCGGTCCGGCCTTGCGGCAATCAAGACAGACAAATGGCACAGTCATTTCCAGTGATCCCCGAACCTTGGCTGCAATATTTAGCTTCTCTTCCGCTCGCTCAAACACTTGTATCTGCATTCCCTCCGGAACCAGTGCCATCCAACTCGGAAGGAATGCCAACCGGATGAGGCTATGATTCAGAAAGGCTGTCCCATCCACATAACGCAAAGTAAACCGGCCGTTTGTTTCATCCACAAGTTCGTACCCACTGCTGCGCACAATTCTGCGAGTCTCATCGATGGGCCTGCGCTTGGAGTAGATATGCTTCTCCACACCGGCAAGGCATTCCTCCAAGTTTAAATCTCGAAGGGTTTCGCTGAAAGTGCCATAAAACTCCAACATGGTATCCGGCAAGTTCTCGGTGGCCACCAATTGCGCCCCAGGCTTGGAGACGCGATAGCACTCCTGCCAGGCGCGGCGGCGATCCTCTACGTTGTTGAGGCAGTTATTGGAGGTAATGAGATCGAAAGTGGAATCTGCAAACGGCATCTGTTCAGCGCTTGCATTCGAAATCGTCAGGTTCTCAATTCCGTACTGCTGCATCTTGTGCCGCAGGCGGTCCGTCGCAGTGCGCCAAGGATCCAAAGCAACAACTCTTGATTGTTTGCCGAAACGCTGCGCCAGCTCAAGAGCGGGGAAGCCGGTGCCGCTGCCAATGTCGAGAATGGAGATGCCGGGGCGGTACTGCACGGTCTCAAGGAGAAGTTGGCCAAATGGAGCAGACCACAACGGCAGTTCATCAATGGCCGAGATCAGGTCCGGGTCATCGAGATTCCACAAATCCGTCTTTCGATCGGCCATATCAGCCTCTCAGGCAGCGGCAAACCAAAGGCCTTCGCTCTTGCACCAAACCAGGAACTTTTGGGCTGAGCGGCATGACTGATAACTGACAACTTTCGACTGATAACTTCGCTTAAACCTCAACCACCCGCGCGACGGTCACGGCGGGAATGGTGCGAATTTCCTGGAGCACCTCATCAGGCACGTGGTTGTCAACGTTGACCAGCGCAATGGCATGTTGCGTTTGCGAGTTGCGTCCCAGGGTGAAGGTGGCAATGTTGATCTCGCGGTTGCCGAGAATTGTGCCCACCCGGCCGATGACGCCCGGAACGTCCTGATTGCGGATGTAGATGATAACGCCGCGCAGGGGCGCTTCAATATCAATATCGTTGAGGCCAAGGATGCGCAAAGTTCCCCGCACCCCCACCATGCCAACACCCGTGGCAGATTCGCCTTCGGTGAAGATCCCGATGCCGAGTGAGTTGGAGAAGGTCGCGCGCCGCGCACTACGCAACTCTGAAACCTCAATGCCCCGCTTCTGCGCGAGCGCACCTGCGTTAATCAGATTCACCTGGTTGAACAGCGCCGGCGTCAGGACGCCCTTCAGCACTGCGTTCCTCACCAGGTGAGTGTTCAGTTCAGCCAGTCCGCCGTCGTAACTGATGCGCACTTCACGGATTCTTTCACCCGCAAGCTGCGCCAGGAACGCGCCCAGTTTTTCGCCGAGCTGAATGTAGGGTTCCAGCTTCTTATACTGGTCGGGAGAAACCGCCGGCAAGTTCACCGCGTTGCGTGCCGTACCCGTAACAAGGAAGTCACGGATCTGCTCTGCGATGCGGATGCCCACAATCTCCTGCGCCTCTTCCGTGGAACCCGCAATGTGCGGCGTGGCAATCACGTTGGGGTGGGCCACCAGTTTCGAATCCTTGGGCGGCTCAACCTCAAAAACGTCGAGCGCCGCGCCCGCCACCAGTCCGCATTCCAGTGCTGCCAGCAGGTCCGCTTCATTCACCAGTTCGCCCCGCGCGCAATTGACAATGCGCAAGCCGGGCCGGGCCAGCGCCAGGTTCTTGGAATTAACCAGGTGCCGGGTTTCGGGAGTGGCGGAGCAATGCAGGCTGATGAAGTCCGCCGACTTGAAGACATCTTCAATTGACGCCAGCTTTACATCCAACTCTCCGGCCACGATGGAAGATACGTAAGGGTCGAAGGCGATAACGTGCATCTCAAAAGCTTTGGCGAGGTGCGCCACGGCAGAACCAATCTGGCCCAGACCAATCAGGCCCAGGGTCTTCCCGCGCAGTTCGATCCCTTCGAGTTTCTTCTTATCCCACCGGCCCGCTTTCATCGAAGCATCGGCTTGGGAGACGCGCCGGGCCAGCGCCAGGAGCAGCGCCAGAGTGTGTTCCGCCACGCTGACGGCATTGCCACCCGGTGTGTTCATCACCACCACGCCTTTTTGCGTGGCGGCTTCCAAGTCCACATTGTCCACGCCCGAGCCGGCGCGCCCGATCACGCGAAGACGCTCAGCTTTGGCCAGCAATTGTGCGTTGGCCTTGGTGGCACTGCGAACAACCAGTGCGTCAGCGTCGACAATCTCATCCGCCACATTGGCGCCTGCCTTCTTCGGCAGGAAAACCACATCCCAACCTTCCTGCTCGCGCAAGATTTCAACGGCTTTTTCCGAAACGCTATCCGCTACCAGAATTTTCATATTGATTGTCAGTCGTCAGTTGCCAGTGGTCAGTTGCGCTTCCACTTCTTGACTTGCTCCTCATTCTAAAAATTCGTGCGCCGCACCCACTCTCAAATCAGGGCCCTCTGCGAAATCCATGTTTTTAAGGGTTCACACAGAGTTCACTGAGCTCTTATTTTCCCGGCGCGTTTCCATTCAATGCCACTGAGAACACAGAGAGAGGGAGTGGGCCGTTAGAATCACCAATCACCAATCGCAAATCACCAATCGCAAATCACCAATCGCAAATCACCAATCACAAATCACTAATTACTTTGAGTGGCTTAAATAGACTTCCTGCACCGCACGGACGCTGGAACCGAGTTCCACCTTCTGCCCCAGCTTTAGCAATGCAATTTCCAGCGCAGCGAAGATCGCGAACAAGTCCGCGATGTCGTAGTAACCCAGATGCGCCAGGCGGAAAATCTGGCCCTTCATGCTTCCCTGCCCGTTGGCAATGATGGCGCCAAAGCGCGTGCGCAATTCTTTGACGATGGCGCCGGAATCCAATCCCTCGGGGGCAAAAATGGCCGTGGCGGCATTGGCGGGTGAAGCTTGGGCAAAGAGTTTCAGCCCCAAGGCTGCGGCGCCGGCGCGCGATGCTTCCGCCAGCAGTGCCGCGTTCCCGATCAGGTTTTCGCGCCCGAGTTTCTTGATGTATTCCAGCGCGGCGTGCAAACCAATCACCAGAGTGGTGGCGGGAGTGTAAGCGGTCTCGCCTTTCGCCTGGTTCTTGCGCTCCTTGGCGAAGTCAAAATAGAAGCGGGGCAGCTTGGACTTGGCAATCAGTCCCCAGGCTTTCTCGCTGACGCTCACAAAAGCCAAACCGGGAGGGATCATCACCGCTTTTTGCGAACCGCCAATCACGATGTCGAGGCCCCACTCCTCAATGCGAAGGTCGGAGGTGCCAAGCCCGGTGATGGCATCAACCACCAGCGCTGTTTCAGGATAATTCTTCACGGCCTCGCCCAAAGCGCGCACGTCGTTCATCACGGCGGTTGAGGTTTCCGTGGCCTGGATGTAAACAGCGCGGAATGGCCCATCGTTCGCCAGCTTCTCCTTCAACGCCTCGATGTTCACCGGCTGTCCGTAGGGAGACTCCACCGTGACCGCTTCGATACCATAGGCCTTTGCCAGTCCCAACCAGCGTTCGCCAAATTTTCCGGCCGTGCCCACCAGAATGCGCTCACCGGGCGAGAGCAGATTGGAGAGCGAGCCCTCCATGGCGCCAGTGCCGGAGCTCGCGAAAATCAGCACGTCGTTTTGGGTATCGTAGTAGTACTTCAGCAAAGCCAGCGTCTCCGTCATAATCTTGCGGAACGCTTCCGTGCGGTGGTGAACGTTGCCAGCCGCCAGCGTGCTGATCTGCGCGTCCATCAGCAGCGGAGTTGGGCCGGGAGTGAAGAGTCGCTCTTTAATTATGCCAGGCATGAATTTTATCCTTTTTGGATTTTAGACCGCTCCGGGAAAACCAAGGCGGATGGTGCGAGGCTTCCTGCGAGTCCTAATCAATTGTTTCGTAGCATTTTTAGGATAGAAAACGGGCCTTGGATTGTCAAATCAAAAACCCCCCAATGGACCGGCGATTGGGCCATCAGCTCATGGAGCCAACTGGTGATTGGTGAATGGTGATTGGCGATTTCGCGGGTGGCGGATGATTCGTGGTGTCTCGTCCAGGAATTAGGCAGGGGCCTTGCCAAATCTTCAATTGACGGTTAAATCATTTAATTTCAATAACATCATGGCTTTAGACCGATAAGCCGCTTGTTTTCATACACTTCTCGGCTTACATCAATCCCGTGGAAAATTGGCCCTTTGTTTTCATCAAGTTCTCGGCATATACCTTCATTTTGGGGCCCCCTTTTTTTCCAGCTCTCCCCCTCAAGGCGGCAAAATTAACTTCTTTGATTTCAACGACTTCACTTTTCGCCGTGGCCATGGCATTTCTCGTATTTCTCAGCTAACTTGCTTATTGTTCAATAACTTCTCGGCTTCGAGCGGCACTTTCGGATTTTTCGCCTCAGGATTCCAGCGCCTTACACCCGTTCAAAGAGCTGGCACTTCCAGTATATCACGAATATTATCTTGTCAATACAAATTATGACCTATAGGCTAGAAGGAAGTTTGCGGCAGGACAGCAGAAACCGTCTCAATCGGGGAAAGCAGCCCTTTGAGAGATACAGTTTGGAGGCATGGTGCGGACCTGTCTGGACAACCAATAAGCCGCAGGCACAGAAAACATTTTCGCGGTACACTGGATTGCCTTCTCCCTCCAGCTTGAAATCTTCAAATGAAAGTTGCAGAACAAATCTGAACTGCATTGAACGATGTCTTATAGGTCGTTGGCGCGAACGAGGTCAGATATGAGCGGTAAAGAGCTAGTGGAAAAGATTGTTCCAAACATGACGCAGGCTGATGCCCTCGGCGCATTCTTTGCTTCGTGCAACCAGCCGGACACTCTCAACACCCATGCGGACGGAGTTCTTCCGCAATTGGCAGAACTTTACTACAAACTCTCCGATCCAATCACGCAGGACCAGGCGGAGGCGCTTCGAGCCTTGGCCATGCGGGAAATCCCATTTGACGAAGTTCAAATTTGGTTATCAAAGATGCCGATGTCCCGTCATGATTACCTCCATTGGAAGGACCTGCCAAAGGGAATATTTCCGGAAAATGACGTGGAGGCTTCTCGCAACGATGCGAAGTTACAACAGTCCGCCGAGGGCGAGTATGGCGCACACCCGGAAGAGCCAGGCGTTTGTCCGAATTGCCAACAGCCCCTCACTTGGATCTGGTTCAGCAGCCCAGGGTGGACGTGGGAGAAGCTGTGTGGAAGAGCAGGCTGGCTGGCAATTTGCGACCACTGCCGCCTCCAGGTGAAGTTTGACCTTGTGGTGATGAACTGAACGGCTCGCGAGGACGGAACACGCCGCCTTTTCGTCACCCGCAGCAAGAGGCCGTCCAGTATCAAGCGGGCCGGGAAGGAGCAATCAATTCGCGCAGGGCCTCGGGAGTCTGCACCGGTGGGTGGCAGGCTGAACCCGCGCACACCAGGGCCACGGGGACGCCATCGAATGGCAGAGCGGGCAGCGTGGCAACCAATCCAGCAGGAAGGTTCTTGGCCTTTACAACGTCGGGCGCAAAAGTGAAGACGCGTTTGCCCGCCCGCGGCGCATCATAAGCGGCGCGAAGAAGCTTGGCGGTGCGTTCATCGCCAGCCTCGCCCACCACAACAACGTCCACCGGAGCGCGCAGGTGGTGCAGCAGTGCCAGTCCGTAAGTGGCCGCAAACAGCCCGTACTGCCCACCCTTCGAGGCAAAGAGCGCCAACGCGGCTTCCGCTTTCTCGCCAAAATCTTCGCGGTCAGCCAGCACATCCAGCCGGTCGAGCACCATCGCGGCCACCGCATTCGGCCCGGGCGTGGGTGAATCCTGAAAAGGCTTGCGCTGGGTGGCGAGGCTGCCGTGGCGGTCTGCCAAATCCTGAGCGGTGTCAAAGAACCCGCCCTCTTTTTGATCCCAGAACCGTCGCACGGTAATTTCCGTCAACTCCAGGGCGTGATCGAAGTAAGTGCGCGTTCCCGTAATCTCATAGGCATCCAGCAGCGCGGCGATGATAAAGACCTGATCTTCCAGCAAACCCTCAATGCGCGGCGAGCCCTCAACCAACGTGTGGTACATGCCTTTTTCGCGGTTATAACCCTTGGCCATCAGGAAATCGAGTGTGGCCAGGGCACGGTCGCGCTCTCCGGATAATCCCAGCACCCGATAAGCTTCAAGCAGGGAGGAGATCAGCATCCCATTCCAGCTTGTGTAAATGGATTTATCGATAAAGGGCGTCTGCCGCCGGGCGCGGGCTTCGGCCATTTTTCGTTGAGCGCTGGCCAGGAGCTCCGCAACCTTCGCTTCGTCCAAGTTCAGGCGAGCAGCAATGGCGCTGAGAGGCTGGTCAATGAACAGCACGTTTTTCGCGGGGTTGTGATGCATCTCGCCCTGCGCTTCAACGTGGTAGTAGAGGGCGGCAACACTCGCTTCCGGCCCGTCGAGCGCCGCTTTCAGCTCGTCCAGTGTCCAGGTGAAGTAATCGCCGTCGTCATCAAGCGTGATGTCCGCGTCCTGGCTGGCGTAAAAACCTGCCTCGGGATGTGACAGCACGTTCTCCAGGAAACTGAGAATTCCCAGGGCAATTTCGCGGAAGAATTTGTTGCCGGAAACCTGGAAGGCGCGCAGGTAATTTCCCAGCAGGCCGGCATTGTCATAAGACATCTTCTCAAAGTGCGGAACAATCCAGCGCTCGTCCACCGAGTAGCGGTGAAAGCCGCCGCCAATCTGGTCGTACACTCCGCCCCGCCCCATGTGCTCAAGCGTGGAAGTCACCATGTTCAAAGGCCAATCCTGGCGGGTTTCAAGATGGACTTCGAGCAGCAGATCGATGGCAGTGGGGTGGGGAAACTTGGGCGTGCTGCCGAAGCCGCCGTTTTTTTCATCGAACATGCCGCCGATGCTTTCCACAATCGCTTTCACAACCTTCTCGTCCGCAGCGTCATCCCCGGCCTTGAAGTGTTCAACTTCGCCCAGGGCATCGGCAATTTTGGCGGCGCTATCGTGGATCTTTTCACGCTCGGTGCGGTAATTGTGGGCAATGGCTTCCAGCAGGCGCTTCATGCCGGGCCGGCCGCCACGGTCATCAGGCGGGAAGTATGTGCCGCCAAAGAACGGTTTGCCATCAGGAGTAAGAAAAGCCGTTAGCGGCCAGCCTCCCTGCCCGGTCAAGGCGCTCACTGCCACCTGGTAGCGGGAATCAATGTCCGGGCGTTCATCGCGGTCAACCTTTACGGGAATGAACGACTCATTGATAGTGCGCGCGACGTCCGCATTCTCGTAACTCTCACGGTCCATCACATGGCACCAATGGCACCAGACGGCGCCGATATCAAGCAGGATGGGCTTGTCCTGAGCTTTCGCCAGCGCGAAGGCGTCAGCATTCCACTCATGCCACTGGACAGGCTGATGCGCGGCGGAGCGAAGGTAGGAGCTTGCGGCTTTTGCCAGTTCGTTGCCGGGGTGTTCAGAACTCATGGGTTGCATCCTCACTCAAAATCGAAAGTCGAGCATTTGGGGACTGCGGACGCGTCAAGGTTGGGTGGGTTAGTCGGACGCATAGCTGCCCCTCCTCGCTGGCAGTTTCAGGGCGGCACATTGCATTCAGCGCACTGGCTCAAATACCACGGATAAGGGAAGCGAAAAACCGGGGAGGATTTTATCGTCAGTCAGGGTATCGCCCTGGCGAAGGGTTTTCAGCGGAAGTGAGCTATAAACGTCGACCTCGTGTTTTTCCGGGTCAACCACCCAGATCAACTCGACACCGGCATCGCGGTATTGTTGAATCTTCCGGCTCATTTCGCGCGCAGTGTTATATGCAGAAAGAACCTCCACGGCCAGCGCTGGAATGGCCTTCAAAGTATGCTTCGGGTCGAGATTGATGATGCGGTCGCGGGGAATATAGGCAACGTCAGGGGCGCGCACCACACCTGGAGAAAGTTCGATCCAACTATCGGGCGCGATTAAACCCCGGTCATTGGACTTTGCCCATGCTTTCAGTAACGCATAGATCCGATGGATGATTTCGCCTTGTTCCAGACTGTTTGGGGACACGTAGACAGGTTCTCCTTCATCCAGCTCGTAGCCGCCGCCCTGTTCCGGCTCAGGGAGCCTTTCGAATTCGTCGATGGAAAGAAGCATCCTTGTAGTCATCCTGTCTCCAACTTAACACTCGTTCTGTCCATCTTCAAGCGATACGTCGCTCGTCGAATCAACGATGAGTCGGGCGCCCGTGGGCACCTTATTGCAACCGGGGACATTGTGGTGGGGTGCGCCCTGTTTCGGGCTCGTCGAGCGGCTTGCGGCCGGTGAATCCCTCATCGATGCCATGCCAGAAGGCGATGCGGTCTTCGCCAAGCTTCCAGCAAAGGTAAATCTCTTCTCCGTCAACGATGCTGGGAAAATCTACAAGGCCGATGTCGAGGTCTTTCACCAGGACACCGGTCTCCTGAATGCGATTGACGATTTCAACCAGTCGCTCGGCCGCTTCGTCGTGCTCGGTTTTCTTGCGAAGGAGATCGGCAAGAGGCGGGGATGTTCCACCCAAAACCATGATGCGCGAGGCAACCTGGGCCAATTCGTTCTTGAAGGCCTCTATGATCTGCTTCTCGCCCTGCGCCTGTTCCAGCCAGGGCGCAATGGTGGGGAGAAGCTCTTCCGCTTCTTTGCGGTCAAAATACTTATCGGCCATTTTGAGTCCACAGCTTACAGCCAACAGCTAAAGTCACTGATCGATGTAAGTTGTCGCTTTCCCCGCATGGCTGGAAAATTGCCGCCCACGCGGTTACCACTCAATGTCAGCTACCTGATTTCCAACATGCGATTCAAGGCCACCAGCGCCCAGCGCTTCGTCTCAGGATCCACCAGAATGCGGTTCACCACCTGCCCGGCGCACAGGCTCTCCAGCGTCCAGCAAAGATGCTGGGGTGAGATGCGAAACATGGTGCTGCACATGCAAACACAGTCATCAAGCGACACTACCATCCGGTCAGGGTGCTCCTGGGCAAGGCGGCGGATCATATGAATTTCAGTGCCCACGGCCCATGCACTTCCCGGAGGGGCTTCCACGATGCGTTTGATAATGTATTCCGTGGAGCCCACTTCGTCAGCCGCCTGGCAGACTTCCCACGAACATTCCGGATGCGCAATCACGTGAATGCCGGGATGACTCGCGCGCGCACGCTCCACGTGTTCAGGGCGAAAACGCTGGTGGACGGAGCAGTGCCCCTTCCACAAATAGATCCGCGCATCGCGAATTTGATCGCCGGTAAGGCCGCCATCCTCTTCACGCGGATCCCAAACCGCCATCTGCTCCAGGGGAATGTTCAAACGGTAGCCCGTGTTGCGCCCCAGGTGCTCATCCGGCAGGAAGAGCGCCTTTTCACCGCGGGCAAGTGCCCATTGCATGATCTTGTCGGCGTTGGAAGAGGTGCAAACGGCGCCGCCGTTCCTGCCCACAAAAGCCTTGATGGCAGCGGTGGAATTAATGTAGGTCACGGGAATGATCTTGCCGCTGTTTGCCGCCGTCAGCGCTTCCCAACAGACCTCAACCTGCTCCAGGTTGGCCATGTCAGCCATTGAGCAGCCCGCGTGCAGGTCGGGAAGAATCACTGACTGATGGTCGCCACTGAGGATGTCAGCGCTCTCGGCCATAAAGTGGACGCCGCAGAATACGATGTACTCCGCCTCGGGTCGGCGGGCGGCGAGCTGAGAGAGGCGCAGGGAATCGCCCCGGTAGTCGGCAAACTTCACCACTTCATCGCGTTGATAATGGTGCCCCAGAATTACGAGGCGCGAACCGAGCTCAGCTTTGGCCCGCGCAATGCGATCGTCAAGCTCCTGCGCGGGAAGGCCCACGTAGTTCGAGAGCAGCATGTCTATGGTCGCTGTTGCCATAAATACTCAACTTCTATTCTAGCAGAATCGGTGCAAGGGAGACGGGACAAGGGACATGGGAAACGGCCTTTGCCGGACTTTCAAGCGCAATCCTTTCGGGCCCCTGATTAAGCTAACACTTCAGAACAAAGCAGACCGGAATTTCGTGTCCCTTGTCCCGTGTCCCTTGTCCCGTCCTCTCACCCCCCGATGTAAACCATGGTGCGCGAGGGCTGCACAAAATCCGGTTCGTTGATCCGGTGGCTGGGCTCCTTCTGATGCACAACACTTTCCATGAACCCAGCGATGTCGTGGTCGGTGGCGCCGTTGCGAACCAGGTGACGAACATCGTGCTCATTCAGCGAGAACAGGCAGGTGCGCAATTTGCCGTCTGCGGTGAGCCGGATGCGGCTGCACTGCCCGCAAAACGGAATTGAAACCGGCGCGATGATGCCAAGCTCACCCTGGCCGTCAAGGAATCGATAACGAAGCGCCGTTTCGCTCGGCGAATTGCGGGCGATCTCTTCCAGCGGAAACACTGGATGGATGGCAGCCACAATCTCCTTCGCCGTCACCACCATCTCCCGCTTCCAGGAATGGTCGGCATCGAGCGGCATGAACTCTATGAACCTCACCACAATATCGCGACGCCGGGCCAGACGGGCAAAGTCCACAATTTCATCATCGTTGAAGCCGCGCACCAGGACGATGTTTACCTTCACAGGGCGCAAGCCTGCGTCCAGTGCGGCATCAATGCCGGCCATTACCCTTTCGTAGGAGCGCGGTGTGCGGGTGATCTTGGTGAACTTTTCCGGGTTGGTTGAGTCAAGGCTGACAGTCACCCGCGGAGATCCGGCTGCCGCCAACTCCCGCGCCATCTCCGGCAGCAGGTATCCATTGGTGGTTAGGGCCACATCTTCCAGCCCCTTGATGTCACGCAGGCGCGCCATGAAATCCACCACGCCTTCGCGCAGGAGCGGTTCGCCGCCGGTCACGCGGATCTTGCGAATTCCCTGTCCGACCAGAACACGGCTGAGGCGCAGGAATTCCTCCCAAGTCAGCAGATCGCGATGTGGCACGTAGTTCTTCGGGTCGGCAGACTTGCAATAGACACAGCTGAAGTTGCAGCGGTCCGTCACCGAGATGCGCAAATCGTGAATTTCGCGCCCGAATTTATCGTGCAACATACGTTCCGCCACACCCGGTAATATTCAAGGTTCCAGCAGCAGCCGGATTGTCAACTATTCTGTTCCTGTCTTTTCCCTCGCCCTGAAGGCAGTCCCTCATCCTAGCCTGATTCGTTGCGCTCAAGCAAGTTCAAGACGATGGGGCCTACCACCACACCAAGAACAAAAAGACCGGCAGAAGAAGAACAGGCTACCCCGCCGACCACTTCACCCTTGCTTTTCAAGCTTTGCTTGGTGCCTTGGCCCCTTGGTGGTGAAATTCAATTTTCTTAAATGAAGTCCCGCCCGATCAGCCGCTCAATTCGCTTGGGAATGGGCGGGTGGGTGGCGAAAAGGCTGGAAAATATGGCGCCGGACGTAAGCGGTTGAAGGATGTAAAGATGCGCCATCGAAGGGGCGACATCCATGGGGATGCGTTTTGACCACTTATCGATCTTGTCGAGAGCGCGCGCGAGGCCCATGGGGTTGCCCGTAATCTCTGCGCCGGTGTGGTCCGCTTCATACTCGCGCGAGCGCGAAATGGCCAATTGGATCAGCATGGCTGCGATCGGCGCCAGGATCATCATGGCGAGGGCGGAAATTGCGCCGCCGCGGCGGCTGTCACCCCGGCCGCCACCACCAAATCCCCCGAACATCTCGGCATACATCAGCATGCGGGCAATCATGGTGATGGCGCCCGCCAGAGTTGCCACCACTGCGCTCGTGAGAATGTCGCGGTTCTTCACATGGCCAAGTTCATGCGCCAGCACGCCTTCAATTTCCTCGTCATTGCAGATCTCAAGAATGCCATGTGTCACGGCCACGGCCGCATGATTGGGATTCCGCCCCGTGGCAAAAGCGTTGGGAGAATCAGTGGGAATCATGTAAATCTTGGGCACCGGAATGTGTGCCTTCACTGCCAGGCGTTCAACAATCTGGTAGATGCGCGGATTCTCTTCACGCGAAACGGGCTTCGCGCCGGAAGAGGCCAAGGCAATCTTGTCAGAAAAGAAATAGCTGCCCAGATTCATAACCGCGGCAAGCACCAGGGCAAGAATCAAGCCTTGTTGTCCACCCCACCACTCGCCAATTACCAGCACCAGGCCGGTCATGGCCGCGAGCAAGAACGTCGTTTTAAGATTGTTCCACATGGTCACTGCTTCCCTTCGCTTCACTCATCCATTAGATGCTTGCGGCCGCCTCAATGTCACCTCAAATCAAGCCGCAGGCTTATTTGTTTCCCCACCGAACAGCACCATGCGCATCGAAAGGCTGCCGTACTCAAACCCTTCATAGGGATAACTCACGGCGTCGTGCTCCGTAGTGCTTCCCATGCAATAGAGCAGTGGCACATAATGCTCCAGCGTGGGATGCGCCAGCGCCACCAGAGGCTTTCCCCAATGCTCTGGTGCAGCCAGTGAAGCGACGTCGCGAGTCTCGATGGCGTTCTTCACCTTCGAATCAAATTCGACGGTCCAGGGATAGGGCTCAGCGTTCTTATCGCCCTCAAGCCGGCGCAAGTTATGCACAATGTTGCCGCTTCCCAAGATCAACACGCCGCGGTCACGCAAGGCGGCCAGTTCGGCGCCCAGTTCAACGTGCCGCGCCAGGCTGCGGCCTTCATCAAGGCTGACCTGAAACACCGGAATGTCAGCTTCGGGATAGAGGTGGCACAAAACGCTCCAGGTGCCGTGATCAAACCCCCAGGTTTCGTCCGGCTGAATTTCCAATTCACTGGCCACGCGTTTGGCTTCAACGGGTGCGCCCGGCGCGGGGTATTGCATTTCATAGAGCGGCGGAGGAAAACCATAAAAGTCATGTATAGTACGCGGCTTGGCCACCGTCAGGACCTCGGCCCCCCGCGTGACCCAATGCGCCGACACCACACAGACAGCCTTCGGACGCGGCAGCCACTGCGCGAGACCGTTCAGCGTCTCTGTAAAACGGTTCTGCTCAATGGCATTCATGGGCGAACCATGGCCAACGAAAAGAACTGGCATTTTCATAGGGAGCTACCTCCTGGGTGCGGATTTGAGCTCCGCCGGTACATCACCTTGATCTCTTCGTCGCTTTTGGGGTCCGGATTGCCGCATCCATCTTCATTGCGGATTCAGGGAGGGAAGGCGCGCGCGGTGCCCTTCACTTCAGCTTGTGCGCCCAGTTCCGAAGTTCGGCCAGCCACTCGCTGCGCCTTAATGATATGCCTTGTTGAACCAGTCGGTAGATGTCGTGAGCGGAGGCTTGAGGAAACGCCAAGCTCCAACTGCTCTCAAAGTACTTATCCCCGGACAAGCGAAGAACAACCAAGCGATCTTCATCATAGCGCCAGACTTCGGGAACATTGAATTCCGCATAGATGGGCAGCTTATTCAGGGCCGGGGCGGTGATCTCAACTTCAATCACCAGATCCGGCGCCGGATCAACGGCCGGGTCGATGTGGAATTTGCCGCGCATACGCGCCGCGCTTTGCACGTAAAAACAGACGTCGGCCTCGAATCCGCGCTCAAGCTCAGTGCGTTTGAATGTCGTCGAGCCAAGGTTCCGTATATCGACTCCCAGCGCGTCGGCCAGCATCTCCACCAGCATACTCAATGCCTGCTTGTACTCTTCATGTTCCGAAGAAGGACTCATGATCTCCAGCCTCCCCCGGTCAAAGGTGAAACGAGGCACAGACTTGTCGAGGTGGTCGGCAAGGAGATGCTCATAGGTCCCCCAGCTCACGTCTTCGAGGACGACTCTCTGCTCCGGAAGTGTAAGTACATTGCCCATGGTCGATTTACTCCACTCCCAAGGAGTTTACCCCAAACCAAGTCGCGGTTGAATCTCAAAAGTCCAAAGTAGATGGCCCGACAAAGAGTATAATTGCACTGCGGTATTTATATGGGATCCGAAAAAAATCGAAAAACCGTAGACGGAATGCGCCCGGAGTACGATTTCGCAACGATGAAGGGTGGCGTTCGCGGCAAATACGCGAAGCGGTTTCGCGCGGGTACCAACCTCATTCTCATCGACCCCGAACTGGCCAAGGCCTTTCCCACCGAAGCCGCCGTGAATGGGGCCCTCCGCGCCATCTTGAGACTCACAGAGTCGGTACGCTTGCCTCAGCAGGGTTCCCGCCAAGCTGGGCACAAGTCCCGTCAGTCGGCAGCGCCGAGGTAAGCTCAGCTGTGCTTTCCTCTGCGGCTCGTAAAATCGGAATCTCGACCTGCTCATTGGCAGGTAATGAAATAAGGCCGCGGAGGAACTCGGCCCGAAGCCAGATACCTCCGCGCTTCCCCGCTTCGTGATTCAGTTCCAGACTGAAATTGAGCGGCGCGGATCTGTTTTCCAAATCCGCGCCACCCTATCCCACTCAGGATTGATGCGCCGCCTTCGCCGCCGCGGGCGTAAAGATCATCTGCCCTTGCTTCAGGTCGCCATCAATTGTCAGCGACTGGCCGGGAACCACTTCGCCATCGAGCAATTTCATGGCGAGCGGGTCCTGGATGAGCCGCTGGATGGCCCGCTTCAGTGGCCGCGCCCCGAACTGCGGATCGTAACCCTGCTGGAAGAGAAGCTCATGCGCTTTCTTCGTCAGCGTGATTTCAATCTTGCGTTCGGCAAGCTGATGGCGCAAACGCTCAAGCTGCAAGTCGATGATTCTCTCAATTTCCGGCTTGCCCAGAGCGTTAAAGATCACCACTTCATCAATGCGATTCAGAAACTCCGGCCGAAAGTGTTGAAGCAGCGTGTCCTGAATCCTTTTCCGCAGTCCTTCACTCAACGCGCCGGCCTCGCTGACCCGGCCTCCCGGCTTCGTTGTCATGCCAATCGCGTGATCGACGCCATTCATGGCCTCGTGGATAAAGTGGCTGCCGATGTTTGAGGTCATGATGATGACCGTGTTCTTGAAGTCCACGGTTCGACCCTTGCCGTCGGTCAGGCGCCCGTCTTCCAGAATTTGAAGGAAGATGTTGAAGACGTCGGGATGCGCCTTCTCGATTTCATCGAAGAGCAGCACGGCAAACGGCCGGCGGCGAACGAGTTCGGTCAACTGGCCGCCTTCATCGTAACCAACATATCCGGGCGGCGCGCCGATCAGCCGCGCCACGGCGTGCTTCTCCATGTATTCGGACATGTCAATGCGCAGCATGGCGCGCTCATCGTCAAAGAGGAATTCCGCCAAGCCACGGGCCAACTCCGTCTTGCCGACGCCCGTGGGGCCTAAGAACAGAAACGACCCGATGGGACGGTGCGGATCCGACAGGCCGGCGCGGCTGCGGCGCACAGCGTTCGCAATCAAACGCAGTCCGTCTTCCTGACCAACCACCCGCTGCCGCAAACGCTCTTCCATCTTCACGAGCTTCGCCACTTCGCCTTCCAGCATCTTGGTAACCGGGATGTGCGTCCAACGCGAAACCACACGCGCCACGTCCTCTTCATCCACCACTTGCTTGAGCATGCGGCCGGTCTTGTCGATGCCCTCCAGCTTGGCGTTGGCAGCGGCAAGCTCCTTTTCCAGACTCACCAGCTTGCCGTAGCGGATTTCCGCCGCCTTGTTCAAGTCGCCCTCGCGGGTGACGCGCGATTCCTCGATCTTCGCCACCTCAATGGCTTCCTTCAGTTTGCCGATATTGGCAATGACCTCTTTCTCTGACTTCCAGCGCAGCTTCAACTGGCTGGATTTTTCCTTGAGCCCGGCCAGCTCTTTTTCCAGCACCTGCAAGCGCTCGCGTCCGGCTGCGTCGTCTTCTTTGCGCAGCGCCTGCCGCTCAATTTCAAGCTGCGTCACGCGACGCTCAATCTGGTCGATCTCAACCGGCATGGAGTCAATCTCAATGCGCAGGCCGGATGCTGCTTCGTCAATCAGGTCGATCGCCTTGTCGGGCAGAAAGCGGTCCGAGATATACCGATTGGAGAGCACTGCCGCGGCAACGATCGCCGAATCCTTGATCGTCACCTTATGGTGTGTTTCGTAGCGCTCCTTCAAGCCGCGCAGAATTGCGATGGTGTCTTCCACCGTGGGTTCGCCCACCTGGACGGGCTGGAAACGCCGCTCAAGCGCCGCGTCCTTCTCAATGTACTTCTTGTATTCGTTTAGCGTAGTGGCGCCAATGCAGCGCAGTTCGCCTCGCGCCAGGGCCGGCTTCAGCATGTTGGAAGCGTCCATTGAGCCTTCCGCCGCGCCCGTACCCACCAGCGTGTGCAACTCATCGATGAAGAGGATGACCTGGCCACTGGCTTCCTCGATCTCTTTCAATACCGCCTTCAGGCGATCCTCAAACTCGCCCCGAAATTTTGCGCCGGCAATCAGCGCGCCCAGGTCAAGCGCCACAATGCGCTTTGACTTGAGGGATTCGGGAACATCACCCGCAATAATGCGCTGCGCGATGCCTTCCACGATGGCCGTCTTGCCCACGCCCGGCTCGCCGATCAGCACCGGATTGTTCTTGGTGCGGCGGGAAAGGACTTGAATCACGCGGCGGACTTCCTCATCGCGGCCGATCACTGGGTCAAGTTTGCCGCGCCGTGCCAGTTCCGTGAGGTCGCGCGCGTATTTTGCCAGCGCTTCATACTTGCCTTCGGGATTCTGATCCGTAACACGCTGCGTTCCCCGCACCGCCACCAGCGCCTGCAAAATGGCGTCATGCTTCACACCCAAGCGCTGCAAAATGCGCCCCGCGGGATCGTTGGTCTTGCTCGCGAGGGCCAGCAACAGGTGTTCTGTGGAGACGTATTCGTCCTTAAACTGCTCCGTCTCCTTAAAGGCCTGGTCAAAGACCTCCTTAAGCCCTGGGGAGATAAAGTGGTCCGTCGAACCGCCCACCTTGGGCAGCGCGGCAATCGCCTTGTTTGCTTCCTGACTTACGGTTGCGGGCGTCGTGCCCAGCCGCTGGAGAATTCCAGGAACGATACCCTCCGGCTGCTCCACCAGAGCGAGCAGCAAATGGACCGGCTCCAACTGCTGGTTGCCATTGCGCCCGGCAACCTCCTGCGTCGCCTGAAGCGCTTCCTGCGCTTTTACTGTGAATTTGTCAAATCGTGTGGACATGATGAACACCTCTCTAGCTTTCAGCGGTCAGCTTTCAGCTATCAGCTCTCAGCTTTTAGCAAGACTGCGTCCGTTTTCCTTCCCTTTAGATGATTGCCGGACGCGGATGGGTCGCAAGGCATCTATTTTAATACCGAGCTGCCAGCTTTCTGCTCTCAGCTTTCAGCGGCCAGCGATCAGCCAGAGCGGAAACAATACTGGGATCAAGGACAGCTGTGAGCAAGAACCTCACTGTCGAATGTAATTCTGCTGAAAGCTGACAGTTGATAGCTCTCTCCAAACAAAAACCGCGTCCAGGATGCTCAGGACATTCAAACTGTCCCGGCGCTCCGGACGCGGTGGAAAGCCCGTCGCGCGGGGGCGGCACTGGGGGAATCCCGCCAGCGCTCGCCCGCACGATGGGAGCCGATTATGCAGCCTTGGTGACGTTGATCTTGATCGTCTTGGGCTTCGCCTCTTCCTTCTTCGGCATCGTCAGCGTCAGAACACCGTCCTTATAGCTGGCCACGACCTTGTCCGGGTCAACGGAGTTGGGCAGCGAGAAGCTTCGCGTGAAGGTTCCGTAAGTGCGCTCGACGCGATGATAGTTCTGCTCCTTCACTTCCTTTTCGAACTTGCGCTCACCCTTCAAATAGAGGGTGTTGTTTTCCACGCGAATCTCCACTTCGTCAGGATTGATGCCAGGAAGCTCAGCCTTCAGCACCAGATTATCGCCGTTTTCAAAAATGTCGACGGGCGGCGCCCAGGTTCGGGTGGAAACCTCTCCTTCACTGGACGCTGGAGATAAAGCTTCGCGCAAAAAGCGCTCAAATTGGTTCTGTGCACTAGAAGTGCCACAGTAGGGTTCAAATCGAACAATCGCCATGTTAGTGATCCTCCGTTTGTTGATGTTCATGTTCCTTAGTACAAATGAATAATAAAATATGAGTGTATCTATGTCAAGAATTATTTTTTACCTATTTTCAATGACTTACGGATATCATAAAGAAAAAGCCATTCACCCTGCGGCTGAAATAGGCGCGGAATGGTTATTTAGCCACTTTCGCCTGTTGGGGTGTTTCTTGCCGCTTTCCAATTCAAACTGCATGGTTTCGCTTCAAGCAACAGGCCCCGACAACTCTGGGTTGTCGGGGCCGTCGCCAGATCGACGGTTTCCAAGCGGAACTTTCTACTTTGCTGGGCTGAGATCTTATCTTGTGTCTGCGACAGTCCCGCAACCCCACTGGACAATTTTCTCGACTCCAGTTCTAATACGCGTATGTCCAAAAAACACAAGGAAGCCATCCAGAAGCAGTTCACCAAGACGGCGGAAGCCTTCTCCGTGTTTGCCTTGCGGGATACCCCCGAAGTTTTGAAGGAAAAGGTGGATTTTGCCAAGCCTCAAGCCACCGATATCGTGCTCGATATCGCCTGCGGGCCGGCGGCGTTTGTTTTGGCCATTGCGCCGCGGGTCCACTCGGTTCGGGGCATTGACCTGACGCCGGAAATGCTGCGGCGGGCGCGCATCTATCAGGCGGAAGGCCAGGTTGCCAATGCCGCATTCATCCGTGGCGATGCGGAGCAGCTTCCCTTCCCCGAGGGATCGTTTGACCTTGTGTCATGCCAGTGCACGTTCCACCACCTGCCCAAGCCCCAAGTGGTGCTGCGGGAAATGGTGCGTGTGGCCAAGCCGCAAGGTCGATTGCTGATCATTGACCCCCTTGCGCCCGAGAGCGACACCAAATTCGAACTTTACAATCGCATTGAGGTGTTACGCGACCCGTCCCACACTCTCACCCTGCGGCTCACGGAATTTCTGCGGCTATTCGATGAAGCGGGGCTGACGATCCAGCGGCAGGCGTTGCGCCGGCGCCAGCGGTCCTTTGACAATTGGATGCTGCGTGGTGGCCACCCGCCGGGAACCAAGAAGTACCTCGAAACCCGCAAATTGCTGGAATCTTCCATGGCCGGAGACAAGTCTGGATTCGCCGCCCAACCCGATGGCACGGACTTCCAGATTGTTCACAACGAGGGGATGTTTCTGTTAACGCGGAAGAGCATGGAGGACGGGGAAGAGTAGGTGGTGGACAGCAGGCGTAAACTCGCGGCGGTCGATGCGGGCGAGCAATTGATGGTATTGAAGTCTTTCTAACGCAACTTCTGAAAGGCTTCGAGTGTTAGTCCGAGTTGCCTAAGAATTTTGAAGAACAGGGCGGGCCTATCTCCATTCCGCTGTGAAGTGGAATAGTAACCGCTCTGCCATCGGGATGATTCCAACGTTCATGGTTGCCGGTTTGGCGGGTACGCGAAAAACCCAACTGCGCCGCCACCCGTTGGAGGTCGCGGGCTGTGGCACTAGGCATGTACAATTTCCGTGGTGTCAGACGGAAGAAGTATACTCCGTTCACGATACTCGTCGGCAATCATATCAAAGACACAACTGAGTTCGGAGAGAGCTTCCTGGCGAGTGGGCATCAGGGCATAGCAGCCTGCAATGGAGGGGATTTCAGCCACCCAGGCCCCGTCTTCCTGACGGTATAAAATGGTCTTGTAATCTTCCAGCTTCATAGACCCTTCCACCTATGTGATTTCCTTATTGTACCATTGGGTGAATGCAAGTTGTAGGGGTACGGCTTGCAGTACCCTCGCGGTTGATTCGCCAGGTTAGGTAGAAAAGGGAAAAGCAAGCTGTCCTCACGTAACTTGCCAACTACCGCACTTGGAACGGCCATTCGCCTCGCATCTTCGATCTTGCCATGTACGCCACGGTCCCCACGGTGAAGACCGCAAGGGCAAAAATCAGGGACCTTGCAGCCGCCGTCCCCAAGACGTAAACCCACCCGCAGAGGGAGATCATTCCAGGCACAGGATAGAACCACATCCTAAAGGGTCGGGGCATATCCGGTTTACGCAAGCGCAGAAGGAAGAACCCCACGGTCTGCGGCAGGTATTGGATGAGCACGCGCGTGGCGATCAGGCTGCCGATGACTTCACTCAACCGGCCAAGGCTGAACAGGGAGGCGACCAAGCCGAGCGTGATCAGCGAGATATAGGGAAAATTACCTTTCGGGTGCAGGCGCCCGAAAGCGGGAAAGAAATTGCCGTCAATGGCAGCAGCGTAGGGAATCCGCGAGTATCCGAGCAAAAGGGAAAATACGGAGGAGAATGCGATCCAGAGCAGCAGCACGGTCATGACTTTTCCCGCCGTGGACCCAAACAGTATTTGCACGTAGACGGAGGCGATGTAATGGCTCTGGATGGCCTCGCGCCAGGGTATGACGCTGAGGAACGCGGCTGTCATCATGACGTAAAGGGCGCCCACGGCGAAGATGGAAAACATGATGGCGCGGGGAATCACCCTGCCCGGGTCGCGAATCTCCTCCGCCAGGTAGCAGACGTTGTAGTAGCCAAAGTAATCGTAGAGGGCATAGAGCGTGGCGTGGCCCAGTCCCACCCAGAAGATCATATTGAGGTGAAAAGCCCCAGGGGGGAAATCGAAAAGGCGTGCCGCGCTTAAGTGAGGGATCCCGGAGAGGGATATCCACAGGCAGCCCAGCATGACTCCGCTTACCAGGACCACGGAGAGATTGCCAATCGCCCCGATGCGCCGGTAGAGCAGCGCCACCAGCAGCAGGGGAAAGGCCGCCGCCACCCCGCGAATTTCCCAGGTGGAAAGTTGTGGCGCCAGAAAGTGGAGGTAATTGGCAAAGCCGATGCTTCCGCTTGCCACCGAAAGGGGCGCGGTGAAGATGATCTGCCAGACCATCAGGAAGGAGAGCCAGCGGCCCATCCGGTGCGGGCCGTAGGCTTCCCGCAGGTAGTTATAACTGCCGCCGGCCTGCGGAAGCGCCGCGCCCAGTTCCGCCCAGACCAAGCCATCGCAGACGGCAAGCACCGCGCCCACCAGCCAGCCCAGCATTGCTTGGGGCCCGCCCATGGTGGCGAGCAGCAAGGGAATGGTGATGTACGGGCCAATGCCCACCATGTCGGTAATGGCGAGCGCGGTGGCCTGCACCAAGCCCAATTCCCGCCGCAGACCTGGCTTGTTGGTTGTGATTTCCAAGCATCACCCGTGGGGCGTTGTTTTGCGGGAGATCTGGTTCAGCAATTCCGTTTTAACCCGGGGATGGGGCCGGGCCGGTTTGGAGTTGAGGCCCAGCATATAGACGGTTTCCGTGGCGTCACGGACCCGCTCCAGGCAATGGGGGCAGCCCCGCGCCAAGTGCTCGCGCAGATCACGGGAGCTCTGCTCCGAAAGCGCGCCCAGCAACAACAATTCGTGCAGTTCGTCTAAATGTTGGCAGCCCATGTTCCACACACCGCCCGGCGCCGATGCTTTATAAAAGTCACCGCGGCCCGCAATGACCGCTGCGCCTTACCCAAGGGTTCGCCCATCTCAATGGCAATTTCGGATTCGCTCCGCCCTCCGAACACGGCCAACTCCAGGGCCTGCCGTTGCGGTTCGGGCAACTGTTTGATGGCCTTGTGAAGCAGAACCAGCCGATCATCCACCAAAGCAATCTCTTTAGGCTGGGGCAACCAGGCGGGGGGAAAGGCTCTCGCGGCTGATTTACCCGCGCCCTCAGCCGCTGGAGACTTTGCCGATGCAGGCAATCGCTCGCGAAGTTTGGCTGCACCGCTCCTGGGCTTCTTCGCGACGATGTTCGGTCCATGCTCAGTTTTGGACTTGTTCACTTGCGGATTGGCGATGGGCGCGATTTCAGAATTTTGCCGAAGGCGATCCACTGCCGCCGCACGCGCACTGACCACCAGCCATGCCGCCACACTCCCGCCTGCCTGGCTCAGGGGCTGGCTTTCACGCCACAGGCCCAGGAAAACTTCCCGGAGAACCTCCTCCGCCGCCTCATGCGAGGGAAGAATGCGGACGATCAGTCCATAGACACGCGGGGCAAAGCGATCGTAAAGCTCGCTGAGCGCGGCCACATCCTGCCCCGCGACGCGTTTCAATAAATCTTCCGGTGGCGTTTCCTGGGTCATCTCTGCTTCCAATTATGTCGCATCATGATATAGCTGTCCTGATTCATAAGGGACAAATTGTTGGGTGTTTCTTTTGATTGCACCTATAAAGAGAATCGATTGGACTCTTTCCGAGCATCAGTCTAAGTTTAATCAGAGTCCCGCTGGAGCATCGGCCGCGTTGAGATGACCTTGCCCCCAGGGCTTCACAACGCGGGCCGGTGCGGGACCTTGTTTCTCCTCTTCTTGCCTCTAAAGCCCCTCAGTGGCGCACCGCTGAGGGGCTTTGTTTTTTGTCCCGATCTTGCCGATCTGCTAGTGCCTGGCGCGGATTTCCGCCACCCACGCGGTGATCTTCCAGTTCAGCTTTAAATCACCCGGCGAAATAATCCTAATCGTCGCGAGGGTGAAGAGCAAGAAAGAACAGTCCATTTCCTGCGCGGGATGGCGTCCAAAGGTCTGTCAGGCCATGGGATATCCTTCGCCGGACCCCCTACGCTGACTCAATCTTGCGACCTCCCTCATTCCACACGGCCATGGTTTTGTTGAAGTAGGAGTAATTCGCCATGTGGGCGGCAATGGCGGTGTTCTTGCCATAAACCGCATCTTCCACTGACGACTGCCGGGTGCGGACCGACTCCATAAAGTTATTCATGTGGTCCACCTGCTCGTCGTAACCGTTTGGGGCGGCGAAGCTCTCCGCAGCTTCGATCAGCTTGAATTGGCCGGGCAAGGGAGCAGGGTTCTCCGCGTGCCATTGTTGCTGGTACTCCGTCCTCAATTTCAACGGCCAGCCCAGAATCGAATAGCCTTCGGGTTTGGGGGCAGTATCCTGGGGGATAAAAGAAACCACGTCGTTCTTGATCTCCAGCGTCCCTTTCGTGCCGTAAAAGCGCACCACTTGCGGTGATTCATTGTTCAGATTGCAGCGCAGCGAGAGGCGGAAGCCGGGGTATTCAAACAGCGTCCAGATCAGGTCCGGCGCTTCGCGATTTTCGGTCCAGCGCAGGATTCCGCCCATGCTTGCGGCGCGCAACGGTGGCGCGGTGATCCCGGCAATGTAGTGGATTCCCGTCAGCATGTGAACATAAAGGTCGCCGGGCAGTCCCTCGCCATAATCGCGGAAGCAGCGCCAGCGGAAGAAGCGGACGGGATCAAAGGGGCGCTTGGGCGCGTCACCCAGGAACTGGTTCCAATCGATGGTCTTCTCGCTGGCGTCAGGCGGGATGGGATAGACCCACGCGCCGCTGGCATCATTGCGATCGATGCAGGCCTCGGCGGCGGTCACCAGGCCCAGCGCCCCGCTGTTAAAGATCTCCCGGGCTTTGGCGTAAACAATGGAACTGCGGCACTGGCTGCCCACCTGCACCACGCGGCGGTGCTTCTGCATGGCCTCAATCATGGAGAAGGCCTGATCCACCGTGTGAGACATGGGCTTTTCACAATAAACGTCCTTGCCCGCGGCGCAGGCTTCCTCGGTAATCCGGGCGTGCCAGTGGTCCGGCGTCGCCACCAGCACAGCGTCGATATCATTGCGATCCAGAATGGCGCGGTAGTCCTTGGTGGTAAAAATATCCTTCTTCGCGTACTCGCTGGCGGCGGTCAGGCGGCCGTCGTAAAGGTCGCAGGCGGCAACAATCTCCGTGCCCGGGCAATGCAGTGCTGCCTGAAGGATGGTGCAGCCTTCCACGCCTGTTCCGATGGAGGCGAAGCGCACACGGTCACTGGGCGGCACGGCCCCCGGCGAAGCCTGGAGGGGACGGGGTGGAAGCAGCGTGGCGTTTGCGGCGGCGCTGAGGGCCGCAACCCCGGCGCTGGCACCCATAAATTGGCGGCGATTGATTTGTTGGCGATCCATAAAAGTTAAGCCTCCTCAAGAGTTTTCTGGCTATGGATGGGATTAAAGTGAATGCCGCTGCGGCTGGCCGGTGATCCCAGTGGGGGGAAAGGCCCTCTTTGAAATGAACGACGGGTGGCGATTTTCATACCCCTCGGCCTCTTGCGGGCGCCGGGGCCGGAGACAACGGATGGAAGCAGGATCTTTGTGGCCCGGCGTCGCGGTCCATTCTGCCAGAAATCAAGCATTTGCAGTACTGGTTAATTCTAGACACTGAACAGAAATCGGGCAGAAGCGCGTTTGCACCATTTGATTCGGAGCTTGTAGGATGGTCGCCCTTGTTGCTCCTGTGGAGCGTGACTTTGGGGGTACTTGTTCCGAAGGGGCGTCGGGGTTAAGATACAGTTTGGAAGTCAAGGTAGTCACCGCCTCCGTCCTTATAATTTGTGCTTCTATGAAAACGAGCTTCTCGTGGGTTCTGCTATTCCTGTCGATTGCTCTTCTGCCCGTTGCCGGCTTCACTCAGGGTCTGGGCGAGGCAAACGCCACGGTCACCACCAATCCTTACGCGCAGGTGCAGACTGTCTGGCTGGTGGCGGGAAAGGTGAGCAACGTTCACGGAGAAGTGGTTAAGGGCGCCCAGGTGACGGTGGCTCCCATCATCGCTGCGCAGGTTCGGAGCCTTTCCAGTGACGGTCATGGGCAGTTTCGAACCGAGTACCAGTTGAATGCCGCGGGCGTGGACGAATTCAGTATTGTCCTGACGGTGAGGAAGAAAGGGTATCAGACGGCGCATGCGTATTTGACCTATGCCCACTCCGCCAAAACCTTTGAAGTCCCCGTTACACTGCGGGAACCCGACGAAGATCCCGCCCTGCTCTCCACTGAGGATCTGGCTTCAGGCCTGCTGCCCAAGTTGAGGGGCCTGACTCCCGCGGACGGGCTTTCCGCCAAGAGTGCGAAGGATTACGCGCGCGGGGTGACAGAGTTTTTTGACCAGCACCGCCCTGAGCGTGCCATGCCGGCCTTCGCCAAAGTTCTGCAACGCGATCCCGCCTGTATCGGGTGCCGAACCACGCTGGGAGTGGCGGAGCTGGCATGGAACGATCTGGACGATGGCAGTCGCACCCTGGCAGAGAGCGTGAATGCGGTGCTGGCTGATCGCAAGAATGGCCGCCCCGAACCGTTGGTGGCTTACGGAACGTGGTTGAATTGGCAGCATGAGCCGGACAAAGCGGAGCCCTACTTCGTGGAGGCGCTCAAGTACACGCCACAGGATCCGCTGGCTCTTCAGGAATTGGGACGAAGCCTGCTGGCGGAACAAAAGTACGACTACGCCACGGAATACCTGAACAAAGCGCTCGCCGCCGGAGCCGGCCCCGAGGCGCGCCTGCTCTATGTGCAGGCTTTGGTGGGCGCTGGACGGCCGGATGATGCCCTGACGGAGATGAATCGTTATCTGGACGGGCGCGACGTCCAGAAGCTGCCCATTCATATTCGCCAGGTGTGGGCAAGCGTGCAGAATCGGGAAAAGGTAAAAGCCACTTATGCCAAGGCGAAGACAACCAAAGGCCAGGAGCACGTTGATTTTCTAAAGCACCCGCCTGCAAACCTGATCCAGGGACTTGAACCCGCGAAGGACCAGGCGGAATTGAATCCCATTCTTGACGGCGTGGGCGCGAAGATCCAGGAACTGCTGAAGAACTTTCCCAACACCAGTTCACTGGAAGCGATTCACCAAGAAAAGCTGGGCCGCAAAGGGGAAGTCAGCGACAAGCAGAGCCAGAAGTTCCGTTATCTCTGCGTTGTGCCGCGCGAAACCTGGGGACCGGGCTTTCTGGAATACCGGGCTGATTTTGACGGAAACGCCGCGATGCCGAAGGGATTGTCCGACGGCTACATGCTCACCCAGGGCTTCAACTCCACTGCGCTGTTTTTCCACCCTTCGTATCGCGACGAAAGCACCTTTCAGTATCTCGGGCGGCAGAACATCAATGGCCGCAGCACCTATGTGCTTGCCTTCGCGCAGATTCCGGGAAAAGCCCATTTGACGGGGAACTTTCGCAAGGGGCAGACCTCCTACACCACGCTCTCGCAGGGATTGGCCTGGGTGGATGCGGACAGCTACCAGATTGTTCGGATTCACACGGAGTTGCTGGCGCCCTTGCCTGACCTTCGGCTGGAAAAGCAGACCATGGATGTGGATTTCCATGAGGTCCACTTTGCCCGCTTGAATCAATCGGTGTGGTTGCCGGAAGACGTGCTGGTAAGCCTGGATTGGAACGGCAAACTGCTGCGGAATCGGCACGAGTATTCCGATTACAAGGTCTTTGACGTTGACGCCTCGGAGAAGATCGGGCAACCGAAGGGCGCGGAGGCGTCATCCAAGCAATCACCGAGCACAACGGATGCGCCGTGACGTGGCGCTGCGCAGTGATCCGTTGAATGGCCCATCACATTTGAAATCCATGCCAGACATGGGTTAACGTGTCCGTTCCAGGCTATCCTGCCGTTGAAGATGCCGGCAACCGTTCCCTGTTCAGCAGGGTGGCCACAGCGAGTAAGGCAAAGAGCTTTGCTGGTTGGATACCCGTTCGGAGGAATCGTTGGTCCTGTACAGCCTTAAAAAGTATTGTGTTGAGTGTAACAGCCGCAACGTGCGCAAATCCATGCGGAGAGGGCTCATTGAAAAACTCGCCCTTCCTCTCCTGCTTCTCCGGCCTTATCGCTGCGAGAGATGCGATGCGCGTTTTCTTGCACTTGCCATCTCAGTTCGTGGCAAAGGAAGTGTGCGAAGAGAGACCCAGCCTATTGTAACTGCTGAAGTTGGCAGAAGTGGCCAGGAACAGATTTCGCAGCCCAACACCAAGCCCCTGGGCGGTTCCGATTCATCGAGCTCACCCGAAAATCTTAAGGGCTAACGCCTGGGCCACAATCCGCCAGGCGGGGTGAGGCAAACCCATCCCGAGCAGATCCAGCCACCCAAAATATTTTCCTCATAATTAACAAAATAAGACACTTATTATTTTTATTGAAAAATGTTCACCGCGATGCATCTTTTGGGTTGGCATCATCATCAAATCCTAACATCCCCTCAGCATCAGGTTTTCCATAGGAGGAATTTGTGTTCCTTTTCGCGATGAAAAGGTGCTGCCCCGACTGTCAAAGCAGAAATGTAAGAAGATCTGTGCGACGGGGAATCCTCGAGATCGTTGGTTTGTCTCTCATCTTGATGCGGCCTTTCCGCTGCGAAAGGTGTGACACCCGCTATTACGGACTAGTCTTTGCGGGCCGGTCAAAAGGGGAGACTCCGAGGAAGCGGATCGATAGCGCCTTGGTCAAAATCTGACCAGATCAGGGGCAGACCCGATCGCTGGTGCAACTCGGAAACAGACCGGGCGGCACAGTGGCGCTCCTGCGCCCGGCGATGGAACCTTTCCGGCTTGCCGGTCTTAACCTGAACTTTGTCCCCCCAATTTCCGCAAGGATTCCCCCGTCACCCGCATCGTAAGCCACTCCTTCATCACCTTTGCCCCCAGCGATTCGTAGAACTCAATGGAGGGCGTGTTCCAGTCCAGCACCTGCCACTGGTAGCGCCCGCAACGCTGTTCCACCGCCACTTTTGCCAGGTGGGTCAACAATGCCTTGCCAATCCCTTTCTTGCGAAACCGCGGACGCACAAAGAGGTCTTCCAGATAGATTCCAGGCTTGCCGAGAAACGTGGAGTAGTTGTAGAACCAGAGCGCGAAGCCCGCGGGTTCACCCTCCCACTCGGCAATTTCCACGTGGAATCGCGGTTCGCCGGAGAATCCGTCCCGCAGCAAATCTTCCGGAGTGGCGACGGCCTCATGCGCCAGGCGTTCGTAATCGGCAAGTTCGCGAATGAAGTCCAAAATGAGGGGGATGTCGTCGGCTATAGCTTTTCGGATGTTCAGCATGGTGGAATTGTAACCCCGGTTCTGTCGATAGCCAAATGGAGCCGCATTCCCCCCCCGCTCGCTATTCCCGCCCCTGAGGCCTGTGTTACAATTGCGTTTCAATTCAAGCAGAGGTTTGTTAAGCGGAGTGCCATCATGAAACGGTACGGTGAGCATCGCTTTCCCGGCAAGCTCTTCGTGGTTGAGGGAATCGACGGCTCGGGAAAATCCACTCAGCTCGCTCTTCTGCACCAGTGGTTGCAAGCGGAAGGTTACGGAGTGGTCTTCAGTGAGTGGAACTCCTCCCCGCTCGTCCGTGAAACCACCAAGCGCGGCAAGAAGCGGCAGGCGCTGACGCCCTCCACTTTCTCCCTGATTCATGCCACCGACTTTGCTGACCGCATGGAGCACAACATCCTCCCCTTGCTCAAAGCTGGCGCCGTGGTGCTGTGCGACCGCTATATCTACACGGCGTTTGCGCGCGACGTGGTGCGCGGCATGGATCGCCAGTGGGTGCGCGAGCTTTACAGCTTTGCCGTGAAGCCCACCGCCGCATTCTACTTCCGCGTTCCCCTGAACGTGGCCATCAACCGCATTCTGGATGGCCGCAACGGCGTGAAGTATTACGAGGCCGGAATGGATCTGGGCTTGAGCGAGGACGCAGAAGAGAGCTTTGGCATCTTCCAGGGGCGAATCCTGGATGAGTACGAGAAGATGGTTCCGGAGTTCGACCTGACCACCGTGGATGCCACGCTTCCCATTGAAGAGCAGCAGGCCTACATGCGGCAGACCGTGAAGGCCAAGCTGGCCCAGGCGAAAAGATTGAGGGTTGCGCCATGAGAGAGACCTATGCCGCTCCTCTGCCCGGCATGAACCTGGCGGAAATGTCCGGCAAGCTGATCGTGATTGAAGGCACTGACGGGGTTGGCCGCTCGACGCAGATCCGCCTGCTGCGCCCGTGGCTTGAGCAGCAGGGCCGCGCCGTTCTTGACACCGCCATCAAGCGCTCGGAGCTTGCGGGCAAGGGCATTCAGCAGGCCAAGGAAGGCCACACGCTGGGGCGCATCACGCTCAGCCTGTTCTATGCCACTGATTTCGCCGACCGCTTGGAACATGAGATCGTTCCCGCGCTGCGTGCGGGCTTTGTGGTTCTCACCGACCGTTACATCTATTCGCTCATCGCCCGGGCCATTGTGCGCGGCGCTGATCCCCGCTGGATTCGCAATGCTTACGGCTTTGCCCTGAAGCCCGACGCCACGTTTTACCTGCGCATCGGCGTGGACGACCTCATCCCCCGCGTGGTCTTCTCCCGCGGCTTCGATTATTGGGAGTCGGGCATGGACATTCACCCCAGCGAGGATATGTACGACAGCTTCCGCAAGTATCAAACCGAGCTTCTGACCGAGTTTGACAACCTGGCAAACGAGTACAACTTCGAAGTCATTGACGCCACGCCCGACCCGCGCACGGTGTTTGAACATCTTCGTGCCGGTGTGGCCCGCGTGCTGAGGGGCGAGCCGCGCGAACCGCTGTTTTCCGTCGTGGCACCGCCCGCCGAACCTGTTGATGCAGCCACTCACAAGGTGCTGGAAATGCCCGCCCCCGCCAAACCCTCAACCACCGACCAGGCTGAATCCGCGGCTGAGGATCAGGCTTTGACCATTGCTGTGGAAGGCGACGCCAGCAGATAGGTGACCCACTCTTTCAATCGGTGAATCTCCGCCGATTCGCGGGACAACTGGAAGTACGTCTCCACCAGTTCAGCTTTGCTCTCCCGGTTGCGCAAAACCAGCTTCTCAACCTGCATCGCCAGCGGCAAATGATCGCGCAGAAATTCCCTCCGCGCCAGCAACTCAATCATCATCTGCTCCAGCACTTCCAGGTCGTGCCATTCCCCCAGGTCCTTTTGCAATTGCCGCAGGCAGACCAGGGCGTCAGCGCTGCCGGGCACGGCGAACTCATGAAAAACCTCCAGCAGATAGCGCAATCGCTTGGTGGCAATGCGCGCGCCGTGGATGGCTTCGGGGCGCGGATCCCGGTGCGAAAGCTCAATCTGGTCTTCAAACCGCTTCCATGTGGATTCAAGCGCGCTGGTGAGGTCTTTGGCAAACCCGGGACGCGGAGCTCCCGCGCTGTGGGCGTGATGCTCGGCAACATGGCTATGCGCCTTATCGCGATGGAGGAATTCCTTGAGGTTGACGTAAAAGACGGAGAGGTTGATCTTGCCGATCTTGCGGATGGTGCGCGAAAAGGTTTCCGACCTGCGCATCAGCAGGAAGTGTTGCACCGAGGTCCAAGCCTCACGACGGGCGGAGCGCTTTCTTCCCAGCGAGCGGCCGACAATCTCCAGCAGGACGTCGCAGTTGCGCACGTCACCCAGCACCTGGCGGCAGCGTTGAATCTGGCGGCGCATGCGGCGATACTCCTGCGGGCGCGGCTTGGGATAGAGCAGGTCCAGGACTTGCTGCAGGCGGCGGCTGGCCACACGCATATCATGAATGGCGTCGGCGTCGTCGCCCTTCAGGACTCTGGCTTCAAACGACATCAGGCGATTCAGTTGGTGCAGCGCGAGCTCGCGGACCTTTCCGGCGCTTTCCTCGTAGGGCAGCAGAAGCACGTTTTTGGGCGCGGCCGCCTCCGCCTGCCTGGACGGTTCATCCGGCCCCACCGTTGCGACGCTGTGGCCCGGGTTTAATGCCTCTTCCATGGAAGTAGCCTCGAAAAAATTGGGAGGGAATACGCCGCCCCGATGGGAATTCGCAGGTTGGGAAACCCGCGCACCCGGGCGATCATAAAGCCTCGAATAAAGGAGCTCATAGTCTACCCCTCGAAGGGATAAGTTACAACTGTATGGCGGAGTGGAGGGATCTTCCCAATCTGGAGGGCGAAATCAGGAGTGAGGATTGCGAGGCTCGGAATACGGAATTCGGAGCCACCTGAATCGTACAATAGGCACCGAGCCCTCTTTGCTGTCATTTGCATCAAAAATGCAGCTTTTAGCCGTCGGTTCGCGTCATTGGGGACAAATATGTCCGACGTTTCGTTACAAAAAGTGCAAAATGAACGACGTTTCGTGTCAAAAAGCCGTCAAATAGGTATACATTTTGTCCGTGTTTCTAATGTTTTCAACAACATTCCGGCTTTGGTCGTTGAAAATTCTTTTTTCTTTGTATTCTTCCTCTTTGCTCGGACCATTTGTCCACGTTGAACCCTCTGGAAGGGTGAATAAATGTCCGAAAGCTGCGGAAAGCGTGCCGAAGAGAGTTGGCACCCGCTTGATCTCCCGGGCTCAACGCCTGCAACTCGGCGCCTTGAATCCTGGTGGCTTTGTCGTGAGGTTCGAGCCTTGACTGCGGGAGCAGTGGCTGAGGGGGCGAGAGCTTTAACCATGGCGGGGCCTGCCTTGCAACAACCCCTCAAGTGTATACTACCTTGCTACTCTTGTCAAGCCTAAAAATAGCGACCGGAGGCTAGCTGGCCTTCGCCGCGGAGGCGCGGAGCAAGAAAGGTGTCGGGTGCCGGGTATCAGCTGCCAGGATGAAGGTTGAAGCTCAAAAGGGTAAAGGGTGATGAACAAGGGGTGAAGGGTAAAGGGTGAAGGATAAAGGCTGAATTGGCCACCCTTTGCCCTTTAGCCCGGATTTCTCACCAGCCTCGGCGGTTTTCTCTCGGCGATTGAAGTTTTCAGCCCCAAAGGGGCGCAATAACTCAGCCCAGGCCAACGGCCTGGGTTTACAGATTGTTACACGGCCGAGCCCTGAAAGGGCGATACACTTTTCAGCTCCACTCCTGGGGACGAATCGGCAATCGCGAGACAATTTCGAAAGGTTGGGACGCCCCTTCAGGGCTTGGCGTAGAGCTTTGTTACCGAAACCCAGGCCGTTGGCCTGGGCTGAGTTATCCCGCCCCGTTGGGGCTTGCAAGGCTTGCGCTCCACGGCTGGTGAGAAATCAGGGTTAGCCTTCACCCCTCAGCCTTCACCCTTTATCCTTTACCCTTTAAACTTCAACCTTTATCCCTTACTCCCTACACTTCCTCCTCCGCCGGCTGGGAACGATGGCGTTGGAAATTCGCGGCCTTACCACTGCGAAAACTCGTCGTTGTGGGTCAGGAATTCCGGATAAGCGCCCGCGCCCAGCTCATAGAGGTCGGCGCCGTGGCGTTCCTCCTCCGGGGGAATCCGTTGGGGATAGAAATCATTGAGCAGCCAGTTCAGCGAATAGGTAAAGGGCAGGACAAATCCCAGCAGAGTGGCAATGCCCACAAGTTGGGCCAGCATCTGCCCTCCTTGCGGCAGGGCGGAAGTGGCGCCGCTGGCGACGGCTGCAACCGCGGCGTGCGTGAAAAGTCCGGCGGCGAGAATTCCCCAGATGCCACCGATGGCGTGAACAGACACGGCTCCGGCGGGATCATCCAAGCCCAGGTGAGCTTCCATCCAGGCCACGGTGTAGGTCACCAGTCCGCCGGCGACAAGTCCAATCAAGAGGGCAGCGGCAGGAGGAACAGAGGCACAGCCCGCGCTGGACGCCACAAGTCCGCTGATCCAACCATTGGCGCTCAGAGAGGCATCGGGCTTGCCAAAACGGTAACGGGTAACCACGGCAGCCGCCAGCACCGCTCCCCCGGCGGAGAGCAGCGTGTTCACCGCCACCAGGACGGTCCGCCCCGGAGCGATATTGGCAAAAAGAATTGAGCCGGCAGCGTTCAGGCCCATCCAACCCACAAGTGCCAGAAGGCAGCCAAAGAGCACCAGCACCTGGTTATGACCGGGCACAGCGGCGGGCAAGCCTTCCGGGTTGTACTTGCCCTTGCGCGGACCGAGCAGCCACACGAGGCTGAGCGCCGTAAGTCCTCCCACCACTTGAATGGTAGAGGTGCCGCCGGCATCCACAAAGCCCACGCCAAGCCCGAAGTTTGCGCCCAGGCTTTCAAGCCAGCCTCCACCCCAAACCCAGTGGGCAAACACGGGATAGGTGATGCCGGCAAAGATGGCAGTTGAGGCACAACAGGCGCGCAAACGCCAGCGTTCCGAAGCCGCGCCAAGGGGAATCAGCGCCGCCAGTCCCACGCTAAACAATTGCAACAGGGCCGCAAGGGAGGGGCGAGACCCATCCAGCGGCACGCCGCGCAAAAAGAAATGGCCTGCTCCCAGCCAGTTCCATTCTTTACCAAAAATAATCAGGGAGTGGGAAGCAAGACCGGGATAACCCTGCCAGGAAAAACCCATTACAAAGTAAGCGCCAGCCGCGACGCCCACGACGCACAACGTGGCCATCATGGAGTGCGCCGCGCTGCGCGAACGGCTAAGCCCGGTATTAATAAGGGCCAGGCCAGCCATGGCGAGCGGCAGGAGGAAGATAAAGAGAATGCACAGCGCCTGCGAAGAGTCGGAGATTGCTGGAAGCGGCGGGGAAATCACTTGTGCCCCCTTTTGGGAACCAGGTGGGCCCGTGTGAACAGAACCAATCCCATAATTTCAACACCCAGACCGGCGGCCACAAACACATTCTGCGCCACAAAAGTCCGGAGCAAAACCAGAGCAGCAAGTACCAAGAACCATCCCGCTGGCAACATCAGGAGTCCAATGAATTTCATAATTTCACCCAACTAAGTTTAACAGAATAAGTGTGGGACAAGCGGAAAGCCTAGTGTCCGCACCAGGGTCCGTCCAATCGATTTTTTTTATCACACCTAGAACCAAATGCCGCTCTTCTTCCAATCTACTCCCGTCCCCAGATGCCGGGATTTCCTGGTTCAATCACACTTGCAAAATCGAAGGCTGCGCGCTTGGGCTTAAGTTTCATTGACTTCCAGTGTGTGCCGCCACTTTTTGGCCTTCTGAACTAAAACCCTCATCAACATTAAGCAAAAGAATAATTTATGGCTCTGCAAATATATCCTTGGCCAATCAATTTTTATGGGCAGCAGAAAATCTATTACTTTGACCTCCCCAGAACGTTTGAATAAGGTGAGTGAGCAAGCCAATAAGCACGAAGCAATAAGCACACATCAAGGTTTGGCTACCCCCGCCGGAGAAATCCTTTTGCTTGTCGGGGCGGGTGAAAGAAGGCGACAAGCAATACTGCGTAGTACTCACGAAGGGATTTTCTCGACCGCTCGAGGTCCCGAAGACACAAGACTTTCCAACTATTTTAAACAAGGAGGATCAAGATGGCGGAGAAGAACACTGCTGAAATGAAAGCCACCCTGGGCTTAACAGGATTGACGATGAATGCCATGGCGCTGATCGCGCCGGGGGCGTTTTTGTGGCTGACTTTCCTTATTCAAGCCACAACGGGAGTCACTGCACCTTCGATGTGGATCGGGATTATCATCGCCTTGTTGCTCTGTTTGGCGACGGCGGTCTGTTATGCGGAAATGGCAAAGCTGTACCCCGGCACTGGAAGTTCCTACTACTTCGCGGAACAATCGTTCTTGAACCACGATAAGGCCTGGAAGTACGCTCGCCTTTCCAAGTTCATCGTCGGTTGGGGCTCTCACCTTTACTACTGGATCTATCCCGGAGTGATGGTGGCCACCATGGGAATCTTCTGTGGCTACCTGGCGGGAACGCTCTGGCCGAACTTCATGAGCGCGTCAAACCCCGGCCCCATGTTCATGATGGCGGTCGGCATTGTCTTCTCCTTTGCCGTCGCCTACATCGCCCATCGCGGCGTAACCGGTTCGACGGCAGTTAGCATTGCCATCAACGTGATTCAGATCACCGCCCTGGTGGTGTTCTCAATCATGGCGCTCGGCTATCGGATGAATCACCCGCCCGGCAGCCAGGCCTTCCAGTTTGACCCGACCTCCGGCGAAGCCTACACCTATCAATTTGCCGTCACCAAGACCGTCACCAACGGGACGGAAACTGATACGATCGTCCGCGATGCCAACAATGTTCCGCAACCGCTGCTGGATGCGGCTGGCAAGCCGGTACCGTTTACGGTCGACTATCCTTACAATGATGCCAGCGGCAATTTCCTGACGCACGCCAATGCCAAGTCAGTGATTGGAATACACAAAATTGGCTGGGCCTTCGTCCAAGCCACAGTGGCCATCCTGATCCTGGTGGGATTTGAATCGGTAACCGCCATGGGAGGTGAAGCCAAGAACGCCAAGCGCGACGTACCGATTGCGGTCATCGTATCGCTCCTGGTGCAAGGCGTCTTCTGCTATCTGTTTGAGTATTTCGCCGCCAACTACTTCCTCAATAGCGGCTATACCATGCAAAGCGCCGCAGGGTCAGCCGCACCCATCGGCGACATGATGATCGTCGTCGGTGATGCGTTGTTCGGGCAGGGGCATGGCCGCACGTTCATGCTGGTCCAGGCATTCACCGTGTTCCTGGCCATCGTGGGCACCACGCTCTCCTGCATGAACACGGGAGCCCGCGTAACCTACGCCATGGGCAAGGATGAAGAAGTTCCGGAACACTTCGGACTTCTACATGACAAGAACCTCTCCCCCCACCGCGCCATCTGGACCCTGGCGGGTATTTCCGCCGTGTTCGGATGCATTGCCTTGATTACCGTATTCGGCGATGCCAGCGCTCCCACGGATGCAGTTATCGCGGCGCTGCCCCACGGGTTCTGGTCCAGCTTCGGCTACTTCTCGCATGACAAGTTGGCAGCGCTTCCCAACAGCCTGCTGACGATCACGCTGGCCTCGAACTTCGGCACCTTCGTGCTCTACGCCTTGAGCTGTGTGATCTGCATGGTGGCTTACCACAACCATCCGAAGTTCAATGTGCTGAAGCACCTGCTGATCCCCGCTTTCGGTCTGCTTGCCAACCTGGCCTGCATGATCTTCTATCTGGTCGGCCCCTTCATGGGATTCGGCACCAAGATGGAACCCTTGAGTGCGCTGGGAATCGCTCTGGTCTGGGCGATATTCGGGGGTATCTACTTCATTACGTCCAGCAAGAAATCAGGACGCACGACGTTTGTTGAAAGCAAAGCATCAGCATCCTAGCTCGAAGGGGGGTGGTGATATCTCACCCCCAAGTTCTGGACTGGCGGGGCGGCCAACACCGTCCCGCTCGTCCAGATTCACTTGTAGATTGAGATTGTCTTTCCCCAAATACTGCTCTGGCGATGACCCTATGGCCGCTCGTTCGATTCCCCCAAAGCGCGTCACCAAAAGAAGGGAGGAGGCGCTCATCTGGCCACCACTCAAGATCGGCCAGCGCGGAGCAGCCGGCGAAGCGCCAGAGAATACGCTGGCATCATTTGAGCTGGCTCTGCGCGAGGGAGCGGAAGGTATCGCGCTGGACGTTCACCTCTCTTCCGACGGCGTTCCTGTGGTCATCTGCGATGCCCGGCTCAGCCGCACCACCTCTGCCCAGGGCAGAGTAAGGGAGAAGCAGGCGAACGCATTGCTTCAGCTCGATGCGGGATCCTGGTTCAACCATCGATTCCCTTCCCGCGCCAAACGACAATACGCACGCCAATCCATTCCCCTGCTCTTCGAGGTTTTATATTGGGTTCGGGAACAGAAATGCATGGCGCTAATCGCCATCAACCGCCCCACCCCTGAGGCGGAAGCGAAAGTTCTGAAAGAGATTGACCGCGCCCAGGTGCACCACCTTACCAGGGTGATTGCACAGAATTTGCAGGGTCTGCGGCGTCTTCGGAAGCTGGACCCCAAGGTCAACCTGGGTTTGCACATCTCGAGCCGGGTGCCTTCCATCGATAAAGCCAAAGCGCTTGGCGCGGAAGTGCTGCTGCCTCGCTGGTCGGCGATTTCTCCATCCTTTATTCATCGGGCACACTGTGCATCGATGCTGGTAATCCCCTGGACGGTGGATAGCCCGGGCCAGATGCGCCGAACACTTCTACAGGGAGTGGACGGGATCGTTACAAATTATCCTGCACGCCTTGCCGAGGCGGTTGCACGCCTCCACGAAGTTGGACGCACAAAGGCAGCGAACCGGATCTTGAACAGCGAATCGGGAAGAACAGCCTTACCACCTCCCACGCAAGAAATTGACCTTGTGAAAAATACCAGTAAAGCAAAGCCGAACAAGCGGCCCTCGTCCCATAAGGAGATGTTATGATGGAAAACACCACGGGAATTTTACCGGTTCGTCATATATCATTAACCCCAGGAGAGCGGTCGGCACAAGCTTCCATGCTGGATATCGATTTTGGTGAACATAGCGACATCGGCAAGCTTCGTGATACCAACGAGGACTCGCATGGGTATGTGATCCCGGCGAATCCGGCGCAGGCGCGTTCGCACGGCTGGTTCTTTGTGCTGGCCGATGGCGTGGGCGGACATGAACGCGGCGAAGTCGCCTCCCGTCTTGCGGTGGATACGGTGGTGGAGGGATTTCAAAAATCGCGGGCAAGCGAACCTCATACGGCTTTGCTGCCCAGGCTGGTGGAGAAGGCCAATCTTGCGGTTTATGAAGCCGGCCGCACCGCCTCTCCAGGTGGTACGCACATGGCAACGACGATGGTTGCGTGCGCGCTGCGCCATGACCGCGCCGTCATCGTCCACGTAGGTGATTCACGCTGCTACCTGGTGCGGCGAAACCGCGCCACGACGCTCACGCGCGATCACACTCTGGCCAACGAACACGTGCGGCTGGGCCTGATCTCGGCCGAAGAGATGGCCGAGTCCCCGAATCGCCACAAACTGCTGCGCTCGCTGGGCCATGACATGTTTGTAAATGTTGACATCAATCAGACCCAGGTGGTTCCGGGCGATGTGCTGGTGCTCTGCTGCGATGGAATGCATGGTTCTTTGGAAGAAGCTGACATCGCGCAAATCGTCACCCACCATCGGGATCTCAACGAAGCCGCGAAGCAATTGGTGGACCTTGCCAATGAACGGGATGGCAGCGATAATATCAGCGTTCAACTGGTTCGCATCAAGAGTGTCGAACGCGTCGGAATGTACCGGGGGCGGCCGTACAAACTTCGGTAAGAACGTGCGCAAACCTTAAGTTACAAATAAAAGAGGATCACCGGACGAAATTTACACGGCGGGAATGCGCAACCTTGAGTTGACGATTCATTCCTGACCATTCGCACCTTGCTGTTCACTTTTTCATGACTCCTATTCACGCCGGTGATCGCCTTGATCACTACGAGATCGAACAGCTCGTTGCCCGCAGCGGCATGGCTTCCATTTACCGCGGCAAGGACACGAACTCGGGAAAACTGGTAGCCATCAAAATCCCCCACCCCGAGATGGAATGCGATCCCATCTTCTTTGAGCGCTTCAAACGCGAAACTGACATCGGTGCCAGGCTGGATCATCCCGGCGTGATGAAGGTGTTTGTTGACGAGGATCGCGCGCGCGTCTACATGGTGATGGAGTGGGTTGATGGAACGCTCCTTCGCCGCATATTGAGTGGGCGCAAGATGCCCACCGAACGTGCCGTAAAGATTACGCTGCGCATCCTTGACGCCCTGGGTTACATCCACACTCACGGCGTTGTCCATCGCGATCTGAAGCCTGAAAACATAATGGTGGATGCCGACGACAACATTAAATTGATCGACTTCGGCATCGCCGCCAATGCCGGCGCCCGGCGCATCACGTTTGCCAATTTCAGCAGCACCATGGGCACACCTGATTACATTTCGCCGGAACAGGTAAAGGGCAAGCGAGGAGACGCTCGCAGCGACCTCTACACCGTGGGAGTAATGCTTTACGAAATGCTGACGGGCAAGGTGCCGTTCCAGGGCGATAATCCCTTCGCCATCATGAACGACCGCTTGCTGAACAATCCCATTCCACCGCGCGAGATCGATCCCACCATTACGCCGCAACTTCAGGAGATCATCTACCGCGCCCTGGAACGCGACCCCGCCAATCGCTACAAGGATGCCGCGGAATTTGCCCACGACCTTCAACACCAGGACGAAGTGGGCATCGCTGAGCGCGAGGAACTTCGCGATTGGAAAGTGCGGAAGTCGCCCCGTTTCCGCCAGGTCCTCTTCTACATCATGCTGGCCCTGATTCCTCTCGTGATCTTCGGCGTCCTCCTCTACGTGGCCAAACATACCTGAGAGAAGGTGTCCGGCGTGAGGTGCCACGTGTCAGACAGCAGCCTTCACGTCAGCTTAGCTCTTCTTCTCCAGCACCAGAACCCAATCCGCATAAGTCGGAGTCATGGGAGGTTTCCACGAGCCGGCGGAGTCTGGCGTTACACTCCCCAGATCATGTTCCTTTCCCGACTTGGGATCAAAATAGAAGGCGCGATAAACAACGGCGGGCTCAATATCCTTCACCGTTGGCGATCTCCAGGCTGGGGCAGGAATGAAGATAAACCTGACTTCCCCGGGAATGCCCGCGGCGTAGGGCTGTTCATAATCCTCCTTGCTCCAGCGCGGGTCCGCCCATTCCGGATGGGGCTCAAAGCGCCACCACGCATAACGCATCAACAGTGCCTTGCTCAAGCCGATGTGTTCAGAGCCTGGAAGTTCCGCTGCTACGTCCCAGGGCACATCACCCCAGGTGCCTCCATGGGGAGATGGCCCGTAAGGATGTTCGCGCGTATTCAACTGCCAGATGCCGTTGGCGCCGTAGGTGTGGCCGCCCGCACCATTCAGGATGCAGGTCCAAAACATAAAGCGTTGAATTTCCTGCCGGCTGGCTTCCAGAATTCCTTCGTAGCAAACCTCTCCATCCACCACTGGCATGCGCGGGGTCTTCGTTAATGAACCGGTAATCGCACTCACCGTGTTGGGAATGCTCTTGCGATCGCTGTGACCGGTTTGCAGCATGTCAAAATCGATGACCGACTCATCCTCCACCTGATTTCGCGCGTTGTCGGTGGGATGGATCGTCACCAGGTGTTGGTAGGGATCGATACTGCGTACATATTTGGCAATCTCCGTCCAGCCTTGCTTCTGCGCCGCGGCATCCTCCTTCCTCGTCTTGGAAAGGTAGAAGGGCATGGCTCCCTCGCCCGCCAAACACCAGACCACCGGATATGCTCCCCACCGGGCGATCAGATTCCGCCAATGCTTCTTCAGTTTGGGGACACCCATGATGGGCAGGAAGTAGCCCCAGCAGGCGACAATGCAGGGCGTCAGGCCGTTCTCAACCAGGTGCCGGATGCGCAGGTCGGCGGCGTCAAAATAAGCAGGATTGATGCGCACGTAATCAGCTTCCCAGGGGAAGCCCGCTTCGTTTGCGCCGCGCGGATCAAAGGGCGGCATGTCTGGATATAATCCGGCGATGATTTGAATGACCGTAAAGCCCTTTTTCACGCGGTCAGCCGTCAACTGCTGAAAGTCTTCCGGCCAGCGCATCCGGTTGCAAAGGGCCATCCACCACGTGTCACCAAGCCAGAAGAAAGGCGTTCGATCCTCGTGCTCAAAATGACGCTGGTCGATTCCAACGCGAATGGGGCCGTATTTGCGCAGGGGGTTATCGCCTTGATAGGGCGTAACCTCAAGCACACCGGTGCGACCGTGCAGATCGCCGCTGTCACTCGCCACGGTTCGGTAGGTGTAGTGCCCGTCGATCTTGGGAGAAAATCGAATCCGCCAGGTTTGGCCGCCCGCCCAGAACGCCGGAACCTTCTGCTCATACCCTTGCGGGCCGGTGAACACCACGTCCAACTCAACGTCATTAAAGGGGTCGGCATAGGCTTTCTCCGAGCTGTAAGACCATTCCACCACGCAGCGGGCAATTCCAAACCGCGCCGGATCGTCAAGGTCGTGATTCTTCCCTTTGGCGGGTTTGGCACCAGCAATCGCGGCTGAATTTGCGGCCACGGGAACAGACCCCGCCGCGATGGTTACTCCTGCTTTTCCTAGAAAAGACCGACGGCTGACTTTGCCCATTTGTTCCTCACTTTGTGGGTTTCACGCTACTTGCCGCATGCCCAGGAATTTCAATTCAAACACCTGCGCAGGCTGCCCGAAGCCATTCTATCGTGCACCGCAAACCCTCTTCAAAAGAGACCCGGGGTTCATAGCCCAAGGTCTCTAGCGCCAGAGAAATGTCTGCCGTGGAGTGCCGCACGTCACCCAGGCGAGGCGCGTCGTATCGCGGTGTCACCTCGACGCCGAGAATCGAATTCAGTTGCGCAATCGTCTGGTTCAAAGTGCAACTGATGCCCGTGCCAATGTTGATAATTTTGCCGGAAGCCGCAGACGATTGTATGGCGAGCAGCGTGGCGTCCACCACATTCGAAACATAGGTAAAGTCGCGCGATTGTTCACCGTCGCCGAAGATGATGGGAGTAATGCCGCGAAGGTAGCTGGCGATGAAGATGGAAAGGACACCGGTGTAAGGAGACTCGGGATCCTGCCGTGGTCCGAAGACATTGAAATATCGCAGGGAAACGACTTCCAAGCCGAAGTACCGATTGAAAATCTGGCCATAATATTCGTTCGCCACCTTGGTAAGCGCATATGGTGAGAGTGGCTGTGGCACTTGCGTCTCAACTCGAGGCAGAACGGGATCATCACCGTATGCGCCGCAGGTGGCCGCAATCACCAGGCGTTTCGCGTGGGCGTCCCGGGCGGCGAGAAGAACGTGCAGGGCGCCGTTCAGATTGACGAGAGTGGTTTCCACCGGGTCCTTCATGGAGTGCGCCACGGATGCCAGCGCAGCGAGGTGGATCACATAATCTACGCCGTCAAAGTGCGGGCGGATGGATTCCAAATCACGGATGTCGGCCGTGCGAAAATCAATCTGGCCGCGCACCGAAGAGAGATTCTTTTCATGGCCGGTGGAAAGGTTATCGAGAACGCGTACGGATTCGCCCCGCCGAACCAATTCTTCCACAATGTGCGAACCAATAAATCCCGCGCCGCCAGTTACGAGATAAAGTGCCAAACATGTCCTCCTTATTTCCGAATCGATGAGTTTATCATGGGAGCGGAACAAGTGGAGAAGTGCTCGGGCGGATTGCACAGTGGCGAAGGAGTTCCGGTTGGCAGCGGGTGCGGCCAAAACCGCAATTATGCAGAGTGGCCGCGTAATTCATGCCCGCCGGTTTCCGCGATCAGTGGGAACTTGATTGGTTTTCCGTCCCGCTGAGAACGATAGAGTGCCTCAAAGAGCTCCACCGTCTTGCGGCCTTCCCCACCGGGGATGGACGAATCGCGGCCCTCCATGAGGGCCTGCAGGAAGTCCGACATTTGGAGCTGGTGATAATATTCAACGGCGTTCACGCTGAGAAAGAAGTCCGAGTCTTCCTTCTGCCACTTTTTCAATAATTCCTCTTCGCCCTTGATGGTCCACAGATCATTGATGGGCGGCTCGGCGATGCCCGACATTCCAGCGATAAACATCGCCCCGCCATCGGGCTGGACTCCCACGGAGGCACCGTTGCTGCCGTGGACGTAAACCCTTCCGTAAAGCGCTGGGTTTTGGGAATTGCTCACCAGAATGTTGCCGAGCGCTCCACTTTTGAAACGCAGCACCGCCACGGCGGTATCTTCAACTTCAATGTACGGGTGATTCAGGTTGGCCCAATAGCCGGAGAGTTCATCAACCTCCCCCATGTACCAGTGGAGCAGGTCAAGCTGGTGCGGCGCCTGGTTCACCAGCACTCCGCCACCTTCGCCCTGCCACGAGCCGCGCCAGGGATCGCTGCGGTAATAGGCCTCGTCACGCCATCCATACATGACAATCGAACCGAGAATGGGGCGGCAGAGTTTGCCATCTTCAATCGCCTTCTTGACCCGCAGACACGGAGCATAAAATCTGCGCTGAGAGATCATGCCGACTTTCACGCCATGCTCTTTGGCTGCATTCAGAATGGCGTCACAATCGGCCAGCGTAGAGGCGAGCGGCTTTTCAATAATGACGTGGACACCCGCGTTGGCGGCCTTAACGGCGTGCAGGGCGTGCAAGGGATGGGGAGTGCAGATCGCGAGCGCCTGAATGCCTTCGCGGGCAATCATCTCCTCCACGTCGCAATAGGCTTTCACGTTATAAACTGAGGAAAATGCTTCCGTGCGCGCCAAGTCTCTGCCACATGCGGCGACGAAATCCGATTCCAGCACAATCTTGAGGGCCTTGGCATGCAAGTGCCCCACTTTTCCGCAACCGACGATGGCGGTCTTAACCTTTTCCATTTTGGTCTCTTTGTTCATTTCCTAGGATTTCAGGCATGCGTTTGGACTTCATTTGGCGAAATGATGCCAAGCCCATGAGGCAGATGGGCACGGAGATCATGCAGGAAAAAGTGTCCTTCCGCAGTGCTAACATTCCAGAATGACTTTTAACAAACCCGGCTCATGGGCATACAAACGATTGAACCAGGCGGCGCCTTCTGCCAGGGGCGGAGTGGCACTGACCAAGGCTTCCGTTTTGATGGTCCCACGGGCGAGCATATCCAGGCAGGCAGGGTATTCGCCGTTGCTGGAGCAGCTGCCGGCCAGCGTCAACTGCCGGGTCACTACGGCTTGCAGTGGAATCTCCGCTTTCGGACTGATGTTACCGACCAGGGTCACTGAACCGCCCTTGCGCAGGCTGGCGACCGCTGTGTTGAAGGTTGGGCTCAAGCCGACCACTTCGAGGGCAATGTCTGCCCCACGCCCCTGGGTGTGGCCCCGAACCTCTTGCGCCACGTCGCACGCATCCGCCTTCAAGACCACGTCAGCGCCCAGTTTCTGCGCCAGCGCCAACTTATCCACTTCCAAATCCACCGCGATGATCTTTCCGCATCCGGCGGCGCGCAGTGCCTGCACCACCAGCAGCCCAATCATTCCGGCTCCCACCACGACGGCAGTGTCACCAAGAGAGACCGGGGTAATTTCCACAGCGTGGACGGCAATCGATACGGGCTCGACCATGGCGGCCTGTTCGAAGGTGAGGGCATCAGGGAGTGCATAGAGGATGCGTTGAGGCAAGGCCACGTATTCGGCAAAGGCGCCGTGCTGCCGGTAATCCTCGCAGGAAACTCCCAGCACGCGACGGTTGTCGCACAAATTGATCAACCCACGACGGCAGTACCAGCAGGCGCCACAGAACACGGTGGAGTCAAAGGTTACGCGGTCACCTTTCTTCCAATCTTTGACCTGGCTCCCTACTTCTTCGATAACGCCGGCGGCTTCGTGCCCCATGATGATGGGCGGCCGGCGACGACCGGTGGAACCGTCCATGCCGTGCACGTCGCTGCCACAAATTCCGCAGGCCCGCACCCGCACGAGCACCTCATCCGCGGCGATCTGCGGATCAGGGGCATCACCATAAACCAGGTTTTTGTATTCCGTCAGTGTCAATGCCTTCATAAATTCGAAAACCTTCTCCCGTCAAACTCTCGCCGCGCCATTCGCAAGTAGCTTCATTGCTCTATCAACTTCGGCATCCGTCGAACACTATACCCCAAAATCCGGGAGGGTGGAACGTCACGCCAGCGCTGGCGGATGAACACTGAACCCGCAAATGGAAGCATCATTCCGCAGTTCATTTCGCCCGGAAGGAAGATTCTGACAGACTTTTCCTTTCCCGCGCTACAATGCTCCTCTTCCATTTCCTGGGAAGACCGAATTTCGAGGTGAAGCTACGATGAAACGGCGGCAATTTCTTACCAAATCCCTGGCTGCGGGTTCCCTGGCCTGTGCAGCCAATGCCGATCCACTGCGGGGACAATCGCCGCAACATAATGACCCCTCCCCCCTGGAGGGAAGAGCCCGATTTGAGGAACTGAACCAGGCTCTTGACCGTGAGGCCATGCAGCGGGGTTGGGCGACGCAAGTGGATGCGGGCTACCGTCACGCACCGCAATCTGCCATTGAGGACTTCAAGGACCGCAAATTCGGCATCCGAATTCACTGGGGCCTTTATTGCATGATTGGCAGTGACGCCTCCTGGACGCTGGCAGGAGCCAACAAACAGTTTTGGGATCTGTATAACGTCTTCTACCAGTTCTTCAATCCCACCAGCTTTGACGCCGACAAATGGATGGATCTGTTCGAACGTGGGGGCGTCAAGTATTTCACCTTCACCACCAAGCACCATGACGGCTTTTCCATGTGGCCCACACGGACCACACAGGAATCCATCAAACTGACCCCCAAGGGAATGAGTTATGGCGGGGTTGAAAACGTTGAGAAGGTGGTGCAGAGCTATAGCATCCAAGACGGGCCTTACAAGAAAGACATCGTGCGGAGCATGGTGGAGGCGGGCAGAAAAAAGGGGATGGGAATCGGCCTTTACTACTCGCATGTGGATTGGCACGATCCGGCCTTTGCCTGGGACCCATTCAATCAGCACTACGATCCAAATTTTACGGCAGAGTCCGATCCGGCGCGCTGGCAGACATTTATTAACCACGAGCGGGAGCAATTGCGCGAGTTGATGACCGATTACGGCAGAATTGATTACCTTGATTTCGATATCGGCTGGCCCAAGTCCGCCGCAAATGCTGTTGCCGAGATCACGATGATGGTCAGAAAGCTACAGCCGGAGGTGATCATTCGCGACCGCGGAATTGGTGCTTATGGCGATTACCGCACGCCGGAGAGGGAGATTCCCGCCGGCCCTTCCGAGCAATTCTGGAAGGTCATCTACCCCTGCGGCGAGGCGTTCTCCTATCTGCCCAATGACCTCTACAAACCAGCAGAGTGGATTGTCGAAAGCCTGATCGGAATCACCGCGAAGGGTGGGAACTTTGAGGTTGGCTTTGGCCCCATGCCCAGCGGCGAATGGCCACCGGAAATGGTGGAGCGACTGAAGTATACGGGAGACTGGCTGCGCGTGAACGGCGAGGCGATTTACTCGACTCGTCCCCGCAAGATTTTTCGCGAGGGAAAGAACGTGTGGTTCACCGCCAGCAAGGATGGTCGGTACGTCTACGCCATCAGCATTGGCTGGCCGGGGGAGACCTTTACCACTCTATCGGTGCGGGCAGCAAAGGGGTCGGAAATTACCATGCTTGGAGTGAAACACCCGATGGTGTGGCGTCAGGACGGCGCGACGTTAAGCATATCAATTCCCCCCTCCCTTGCAGCGAATAAACCCTGCCAGCAGGCATATTCATTCAAGATTCCGGTGGAAACCGCATGATATTCGTACCCGTACCGCAAGCGGACGAAGCAGGGCGCCCTTTGTATTACTGGGAATTTCAAAGCAATGAAACTCATTATCTTCTTGACAATTAGCCTTGATTCACCTATCTTGGTACATGAGAAGAGCCCCTCTTAGACACGCCTTTAGTCTCCTGAACTAAGTCTGGTCATCTCGTATCACATCTCGAATAAGACAACCGAGGAGGTTGTCAGCTGCGTCCGCCGCCTTTCATTAGCTTTTCAGCAGGATGATAGGGGGACGTCGATGACTATTCGTCTTGCGTGGCGAAAACCTTCAGAGTTGCATTTCAGCCTCAGGGGCTGGCATTCCCTGGGCGTTCCGGGCTGCGTCCCGGGAAACGTTTACCGAAGGTACAACCCAGGGAGCAGGTCAATGAGACCGCCCCTACCGAGAGGAACAGAGAATCATATGGCAACAAAACTTTTCGTAGGAAATCTACCCCACAGCACCACCGATCAGGGGTTGAATGAATTTGTGACCAATGCGGGCTTTCAAGTGGCTTCCGCCGTGGTTATTCGCGACAAAATGACAGGGTCGCCGCGTGGATTCGGCTTTGTTGAGCTCGCCGATGGCGAAGATGTTCAACGCGCAATTGCCGGCTTGAATGGCCAGGCGCTTGATGGCCGTCCGTTGACCGTCAACGAAGCTCGTCCCCCGCGCACTGACTTTGCCCGCCCCCGCGGTGGTGGCGGTGGTGGTGGTGGCCGCGACAACTTCAGCCGCAGACGAGATTACTAGTTTCGGGAAATCACGCACCGGCGGGCTGGGGGGTTGCAGTTAAACCCATGATCGCACCAAGGTGTGATCCCCCGTCGGCAGAAAACCATTGGCGGGCCGGGCAGTTTTTCCTGGCGTTGCTGAAAAGAAGAGGGCAAGCGGGTGAGTGGGTAACACCATTCACCCGTTCTTCTCCACCCTCTTGCTGCCTTCCAAGGTGGACTATCAAGGTTCAACTTCGGAGGTGTAACCGTGTGGTTTCGACATTCGATCCAGGCCGGGTCAGATCAACATGCCTGGGAGAATGAGAACAGGAGAACTTCAATGGAACTTCCACAAGGTATAGACAGTAAGTTTCGATTCATTCTGGTGGCGGCAAAACGAGCCCATCAACTGATTGGCGGAGCCAAGGCACGGGTACAGAGCGAAAGCAAAAAGGTTATCGTCATTGCCCAACGCGAGGTTTCCGCAGGACTTGTTCCTTTTATGATGAATGATGGCAAAGGCCACGACCTCAATCGCGCCGCGACCGTCAAAATAGGCTAATCCTTCTTACCATTCACTGAGGGGTGAGTACCGCTTACTTCCACATCACCCCATTCCCGGCAATTCAATTTTCGAAGGCAACGGCGCAAGCTGTGGCCGGCGCAGCCTACTTCCGCAGGTAACTATCGCTCCCATTCAGCCAATCATAACGGATGGGGCTGAACACCTCGATTACAGACGAATCCTCCAAAGCCAGGGCACTGTGGGGGAGGTTGGAAGGGATTACCAGCACTTCGCCCGCATGAATGACGACCTCGCGGCCTTCCAATTCAAACTTTATCGCGCCTTCCAACACCATACTGATCTGCTCGCTTTCGTGGTGGTGAAGCGGCACCAGGCAATCCTTGGAAAGCCCCAGCCTGGCAACCATCGCCTTCTCGCCAGTCACATACTTTCTCCAAAACTTGTCATGAATAACTTCCTTCTTCACATTCTCCCAAGCAATGTGCTGCATTTCACGCCTCCATTTTAGAAAGTCTGAAGTCGGCATTCTGATTTATCGGATGATGGACCGCAACCCCGCGTTTATCGTACACGTTTCGAATCGATTTTGGCGGTAAAATGGTGGAGGCTGACTCGACACACGATTCTTCGATTCGATGCCACACTTCGGCGCCTCGAACCTGTGGGCGGGAACACTCCAATCCTTTTATGAATTCCATCGCCGACCTCCGCCTATCGCTGACCACGGGGTTCTTACATCTCATCGATTTTGTTGCCCTCTTTTATCTGGTCCTGCTTCTCTGGATTCCCTTCTACTGGTTTGTCTTTCATGCGGCTATCCGATTCTGGCGGCGGGTGGGCAACCGCGCCTTCTGGGTGGCTCTGCCGGTGTGGCTGATCTTTGCGGTGGGCATTGTCCTTGGCCGCCACGAACTTCTGGGCCAACGATGGGAGCGCAATGCGCTGACCTGGGTGGTGGGCGGTGTTCTGTTTGGGGTGGCAAGCTGGCTCGACGTGCAAACCCGCCACACCTTTGGATGGCGGCGCCTGGTGGGCATGGCGGAATTGAACCCCGACCATCACTTGCGTGGAGTGGTGCGAACCGGGGTGTACGACCGGGTCCGCCATCCCCGCTATTTGCTCTATATGTTGATGATCCTGAGCATGGCTTTCCTTACCGGGGCCCAGCCAATTTTTTTGCTGGCATTTCTCAACGTCCTGTTGTATCAAGTTCTCGCACCATTTGAAGAGCGGGAACTCCTGGACCAGTACGGCCCTCAGTACGAAGACTATCGTCGGTCGGTCCCACGTTTCCTGCCTCAACTCAAACGGACACCTTCAGCCCCGATTTCGTCCTGAACGGGAGGTTTACATGGTTCAGCGCGTTTGCTTCTTCCTTCTGGTCGCCATGAGCATGGTGACGCTATCCCTTTGGGCACAACAGCCCTGCCCCAGCTTTACGGTAACCGTCAATTCCGATGAGGACCACCTGCTGCTGGCCGTCAACGGCGCGGACAGCCCTAAAGATCAAATCGCGGCTCTCGACAAGTTCGCGCAGGAGCATGCCGACTCCAAGTTCATCCCGTGCGTCAACGAATACTATGCAACCGCTGATTTAAAGCTGCAGGATTATGACAAATCGATTGAATACGCCGAAAAAGACCTGGCGCTCAATTACCAGGACCTGAACCTGCTTCTGACCCTGATGCGCGCCTATGCCTCCAGCACCAAGGTGAGCGACACATTTTTCGCCGTGGTCAACAAAGTTCCGGATCAGGTAAAAACAGAGATTGGAACTCCCTCGCGACCGGCCAGGGCCGCGGATGACGATTGGGCCAAGATTCAGAAAGATGCCCAGGAACTGGCAAAAGACAGCCACGACTATGCCGTGTGGGCATTCTTCCAGGTGATGACGCGCGTCACTGATCCCGCAAAGCGGATTCAGGCAATAGACACTTTCCTCCAAACCTATCCTGACGTGGGGAAAGACAATTCGGCACAGGTCAGCACAGCATACTTTCAGGCTTACCAGATGCAAGGGAACATGGATAAGACCGTGGAGTACGGCGATAAAGTCATCGCGGCCGATCCTGACAATGTGGCGGCACTCAACACCATGGGATTAATCTATGCTTTTTACCTGCCCCACCCCTCGCCCGAAAAGGGCGCAGTCTATGCGCAGAAGGCTTTGACCGCCGCCCAGGCGCGGAAGAAACCTGACGGGGTTGATGATGCGGCATTCAACAAGGACCAGAACATCCAACTGGGCATGGCACACTTGACATTGGGCTACGCCGCCCTCCTAAGGGCACAAAAAACCACAAAATTGTTGCCGGCAATCAATGAATTAAAGCTTGCGGCGCCGCTGCTTGCAGATAATCCGGCACTCCAGGGCCAGGCTCTCTACTTTCTGGCCAATGCCTATGAGATGGGTGTTCCGGCCAACCACCGGGCGGCTCTTGAGGCGTTGACCAAGGCCGTAAGTTTGCCAGGCCCCATGCAGGGACAGGCAGGCGCTCTGCTGGCCAAAGTCAAGGCAGCAGTGAAGTAGCCAAAGCCTACAAAGAATTAAGGATGAGATCCGGGGGCGGGGGTTGCCCCCGGCGCAGCCTTCCGCTTCCAGAACCAATAAACCAGAACTCCAATTCCCAGCATCACGGCGCCGCACCCCGCCTCTACGGGTTCTTCCACCAGGGTATTCACCAGAAAGCACGTTGAGCCAAGCACGAAGATCATTGGCACATAGGGATAGCCAAAAACGCGGTAGGGCCGCGGAACGTCCGGCAGTTTTCGCCGCAAGACAATCACGGCCAACGCTGTGAGCGCATAGAACACAAATGCGGCGAAGATGACATAGGTAAAAAGCTGCTCATACGTTCCTGCCGCCACCAGCACAATTGCCCAGGCCCCCTGCACAAGCAGAGCGACGTGGGGAGTATGAAAACGTGGATGCACCCGTGCGCACCAGTTAAAGAAAAGGCCATCGCGGGCCATGGCGTAGTAAACGCGGGGAGCGGCCAGGATGCTGCCGTTGAGGCTTCCCAGCGTGGAAATAATGATCAGGAGAGAGACCAGGTAGGCGCCGGTGTGGCCGAATATTCGCGCTGCCGCATCTGCGCCCACACGGGACGAGCGCGCCACCTGATCCAACGGAAGCACGTGGTAGTAAACCAGGTTCAGCGCCATGTAAATGAAGATCACCGCCACAGTTCCCAAAATCAGTGCCAGGGGAACGTTCCGCTCAGGCCGCTTCACCTCACCCGCCGCAAAGGTGCAGGCATTCCAACCTTCGAAGGCCCAAAAAGCTCCGACCATTGCCACGCCAAAAGACGACACGAAACGGGGGCCGGTGGGGGCGGCAAGTGAGTCAGGGCCGCCCGGCAAACCCCTTACCAGCACAAATCCCAGCAGGATCAGCACGGCAATGGCGCCAACTTTGGCGCCTGTAAGGATTGACTGCAAGGCCCCGCCCTCGCGCACGCCGCGATAGTTAATTGCCGTGAGCACTGCAATTGATGCGGCAGCGGCAGCCTTCTGTTCCCACGGAGTGAGGGGAAGAAACTCATTTGCATATTCGGCAAAGCCCACCGCCAACACGGAGATCCCAGCGGTCTGCGCGGCGACAAAGAAGGACCAGCCGCACAGAAACCCGGTCAGGGGGCCGTAGGCTTCACGCAGAAAGACATACTGCCCACCCGCCTGCGGCATCATCGCGGCCAACTCCGCGAAGGAGAGCGCACCGAACAGGCTTAGAAACCCAGTAACCGCCCATACGGATAACGCCGCGTCCCTCGTGCCCATGGAACGTGTAATTTCCGCCGGGACGATGAAGATTCCCGTGCCGATCATAATGCCAATGACAATTGCCGTGGCTTCCCACCACCCGAGCGCGCGCAACAATTGCGGTGGCGGCGCAGCAGAGACCGGCGTGACTAAGCTGGATTCTGGATGAGTCATGAAAGGTGTTGAGCCCACCGGTTCAATGCCTGGAACACCTGAATTTAACCACAAAGAGGCCATGGCACCAAGCGCGCATTGTGCGGGGCAGGCAGATCTTGGGAAGTAATCGTTGGCAGTGGCAACGAATCACTGACGGCTTAAAGGTGCAGGAATCATGGGTGGGTCACTTCTTCAAGAGCTGTTTTTCCAGTTTCTGGGAACGGGCGCTCAAATCGCTCAATTGGCGCAGGTCATCCTCCGCCGAAGTCACGGCGGTTTGAATGCGGCTCAGTGCGGCACCACTACACGCACTGGAGCTCGGATCGTGGCTTGTATCCATAATGCTGCTCATAGCGCGAAATTCGTCAGTAATGTCGCGGTAGCGGCGAAGGATAGAAGTTAAATAGACGTCGCGGCGGCGGTCCAAATCCTGCAGGCTGGAAATGATATGGGCCACATCGGCAGCGCGTGAGTTGACGGAGGATGTGTCCGTCTTCAGTTGGGCGTTATCCGCTTCCAACACGGCGGTGCGCTGACGGGCGATATCCGACGCTGCCACGGCGGCATCCAGCTTCTTTTGCAAGTCATCCAATTGCGCCTGGGTATCGGCCTGCTGTTTCTTCAAGTTCTCATCGGCGCTCGCCTGGGTTTTGGCGATTTGATCATTGGCACTTGCAAGCTGCGTCTGGAGGTCAGAAATCGTGGCGTGTGATTCCGCCAGGTCGTGATCAAGCCGCTCGATCACTGCCTCACGCTTGACGATTCCGGCGTGATCATTGGCCGCAAGATTGTCACCCGCCACCTCAGAGGGAGCAGTTTCCAGGCCTTTTTGGCGCAAGGCTTCTTTGAGCAAGCGCAGGGAATCCGCATCCGCGGCATGCTGGCGCTGGTCTTCGGCAATTCGCCGCGCCTGGCGAAGGCCCACCACCAGCGCGGTCGCAAGAACAACTCCCAGTATTATTTCGAACGCAATTCGCGTGTTCAGTTGCCGCATCAACCCTCCTTCGGGCGCACACGTGTGCGCCAGGAAAGCCGCGCGTCTTCGCCACCGCATGGGGCACTCAGATGGATCTGCGCGTTGCTATGAAATTTTGGGGGTATCCCCAGAGTCAGTCGCCAGGCATTGGAAATGCGGGTGACGGCGGCGGAGATTGCGTCTGGAATTTCCCCCACCGAACGGCATACCTGGCCTTTACCACCTGTTGCGTCAGCGAGGGTCAGCAATCCATTTTGATAGGATTCGTTGAGCGTATCTCCTCGATAGTTGAGATGGACCACGAACAGGGGCGCCTCCAGCGAGCTTACGTCCTCTTCCAGCTTGGAAATCTTATCCTGAATCAAGGCATCAGGAAAGACCCGGCTGAGATCGTGGGGGTCGCTCCCGTTGATCACCGGGTTGGTGTAATCCTCGCGGTAATTATAGATGTTGCTGTCAGTAATATACAGAACAGAAACACGCACGGGAGATTTGTGCATGACGCTGTCCGCAAGTGACAAGGCCGGGCTGATGGATTCCAAAAGGCCGGGCTTTCCGGTGCTGGCAATGTCTTTGAGGGCGTCAAGCAGGGGTTCGCGATTCGCGCTGGGGTCGGCAAGAACATGCAGGCCGTCCTGGTCGCGCAACAGGCCCACCCAGATGTTGGACGGCAATTTGGAGATCTCCGCCAGAAGGGCTTGTTTGGCGGCATCGACCAGGGAAACATCACTGGTGAAATCGAGGACGAGCAGAATCACCTGGTCACTGCCCGGCCCCAACTGGGAGATTACCGGCGCCGGCTTGCCGTTGAAGGTTGCATCAAATTTCGGTTTTGCGCCACAGCTCCCTTCCTCCACCCAGGCAGGAATGGAAACGCTGGCCGTTTGCGCCTGAACGGTTCCCAGGGCGGAAACAGCAGCCAAAAGAGCGAAAATCAGAGTGTAGGGTCGGAGCATTAAAAGCTGAATTTCAGGCCAAGCTGGATGACTCGCCCACCATGGGAACCAATGATTCTTCCGGCGTCAATATTGGGCGCACTCGCTGAACCAATCATCGTATCAGGATAGTTCCAATTTGCATGATTCATAACGTTCAAAGCCGTGGCGTTGAACTCAACGGCCCGCTCGCCACCGATGGGCAGACGTTTGCCCAGGCTGACATCCATGGAATTATAGCCAGGCCCCAGAAGGTCCGCCACCGTGCGAGAACCGTTTCCCGCCGTAAAGTCCGCAGGCTGGGCGAAGGCTGCAGGATTGAACCACTCCATGGGTCCGGGACTCGAAAGGCGCGGACTCACGCCGGGCACATCATTAATGTTGAGAGTGGGCAGGACATCGCCGGTATTGTTGAATTCCGGGTGGGGCGCAAGCGGCGTTCCATCATTCCAGTAGGCATTGCCGCTCAGCGACCAACCCCGCACAAACGCCCCGCCGACACCCGACAAATTCAGGAATGGCTGATTGGGACCAAAGGGAAATTCATAAACGTAACTCAGGGTGATGTATTGCGGTGTGTTGTAAGGGCTCGCCGCCCAGTCATTGCGGATATTGAAAAAGTCCTGGTTCCCAAAAGGACCGGTGTAGTCATCCAGTTGTTTGGAAAATTCATAATAGGCTGTAAAGGTCAATCCAAATGAGGCCTTCTTCTCAATGCGGATGTAGCCGGCGTCGCGCTGGTAGCGCCCCCCTGGATAAAGTCCATAAAGCTCAAACCCCGTATATTGGGGATAGGGCTGGAGTGTCGCGCGGAAGGAATAATCATAGAGATTATTTCCGTAAGCCATAGCTGCAGGGTTGATGGCGTTGGGATTGACGGCGCCATCGCCCACCAGGAGGTCGCGTCCGACGCTGTGGCTCCCCCCCACGGAAAGCGCAATTGAGAATGGAATTTCCCGCTCGATGGAAATGGCCCCGGTTTGATAGACGGGCTCTGCTTTGGCCAGATCCATATACGCGGCCGTTGTGTTGTCTGCCGCCGCGGGACTCAGGTCGGGCAAAGTCATTCCGAGCGGTGGGATCCCGGCGTTCAAATCAATCGCCGGGCTGAGTTGGGTGTTGGGGGAAGTGAAAGTCTGGTCAGCATTGAATCCCTGCGTGGCCCATTGTCCATTGTAGATTGGAATCTGGGTATGCGAGCGGCTGTAGGAAGCACGAACCACGGTTTTGGTGTTGCCGCGGGGATTCCAGGTAATGCTGAAGGATGGGTCTATGTCGTAATTCGATGGACGCATCCCTCGCGATAATTCGTTGGTGCCGGCAAAGCCCAGCGCGCCGGGAAGGCCATTGGACAGATCAATCAGGCTTGGGTCCACGGTGCTCTGGCGATTGTATTTCTCTATTCGCGGGGTGCGGCGGCTGAAGTTTAGATTGGCAGTAATACTCAGGTTTTTTCGCGGCGCGTATTGGTCCTGCACCACGAAGGACTGATAGGCATCGCGAAAATAGGATGGCGCCGTGGTGACGGTGCGTTCCGCGGCAGCCGGCAAGCCGAGCAGAAAACCCGCAAAGGGATCGCCTGTATCAGTGATACCGGGCAAGCTGGTGATATCGGGGCTAAACTGAAAATAACCGGAAGGGTAAGTGGGATTGAACGAATTCACCTGATAGAAGTTGGCAAAGCCGTTTAGATGAATGGAGTGCTTGCCCTTTCGCGTGGACCATGAGTCCGAGAGTGCCAGCGTCGTGCGCGCGTTGCGGGACATCGGATAGGCAGTTCCCATCGATACGTAATTGGAAAGAGAATAGATGGGAAATGGGATCGATCCCACTGGCCCACTGCTCGCCTGGACAACGTCGGAATTCAGCGCCACGCTGGCGGAATTCACGGTGTTGGCGCTGACGGTGTAAACATAATCCAATTCCGTGTGGAGCGTGGAAAAATGCTGGTCCGGTGAGGTGGGGCTTGCCGGATTGGGAAAGAATTTCGCCGGGCTCAGATAACCACTGGAAACAGTGGTGTTGGAAGTAAGGCGGTGCTTTTCGTGGAAGGGGTGATCGATTTTGGCGATAAATCCGTCGGCATCGTCGGTTTGTGCCGAGTTAATAAAGTAGTTATTCTGAAAAAAGGGGCCAATATTCGTATTGGGTGAAGGATAGAGCTTCAGGGCTTGTGTCGCCACTGAAGAGAGACGGTTCATCGGGATGATGTTGCCGGGAAACTGCGAACGCAAGTACTGCAAATTGCTGGTTGAGACCGCTTGCGTGGGGTCATACGCAGGATTCGGGCCCGTCTGGCTTGGGTCGTAGATAGGCAGTATATTTCCGGCCGAATCCACCGTCTGCGAATTGTCGCCCACGCGTTGCTGCGCCGTAGGCACAGTCAGCAGATTGGCGCGAAAAATCCGCTCGCGCACACCTTCGTACGAGAGCAGAAAGAATGTATTGTTCGGGTTCGTCAGTAGATGTGGAATGATCACCGGGCCGGCAATGTTAAACCCGAACTGATTCCGGCGCAGGGGAGATGCACTCTCCCCGTTCTGTTTTACCTCGTGCGGGATCGCATCAAGAATATCATTGCGGAAGTTTTCATAAATCCGCCCATGCCATAGCATTTTGGGGCCGTGGTGCTCTTGCGCATTCGGCGGGCTCTCAGGGCGGATTCCCAAATCACGCGTGATGGTCTTGAATTCGTCTGCTGCCTGGGCAAGAGGGCTGGGTGGCTTGGGATTGGTGGAGGTCGTACCAGCTCTGAGGACGCACACGTCCGCGCCCACCAAAAGACAGATGAGAGTGACCCTCAAAACGACGCTAGTCCAAGTATTCATCGAACAGAACCACAAACTTCACTATATACTCCGCCCGGAACCGCCGCAAACCATCAAGCCATTCGTCGAAAAGGCCGGGGAAACGCTTTCTTTCAGCGAAAAATCCGGATTTTCATGCAGAACTGTCTCCGCCCATGGGACTTATTCCGGCAAACGGCACTTTCACGGTCCGGGCTGAAACCGGTCGACACTGACCCATACTCTTAGATGCTTGGACATCCCTTCCGGTAGCATCGGATATCACCTGCACCCCTTCCTCGCCGTACGAGCATCACTAGCCCGGACTTCTCATGAGCCGGTGAGGAGCGAAGCTTGCTAGCCCCTCTGGGGTTTAAGACTTCCATCGCCCGGTGAACCCCGAAGGCGGGCGTGAAGCTTTGGCTAACACCCTTACTTTTCATCAATGTCGCGAGAGAACAAAAATAAGCCACGTTTTTTCAATAACATAGCGAGGGAGGAAAAACAGACATTTTTCCACCATTTTTTTCAACAACATCGCGAGACTATCCTTCATATTGGCCCACTTTTTATTTTTTGCACTCCTGCCAGGCGGAATTGGCTAACTGCTTTATTTACAATTACATAGATTTTCAGCGGTCTTGGGCATTAACCGATAACCCCCTTATGTTTGTTACACATCGCGAGAGACTACGGCCTTGCGCGGGGATCGGGGGGAGGGATTTGACCCCTTTTTCAGAGGGTTGAGGGCTTTGTATTGTGGAGCAATCATCGCCACTGATTGACATGATGTCGCATTGTAATAGGGGGAAGGAGTTGCGATTAGGAAGCAGCATGATAAGAACCTCGTGGTTTCGTGCGCTCTCCTCTGCCGGTCATGCAGGCACAGGAGGCGAGCCCAGCTCCACCCATATTCTGTAGCCTATTAAGATGCCAACGTCAAGAGGACAAAAGGTCGATGCGTCCTCGGGCGCCTCCACCCGCCATGAATAGGCGCTCGCGACGCAGCGGGAAATAAGGCCGAAGCAAGCTCCCGAACTCGGAAATTTGGTTTCGCCCGCTCCCTCAAGTTGTCCAATGGTGCTGGCGAGGAAAAATTCATAAAGGCCGCCGAACCGTGGGCACAGCGCAGCCTCTCCCAAGGCGTCGTGAGAAATCAGGGCAAACTTTCGGTGGGATGAACTGCCCACGGATCGCTCAGTGAAATTATGGTTTACTATCAAATGACCGTGGAAGACGAACCGATCCGAATTCCCATTACCGACGTTTTCGACTTACATACCATGCACCCCAAGGAGGTTGCGGATGTGGTGGAGGCTTATCTTGAAGAAGCCAATCGCCTGGGATTGAAATCCCTACGCATCATTCATGGCCGGGGAATCGGAGTGCAGAGGCAGATTGTACGGTCTGTTCTTGCCCGTATGCCCTTCGTTACTGCTTTTGGGGACGCTCCACCTGACGCTGGAGGGTGGGGAGCAACGATCGTAAGGTTGAGGTAATGTGCGGCGCAATGGCCCCGCGAAAAAATGGCTGCGGATAGAGCAGACACTGACGTTCAGAGCAGGTTTCTAACGGTTCATTCCCGCAAAGACTTTTCTCACCACATCAGGATTAGTGGCCGCCAGAAGATTATTGGCGTCGCCAATGGCAACCTCATCCGCCCCACTCGCCAGGGCCATCATGGTTTCCGCAATGAAGGTTGGCAGTGGCATTGGCTGAGGGCCGCCGGGGCCGCCCGTTTTTCGGGCGCCGCCCAGTTCCGTCGCGACGTAGGGGGGAATCAACTCAACTACCTTGACGCCGGTGGCCCGCAATTGGTGACGCAAAGAGAGAGTGAAGGAATGGACTGCGGCCTTGGTGGCGCAATAAACGGGAAAGCGGGCCATGGGAACAAACGCCAGTCCAGACGAAACATTGACCAGTGTTGCAGATGGCTGTTTGACGAGATGAGGAATAAACTCAGCGGCTACACGAATCACTCCCAGGACGTTCGTAGTGATCTCATCCTGCAACCCGTCTTCATCCAGAGGCGTCCCGGGGGAAAATTCCAGCCGGCGTTGCACGCCTGCATTGCTAATAACCAGGTTCAGTGATGGGAATTCGGCCACCACCTTTTGGGCAACGGCCCGAATTGCCGCAGGGTCGCGCACATCAAGCACTAAGTGGCTCATGCCGGGATTTGCCGCGCAAATATCTCTAAGCCGGTCCTCCCGGCGGCCACTAATTATGACTTGATTTCCCTTCTTGTGAAACGCTTCGGCAAGGCCTTGGCCGATTCCTGACGTGCCGCCGGTTATGAAGACGGTGTTACCGTGCATTTGCATTTGTTTGACCTTTCACGGAAAAGAAATGTGGAACTGACTTACACCAGGGATTGTTCTTATTGGGAAGCAGCCCCAAATTTACAATGATTCCAGTGCGGCAATTTTGTTGGCAGGTCTGATGAATTATCACAAACCCGGGCATTCCAAGGGAATGGGCCAAGGTGTGATCTTATGTCGATGGCGCCGGTTCGTGGGCGCGCACGTGGGAAATTTCCAGTTGGTCTCCCACGTGTGTCTCGGTTCGGAAGACCGTATGAACAGGAAGCTCCAATATACTCTCTGCCTTAAAGCTCACTTTGGAAATTCGGAAGGGACGGACATGTTCCTCAATATCAACCACTTTGTGATCGCGGTCGAGGAAAATCAGGTCGAGGGCATACAACATGCCAATTGTGTGGACTCCATGGGAAGGAATAATCCAGAGGCCTTTGCCCGGGCGGGCCCAGCGACGGGTTGTGCCCAATAAGCCCACGAGCCTGCTAAAATAGCCGTCTGCCACCGTGGCGTTGGTGGCAACAAAGCGCTCGCGGGTCTTATTATAGACACAAACGTATTTTCCTCCGTTAGGGGCAGCATCGCCCACAGATCAACCCTCGCAGCACAAGTATTTAGGGGCACAAATACCACCCCGCTTATTTAGAAGTCTTGCCCTTACGTCGCATAATGATAATGATTACGATGACAACAGCAAGGACCCCGGCAATTATCTGGATATTCGAAGCACTCATTCTTGACCTCCCATTTCGTTCGTCGCCTGTTTGACGATCAATAACTTTTGAGCACGTTTAAAACCACAACATCATCTGTTCATACTTCCCAAAGTATGCATCATGGTAATGACCGCCGGCCCGAGAATTACGATGAACAACGCCGGGAATATAAACAAAACCAAGGGGATGACCATTTTGATGGTGGTCTTGGCTGCCATTTCTTCCGCCCGCTGCCGGCGCTTGGTGCGCAATTCATCGGCATGGATGCGCATGGAGGCCGCCACGCTGGTGCCGAAGCGGTCAGTTTGAATCAGGGTGGAGACAAGTGCCTGCAGGTCATCCACTCCTGTCCGGGTGGCTAGAGAACGCAAGGCGTCTATGCGGGTTTTGCCGACATGCATTTCGGCATTAACCAGGTCGAATTCCTCGCAGAGTTCCAAATGCGCGACCCTCAATTCCTGACTGACGTACAAGAGGGCCTGGTCAATTCCCAACCCAGCCTCCATACAAATCACCAGGAGGTCCAGCGCGTCGGGCAAAGCCAGGCGCAAGGTGGACTGACGAGTCTTGATTTTGTGTCCCAACCAGAAATCCGGCAAAATATATCCCGCTATGCCGGAAACAAGGAAAAGGACAAAGGGATTGTTTTTGTAAAAGCCGGTGAAATAGACCAGTGCCACCAGAATCACAACCGTGACGCCTCTGGCGGCGGTCAATGCGGATGCCGCTTCAGGCCTGCGGAAGCCCGCCATAACCAACTTTGGGTCTAATTCAGTGCCTCGGGCGCCCGATGTGGGAAGCAGTTTGGCGATCCCGCTGAGGACTTTGCCGGCCACTTGCTGGGGCGTCTGGCGAGTGCCTGGGCGGTCATGGCCAGGCAGCCGCCAAAGCCGACCGAGCCGTTCCGAAACCATCATTGATCCACCGGAAAGGGCAAAGATCACCCCGCCCGCGATCAGAAGTATGGCTCCGAAAATTACGACGCTGATGGATCCGGGCATAATAGGGCAGTTGCTCCTCGAAGGCTTCAGACCTTAATCTGGACAATTCTCCACACGATGAACGCACCAAACACTTGCATCACGCCGCCACCAATCAGCAGCAGCCGGCCCAGTGGATCGGTGAATAAGACGGTCACATAATCGGCGGCAATGAATCGCATGAGCACGAGCATGCCGACGGGCAAGACCATCAATATTGCCGCGGTAAGGCGTCCCTGTGCAGTCTTAACACCAACTTCTCCGGCGATTCTGAATCTTTCCCGAATGACGTGGGAGAGGTTGTCAAGAATCTCAACCAGGTTTCCGCCCGTTTCCTTTTGCACCAAGAGAGCGATTACAAAGAGGCGAACATCAATCAACGGAACGCGGTCGCAAAGACCCAAGAGTGCATCGCGCATCGGCAAACCAAACCGCTGTTCGTCAAAGGTAATCCGGAACTCTGTCGAAACAGGAGCGGGCAAGTCTGTTGCCACAATCTCCATGCCTGAGGTAAATGAGTGTCCGGCGCGTACGGATCGCGAGAGAAGATCAATCACTTCGGGAAACTGACGCTGAAAAGCCGACATGCGCCGCGCCCGTAGGAACAAAACGTACCCCATTGGCAGGAAAAAAGAGACCACTCCCGCGACAATCGCAACCGCGAAGATTCCCGTGTAGAGATTCACTGACTCCATCAACACAATCGCTATTACGGCGCTGACCAGGACAAGTTTTCCAGCCCTAACCTCCATCCCTGCCTGGGCGATGAGGTTTTGCAGCTTTGTCGGCCACGTCCACTTCACCAGCATTCTGTTGATGCTGGGAATGCTGCTCAGCAGTTCATCGCGGATCAGATCCAGGTTCAGTGCGTTCTTGGTAAAGGCGGGGCCCTTTTCGATTGATTCCAGGCGGCTCTTGATGATGTCAGAGTGCTTCTCCTGGCCTGTAAAGGCAGAGATCACCCCGAAGATCAGAAAGATGATCAGAAAGACGAGTGCGGCAAATAGGAACTGCATGGAGCGATTCCTTTAATGGAGTCGGGTTGACTCAAACATGGAGGGGGGCAGGTTGACGCCCGACGCCGCCAAACGCTCCGAAAGCCGGGGCCGGATTCCGGTGGCTACAAATTCCCCAAGAACAGCGCCGTTTTCCGCCAGACCCGTTTTTCGGAACCCAAAAATCTCCTGCATACTGATGATGTCACCCTCAACGCCGGTGATTTCAGAAATGCTAGTGACCTTTCGGGTGCCATCGCTCATGCGGCTGACCTGCACAACCACGTCAATGGCGGAGGCAATCTGCCGGCGGGTGGCAATTTCCGGCAAGTTGAAAGCCGACATGGCGATCATCGTTTCCAGGCGTGCCAGTGCATCGCGGGCCGAGTTTGCGTGAATCGTGGTCAGGGAACCATCGTGGCCCGTATTCATTGCCTGGAGCATATCGAGTGCTTCCTCACCGCGGACCTCGCCCACGATGATCCGGTCGGGACGCATTCTCAAGCTGTTAATGACCAACTGCCGCTGGAGAACGGCGCCCTTGCCTTCCACGTTGGGTGGGCGGGTCTCAAGCCGCACCACGTGATCCTGGTGCAACTGCAACTCCGCCGCATCTTCGATGGAGATGATACGTTCACGGTTGGAAATGAAGGACGACAAGACGTTCAAGAGTGTCGTTTTCCCAGCGCCCGTACCACCTGAAATCAAACAATTCATACGCGCATAAACGCATCCGCGCAGTAGAGCGAGCATTCCTGAAGTCAGCGTCTGGTTGCGCAGCAAAGCGTCGACATTCAAAGGCTCCCGCCCAAAACGGCGAATGGAGAGGCATGGCCCATCAATCGCCAGGGGGGGAATAATGGCATTTACGCGGGATCCATCGGCAAGGCGGGCGTCCACCATGGGAGAGGATTCATCAATCCGCCGGCCCACGGCGGAGACGATGCGGTCAATGATGGCCAGCAGATGCGCTTCGTCACGGAACTGCACCGTTGTCCGTTCCAGCAATCCCCGGCGTTCCACATAAACATCTTTGTGTGTATTGACCAGAATATCCGAGATGGTGGAATCCTTGAGAAGGGGCTCAAGTGGGCCCAAGCCGAATACTTCGTCAAGAATTTCAAGGGCGAGTCGCTCCCGCTCCTGCAACGTCATCGGCGCACTTTCAGCATTGGTCATGCTGTCTACGAGCTGCACAACTTCGGCCCGCACAGCGTCCCGATTCAATTGCGTAACCCGATCCAAATTCAACCTCTGGATCAGCCGGCGGTGAATCGTCGCTTTGACTTTTCCAAGATCGGGTTGCCCTGTGTAAATATCAGCCATCTACGCCTCGTATTCCCTATTATCCCTTGCCTGAAAATATGCCAAGAAAAGCGCCCCGTTTGGCTTCGGCTACCGGCTTCACGCCAGTAAGTTGCTCCGCGATACTGCGAAACTTCTGCACCAACTGATCGTTTTGACCCCGGGAAAGTTCCGCCCCCATGTTCACGGCCCGGCTGACGGCTTTGAAATCATTGGGTAAGCGTTCGAAAATCGGCAGCTTCACACGTTTTTCGAACGCCTGAAGGGCTTCTTCATCCGCCCGATGCCAGCGATTGACCACCAAGCGAAGCCTTGCAGGATCAACGCCCATGGTTCGCAGCAAGGTTATCTGCCGCTCCAGACTCCAGAGACTGGGTACGTTGGTCTCAGTTACGAGAATCACCTGGCGGGCTAATTTCACAATTGGCGCCCAGTCGGTGGAACAATTGCAGCCAAGGTCCGCTACTACATAGTCAAAACTGCTCTGAGCCACATTGACAACCCGGGCGAGAGAGGCCACTGAAATTCGGTCCCATTCATCCGCGCTGGAGGCTCCGGCGAGCACCTGCACCCCGCTCTTGTGATTGGCCAGCAATCCACTAAAGAGGTGGCTATCAAGCCGGTCGAGACTTTCCACTGCCGCGCGGAAGGAGAATCGAGCTTCCAAGTCCAACAGAAGGGCGCAGTGTCCCAAGGGGCGGCCCAAATCAAACAAGACCACGCGTTTTCCCGCACTTCGAGCCAATTGCACTGCAATATTTACGCTTACGGTGGTTGTTCCAACTCCGCCCTTTGCTCCGATCACAACAATGAGCTTCTCTGTATCGGAATGGGGGATGCCCCGCTGCTTAACAAGCCGTTCCAGCATTTCCCGCACAATCATCGGGTCAATCGGCGGGGATAGGAACTCTCTTACGCCGCTGCGCATCGCCTGCATGAGCAGATCCGGGCTCGGTTCTTGATAGGCAGAACAGGCAATGATGCAGACCGCAGGGTTAAGTCGATTCAACCGGGAAGCAAACTCCAGGGGGGTTTTTGCATCTCGCCCGAGCTCCACCAAGACCACGTCAGGAACCGCAGCCCGCGAAGTAGGGCCATCTCCTGCCATCAGATCCCACTGCGCTATGGGCTGCACCAGCCCGGTTTGCTGGAGCATTGCCAGCAAGGCCGCGCTGTTTTTGGTATCTAAACTAACAACACCCACCGTCAACATGCTGGGGATCCTTTCATCCCTGTTCGCCTCATTTATAGTCTTCCCTCACCCACCCCTATTTGCCGCTCTGGGAATTATCTTGCGCCGGCTGTGTGGGCTTCAGGAAGGTGTCCGGGAACTGTGGGACGGCAGGCCTGCTTTGCTGGGAATTCAGGCGCACAATGTGCGGCGTTACCAAGACCAGCAATTCATCCTGGCTCTTGGAAACGGAACGACTCTTGAAGAACTGCCCCAGGATCGGCAAGTCGCCCAAGCCAGGGATCTTTGAAAATTGCTCGACCACCTGGTTATTCACCAAGCCCGCGATAACGAAGCTCTGGCCATCTTTCAAGATCATCTCCGATTGCACGCTTCTTGTTGCCAGGGAGGGGATCGTAAATCCCTGAATGGTCAAGGCATTGGTATAGTCCAGAGAACTTACTTCCGGGGCCACCTTGAGGTGGATCAACCCCTCGGGAGTGATGATGGGAGTAAACGCCAGCTTGACTCCGTATTCGCGAAACTGAACAGTTACCACAGGCACGCCACCCGTGGAACCCTGCACAACAGGGAAGGGAAATTGACCGCCCGCCAAGAAGGTTGCTTCCTTGCCGGTTTCAGCCAGAACATTGGGTTCGGCCAAAATCTGGACCAGATTCTTCTCTTCCAATGCCTGAATTGCCACGCCAAGATTAATATCGGACCGGAAGATAAAAACATTAAGCAATTGGCCAAGGGTGATCGGTATTCCTTGAGAACTGATCGCGCTTGTGGTGGAGGACGTAGAACTTCCAGTAACGACCGAGCCGGATTGAACCGCGGGAGGAGAGAACTGCCCCGTTGTTGTGGTGAAGATCGTCTTAGCTGGTGACGTGCTAAGCAGGTTTGCTCCAAACTGGCTTAACGTCGAGCGGTCAATATCGGCAAACTTAACTTCCAGCAACACCTCGCCATTGCTCGGGGTGGGAACCTGCAGCAGACTGACCACGCTGTCTTTGCGCGTCGACATGCCCTGCGCGATGGCAAGAATATGGTCGGCGGCGGATTGTGAGGAGACCATGCCGGAAAGAGTGGTGACGCCCCCGCGGGCTTCCACCCGCACGGGCTCATCGGGCAGAATCTGGTGTATCTTCGCCGTCAGTTCCGACACGTCGATGTCGACAAAAACATCAAAAGTCTGGCTTTGTCCTGTCTCATCCCAGATCACCAGGGAAGCAACGCCAGGCCCTTTGCCGCTAATCAAAATTTGAGTTGGGCTAACAACGAGTGCGTCAACAATTGTCGGGTCTGCCACGGAAATGCGGAAGATGCGGGCTTGTGACGAAATGACTAGCGATCTACCCACCAACAAGTGGAGTGCTTCGGCGGAAGGCCCAGAGGGGGCTTGCTGTGCCGCACCAGCACTGGCCTGCGCCGCTAAAGCCTCCTCCCCCCGCAAGCCCGGATGGACGAGGGCCAGGAGAATAACCACGAGCATCGTGGCAGCCAGCGTTAGCAATTTGTACCGCGTGTTCGTGACCTTCATGGAGCCGCCTAGTTTACTTGATCATCGAGGGAAAGACTGGTTTTCAACTTTATCGCCATGGATCACTTGCACCGAAAACGGTGGTGGGGCCGGAGGAGCTTTTGGTGCCGGCTTGGCCACTACAACAGCTCGCGGAGCAGCAGGCGCGGCCGGGGCCGTTCCCAGAAAAATGGTATAGCCATATACCGGTGGAGGATCCACATTGGTCGCGTCAACCGCATTACGCAATGCCAGGTGAATCTTCCCGTCGGACGCAGCAAGCGTAAGCTTCTCTCCGTCCTCCGGCGTGACCAATAGTGTGACGACCGGCGCGGACTGTGGTTTCCCGCTTTCCGTTTGCAGTTGCTGGCCAACGGCCAATACCCGGGTGTGTTCCAAAAGGGTACGCGTAACGGGGCCACCTTGCCCCAGCCCGGTTACCAAAACATCCACAATTGTACCCGGGGTCACAAAGCCCGCGACGGCAACGACGTCATCAACGCCCACAGACACCGCGCGCATTCCAGCTGGGATGGAAACAGGCAAGCCCGCTCCCTCATCGCGCTTTGCCAGCATCTGGTCCAAAATTACTTCATTCGGAACCAACGGAACAATTGCGGCGCGTCCAATGCAGTCATCTGCGTGCAGGAATGACCCCTGCGGCTGCATCCCCTCCGGCCAGTCCACCAGCGTGACATCTTTAGCAGTCAATTGCTGGCCCATTTGCAGGGGGTTAACTACAACCACCAGTTGGACCTGCTTTGACGTCTTCACGCCGGACTGAACCCGCTGGAGCTGCCGGTAGACGTAGCTGCTCGCCAGAAAAGCCACTACCAGCGCCCCGCCCAACCCGAGCAACATCCGATCACGATTCATGCTTTCATCCCAACTTAATGAAAAAATCGGATTACGATCATCATCACGAAAAATAAACCGGTTGCTAGTGCTGCTGCCACACCGAAGGGGATCTTCAACAGCCCCGGATTATCCAGAGTGATAGCCTGAACATTATTCACGTGAAATGTAGAATACGCAACAAAAAGAGTCCAGAGATTTCTAAGGGTTTCTTTAATTTTGCGCTGGCGGACAACCTCAACCACTGACATTATGCCGACGATGAGAACTGTACCGATGAGAACAACAATAACACTGTACGGTCCCAGAAACGAGCCGAGAGCTCCCATGAGCTTCCAGTCACCGGCTCCCAGTCCCCGCGCCAAGACCAGTGGGAGCAATATCCCCAGGCAAATACCAGCACCTTCCAAAGAAGCCTTTAGTCCCGGCCATTTCCCCAAAACGGCACTTAAGACAATCCCCACAATTAAAGCAGGGACGGTCAACCAGTTGGGAATCTTCCGGAATCGCCAGTCTAACCAACCTGCCCACCCCACCAATGTCAGGGCGCCGGCGGCCATGACGACGTCCTTCCACAAGCCACTACCCATTTCGAAGTCGCCAATCTCAAGCCTGACTGCACTGCTCTACAGGGAAGGTACGCACCAAGGGCACCCTAAATGCCATGCCCGCTATTCGCCCAATCTCATTGTTCGCACCATGTGACACCTGCCCTCTGGAAGCCGTGGAGCCATCATAACCGAGGAACAGGTTTGGTGTATATAGGCAGATGAAGCCAACACAACGGCCACCCTGAAGCAAGACACCGGTCGAACTCATACTGAGGTAATCCATCACAACTACCGGCAAGAATCGCTGGCTAAATTTGTCCCGTAAGAAACTGCGCCTCAACGGGCCGCTCTTTATGGCTCAGCCTCGAAACCTTGCAATGATGAACGAGAACTATGTGCGGGAAAACAAGCATATGACTAATCAATCAGAAAAATAACGCTGCCACTTACCAACAGAGGCGGCAACTTCTCAATCCACCTGACCCAGAATAACTCTTAACCAATACAAAACGGTCGTGTCGCACTCAAGGGGGGAACCGAAGTGGATCCGCGCATGCATTGGCGCCGGAGCCCATTTTGAACCCTGAGCACGCCCGACTTTACCCCGGGAACTCGCCGTGGGAGCAAACCTAGCTCGCCGTCGTCAAGTTCGTTGATACCGTGCTAAACGCTGTGGAAATTGCAGTGGCAAGGTTGCTCATGGCCGCGATGGCAGCCAAAGCAATAACAGCCAAAAGCAGACCGTATTCCACCAAGTCCTGGCCTTCTTCTTCGCGCCAAAACCGCATCATAAGAACCTCCATTCGCGATGGCCTTAACACCTCAACCACCGGGAGCAAGGACCCTGTTGCGAGCAGGGATCCTTAGCTTGCACTGGTTAAGTTCGTCGCTGCAGATTTAAACAGAGTGCTGACGGCGGTCGCTAGTTTGCCAATCGCAGCTATTGCTGCAACAGCAATCAATACGACCAATAGTCCGTATTCAACTAAGTCCTGACCATCCTCTTCTTCCAAGAGCCGCCACATCTGCAGTCACCCACGACAGCGAACCCAATGCACGCCCAAAGGCTGGGCGCCAAGGCCATCCTACGAACAAGGCTGCATTAGCTCGCGGTGGTCAAGTTCGTCGCTGCAGACGAAAATACTTTGCTGACGGCGGACGCCAGACTGCCCATCGCTGCGATGGCGGCAACACCAATCAATACGACCAAGAGTCCGTATTCCACCAGATCCTGTCCTTCTTCTTCTTTCCAAAGCCGGATCATCATATTCTTCATTTCAAAATCCTCCCACTAAGTAATATAGTTATGGCACACGTACGCCACATCAACTCTATTCTACTACTACGCAGTCAAGGTGCCAAAGTTTCCCATCAGAAAATTAGGCAATTTCTAATGATAAGAAAGACCTTAGCATTTCGACCTCCGCTTGGGAGAGATTTCGACTTCCGCGAAAACCC